>Ga0210383_10002737_pt1 | contig 15891 bp, 18 predicted proteins | sample IncBWC14OmetaG_FD_160072 | JGI IMG/M metagenome (GOLD analysis project Ga0210383, IMG submission 160072) | Forest soil microbial communities from Barre Woods Harvard Forest LTER site, Petersham, Massachusetts, United States - Inc-BW-C-14-O ...
CGGATGATCTCGGCGTAGGCTCCGATCACGATGCGCTCGGCGATGAGGTTCTCGCGGATCATCCCTTGCAGGTCAGAGTCGCTCGACGGCGTGGAGTAATCGGTGCTGGAGCGTTCCTTCATGGTGGCCGGGTTCATGTCCGGCGACCCGCCGAGCTGATTGACCCGGTCAGATACCCGCTGGAAATGGCCGAGTTCTTCGGCCGCATGATCGGTGAACATTTCGGCGACCTGCTCCCGGTCGATGCCCTGAGCGACGATCGCGTTCTGGGTGTACCGCAGGTAGCACACCATCTCGGTGGCGACCACCTGGTTGAGCACCGTGATGACCCGGTCGATGTCCGTGGTGTTGGAGGGGGTCACGGGCCCCTGCTTGAGGTGCTGACGGGCCTCGTCGCGGATCCGAGTGACATCGATGGCAAACGTGTCAGTCATGAAACTCCCCCGAGTGCAGAGCCGGATCACCAGGTGTGATCCCGTTGCCGACGCCGAGAAGTGGCGAGCGGCCGGCTTGCCGGCCGGATGGCAGATGTCTTCCGGCCTGGTGTTGCCCCGGGCGGCTGCGCACGAAACCCGACCGCCGGCTGCTATGCCGACGGCCTCAGCGTCCGGCCAGGATGCTGGCCAAGGCTGAGCTTGACCGACATCATGGTGATTGCCTGCCTCGAAATGCAGCGTGCCATGCTGACAAAGGAGACCCCGTTGACGGAGATCGGCACGGCGCCGGCCGTTACCGGCTTTCACCACTTCTCGCCCACCGTTTCCGACGTGGAGGCCAGTGCTCGGTGGTACGAGCGCGTCTTCGCGATGAGCCGGGTCCCGCTCTCGTTTCCCCATTACGGTGCCGAGGCGGACGGCTATGCAGTCTTGCTCATGGATCCCCGTTCCGGTATTGCCATCGGTTTGCATCACCACGATGCCAATCCAGGTGAGCCTTTCCACGAGAGCCATACCGGCCTGGACCACATCTCATTCGGCGTGGCTGAGCGCGCAGATCTCGACGCCTGGGCGAGCTGGCTGACCGAGCTCGGCATCGAGAATTCGGGCGTGATCGACACGGACAACCCGCTGTCCTACTCGGTGGTCGTCTTCCGGGATCCCGACAACATCCAGCTTGAGCTTTTCCACATGGCCTCCTGATCGCGGCGGCGGAGCTGGTCCCGGGCGGCACTGTCTGGACCAGCGACCCCGAGCGCGGCAAGGCAGTCGCCCGGCGCGTGCGCACCGGCACGATCGGCATCAACCGCTATATGGTCGATCCCGGAGCGCCGTTCGGCGGCGTTAAGGCCAGCGGTATCGGCCGCGAGCTCGGACCTGACGCGATCACCGCCTACCAGCAGTTCAAGTCCATCTACTCCTGAGCGGCCTGCGCCGCGGCATCGAACACGCTGTCCACGATGGCCTGCGTCATCGGGCCATACGGCGGCAGGAATGCATCCGCGAGGTCCCCGGTGCCGCGGACGACAACGCCGCGCGGATTGGAGAACTCGCGGAATCCCTCGATGCCGTGGTGCCGCCCGCTGCCGCTCTGCCCGATCCCGCCGAAGCCCAGAGATGGCAAGGCGCCCTGCAGAGCACAGATGTTGACGCACGCGCCGCCTGACGTTGTCTGCTGCAGCACGCTCTCGGCGATCTCGGCGTCCTTGCTGTATACGTACAACGCGAGCGGCCGCTCGCCAGCGTTAATCTCGGCCAGCGCCGTGGCCAGGTCGTCGTATGGGATCACCGGCAGGATGGGTCCGAAGACTTCCTCCTGCATGATGCGCAGGTCCTTGGGCGGGTCGATCACCAGGACCAGCGGCAGTCGCCTGGTGGCGGGGTCGCCCTCGCCGCCCAGCGAGACCAGCCGCGCTCCCGATGCCCCAGCCTGATCCAGCATCGCCTCGATCCGGTCGAGGTGGCGCTGGGTGATCATGCCGGTGCAGTCCCCCGAGGTCGCGTAGTCACCTAGCTCGCTCTCGGCGTAGCTCTGCGCGTGTACGACGAACTCGTCCACCTGCGCCCGCGGGACCAGCGCGTAGTCGACAGAGATGCACATCTGGCCGTTCTTGATGAGCTTGGTGCCGATCACGCTGCGCACGCTCTGGGCATCGACGCTGTCGGCGGCCAGGATGGCCGGGCACTTCCCGCCCAGCTCGAGGGTGACGGGCACCAGGTTGTCGGCTGCCGCGAGGGCTACCTCACGGCCGATCGCCGGGCTGCCGGTATACAGCAGGTGATCCCAGCGCAGTGTCGGGAACTCCTTCGCCAGCATGAGCCCGCCGGCTGAGACCGCGACCAAGTCCTCGGGGAAGGTCTCCGACACCATCCGGCGCAGCAGCTCCGCGCAGGCGGGGGTGTAATCAGACGGCTTGATGATCACCCGGTTGCCGGCCGCGAGCATCTCGACGAGGGGGCCGACGGACAGGTCAAACGGGAAGTTCCAGGGAACGATGTTGCCCACCACGCCCTTGGGCTGATAGCGAATGCCAGCCCTCGCCGATCCGTAGAACGCCGGGTCTGCGGGTCGCTCGTCCTCAGCCATCCAGGAGTCCAGCTGCTCGATGGCATATGCCGCGCGGCCGGCAACGCCGAGCACTTCAACCAGGTCGGTAAACAGATCCGGGTGCGCGCCGAAGTCTTCGCGCATCGCCGTCCTGATGTCCTCGCGGTGGGACATCATCATCCCCGCTAGCGCTCCGAGATGACCCTTGCGCGTGGCCGCGTCCGGATAAGAGTCAGCTGCGAACGCCGCCCGCTGCACGGCGTACAGCCGGTGCAGCTCTGCGATCGCCGGGCCGTCATCGATGTCGGTGCCGCTCGGCGGCATGATGAGCGAGGTCATAGGTGCTCCCGAGGTCGGCGGGTGGGCCGTTTGACGAAAGCGTTGCATAGCCTGGTCGCCAATGCCATGCGTGGCGGCCGCCTGTGAGCGGTTCCTACCTCAGCCGCTGGGGCTCATGCCCTAGACTTTCCGGCGAAGGGGAGTAGTTCCTCGCTGACTGATCGACATACTGGTGCGCCTTCGCACCCGGTCGTCAGGCCCTTGATACGGGTGAACGAGACCTTCGCCGGTGAGTTCGGCTCATCCTGGCGAGGTCTTCGTGACAGCCAGGCAGGGCTGGACCGGAGAGGCCCCAGCCCTGTGTCTGACTTGCTCCTGCTGCTGACGGTGTTCGGTGTGACATTCGTCGCGGAGCTGCCGGATAAGTCCCTGTTCGCCTCACTTGTGCTCGGCACGCGTTACCGTCCGGTTCAGGTGTGGCTGGGGGTTGCCGCCGCTTTCGCGGTGCACGTGGTCCTGGCGGTCACCGTGGGTGGCCTGCTCGCCCTGGCGCCGCACTGGGTGATTGATTTTGTCAGCGGGGCGTTGTTCATCGGCGGCGCGGCCTGGATGGTGTGGTCCGGGCATGAAGAGGAGAAGGAGCCGGGGCCGGACGCGGCGAGGCTGGGGGCGCCGGTCCCCACCTTCCGCCGTGTGTTCCTCACCTGTTTCGCGGTGGTGTTCATCGGTGAGTGGGGAGATGTCACGCAGATCACGACCGCCACGTTCGTCGCCCACTACCACCAGCCGCTGATCATCGGCGCGGGCGCGCTGCTGGCGCTGTGGGCGGTGTCTGCGCTTGCCGTGTTCGGCGGGACCAAGCTATTGGCGCGCGTCCCGGCGCGCTGGATTCGCCTGGTTGGCACTGTGACGCTCACCTGCCTGGGCGTCTACAGCCTGGTACAGGGGGTTCGCGGCGTGATCTGAGCGGCATCGGGTGAACCGCCGACCCGTGACGGAACGTGGTCATGAGTATGGGCAGGACTGCATTGGAGGCCGGACCCGGGCCGTGATCAGCCGCGGGTCGTGCGGCGAAGTCCGCCAGGCGCTGGCGGTCTACGTACTCGGAGCGATCGAGCCCGCCGACCGCACCCTGGTGGACCGCCACCTCGGAGACTGCGCTGGCTGCCGGGAAGAGCTGGCCGGCTTCGCTCCCCTGCCTGCGCTGCTGCGAAAAGTCCCGCTCCAGGAGGCAGCCGCGCTCGTCGATGACGATGCCAGGGGCAGTCCCCCCTCTGACCAGCCGTCACAGCCGGCGCTCGGGCGCATGCTCGTTCAGGCCGGGCGGCGCCACAGGCGCGATCTCCGCACGCACGCAGCGGCCGCAGGTGCCGTCGGGCTCCTGGCTGGCGCTGGTCTATTCGCCGCCTGGCATGCGGCGCGCCAGATTCACCTAGGTGGAATACCGCCCGCATGAGTCATCTTTCGCCCATTTCACCTTTACTGCGGCTAGGCGCGGTATGGCAAGCTGGGACGGCGCGCTCAGGCGCGGTCAGCCAATGTTGGCGTATATCTCTCCTGCCGGGCTTGCGGGCACCTGCACGAGGCGGAAGTCTTGCGGCAGTCCCTGTACCTCGGCCAGCAGCCTGTCAGCAAAGTCCAGGCGACCGCCTGGGGCATGCCCGGCAGGTGGCTGGCCCGCCGCACCGTCGCCCGGCAGCTCATGCGCGAACTGCGGCAGGAGTAGCCCGCATCAGCTGGCCGAAGCTCAGGTCAGCGTTGCGTGCGCGAGGTAGGCGGCCGTGGCCCGCTCGCTGACCGCCACGTGCTGAGCCGCTGGCCTGAGGCGCAGTTCCTGGTAGCGGCGTAGCACGCCTGGTACCTCGCCCGCGGGGGTACTGGCGGTCAGCACTCGGGTCAGCGCTTCCACGTCGTACAGTCCCTGCCGGAATCCGCCGCCTACCATCGGGCTGGCAGCGTGCGCAGCGTCCCCGGCGAGTGCGACCCGGCCGCGGGCCAGCCGCCGCGGCTGGTAGTGCACGATCGGCGTGCCGAACACGGTCCCGTCGTGCAGCGCGATGGTCAGCGCCTCGCGCCACGGACTGGGCCAATTCGCGTCAGCGAACCCGGCGAGGCGCTCGCCTACGAGCGGCGGCAGCGCCCCGGGCGCCAAGCTGCCGTGGACCGTATCGCCGTCCAGCACTCCCATGTCGCGGAGCAGATCGCGCTGCTGTGGGTCGTACCAGACCATATTCAGGCGGCGATGCCCGACGGTCGTCTCGCCTGCAGCGCCGGGAACCAGGTAGGTGACCAGGCGGTACGGACCTGCGTAAATCTCCCGAGACGGCTCCCCGGCGGGCGGCAGCGCTACTCCGTGGGGCATCGCCTGCTCATCAACTAGCGTGCGCCACAGCAGGACGCCCGCGTAACGGGCGTCTGGGTGGTCCGGTTCCACTGTCGCACGCACGGTGCTCCGGGCACCGTCAGCTCCGATCACCAGGTCAGCCCGGCGCTCGCCCCCGACGTCGGTCACCACGCTGGCCTGCTCCTCGGCGGCGCCGCGACGCACGGCGGTCACCTGCGTGCCGCGGTGCATTGTCACGCCCGGGCAGCGCAATGCGTGACCCTCCAGCCATCCCTGCAGCAGATGCCAGGCCGTGGTCGCGCGATCGATGCCATGCAATACCGGCGGCTCCTCGCCGATGCCCGTCACTTGACCCAGCAGCGCGACGTCCACGCCCAAGCCCCCGCCGCCCTCGACGGCAGTGGTCGGGCTGCGCTCGAATACGGTCACGTCGATCCCGAGGCGTGACAGCGCGATTGCCGCCGACAGGCCAACCAGGCTGCCGCCCACGACCGCGCATTGCACAGCGTGATCCATCCCGCTAGCCACGGCTCACTTCCCGGTTCGCGCCGCCCAAGGCCGCGAAGGCCCAGCGCGTTTCTTGCTGGCTAGCGTGTGATCGGGTATATCCCGGAGTGGCTCATACCTGTGATCTGCGCGATGCAGGCATGCCTGACAGGACCGGCGGAGAAAGGGATGCGATGGATCTGGAAGAGACGCTGGCAAAGGTCGTCGAGCTAGGCCGGGAAGAGCTGCGCATTGTCCGCAAGCGGGCGGAGGAGAAGACCACAGCCCGCGATCACGGCCACGACTATCACGAGATGCTGCTCGCCGCCGACCGGCTGGATCACCACGCACACCTGCTCCGCAGACTCCATGACGGCGAATATGGGCAGCACTGGCGGCACGAGAGCACGCAAGATCAAGTCGCCGGCTCATGACTAGTTCCTGATCAAGGACCGAGCGCGCGCCGGTCAGCGGTATCGGTACCAGTACCAGGGCACACTCGCCTCTGGCGGGCCATGTCTGCCATACGGTGATCCGTAGTGCCCTCCATACGGTGATCCGTAGTGCCCAGTCGTCGCACTCCCGGCGGCAACCGCGTGCAGGCACGCCCTCGCGGCGCGCACAACGGCACAGAAGACGGCAGCGGCCGCCGCCCACACCGCAACGCCGATGCGAACGATCGCTGGCGTCCCGCGCTCATGCCCTGGCATGTCCTCATCAGCGGTCAGCCGACTAAAGAAGGCCATCCACGACGCCAGGTCTGGATCCGAGCAGCAGATCCCGGCTTCAATGGCCCTCAGTAGCCTCCGCTCGCGCAAGAGCAGGCTCATCGCCGTCGCGTCCTCTCCAGGGAGGTTGTGGACTGGCCGACCCACGCGCTCCATACCGATGCCCATCGGTCACCTTGTCCCGCTGACGTATCCCCGGCCTGGACTGGTGATCACCACCCGTAACGGGTGACCTGACCGCATCAGCAGCTCGGCGTGCGAGGCAGGTTAGCCGCCCGCATTTGCGCGGAAGGAGAGCCGCATGACGAAATTCGCGTACAAGTACAGCGAGGTGCTTGGCAACCCAGCTGGCGAGCCGATGCAGCTAGACGGAGTCACCGTCACGCTTCACATGGACAGGGAAGCTGAGGGCGGCTGGGAGCTGATTGACGCCTCAACCTGTGTCGGCACCTGGTCTGGAACGAACCGAGAGGGCCAAAGCGTCGATAAGCCCGGCACGGTGCTGTGCAGCCTGTTCTGGCGGAAGGTCATGGATTAAGTGGTTATGACGGGCCGGGCGCGGGGTCGGCGGGCTGGGTGACCGCGACTGGCTGGGAGCTCGCGACGCGGCTTGCGTCGGCCTTGCGATGCCGCCTGGCGAGCATTCGGAGCTGGATGATGCGGCCGGTCCCCGGGATGACGACCAGCAGTACGCCCAGGATCGCGGCCAGAAGCAGCGCAACCCCTAGCGGCAGGTGACCGTGAGCGCCGAAGAAACCGATGTCGGCTCGCTGGCCGTTCTCCAGGATGAAGATCAGCAGCAGGAGCAGTAGCACGGCAAACAGCGCCGATGCGACCCACCATCCGCCCATCCGGGTACGTCGCACCACGTGCTGAGCGGCCTGCGGAGGAGAAGCCTGGACCTGGGATGAGCTTTGGGAGCTGCCGTGGTTCGCGCTATCCGGCGGCGAGGTCATAAGACATCACGCCCTTCCCGCACGGGCCGATCCCGTGGCTGACTGCTGCCTAGGTCCCGTGTTTGGCGCAACTTAATCATCAGCCAGGGAATTATGCCGGCTGCTGTGTCAGCTTCCCTCACCTTCCCGTCGCGTGGGGCCGGCGGTCCTGTGAGCGGGCTGGCGGCGCTACCTGGTCCGGTGTCTGCGGCGTCCCGCTCGGTGTCACCGTCCCAGCTGGCCTGTCGTTGAAGGTGACCCGGACCTGCTGTTCGGGCCGCCGCTGATTCTGCAGGGCCTGCAGCGCCATGGATGCCCGGTCGGCTTCGGTCAGCGGTGGCTGGACGATGGCCCGCGGCCAGAGGCGGCGGGCCAGCACGACGTTGATCTCGGCTGCGTATACGGTGCCCTGCACGCCGAAGTAGATCCAGGCGACCAGGCCGAGCACGGTGGCGAAGATCCCGTAGACCGAGTCGCTGCGCAGGTAGTGGTGCACCAGGTAGGCGCCGAGCGCCTGAAGGAGGGTCCAGAAGATGCCGCCAGCGACGGCACCCGCGAGCAGCTGACGCGGCCGCACGCCCTTCGGGGTGAGCACCCGGAAGCCAAGGAAATAGAGCGCGATATTGGCCACCGCGGCGAGTACCTGGGCCAGCATCCGGAATGCTAGTGCGTGATGGCCGTAGGTCACCAGCCCGGCCAGCAGGGTGCTGATCGCCACGCCGAGCGCCAGCAGGCCCAGGAACTCCGCGCTCCGGCCGAGCCGCGGCACGTAACCGGGCCGGGCCGGACCGGGCAGATTCCACACCTGCTCCATCGCGAATAGCCCGGCCTGGGCGAGCCTGATCACGCCCCAGACCAAAAGCAACAGGCCAACGGTCAAGCTGACGGCCGTCGACCGCCGCAGTACGTGGATGTTGCTGGCCAGCTGCTTGCCAATAAGCGGGAACTGCGTCGTGGCGCCGCTGATGACTTCGTTGCGCAGAGCCGGATCGGTCGCCGCGACATTGACGAGGATAGTGACCAGGATCAGCAGCAGCGGGAAGATCGACACGAACGCCGCGTAGGCCAGGTTCGTGACCAGCACGCCGCCATTGTCATCGCCAAATTTCTTCACCACACCGAACACGAACGCGGTTGGCCGGTGCCGCTGCTGCGCTGCATCTGCCCGGCGCAATACCTTCTCTACCGGGTTCATCAGACCTCCAGCTCCCGATGCCGCAGTCGATCGCAAGCTGCCCGGACCAGCCGCTGGCAAACGGCCGGGTGCCAGCCTTGGCCGCCGTCCTGGTGGGTCCCGGGAAGGTCATGTCGGCCGCTATTGGCCAGCGGCCTCGCCGAGCGCCTCTATCGCTTCGTCACGTGCTGGTGATTGCGGAGGCTGACCCCGTGGGTGCCATGCGCGGCGCAGGCGCCCGCATTTCGGTAGCGCTGCTCACGCCGAGCCGGTCCGCGATGTGCTCGCCGACCCGGATCGCGTTGGCTATCGCGGTCAGCCCTGGGTTGACGGCGCCGATGCTCGGGAACACGCTCGTGTCGGCGACGTAGAGGTTGTCGACCTCGTGCGCCTTGCAGTTGACGTCCAGCACTGAGGTGGCCGGATCGGTGCCGAACCGGCAGGTGCCGGCCTGGTGGGCGACGGCGGCGACAGCGATGTTCATGCTCATGTAGAAGTTCTTGTGCAGCACGTGGTGCTTGGCCAGGCCGACGTGGTTGAGAATCTTCCTGAACTCGGCGTAAAGGCCTGCTGCCTCGGTTTCATTGCTGTGGTTGTAGTCCAGGCGGATATTCCCATCCTCGTCAACGGTGACCCGGTTGCCGGGCTTGGGCAGGTCCTCGGTGGTCAGCCAGAAGTCGACCGCGTGGTGAGCGGCTTCGTCCAGGCTCCAGTGCGGGACGAGCTTGGTGAGGTGCGGTTCCTCGCCCTTCATCGCGCCTGCGCTGGACTTGCCGAGCATCTGGATGTTCCCGAGCGGCCACTCCCGGTCATCGCCTGCCAGGTAGAAGTCATTCACCGCCAGAGTTTTCTGGTAGACCGTGTCGTTGACCTCCTCGCCGAATCCCGACACTGCCTTGCTGTTGTGGAACATGTAGTTCCGGCCGACCTGGTCCGAGCCGTTCGCCAGACCCGCCGGGTGGGTGTCCGAGGCTGACCGGAGCAAGATCCTGGCCGTGTTTGCCGCGCCGGCGGCCAGCACGACGATGTCGCCCCGGTAGACCTCCTCCTTGCCGTCTCCGCCGCGATCCACGACTACGCCGGTGACGACTCGGCCGGACGGATCGGTCTCCAGCCGAATGACTTCGGCGTTGAGCTGCAGCGTCACGTTCGGCATGTCCAGAATCGGCCGCACGGCGATAATCTCGGCGTCGGCTTTGGCATGGACCATGCAGGGGAAGCCGTCGCACCATGCGCACCTGATGCAAGTGCTGGCTGGCCGCGCCGCCTCGTTGAGCATGATGCCGCAGGGTGCGTGGAACGGGTGGTAGCCGCCCTTTTCGAGGGCATCGGAAATCTGCTGGATCCGCGGCTCATGCGAGACGGATGGCCACGGGTACTGCCGTGACCACGGACCCTCGGTGGGATCTTCGCCATGGTTGCCGTGTACCTGGTAGAGCCACTCTGCTTTGGTGTACCACGGCTCGAAGTCGGTGTAGCTGAGCGGCCACGCCGGGGAGATGCCGTCGACGTGCGCGATCTCGCCGAAGTCCTCAGGGCGTAGCCGGTACAGGGCCGCGCCGTACATCTTGGTCGCACCGCCGACGACATAGTGCACCTGCGGCTGGAACGGGGTGCCGTCCGCGTCATACCAGGTATCGGACGATATGTACCGGCCATCCACGAACACTGGCACGGGGTCCCAGTTGTCCAGCTCCTTGGCGAGGAAGTCGCCTCGCTCCAGCATCAGAATGCGCTTGCCGGAAGACGCGAGCGTGTGGGCCAGGGTGCCCCCACCCGCTCCGGTCCCGATCACTATCACGTCAAAGTCGTCCGACACGACATCCCCCCGTCCGTCACGATTCCTACTAGACAGGGTTGCCAGGTATGCCGGGTGTCGCGTCATCCTGGCCGGGTGATCTCGACCAGGATCTCGTTACTAATGCTGACCACGCCGGCGCAGCCAGCCACGGCGTTTTCGGCGGCGACGCGCTGCGCGGGAGAACTCACTATGCCGGTGAGCACGACGTTGCCCTGATGGGCGCTCACCCGGATTCCTTCCGGCCCAACGACGGTTGCGGCTATAGCATCGCTCACCAGCTGGGCGAGCGCTGCGTCGTCTCCGTAGTCTTCAACTGGCAATGCAAGGCCCAGGAGGTTATGTACCGCTGTCACGCCGCCCACCCGACGCGCGGCAACAGTCGCCTCCGAGCTCTGGGCCTGGGTGGGTACGGTCCCGTTGAGCAGTACATCGCCGTTCAGCACCTCGACCTGGATGTCGTCGGTGTCGATGAGCGGATCAACGCGCAGTTCTTCGTAGACTGCGGCGCGAATGTCACTGGACGTGGCCATAGCGATCCCCCTGCCAGGTCGGCTCCCACTACTATCCCTCGGCGCGGGACCAGCGGCCGTCACCCGACCTGGGTGACCAGATCCGTGCACCCTGGATTCGTCCGAATCGGCACGATATATTCGCTTGGTGTTGAGCCGCCTATATGGCTCGCGCGGACCAGAGGGGGTGAGTGGGCATTCTGAAAATGGCGAGGCCCCCTAGTCTCCGTGAGGGCGAACGCGTGCTAGCCAGCCTCGTGGCTAATCACATCCAAGGCGGCCGCCCGATCGACGGCCGCCTTTACCTAACGAGCCAGCGGCTCATGTTCATGCCCCAGGGCGCGGGCATAGTCCGCGGCGGGAAGTCGTCATCGATCCCGTGGTCTGCAGTTGCGACATCGGATGTCGCTGAACGCGGCTGGGGAGAGGCTTCAACGCGACGACGCCTGCGGGTGACGAGGGTGTCCGGGGAGGTCGAGCTCTACGTGGTCTGGCGTCCGGTTAAGGCCGCGCGCCAAGTTGATGAGGCCCGGCATAGCTCGACGGAACGCGCGGGCTGAGCAGCGAACGACCAGCTCGCAAGCGCCGCCTGCGACAAGGACGTCAGATAGGCCACATGGTTGACGCGGAGTTCGACGCCTTCGAAGACCAGCTGCTGATCAACGCCGTTGGCGGTGCATACGGCCGCGGAGCAGAACGCGGCGCGCGGCTGCGATCGGGAAGACCGCGCACGTGCTGCAGGGACCGGGAGCAGCCGAAGGAAGCGTCCGCGTCATCGGCGTCATCGGCTCTGGCTCGTTGAATATGAACCCGACCGTCGTCATGGTCACCATTAGCGAGAGTGAGGCCGGGAGCCAGGTCACCGTCCGCGGCGCGGCCAAGGAAGGCCTGCTCTTCAAGCAGCGGCTGGCGAGAAGGCCAAACGCATAGCGGATGCCCTCGCTTAGCTCGGCAAAGAGTTCGAGGGCGGTTAATCTAGCCCTCAGGAGGAACGGTGCCGGGATTCATCTCTGACAGCCCGCTGGCTCGCGATCTGATCCGCATCGGCGACGAAGCGATCGCCCGCCCGGACGACGTCGCGCTACGCGCCTACTTCACTGCGGACTACATCTTCCACGGGCCCGGCCGCGACCTGAGCTTCGACCAACTGAGCGCGTACTTCGCGTCCTTGCGCGCCGCTTTCAGCGATCTGCGACTCGTCCGCGAGCAGATCATCGTGGACGGCAACTTCCTGGCGGCGCGGACCACCTTCTCCGGTGCCTTCACGGGGGTCTTTACCTACTCGCCCATCGGTCCAGTCGAGCCCACTGGGCAACACCTCGAGTGGGAAGTGATCGGTACCTTCAGATACGACGACGAGGGCCGGCTGGCCGAGGAATGGGTGCAGACCGACTACCGGAGCTTTCTGACCAAGCTGGGCGTGATCACGACGGAGTCCGCACAGCAGGGGTCGTAGCCGTGCGCGGCCACGAACGCCATCAGCCCCACAGCCGGACCGGGGGTATCGGCGCACCGAGCACCTCTTGCCGGGCGAGAGCTGCGCGAAGTTCACCTCGGCACGCCGGCGCCCGAGCGGCCCGGTCCGGCTGTGCGCGACCGCCTCGCCAGGGCACGCGCCGAAGCCTGATCGGAGCCTGACTCAGGATCATCGCCCGTCAGGTCGGCAGTATTCCAGCTGCCCCTGCGTGGGCTTTCAGGCCGCCCTGCTCCGCTTCGCCGCACGGATCACCGAGGAGGGCGGCGCGGACGTGCCCGCCATTGGGGCTGCCCGCCTGTTACAGGCTCGGGTGATCGATGTCCACCGGCGGCAGGTTTTGCACCTGGTGCTTAGTGATGTTGAGCCGGATGCCGTCCGCTACCCCGGTCACGGCGCGGATCGGGATGGCCACTTCCTTGCGACCCCACAGGTGCCCTTCCTGGAGGAGCACGTGGGTCACCTCGTGACTGAGGCGGTCGATGACCAGGCCCTGCACTCGCCCGATCTCGCCGTCGGTGGCGTGGACGTGCTCGCCGCGGCGTACCTCCACCTCACCCAGCGGAACGGAGTCGTAGGTGACCGGCTGCGGCGCGCCGGCCACGCCACCCGCCGCGCTGGGGCCCGTAGCCAGGTCGTAATAGGCCCAGGAGAGAACCTGGTCCTGGACGTAGTCCGCGTCGTCACTGATGCCCGGCATGAACTGCGTCTCCTCAGCGAGATCGAGCATTTCGAACTCCGCCAGGGTGCAGCTGAGCCGCATCTCGCCTGCCTTGGCATCGACGAGGTCAACAGGAACCAGCCGGCCAGCGTCATACCGATGCTTCGGTTGGACCACGAGATGCGTGATCGCGCGGGCAACGGGGTCGACGACGACGCGGGTTACCGTGCCGCACTCCCCGTCAGTGCAGAAGGCGGTGGCCCCGATCGTGAAGGGAATCGACTCGGCCACAAACGCGCTCCTCGTCCCTGGACTTCAACCGGCGTCAGCGTTCCAGCTCTTGCGCGTCGCCCATTATTGCCCGCTCTGGCCCGTGTCGGTGTCGGTGCGGCCCTCGGGGACAACTTTGCCCGGTTCGTTTTCCCCGGACAGGCGGGCTCTGACGGCGAGGGCGCCCTGGTCCAGCACGCCGGAGCCGGCGGCGCGCGAGGTCACGTCGCCGCCGCGGCCACGCAGCACCATGGCGCAGCCGACGGCGAGAAACGCGCCGGCCAGCGGCCCCGCGACGTACACCCAGTAGCTGGTGAAGTCACCGCTAGCCAGTGCGGGACCGAAGGATCGGGCCGGGTTCATCGACGCGCCGCTGACCGGCGCCGCCCACAGGCCGGCCAGGGCGACGTAGCCGCCCACGCCCAGTGCGGCGATGGCGCCGACGTTCTGTGCGGCGGATGCGGTGCCGAGGATCACGCTGACCAGAAGTAGCGTGAGCACGATCTCAATCAGAAGGGCCTGCCAGTCCTTGTACCCGGGGCCCGGCAGCGTCGCTCCGAGGTGCTCGACGTTCCCGAACACCCAGCGCGTGAACAGGGCGGCCAGGGTTGCGCCGGCGAGCTGGATGATGACGTAGCCAGGGACGCGCTTCCACGGGAAGTCCCCACGCATCGCGAACGCCAGTGATACCGCCGGGTTAAGGTGCGCGCCAGAAACCGCGCCCATGAACAAGATGATCGCCATCACCATCAGGCCCGGCGCGACGACCGCCGCGGCCAGGCTGATCTGCCCCTTGCCGTGCAGAACTCCTCCGCCCGTGGCGACCAGGACCAGCGCGAAGGTGCCGAGCAGTTCCGAGAACAGCCGACGCCACTCCTGGCGCGGGTCGTCGAAGTCGTTACGGTTCCCGAACTCCAGCCAGAACACGTGATGCGTGCGCGCGAACGTCCCCGGCGTCGCCGGCTCGATCTTCTGGCCCCACGCGTCGCCCACGGCGCTAGTCAGGTCGGCGGGTCCAGGTTTCCCGGGCCTGCCTTTCGGGTTCGCTGGCGCGTTCTCCTCGCTCATCCCCCGATCCTTCCCCGAAAAGCAGCGGTCAGCTCGCGGCCGGGCATTCGCCCGCGCGATGACAGCCTGGCTCCCGGTGGCCTGCAACGAGCTCGCGCTTGCCAGCGAGGACGTTAACGGTGACCTGGGGCGTGCTCCGATACGCCTGATAGCGAGCCGCGCGGTCAGGCGGACGGGATCAATGTGCGCTGGAGCTGGAGGGCCTGACTTGCGCTCTGGGCCGGGATTTCGAACTGGCCTGTGAACGGGCCCGGCACATTGGCGACGCTCCAGGTCTTGCCGGCGACGATTGTGGCGATCGAGTCCCGCGAGCGGTAGGCCTTTGTGGTGATCGCTGTCAGGGCCGTCCTGTCGGCCGCGGGGACAGTGATCCCGAGTCCGTAGTTGGCCGGCTGCTGGTTCGCGGCGGGCTGCCGTCGGTAGCACTGGCCGCTGCCGGGGAACTCCTCGGCGGCCGGTGGGAGCGTGGCGGAACCTGCCGGGCAGCTACCCGCCGCTGATAAGGGCTGGCTGACCACAATCTGCAAAACGATCACCGCTGTCAGACGGTGCTGGGAGTTGGCGCCTGGCGTAGCGGGAGTGCCTGGCTGCAGCCAGCAACGGTGAGCGAAATGGCCGCGAGACCGATCCCGGCACGGGCCGGGCGCCCGCCAGATCGTCGCGGCCTACATCGTTCTTGACAGGTCATCATGGCCTCATCCCGGTTGCGGGTGCGGCGGCAGTGCGGGCACGGCTCTCTGGGCACGGGCGGCGTTCGGGGCCACCAGCGCGACGGCAGCGACCAGGATGATCAACTCCGTCAGGCCAACAGTGATCAGGTGGGGGTCTTGCAGGTAGTGGCCTTGCAGGTGGTCGCCGAGCGAGACGATCCGGTATGCCGCGGCCACGGCGGCGAGCAGCACTACGGTGAGTGACCACACGCCCGCGCCGGCCCGGCCCGATAGGGCCCTAGGCGCATGAGCCAGGCACACGACTGCGACCAGGATGCACGACAGCCCGGGCAGGTCCGGCACCCAGGCCTGATGGCCGGTCGCTATGGCGGCCAGCTCTGGCACGGCCACCAGGAGGTAGTTGGCGGGCAATGCCAGCAGCCACGGCCATCCGGCAACCGGCGGGGCGTCCTGGTGGAACGCAGCCATGGCCAGGACCGGGACCAGGTCGCACAGGATCCAGAAGGCCCACGATCCGTAAGGCGACAGCAGAGCACCGGTGAACTGTCCCTGCGCCAGCCAGACCAGGTCGAGTCCCGCGGCCGTTACGGCGAGAACTCTGGCGGCGCGGTAATGCCCCAGGATCAGCGCTACAAAGATCATGATCCAGGCGTAGCCCGCCAGGTACCACACCGCAGCCGGCCAGGAAATTCCTGGCAACGGCGCCATCGCCGCTGGCGCTGCGGGGACGATACCGAGCGGGTGGAGGCCCCGGGCTAGGAACACAAGGCGGAGCCCGTCCAGCCCGCGCACCGCATGGACCATCAGAAGGGCCAGTACCGCGCCCCGCACGGCCTGGCCCCAGGCGAAATAGCGGCGCGGAGCGCCCGCGCCGCCCAGGTACAGCCGGGCGGCCAGCAGGACCACGCTGGCGACCTCCTGCCAAGAAGGCGTGCAAAACTCCAGGACGCACTCGTCGGTATCGGGGTCGCCAGTCAGCCAGCTGTCCAGGAACGCGGCGAAATGTC
>Ga0210383_10002738_pt1 | contig 15891 bp, 10 predicted proteins | sample IncBWC14OmetaG_FD_160072 | JGI IMG/M metagenome (GOLD analysis project Ga0210383, IMG submission 160072) | Forest soil microbial communities from Barre Woods Harvard Forest LTER site, Petersham, Massachusetts, United States - Inc-BW-C-14-O ...
ACTTACTTTGACCAGGGCAGTCTCGTCGTCGATGAGAACCAGTTTCTTGATGTTGGCCTCGTCAAGGATCTGCGCGACGTACTCAGGATCTTCGAGAACGCGCCGATCATCTGCGTCTCGAGGCCGGACGTACAACATGCCCAGCGGCGTACGGATCTTGGTCTTACTCTGCGTCCGCAGGCTCAAAGCCAGGTTCTTGATCCGGATAACCGTATCGATGCTCCGCTCCAATTCCTCGTCAATCAGCGAAGCATCCACCTGCGGATAGCGAGTCAAGTGCACCGACCCAGGCGCAGACGGATCAACCGAGCACACCAGATTCTGATAAATCTCCTCAGTCAGAAATGGGAGAGCCGGCGCCATCACGCGAGTCACAGTGGTGAGCACGGTGTAAATCGTCTGATAAGCGTCGCCCTCATTCGCCCAAAACCGCCGCCGCGACCGCCGCAGATACCAATTCGAGAACTCTTCATCGAAAGTCTGAAAAGCTTCGATCAAACGATAGTGCTCGTAGTTGTCAAACGCATTACGCGCCGCGTCCACCAAGCGCTGCAGCCGACTCAGCACCCAGCGATCCAGCTGATTGGTAGTCGGAACCGGGACACCGGGCTTCCACCCATCCGAGCCCGCGTTGCTCACGAAGAAGCTGTAGCAATTCCAGAATGTCAGAAGCTTGCGCCGCGCCTCGCCATCAATCGTCTGACCCACATTGCCAGTGGGATGCAAGTCAGGAAAGTTAAGGTTCTGCGCGGTCTTCTGTTCGGCATAAATGTAGCGCATCACTTCAGCGCCCAGCGCCTCCGCTGCCTCGTCGAAAGCAATGCTATTGCCTTTCGACTTATGCATCTCCTCGCCGCGTGCATCACGGACCAGCGCATGTCCCAGCAAAGCCTTAAACGGAGCCCGGCCATCGATCATCGCGCTCATTGCGAGCATGGAGTAAAACCAGTTGCGGAACTGCCCGGGAAAACTCTCGAGCACAAGATCAGCCGGAAACCACTTCTCCCAATACGCCCGGTCGGTCGAGTAGCGCATAGTACTGAACGGCACGATGCCCGCGTCCAACCACGGATTTCCCACGTCCGCCACGCGCGCCGATAGGCCATCACACTTCTCGCAACGAATCTTGACCGCATCAATGTAAGGCCGATGCGGTGAATTGCCCTCGAATACATCCCACCCTTCAACCGCCCGAGACTTCAATTCCTCGCGGCTGCCAATCACTGTGAAATGCTCACACTCGTGGCAAACCCAGATAGGCAGGGCAAGTCCCCAGAAGCGCTTCTTGGAAATCATCCAGTCGCGCATATTGTGCAGCCAATCCAGCTCGCGGGCTTCACCCTCCGCCGGAATCCAACGGATCGTCGGCACGGTCCGCTCAATGCGGTCACGCCAGTCCATACGAATGAACCACTCGTCGACTGGGCGGAAGACCAATTCCGACTTGCAGCGCCAGCAGTGCGGGTAGACGTGCGGATAGGGTTCGCGCGCCACCAGCAGCCCCCGGGCTTTCAGGGCCGCAATGACTTCGTCGGACACTTCATTGGCATTGCGTCCGGTGAGCGATCCAAACCCGTCTTGAAAAACTGAACTCTCATCCAGCGGCGCAATGAATGGCAGATTATTTTCCTTGCCCAGTTCCTGATCCTCCGCGCCGCAACCGGGAGCGATGTGGACCAATCCCGTACCTTCCGCCTCGCTAATCTCTTTCCACGCGATCACGCGATGAGCTTCCGACGCAGTCTTGCCACCTCCGGTCGGACCGTAAGGAAACACGCCGCCCGGTTCGTTCTGCGCCGGCAGATCATCGAACGGACCTGTATAAGTAAGACCTAGCAGCTCGCGACCCGGCAATTCTTCGAGCACCTCAACTCCACCGCTGCCTTTTAAAATGGTTCGAATCGAAGGTAGTTTGTGGCTCTCGTGTTTGCCTTCGACTTGCAAGTCTTGCAACCGGTCGCGCTCGAAGTTCGCCTTCGCGACGTAGTAAGTCCAGTCTCCGTGCCGGACCTTCAAATAAGTCATGTCAGGATTCACCGCGACCGCAACGTTCGATGACAGCGTCCACGGAGTCGTCGTCCACACCAGCAGCGCCGTCTTCTCTTGACCCTTAACTGGGAAGCGCACGAAGACTGACGTATGGGTAGTGATGCGGCGGCCTTCCGCCACTTCCATCTGCGAAAGCCCGGTCCCGCAGCGTCCACACCACGGCATTACGTCGTGCCCACGGTAGATAAACCCTTCGTCGTGGCACTTCTTGAGAAAGCCCCAAATGGTGTAATTGTTTTCGTCAGAGAAAGTGAAGTAGCTGCCGCCGTATTCGGCCGAACCCAGCTTGCGGACGATCTCGCTGGCCCGCGCCGTCTCGGTAAGTCCGCTCGGGAGTTTTACCGTGACAACCCGATCGCCGTCCGCCAGCGCGTCGCGCAACGCGAGCAACACCGCGGGATCGTCCCAATCGCACCAGTATCCCAGACGGATCGACTGCTCGGTCTGGCGCGCCGCATAAGTGAGCACGCGCTCCTTGCAGGCGCGAACGAATTTCTCGATGCCGTAGTCACGAATCTCGCGCTTGGTGTGGATGCCAAGGCTTTTTTCGACCTCGACTTCAACCCACAATCCCTGACAGTCGAATCCATTCTGATAGCGCTCCGACTGGCCGTTCATGGCGTGGTAGCGCTGATACATATCTTTCAACGACCGTCCCCACGCGTGGTGCACGCCCATGGGATTGTTCGCGGTAATCGGCCCGTCAAGGAAAGACCAGCGCGGACCGTGCGCATTCTGCTCGCGCAACTTGTCGAAAATCTGATTTTCCGCCCAGAAGCGCAGCATTTCGCGCTCCATCGCAGGGAAATCAGGGACTTTTGCTACTGGCTTGTACATGTTCTTCAATAATATCAGCGAGGGTAGGCGCGAGCGTCAGCGCTCGTGCTCCTCGACGACAATGCCCCCGTAGAAACATAGCTAGCTATGTTTCTACAGTTTGAATTGTTGCGGAATGCTGGCGGCTGGAACCAGTTGGATTCAGAAGTACAGTCCTACGCGGCGTCGTCCTCAACCTTGATACGCAGCGACTTGAGGAACTTCAGATCCTGATCGCTGATCTTGAATTCCGTGGTCATCAGCGAGGGCTTTTCGCTGGACTTCTCGCCCGGCTTGCTGACCCCGATGGTAGCCTCGAGCACCAGGAATATGTCGTAGCCACCCTCTTTGATTCGGGAAACGACATCGGCGATGGGTTCGGAATCAGCCAGTGACTCGTTGATCGCCTCGCCCAGTTCCTTCATCAACTGCTTCAATTGCTGGTCCACGTAACCCCCTTGCAGGATCCGACTACCGTGCCTTCAAGTTTACCTTCAGGACGCTGCAAAACATCACTAACGCCCTCTAACCACTTAGATGCGGTTACGTGGCTGAATGCTTCGAAGCCCATGCCCGCGATATTGTAACCCCGAAGCCGGGCAAACGAAACCCTGCTCGATAAATATTGATAAAATCAGGCCATGCCGAGTGTCTCCAATGGCCAAAAGCTGGGCATCGCCGCCCGCCTCGCAGGGCGAATGATCACCCACCGCGCTCGCCGCACTCGAACCCTCAGTGCAGTCGCGAAAGCCGCGCGCGCTACCCTCTCCCACTTCGGGCGTGTGCTTGGACTGCTCTGGCTTGAAGTGACAGGTTTTGTTTTCTTATTCTTAGCCGCCATCGGAGTCATCGCCTTCTTCCGCGAATACGCGAAATATCAAACCGGCCATGCAACTTCCAGTCGCATAGTCCTGGCGGTGTGCTTTACTGGCTTGTTTGCCTGGTTTGGCGTGAGTTCCTTTTGGAGAGTCCGGAAGAGAGGTCAAAACCATTAACTACAAAGGACACAAAAGTAAGCGGAAAAGACGCCCATTGCCGGCAGGTTTTCCTTTGTGAGCCTTTGTGTCCTCTGTGGTTAACGTCTTCGCTATGCCCGAGAAAAAGTCAGACCCGCAGACCAACTCGCACATTCCCGTCCAGCCGCTCTACACCCCGGCCGATCTCGAATCCTGGGACTACGATCGCCAAGTTGGCTATCCCGGCCAGTATCCTTTCACCCGTGGCGTGCAGGCCACAATGCATCGCGGACGCCTCTGGACCATGCGCCAATACGCCGGCATGGGCGACGCCGCGGAATCCAACAAGCGCTATAAATACCTGCTGGCCAATGGCACCACTGGACTTTCGGTAGCCTTCGATCTTCCCACGCAGATTGGTCTTGACTCCGACCATCCCCTCGCCGTCGGAGAAGTGGGAAAAGTCGGCGTCGCCATCGACTCCATCGAAGACATGCAGCGCCTTTTCGACGGCATCGACCTGACAAAGATCTCTACTTCGATGACCATCAACGCCACCGCCTCGATCCTCTTGGCGTTGTACGTCGGGGTCGCCCGCCGCCAGGGCGCAGACATCCGCAAACTCTCCGGCACAGTGCAGAACGACGTCCTAAAGGAATTCATTGCCCGCGGAACTTACATCTACCCGCCGAAGCAGGCGATGCGAATCATTACCGACCTCTTCGCATGGACCAACGAAAACGTTCCTGAGTGGAACACGATTTCGATCTCCGGATATCACTTGCGCGAAGCCGGCTCGACCGCAGTGCAGGAAGTCGCATTCACTCTCGGCAACGGTATCGCGTACGTGCAGGCTGCCATCGACGCAGGACTCGACGTGGACAAATTTGCCCCGCGCGTTTCTTTTTTCTTCAACGCCCACAATAACTTTCTGGAAGAAGTCGCCAAGTTCCGCGCCGCCCGCCGCATGTGGGCGCGCATCATGCGCGAGCACTTCAAGGCTAAGAACCCCCGCTCCTGGATGCTGCGCTTTCATACCCAGACCGCCGGCTCTACGCTGACTGCGCAGCAACCGGAAAACAACATTGTCCGCACTGCCATTCAGGCCATGGCTGCGGTTCTCGGCGGCACGCAATCGCTGCACACCAATTCCTACGACGAAGCCCTGGCCCTGCCCACCGAGCAAGCCGCCCGCGTAGCGCTGCGCACCCAGCAGATCGTGGCGTATGAATCCGGGGTACCGCAGACGGTCGATCCGCTGGCCGGCTCCTATTACATCGAAATCCTGACCAACGAAATCGAAAAGCTCGCCTCAGAATATCTGGAAAAGATCGAAGCTCTAGGAGGAATGCTGAAAGCCATCGAGCGCGGCTACGTGCAGCAGGAGATCCAGAACGCCGCCTACGAATATCAACAGCAGGTAGATCGCGTCGAAGCCGTGGTGGTGGGAGTAAACCGCTTCACCGTCGAAGAAGAAAAGCCCATCCCGACCCTGCGCATCGACGAATCCCTCGAACCCAAACAGGTAGAAAGACTCCGCGCCCTGCGCGCTCGCCGCGGCCCTCAATCCTGGAAAGATTCTCTCAAGAACGTCGAAGAAGCCGCCCGCTCCGGCGCAAATCTAATGCCGCACATCGTCGCCGCGGTAGAAGCGAATGCTACGGTAGGCGAAATCTCAGACGCCCTGCGCAAAGTATTCGGAGAGTACAAAGAAGCCGTAGTCGTCTGACAGGCGAAAATCCGCCCTTCCCTTTAACCTCACTGTTGTCATTCCGACGCGGCTCTATCCACTCACGTTTGTCATTCCGAGGCGGCCTTATCGCCGAGGAATCTGCTGTTCTCTCCGCCATCAAGCCGTTCTGACACCAAAGCTCAACGACTGCCCCTGCCCACTCAGATGTAACTCAACCACCAATCCTTCCGCCGCTGCTTCACCCCCTCATACCACCGGCACGGGAAGTAAAGAATAACCACAACCGTGAACCACATTAGATAAACAAAGGGAAGCCCGTATCCCCAACCATCCGGAGCCCCAAATATGAACCCTCCATGAAACAGCCAGTCAACCGGCTGATGAGACAGCAACGCCACCACGACAGCCAGCGAGTGAATCAGGTACAGATGCAGAATGTAAAAAAACATCGGCACCCGCCCAAACGTCAGAAGCGGCGACAGCGCCGTCGGAATACCGCGTCCGCGGCCTTGATCAAGCTTCTTGTCAAGCCACGCCAGCAGCAGCAGAGACGGCCCCAGCGTCATCAGCAGATACTGCAAAGACGGCGGATACTTTTCGACATCCAGGAAAAGAATCACCGTCTTTTCCACTGTCGCCTGCACATGCCAATCGCCCTGCGAGACGCCGCCCAATCCAACCGGCGGATTTCCATACAGGTTGGTCAAGCGCAGCACCACAAAAGCGATGGTCAATCCAAGCCCGATCCGCGCAATGAGCCTCTGCCGCCGTTCTTGCTCGAGTAAATAGACCGAGCCAAACACATAACCCGCCGCCATCACAGCAACCCATGGCACCAACGGAAAAAGAACAAAACTCCGTATGTGCACGAAGGGCAGCAAAATCCCTCCCCGTACGTGCAGGATCGTCCACAGCCACGCGAACGCTCCGAACTGCTTCGGCCGAACCGGATCCAGCAGGTCGCTCCCAAGAATCAAGATTCCAGAAAACGCCGCGACCCAGCGCAGTGGCATGCGCACAATCGCCGCCATCAAAACCATGCAAGCCCCCAGACACCAGATGACAGCGAAAAATCCCCAGGGAAAAAGGAACGTCCAAGCCGTTCCAACCACCGTGAACTCAATGACAATCAACCACAGTCCGCGCGTCCACAAAAAGCGGCTGAGCGCCTGCGGAGTTCTGCGCCGCCCGTAGAAAAATGCCCCCGTCCCCGCCAGAAAGAAAAATAAAGGCGCGCAGAAATGAGTAATCCAGCGGGTAAAGAACAAGGCGTAATAGGTGTGAGCGAGATTCTCAGGTTCAAAGCGGAGATTGGTGAAAAAGTCCCGGGTATGGTCAATCGCCATAATGACCATCACCAGGCCGCGCATAATGTCGAGCGAAACAATCCGCTGGGCACCAGACGCCGCGAGCGAAGCGGTTGGCGCAAACGTCCGCGACGGCAGCGTCGTCGACATGGCCGGACCCCTCCCAGAAAGGAATACTACTCCCTTATGAATGGGACGTGCGCCCGGCGAAAAAAGTTAGCGAGGTCGGCGCAACCGAGAATTTCGAGGCAGAAATCTAAAAGCTGGAACTCGAATCCGAATCCGAAACTTTATAGTCACAAGCTTCGCGGCAGGGCTTGCAATAGTACAGGCTGTCTTCGCAAAGCCGGACCTCCATCAGCGACTGGCAAAGGCAACAATACTTTTCGCAATCGCAGCGCTCCTCTGTCATTTCGCACTGCATGCAGCGGTATTTCTTCTTGGTCGTCGTGGTAGCCATGGGCGAACTTTAACCCGCAACGCCGCAAGAGAAAAGTGCCTTTGGTAACCGAGAATAAAGATCGAATCAGCCGCGGCCACTAGGGATTTAGAAGTATTCTTGCGTGCGATTGAAATGAGCGGTAGTTGGAATAATTGTGTTTATCGTGGAAGGTGAGGCGATTGATTTGCGAGGTCACCACCACTTCGCGCGGCAGCCACAAATGCGAGGCAAATCCAGTGGCTTGGGTGTCAGCAAATCGAACCTCGGAGGTTAATTGGGTTAGCAGGAGATCGGTGATGGGTGAGAGAAGGTCGGTTCGCAAACGCACGATTCGGAAGTCCGACGCGTCAACCCACGCGATGCCCTGATAATAAACAGGTAGAGATTTATCCTCGAGTCGAACTTCCGCAGGCAATCGAACCGACCCCGGTTTTTGCGCGAAGGCTACTACCAAAGTGTGATGCCCATCCATCCTCTGCTCTCCGAGATAGCGGAAATCCGATTCCGACCGGTTGGAGGGATAAAAGCGCAACCACATGGAAGCAAAACCCTGGCCCAGTGGCGGACCTCCAGTGGCGCGGGCGTTAATTCGCTGGCTGGCACGCTCCAAATCATCCCAAGGGGATGAAGAACCAGATTCATTCGGCGGCCCGGGATCATCCGTTTCCAGCATTGCGCCAGTCTTCAAATCAACTCTGAATTCCTCGAGAGTCACCGCGTCCTTGCTCCGGCGAGCCAGAATCAGATAGGAGAAATCTTCTCGCCTCGTTTTCACGCCGCGCTGCGTCTCGACAATCTCTTCGCGAGAAATCAGGTTAGGTATTTTCCGGGAGAGATCAACCGTTCGCTCTCCAATCTTGTCCAGGAGCGGACTCAACGGCTGTTGGCCTTCCGTAGTTTTTAGTTCCCGCAATTCCGGAACAATCTGCTGCAGCTCCGCAATCGAAGAGGAAACAAAGTTGCTGCTGACCGAATACTGGGAAACTGGAGCCGGACGCGTTTCTGACAGCGTAGCCAGCGGCGCGGTCTCGATTTTGTTAGCCTGAACCGCGGGCGGACTTTCGGCGTGGACCTCAGGACGCTTCGCTGGGCTTTCGAGGAAGACCTCAGGTTTTTCATGCGTACCTACGATCTTCGGTGCCTGAAGGCGGGCATCGTCGATGGGAGCGTTGATCTCGACTTCTCGCAGAATGCTCGTGAGCGAGGAATTATCTCCTCGTTGCACGACCATGAAAGCTAACTTCATCCCGCCCACGTCGCGGTAATCGGAGTACGAACGCTCGATTGTGAACTGGGCGGGCACGGATGTCTCCCAGCGCAACAGCAAGAACGTCTCCACGTCAAAAAAATAGATGTCAGTCGCTACCGACTTGGGATCCTGTGCCCGAATTACCCACGCCATGCGATCTCCAACTTTCTTTTTTCCCTTTAGTTGAAGGTGCATGTCCGGCGCGCGCACTCCCATCGGCATGGGATCATAGCCTTTCTTGCACTCGTACTCGCTTCCGGGCTTGGGCTTGAAGTCGCGCCGGACGGCATCAGCGCCGACATACCACGAAATCGTGCCATCGCAACCCCGCATGGTCATTACCGTATTGTTCTCCCCATACAGCAAATAAGAACGGAGGTTAGGAGCCTTGAAGTAGAACTGAAAGTTTCCTTTTTCTTTTTGCAGGTTCGGGGGAGAAAAGGGATGCGCGAAGCTGGTGAGGTTTCCCGACAGTTCTCCCTTTTCGGTGAAGGTCGTGATCGCAGCGATGCGGTCAGAGCCGCCAATCGCCTGCACGTAGTTGGCAACTACTTGATCCGCCGTGATGGCGTCCTTCTGCCCAAAAGCCGGTTCGCGGCAGGCCGGCAGCAAAGCGCCCAGCCAGGCTGCGACCACGAAGCATCTTCGCAAAAACACTCGTTGATCCTCGACGGATGGGAATTGTACACCTGCATTACAGAACTATTTCGTCTCACAGGTCGAACTCCTGGCTCGTCGCAGCACCGTGGTTTCGGCAAGGAGCAGCAAGACCAGCATTAATAAGTATGCGCGGCCAGGCCAGGACCCTAACGCTTGGCAGCGCCATTTCGCTCTCGTTGAGGTTTTGCCTTTTTCACGAAGGCCAAGACTCGCGCATGTAACGTTACAATGTCTCCCGAGAGCCGTCATCCTGAGGAAGAGGATTCCTTCGCTCGCGAAGGAATCCCAACGAAGGATCCCTGCACTGTCGCCAATGTCTGATTAATGAACGTAAGGAAGAAATGCACTCCCAGAAAAACCCAAAACCTACTTCATCACCCCACGCTGCGCAATCCCAATATTATCCCGCGAAGTATTCTTGACGAGATACATCATCTCATCCGCCTGCCGAATAATGTCATGCGGCGTTTTCGCATCATGCGGATATGTAGCCACCCCCATCGAAGCCCGCACATTCAAATTCAGCCCTTCTTCCTTACAGAACATGCTGGTCCGCATGCTGTCGCGCAAACGTTTCGCGACCACCAAGGCCGAATCCTTCCCAGTCTGCGGCAACAGCACGACAAACTCATCACCGCCATAGCGGAAAGCGTAATCGATCAACCGCAACTGCGCTTTTATCAAATACCCAATCTCCGCTAGAAGCTTGCTGCCGACCAAATGCCCATTGGTATCGTTCACCTGCTTGAAGTGATCCAGATCGATAAACAAAACCGTGAACTCATACCCAAAGCGCGAAGACCGGTAAACCTCAGTCTCCAAAGTCTTATAAAGATGCCGCGCATTGTAGAGCCCGGTGCAATCATCCGTGATAGTGAGTTCCTGAATCTTCTCCACTGCCCGCGCATTCTCAATCGCAATCGCCGCGTAATCGCACAAGGATTGCAAAAAGAAAATCTCCTGATCGCCAAAGTGATTCATATCCACATTCACCAACTGAATCACGCCCAGCACGCGCAACCGCGAACTAACCGGGAAACACACAATCGACCGTGTCTCCCACTTCGTCATCTCATCAATGCGCTTGGCGAATCGCGGATCCGTCATCACATCCGGAACCACCAGCCGCTCGCCATGTTTCGCCACATATCCGGCAATACCCTCGCCCACCTTCAGGCGAATATTCTTCAAAGCCTCCGAAGCGCTTCCCACCGCGATCGCGAAATAAAGCTCCTCGCGCTCATCGTCCACCATCAACAACGACCACGTATCCGGGCGGAAATATTCCGCCATCTTTTCCATGATGGTCTGCAGAATGGAATCAAGATCGAGCGACGAGGTCAGAGCCTTGGCCACATCATGAAATATGGTCAATTCCTGGCTCTGCCGATTGTGATCGGCCTCGGTGGCCTTGCTCATGAACTGCGACCTCGAATCTAGTGCGGAAGTACCAAAATTATAAGCGGCCCCCAGAAGCCGGGCAAAGAACCAAGGTAACCCGTACCCACAAAGACAAGACCACGCGCCAAGAATACGTAGCCGCCCTTGTCATTCCGAAGCGCGTCAGCGCTGAGGAATCTGCTGTCCCCGGGGATGACCACACTCATGAAATCAATCCGCGCTGATCCGCGCAAATCCGTGGCCGCTTTCCCCAAACTTCACCTCCCCCACCCGCATAACATATATTTAATGTGAACAGGAGAGCCCTCCAGTGTCATCGTTCGGTGCCCAACTGAAGCAGGAGCGCGAGAAACAAGGCGTCAGCCTTGAGGACATCTCCCTCACCACCAAAATCGGCACCCGCATGCTGCGCGCCCTCGAAGAAGAACACTTCGACCAGCTCCCCGGCGGCATCTTCAACAAAGGTTTCATCCGCGCCTACGCGCGCTGCTTGGGTCTGGACGAAGAGCAAGCCATCGCCGACTATCTCGTCGCCACCGGAGCCAGCCCCGCGGCCCGAAAGTTCGACAACGATCAAGCGCCCGATCTATCCCCGCTGATCGAGCCTCCGCCGCGAGAGCCGAGCCAGAGCCCCGGCCTTCCCTGGGGCACCCTGGCAGTCGCCCTCTTGATCGTCGCCCTCGGCTTTGCCGGATGGGGCTTCTACTTCCGCGACTCAGAAAAGACGGATGATTCCGCGCCGCCTTCCAACACCGTCAGTGCTCAGCCGGTGGCGGCGGAACCGGTACCGACGGAGCCCAAGCCCGCATCCGACACGCCTGCAAAGCCAGTCGAACAAAAAGCCCCAGCGCCCGAACCCACGGCGGCAGCGCCTGCAGCCGTAAGCACGCCAACCGCGGTCCCGGACCAGCCTCGACCCGCGATCCCCGCGAACGGAACATTCCAGGTGCTGATCCGAGCCCACGAAGATTCATGGCTATCGATCTCGGTCGACGGCGAAATCGTCACCCGCTCTCTGCTGACTGCCCCCGCTCAGAAGTCAGTGCGCGCGCAAAACGAAATCGTCATCCGCGCCGGCAACGTAGGCGCGCTAGACTTCGAATTCAACGGCACAAAATTGCCATCCCAGGGCGAACACGGCGAAGCTAAAACCCTGATCTTCAACTCCCAAGGCCTGCAACGATCCACCCCCAAACCAGACCCATCCACCCAACCCCAATAACGCAAGAATTGTCATCTCGAGAAATTGTCATCTCGACCGTAGCTGCTCATCCCCAAAGGGGATGGGCAGCGGAGTGGAGAGACCTGCTGTTACTGCCCGAAGCTACAAAGCGGCTAGAAAAAAGATTGCGGAAAACTCTCGATTCGTATCAGGATATGCCTTCAGGCATATCGTAATCGACGAAAAGTGTACGGCTTTAGCCGCTGAGCGCCCCACTGAACCCCTCCCATCACCCTCTACCCCGCGCGGAACTCCACTCACTGCCAGTACCCGCATTTCACCCCAAAAACATTGCACCCCCTCCCGTTCTCTGTTAGCCTTTTGAAGACCGCGAAACAAAAGCATTTCGTGTGGCCGTTGTGTACTGAATACCCCCCGCCAGACGTAACGCCCATAGTTTGCAAGGAGAAACACTTGTCGAAGAATCGCCATTTATTTACCTCTGAATCCGTAACTGAAGGACATCCCGACAAAATCGCTGACCAGGTCTCCGATGCCATCCTCGACGCCTGCCTCACCGACGATCCCTCCAGCCGCGTAGCCTGCGAAACTTTAACCGCAACCGGCCTGGTAGTAATCGCCGGCGAAATCACCACCAAAGCCTACGTCGATTTCCAGAATCTCGTCCGCGGTACAATTGCCTCCATCGGCTACAACAACGCCCTCTACGGATTCGATTCCAATACCTGCGCCGTAATCTCCAGCATCAACAAACAATCCGGCGACATCGCCATGGGCGTAGACACCGGCGGCGCCGGCGACCAAGGAATGATGTTTGGGTATGCTTGTAATGAGACTGCGGAGCTTATGCCTGCGCCTATTTCGTTTGCGCATAAGCTTTGCATGCGGCTTTCGGAGGTTCGCAAGCATGGGAAGCTTCCTTATTTGCGGCCGGATGGGAAGTCCCAAGTTACCGTGGAATATGATGAAAATCGCAAGCCGGTGCGCGTCGATGCGGTTGTGATTTCGACGCAACACTCGGAGACGGTTGGCAACGACGAACTGCGCAGCGACATTCTCAAGCATGTGATTCAGGCTACGATTCCCGCTCATCTTCTTGACGAAGACACGAAGTACCACATCAATCCCACCGGACGATTTGTGATTGGCGGGCCCATGGGCGATACCGGCTTGACGGGGCGCAAGATTATCGTCGATACGTATGGCGGCATGGGACGGCACGGCGGCGGAGCTTTTAGCGGCAAGGATCCGACGAAGGTGGATAGGTCGGCGGCTTACATGGCGCGGCATATTGCAAAGAACGTGGTTGCGGCTGGGTTGGCGGATCGTTGCGAAGTGCAACTGGCGTACGCCATCGGCGTGGCCGAACCGGTCAGCGTGCTTGTAGATACTTTCGGGACGAGCAAGATTGATCCGAAAACGATTTCGGAGCTGGTGCGTTCGCATTTCAAGCTGACTCCAAAGGGAATTATTGAGTCACTGAATCTGCGGCGTCCGATCTACTGCAAGACCGCGGCTTATGGGCACTTTGGACGGACGGATCCCGACTTCACTTGGGAATCGACCGATAAAGCGGCGAAGCTGGCCAGCGATGCCGGGCTACGACAGCCGGTTGCGGTTCACAAGTAGATTGCGGTTGGTCCCACCCTTTCGCAAAGAGCGCGAAAGAGTGGGGTACCCGGCGAAAGAGTGGGCACCCGGCCGATCCCCCACTTCTCGCAAAGAACGCGAGAAATGGGGCACCCGGTATGCGCGTTTTCCCGAGATTAAGAATTCCAAGGTTTAGAATCGAGATTAATTCAGCGCCACAGGAGACGCATGTCGACTACACCAACGCAAGTGCATTCGGATATCAAGGGCATTGAATTTGCCGATCTGGGCAAGAAACGCATCGAGTGGGCGAACCAGTCGATGAAAGTCCTGCAGATCATCCGCAAAGAGTTCATCAAGAATCAGCCGCTGCAGGGCATCCGCATTTCGGCCTGCCTGCACGTTACCGCGGAGACGGCGAACCTGGCCATCACCCTTCGCGACGGCGGCGCCGACGTGGTGCTGTGCGCTTCGAACCCGCTCTCCACGCAGGACGATGTTGCCGCCAGCCTGGTGCGCGACCACGGCATTCTCGTGTACGCCATCAAGGGCGAGGACAACGAGACTTACTACAGCCACATTCTCGCGGCCATCGATCACCGGCCGCATATCACGATGGATGATGGCGCGGACCTCGTGACCATTTTGCACACCAAGCGCCAGGACGCGCTAGTCGACGTGATTGGCGGGACGGAAGAAACCACGACCGGCGTAATCCGTTTGCGGGCAATGGCGAAGGAAGGCGTGCTGCGCTTTCCGATCGTTGCGGTGAACGACGCGGACACCAAGCACCTGTTCGACAATCGTTACGGGACCGGACAGTCGACGATCGATGGCATCATTCGTGCCACGAACTTCCTGCTGGCGGGATCGAAATTTGTGGTGGCCGGCTACGGCTGGTGTGGACGCGGGCTGGCCAGCCGCGCTCGCGGCAACGGCGCTGAAGTGATTATCACCGAGGTTGATCCCACGAAAGCTCTTGAAGCGGTGATGGACGGCTTCCGCGTGATGTCGATGACAGAAGCGGCCAAGATCGGCGACGTTTTCTGTACCGTTACTGGCAATAAGAACGTCTTGGCCAAAGATCATTTCGAGTTGATGAAAGACGGGGCGATCATTTCGAACTCCGGACACTTCAACGTCGAGATTGATATTCCGGCGCTGGAGAAGCTGTCTTCCTCGAAGCGCACGACGCGCAATTCTGTCGAAGAATATTCGTTGAAAGACGGGCGCAAGATCAACCTGCTGGGCGAAGGCCGATTGATTAACCTGGCGGCAGCCGAGGGGCATCCCGCGTCGGTAATGGATATGAGCTTTGCCGATCAGGCGCTCTCGGTTGATTACATGGTGAAGAACCACAAGTCGCTTGAGAAGAAGGTCTATCGCGTGCCTGATGATCTGGATAAGCGCGTGGCCAAGTTGAAGCTTGAGTCGATGGGGATCAAGATCGACAAGCTTACTCCGGAGCAGGAGGAGTATTTGGCGGGTTGGAGTGAAGGAACGTAGGTTCGGTGATTTGGTTTTTTGAGGGGCGGCCGTGAGCCGCCCCTTTTGTTTTTTGTGAGGGGTTGGGGAGATTTTGCTTGGGGTGGGACAGTTGCATAGGTCCTTCGTTGGCAGGCCTTCGCTTTGCGAAGGCCTGCACTTCCTCAGGATGACTGCGGTTGGGAGTTTGGTATGTGATGAATGAACCGAATTACTCCCATATTAGAGTGTTTTGGAGCGATTGGTCATTGATGTAGACGTAATAGAAGCGGGGCGCGGAATGCATAGGTCCTTCGTTGGCAGGCCTTCGCGTTGCGAAGGCCTGCGCTGCCTCAGGATGACTGCGGGTGGGAGTTGTGGGTGGGTGAACGGCGGGGCTGGTACGGGAACCTTTCCGCTGTCATCCTGAGCGTTTAGCGAAGGATCTATGTATTGTCTGGCTGATACTGATGGCGGACGAACCACGCTTCGCTGAGGTCTTTCCATTCTGGATTCATCGAGACAATCAGGGCGATTTTCTTGATTCGCAGTAGTCCCTTGATTTGCTTCTCGCGGGCGATTGCGTTTTGGATGTCTCCGAAACGCTCGAAGTAGACCAATCGGTCGATCTTGTAGCGGGCGGCGAATTCTCCTTTGATTCCTTGTTTGTGTTCGAAAACGCGGTTCTCGAGATTTCCTGTTACTCCCGTGTAGAGTGTTTTCGAGCGATTCGTCATTATGTAAACGTAATAGAAGCAGGGTGCGGAGTACATAGGTCCTTCGTTGGCAGGCCTTCGCTTTGCGAAGGCCTGCACTGCCTCAGGATGACAGCGGTTGGGAGTTTGGTATGTGATGAATGAACCGAATTACTCCTATATTAGAGTGTTTTGGAGTGATTGGTCATTATGTAAACGTAATAGAAGCAGGGCGCGGAGTACATAGGTCCTTCGTTGGCAGGCCTTCGCTTTGCGAAGACCTGCACTGCCTCAGGATGACAGCGGTTGGGAGTTTGGTATGTGATGAATGAACCGAATTACTCCTATATTAGAGTGTTTTGGAGTGATTGGTCATTGATGTAGAC
>Ga0210383_10002743_pt1 | contig 15881 bp, 12 predicted proteins | sample IncBWC14OmetaG_FD_160072 | JGI IMG/M metagenome (GOLD analysis project Ga0210383, IMG submission 160072) | Forest soil microbial communities from Barre Woods Harvard Forest LTER site, Petersham, Massachusetts, United States - Inc-BW-C-14-O ...
ACATCCTATAATTCGCATTCGGCCTCCTTCGGTCCGAGCGCTGTTACGGTGGACACCGACAGTTTACTCGGCTCGTCGTGAGGCCGACCTCGTTATGACGGTGCTTTCGATGGGTCGACGCAACACTCAGTTCGAACCCCACCTGCATTGAAAACAAAAGCGGAAATCGCTCGCTAGGTTAGCTCCGCCGGAACGCTACCCTGGCTGGGTTTTGACCGAATACGGCCAAACAGAGCGGGTCCTCATGGGAAGGATTGTCGGATCAAGCGATTAGATGGTGTTGCATCGACCGGTTTAGCAGGCAACATCAATCGGAAAGGTGGAGGCTAGTACCCGTTCGCCCGGCCCATGTCACCACGGATGCTAGAATGCGACGATGCTTCCCAGAATTCATCCGATGCGCCTCCGCCTCGCCACGCCTGAAGGATCGAAATGATCTCGACGGCTCATATGTATGCTCTTTGTGTTGCTTGGGTGGGTGGATGGGGATTAGTGTTCTTCTCATTCCCCGAAGTCGTGTGTAGGATTTTCAGACTGAAAAATCCAACGCCAAACAGACTCAAACTCATCAAAATAATAGGGGCGGTCGAATTGGCAATTGTCTTCGTCGCCTCTCTCGGATACGCGCTTATCGGATTCCAATGAAGCAGAAGGGCAGCACGAATTGATGACGAGAACGACATAAAAAGGAGTACTTGCTTCATACGTCCTAACAAATCAATTCGGCCTGCCAAGCCAGGAATACTGCCAGGCCACGGAGACGTTCTGATAGTTTCCGCCGAAGACAATGTATGTACCGTCGCTATAGCTGACTTTGATTGATTGGTGTTTGCTAATCGGGAATGAAGCCGTGGCTCCAATGCGCGAACCGGTCTGCTTGGTCGCTAGGTTCCGAATGCCGCTCAAACTAGTTATGCCGCCCGACCAGAAGTTCCCGTCCAGCGACACCCAAAGACGCTGCTTCACGTCGTAGCTCAGATGGCCCTCCAAAGCGCCTACCGGCGCTTCACTCTGTGGTTTGGTGATGGGGCCGTCGTAAAATGCAGGGTTTGCGGTGTAGAACCATACTCCAGCATAGCCATCGAGCACCCAATGGCCCCGGCGTTCGGAATATCCAACTTCCGGTTTAAAAGCCCACCGATTGCTACTCCAATTGACCAGTTTCGTGCCGCTATATTGTCCCGTAGGTGCAACCATCTTTAGACTCACTCCGAACAGCCTCTTTTGCTTCCACATCGCAAATTCTTTCGGTTCCATCGCCGGGCCACCCATCAGATTTACGGAAAAGCGAAAGCTGGAATCTAGCAGGCCTGAACGGTATATCGATCTGAACTGCGCGCCGACGTCACCTTGAAACGTTCCAACGCCGTAGGGAAGCGAGGCCGTGATGTTCGCCGAGCGCCCAAAGAAATTCAGCGAGTGGTAGTAGCTGAGGATCGATAGGTAATAGGTACCGGTTGCGTTGGCGATGGGTACAGTTCCGTTGAAGTTCACGCCTCCGTCATAGAAGGCCCAGGTGATCGTAACCGCGTTGGTATGAACTGCCGTTATTACATATGCGCGAGGTGCCAGATCTTGCGCGGAAAGCTGCACAGTCGCCCACACCAGTGAAACTAGTAACGACAGTACGAAGCGAAGTCGCATGACCACCAACGAAGCTAATCCAGTTTCCTGAATCCACCTTCTACAGGCTATCGTATTCGCACACGCGGAAGAGCGGCACGAGTTTTACTGCGCTGCAACCACTGGTGGCGGCTGCCACGTTCCTGAACCCGCTGGCAGAATCGAAGGTTGCGTTTCCTTTGGCCAATACAATCGCATGACCAGATAAATGGGTCCGTCCGGCGCGGGCAACCAGTTTGGTTTCTTGTCGGCAGTCGGCGCATCTTTTTGAATGTAGAAGGTCAGCGAGCCATCCGCATTTTTCTTCAGACTCGGCAGCATTGGAGAGTTGATGAGATAGCGGTTCATCGGATTCTCGATAAGGAACTGGGTCTTCCCGTCATACATCGTCACCGACCAAAAGGCGTTCACTGGCGGCAGTCCGTCCTTGGCGAAGGTCAAGGTGTAGCTGTGCTTGCTGCCGTCCAATGTGTCTCCGTTGGGGAGAATCCTCGTCAGCGGATACATCGCCTCAATGGCGCTGTTGCCGAATATCCCACCCTTCGCCGCAGCCGCTCGCTTCAGCCAGTCTCCGTTGTAGAAAGCGCGGTCACCAAAGAACGATGCCACATTCCATCCGTTGATTACTGTGCCTCCGCTTGAAATGTACTTGTCTACGGCGTCGTCGCCCTCTTTCATCCCCAGCAGCATTGCGGCCTTGTGCGCTTCTGACAAATCTTTCATGTCGAATTTCTTGCCCGGACCGATACCGATACTGGCAAGCTTACCGCGAACGGCAGCTTCCTCCGGGCTTGCCGGAATATATTGCAGGGCAAAATCAAGTACTTGCCAGAACTGCGTTTTCGCAATCTCCGCATTGGCCTTAAAATATTGGACTGTCGGAGCTGCGGCGGGTGCGGACTGCTTCAAATATTTGGAGAGCGGCTGAACTTTGTATCCAGCCTGAATCTTGACAACGTTTGGCATGTCCGCCGCGTTGAATAGTTGTGTGCGAAAAATCACGGCCGAAAACGGCGTGGTCGAGTGGAAGACTTGTTTAATGTGAGCAGGGGTCTCCCCTTTCCAATCAGGCCCCACAATCATGTAGTCGCCCGGACCAGTGCCAGTTGTCCTGCTGCCCATGTACCCGTAGTTGAAAGTATTCGCATCCGTCAGCTGGACAGAGTAGTAGCGCGGCTTCAGAACCGCTGGAAGAGAGATAACCGTCGGTTCGGCGCGTAGGTCAATCTCCATCAAAGAATATGGAGTGTCACTGTTTGGGGTGATGACCGCAGTATCCTTGGGGGTGAACACTCTCGCTTCGTTGGTGAGTTGTCCGATAGGTGCCTTGTATTGGGAGGAAGCTGGATCAACAAACAACTCATATGCTGACGTGTAATACATCACGATAGGCAACCCAAAAACGAACCCTTCCTGCGCTATCGCTTTGGTCTCAGCGAGGCTAGGCACCGGAATGCCGTTAATCGCATCCTTTTTCTCGGCCTGTGAGACTGCGTCGTTCTTTGAACCGCACCCGCCAAGGAAGAGCAATATGAGGCCGACGGCACTCGCCAAGAGTCTGTCAAGAAATACTCGTTTTGTAGACGTGGATACTGGAGATATAGAAGTCATCCGCAGAAAGTACGCCAGCCGCGAAGGCTAGGCCATTGTCAAAAATACCAAGGCTGCCGCCACAGGACACATGGGAAGAGCGGCAGGAAATGATGACGAGGTAGGAATAGCTCTGTAAAGGGAGACGATATTGTTTTTGATCGCTGAACTAGTTCGGCTTGCTCTGGGCGGGGCAAGGTAGCTGCGGCCCCTTTATTGATGATCGAAATAGCCTAGGGCGACAGTGGGGCGCGCTTCTGCTTGGCCGCGATCCTGTCGAGCCTTCCCAACATCGCCCGCCGCGAAAACAGAAACGCCCCGCCACAGAGAAACGTTAACCCGATCTTCACGCAACTGGGAGAATCCCTAGGCTGACACCGCCAGGGCAAAATCCTAACTTGCTTTACTTCTTGCGGCTGAGTGGTACTGAGGTGTGGACTTCGCCTCTTCGAAAAGCTTTTCAATTTCAGGCTGAGATATGCCGCCCGCCTGCAGTTTGCGGCGGATTTCGTGTTCGGCTCCAAACTCAGTATTTTGGGCTCCCATTGAATCCTCCAGAACAAGCATAAATTGCTGCGGATTGGTGCTGAAGATCTTACGTAGAACAACGACTATCACGGTGTCACCTGTGGGGAATTCTCGTCTAGGCGGGGTAGCATGAGCTTAACACCACTTCCCCTCTGCTAGTCTACGAGAGTTTCTCTCGCACCTTTCTCCTCACAAAATAATTGGGAGGCAACTTCCTGTCGCAATACGAGCAATTTGCAGGGGCAACTGTGTGCTGTCTTGCGGCGACATTGTCATCAGCAACAATTTCCTCTCGACCTGCGTTCGGTTGGAGGCAGACCGGGCAAGTAAACGAATAGTGGACTTCAAAGGTTGGCATGAGTACACGCCCGTCGAGTATGCGCCACTTCGCGGGACACAAGAGGGCAGATTGTCGTGAAAAGTACTAAGGCCCGTTACTTAGAGATTCGCAGGCGCGCGAACTTCTGTATCGTCGGAATCAGGATGTCAGAAAGTTCCATCTTGTCCAACAACGTTACGGCACCGAAACTCTCGGCCAGTTGCTTGGTTTGCTCATCATTAAAGATTGAGATGGCCACGATCCGCGATGGAAACGTGCTCAATTTCGACTCGGCATCAGTGAAGTGTCGCCGTTGTTCCTGTCCATATAAACGTCCATCACGACCACGTGAGGCTTTAAGTCGTTCGTCATCTGAATCGTTTCCTCAAAGCCAGTCGCCTCACCCACCAGTTCGATCTCGGGATGTTCTTGGAAAAGTTGACGAATTGCGCGCCGCACGATGTCGCTATCGTCGGCCTCGAGCACCTTGATAGGCATACCGGGAGTTATCGCATGTTTTGCCGATTTGCTTCAGTAGGGTTCCCGACAAACGCCCTTCGGTGACAGTCCACACTTGACCCGCTTGACACTTTGGCGTATTGGTTTAAATCAATTGGTACATCCTTAGACTCTCGTGGGGGCTGCACCGGCCCTTAACGGTTGCGGCCCCACTATGATTCCTTCACCTTCCGAGGCGCGTGAAGTGGAATGGCATTTAATAGGACCGGCCCTTCGACGGTCACGATTTCATCAACCTGAATCTGTTCTTCGGGCCACAGCTTCACCTGTTCCTCATCTGACGGTTCATGGTCAAATACAGCCGTTAAGGCGCCGTGAGTGCCTGTGTTAAAAGTCGCAACCCATAACGGGCTACAGCGGCGCGGAGTTCTCCTGCCTATAATTCCATCCCCCCACAGGTGACTTGAAACGCTTATTTGCCAAATTTGCCAGTTCAGGAGGCCACGAAAACCCTAGGTGATTGCAATACCGTGCCTTAGGTTTAGATTTACATCGTTCGCAACGACGAGGTGGCAGGTTCGATCCCTGTCACGTCTACCAAAACCCCAAGAAAACAACAGTTTTTAGAGTCAGGAAGACGAGGTTTAAACGTGCATACCTGGCTCACCTTTCAAGACAATTTACTAAGTAATTTACTTGACGGGCGGGCAAAGCCAACGCGCCCAGCGTCTATGCCAGTGAGCTATATGCCACTGGGATTGCTTCTTGCTTAGTCGAGATCTTGGGACGCGGAGGACCTAAAGAAACCTGAATAGAACAGCCGGGGATTGCTGTCCCCGGTTCTCCACGGTTTCCAAATGTCAGTCTATAACTGTTCTGAGGTTGGTTGCGCCGGCATAGCTAACTCCGGGCGAGTTGCGTTGGCAAGCAGCTCAATTCCCAGGTTGCGGGCCGTTTCAGGATTTGAATTACTTTGGGGTTTTCGGGTCGCCGTAATACCACCTGCGAAAGGACCACAGAAAACGGCCTGCTGAATCTTTGTGGGCGGCGTGCTCGGTGGTTGGACCATCATTGCGATGACGCCAGCGGGACCAGAGGAAAAACAGAGACAGCCCTGCAATCAACCCGAATCGAATGGGCCAGAGGAGCCGGTCCATGGTTTTGGCAACTGAGGTGGCACTGAAAGCAAGCAAACTCAGGAAGGCGATAAAAATGATCCACGGGTAAACTCGCCTGATCATAGAACACCTTAGCTCAATGGCCCTTTGCCGGTCCGTTCCACTTCGACGATTTCGTCGGCTTGCGGAAACTTGGGTGCGCCCGGAGAATCATTCGGAGCGAAGCGCTTGCATAACGTCAACGCGGGCGGCGCGTGCCGCCGGGAGCATGGAAGCGACTACCGCCGCGCCTAACAGCACAAAAGCAGAAACGATCACGGGCAACGCGCCCGGCATTTTCAAGTCGCCGAAATAACTGCCTGCCACGCGCGCAACGAGGAGCCCGAACGCCGCGCCCGCCACAACGCCAACGGCAGCCATCACCGCGCCTTCCGCGACCACACTTCTGAGGAGATTTTTCGGCTGTGACCCGAGCGCCAAGCGGATGCCGAATTCGCGTGTCCGCGCGCTGACAGAAAACGCCAGCACGCCCGCGACGCCAACGACGGCTATCAGCAACGCGACCCCGGCGAACACGCCAAAGACCAGGGAGTTCAAGCGGTCTGGCGCAAGCACTTTTGCACGGATGTCTTCGAGAGTGGCGGCGTGCTCCACGGGTTCATCGGCGGACATCTGCCGAATAATTTGTGTTACCGGCGCTACAAGCGAATAAGGATTCGCGGTGGTGTGGATGAAGAGGTGACCGCCAAACATGAGAGAGTCCGCAAAGGTGCCATAAATGGTGGAAGTGGGTGCAGGGACGATGTGTTCGTCGTCCACATCGGCGGCAACCCCAATAATGCGGTGTGGCGCCGTAAATCGCGCTTTTTCGCTGTCAGTGCCGGGAAGGAACTCGAGCACGGGATCGGTCCAATAGACATGGCGATTGATCGGATCCTGACCAGGAAACATGCGTTGTGCGAGCGTGGCGCTGACGATCGCGACCGGCTCTTGACTCTTATCGTCGAGCGCGTTGAAATCGCGGCCGGCAATAATCGGAACCCTGAGCGCGGTGAAAAAGCCAGGAGAGATGGTTCGCCACTGCGCGCGCGGATCGTCTTTGCCGTGGGCGTGACCATCGCCAGAGAATTGCAAACCTACACCGACGACGTCGGCATCACGCCAGGGAGCGGTCACAGCGAAAGCCGTCTCGGTGACGCCGGGTAGCGCATCGATGCGACGTATCGATTCCTTGTAAAAATCCAGGACTTGCTGAGGCGTTTTTCCGTTGTACAGCGCTGGAACGTCAACGACGAGGACGTGACGCGTGTCGAGACCGGTCTGGGTTCTTTGCAACGCGATCAGCGTCGTGAGCAACATGCTTGCGCCCGCCAACAGCACGAAAGACGCGGCGATTTGCGTGACGGCGAAGATGCGCTGGCGGCGACTGGTGCTGCTGCTCATACGGACGCTGCCGCTCGCGAGGTTCATCCCATTCGAGGCGCTAGCGGAGGGCAGGCGCGGCACAAATGCCAGAATCACCGCCGCGACTACTGCCAGAGCCACTCCCACCCAGAGCATGCTGGAATCGACCGTCAAATCCAGCGCGCGGACGGAAAAACGCGAGGCGTATCGAGCCAGGATTGTGACCAATGGCTGCGCGATGATTACGCCGATTGCCGCGCCCGCGCCGCAGAGCAGAAGGCTTTCGGCTAACAACATGCGCCGCAGCGCGCCAGTGCTTGCGCCGAGAGCGGCGCGGATCGAGAGTTCGCCCTCGCGGCGAACCGTCCGCGCGAGAATCAGGTTGGCAACGTTCGAGCAGGCAATGATGAAGACGAGGCCCGAGGCAGCGAGAAGGACGAGGAGAACGGTGCGCGCACCGGAAGTAATCTGGTCCCGGAGCATCCTGGCATCAATGCGGTAGCCGCCGTTGTCTGGATACGCTTCGGGGTGGTCCTTCTCCATGGAGGCGTAGACGGTGCGCAACTCGTTGCGAGCCTGGTCGAGAGTGGCGCCGGGAGCAAGCTTGCCGAAGAGTTCGGTCATGCGATGAACGCGGCCCGTGACCATCGTGGCGGAAAGATGATGCGGGCTCGTGACCATGTTGCCGATGATCTCTGTATCCGCGGGATACGGGACAGAGGGTTCAAGGACGCCGACGACGGTGGCAGAGCGATCGCCAATGCTGCTGAGGCGAACTGTTTTGCCGATCACACCAGGATCTTTTTTGAAAACAGTGGACCAGAAGCGATACGTGAGCACGATGACGCCAGCCGCGTTGGGACCGTCGTCATGAGGTCCGATGAGGCGGCCGAGAACAGGACGCAGCCCCATGACTTCGAAGTAGGTGCCGCCCACGACCCCACCCTGAACTCCGCGAGGTTCACCGAGTCCGACCATCGTAAAGTTCATCGTTGAGAAATCGCCGAACTCGCTCACGGAGTGGACGCTGGCTTCAATGTCCTTGATTTCGGGCACGGAGAACGTTGTGTTGTCGTCTCCCATGCTGGGGGCGCTCTGGCGGATGTACATGAGCCGGTTCTCGTCCCGGTTGACGAGCGGCTTGAGCAGCACTCCCCGCACGAGCGTGAAGATGGCCGCGTTGGCGCCGATGCCGAGCGCCAGCGTGAGGATCACAATGGTCGCCAGCCCTTTGCTGCGCATCAGCGAGTGGAACGCAAATCTAAGATCGCGGAAAAATGACATGTATCTTCTCCCCTCGGGTTTATCGGCACCACTCGCGCGGATAGGATAACCCAAATTGTAAATCACTTACCATGGGCTCTCACTTCGCGGACTTCGTACGGAATGACGGTACTCCTTTGGGGAAGGTTGGCCGATCTAAAGTTCGGCCACTACATAACCCAGGAGACAGGCAGGAGCGCCTCGGAGGAAACGATCGCTGAACTTAGCCGTTTTAATTGGGGTAAGGCACGCGCAGCAGGGTGCCTGAAGTTGAGGGCAAAACGTAGCGAACGCCGGCGTAGACCATGCTGAGATGTGCATCCTTGGGTTCACCCGGACCCACATACCAGGGAGCGCGTGTGAGGTAGGAATACTGTGTGTAATACTGCAGCGCGCCATGTCTTTCGCTCTTCCAGAAAGTCAGCAGCCAATCAAACGTGATCTGCTGGATGGCGCGATTGTTTGTATTGGGTGAACCGGGACCGCCGTAACCGATAATCGCGCCGGGATTCGCAGTGTTCGTCGTGTCAGGGAAAAAATTGCGTCCGTAATAGTCTGCCCCGTAATAAACCGCGAATGCTTCCTTTTGGCTTGCTCTCCACTCGAGACCGGCAGAACCCGCTCCGGCATGCACCAGGGAAAGGTTGACGTCCGTACCAGCCAAGTTGGGGTGAACCACGAGTTCCGGTCCGGTTCCCACCAGGTAGTGAGCGCCACCGTCGCTCCAAAAGACGTTTGCGAGGAAAACGAGCTTATTGGGCAACAATTCGTAGTTCATGGCGAACTGCCCGCCACCACCGAATACTTTATGCAAGTTCAACGAAGTCGATCCACTGGGCATCACCGACGCGTGAGCACCGGTTAGAAAACCCGTAATTTCCGCATGAAAGTGCCTGCCGGAAGAATCTGTGTCGTACGTGGTTTTGGCGATGATTTCCGGCATAAGATTAGCCGCTCCCGCGTTGGCGTTGTTATCGAATTGCAAACCAATCGCGGTGAACTGTGCCGGGAGAGCGACATAGTTGCCGATGTATTGGTTGGGATTTTCAATACCGGCCCCGATTGCCCAATGGTCGTTCGGGTGGAAAGCGACGCGAAATTCGGCCGCCCTCGTGTAAGGCACTCCGACTCCGAGGTTCTGATCCTCATTGTAGGTGATGGCCAAATCGGAGGGCATTGGGCCGATGCCGTTACGGTTCGGCGTTAGCCAGCTCCATGTTTGTCCGCCTAAAATCTCCCAGTTGCCGCGCTTTGAATACCCAAAGTAAAGCCGCAACCGGTTCGTAAGACCATTCACGCTTTGATACACGGTGGGAGCGCTGTTTCCACTGAAATCGCCCTCGACATAGCCAATGAGCACATTGCCTCTGAAATTGTCTTCGAGTTTCAGGTTCAGGCGGGAGAATTGCGCCGTGGTGCGGAATTCAGTGACATGTCCTTGAGCCGTGTTGCTGTAGGGTATGCCAGCGAAGTCGGTGGCGATGTTACTCTGCGTGTTCGTGGTTCGAAATATATTCTCGAAGTCGACGAATCCACCGGGGGTCAGAATAGCGTCGCCGACTTTGATGGACCCTACTGGAGCTTGCTGTCCATCCTGCGGTGCCTGCCGATTCGCAGAAGCGCTCAAGGGCTTGGTACTGGCATTGTGGATGTCCGGCGAAAGGTCTGACGAATTCAGGTTGGCCGACGTCGGACTCGGCCGAACTAAGCCGGCAGTCGATACTGGTGCGCCATCACCGGTGCCAGGTTGGCCGCCTTTCAATTGCTCCTTCAGGTTTTGGATTTCCTGCTGTTGCGCCGCTACTTGCTGCTGAGTTTGCAAAAGTGCTTCGCGGAGGGCGTCCAGCTGACTCCCAACGTCTGAGGTGTTCGTAGAGGAATCGGCATGGTGCGCGGCGGCGTTCTGGCCATACACAAGGCCAGGTGCCAGCAAAAGGAAACACAAGCTTCGTAATAGAATGCGCATCGTAAACCTCAGTGTGATTCGGTGAGTGACGCTAGCTCGAAGTCGTCATCCCCCACCAATCCCGCAGTAATTGCAGACGGACGAAGGTTGCGTCGGCAAAGCCGGGCTCAGCTATCACGAATACCGGTTTACATCGACTCCAGTGCTTCGCCGGTATGCCGAATATTGCCCTCGATTGTGGCCACCACTTCCTCGATGTTCCCCGAGAGAACCATCTTTCCCATGGCCAGCGCGAAACCCACAGCTTGCGACCGGTCAGCATGAGAAGGTATCGAGAGAGCGTTTGGATCGGTCACTACATCGATGAGCGCGGGCCCTGGGTGCTGGAGCGCTTTCTTAAGACCCGAGGTCAAGTCAGCGGGGTTTTCGATTCGTACACCCATCATGCCGATGGCTTCAGCAAGCTTGGCGAAATTGGGATTCTTGAGGTCCGTTTGGAAGTCGGGAAATCCCCCGGTTTCCATTTCGAGTTTCACCATCCCTAGAGCACCGTTGTCGAACACAAGAACCTTAATTGGGAGGTTGTACTGCGTCACCGTCAACAAGTCCCCCAAAAGCATGGCTAGACCACCATCTCCCGACATCGAGATCACCTGCCTTCCGGGATAGGTACATTGAGCGCCGATGGCCTGGGGGAGCGCGTTTGCCATGGACCCGTGGTTAAAGGAACCGATGAGCCGCCGGTCCTTGGTCGCCTTGATATACCGGGCGGACCAGACGTTGCACATGCCCGTGTCCGCGGTAAAGATCGCGTCGGGTGCCGCAATTTCGCTCAGCGCCGCTGCCACGGGCTCCGGATGCATGGGCGTGCGTTTTCCCACATGATCAACGTACACATTCATTTTTCTAAGCTTCTCTTTGTGTTTACGGACCGTGGTATCCAGGAATTCTCGGTCTTCCTTGGCATCCAACATCGGAAGCAGCGCTTCCAGCGTCTCGCGCACATCGCCCCAAATTCCAAGATCGAGTCTGCTTCGTCGTCCCAAACGCTCAACGCGGATGTCGATTTGCGCAATCTTGGTCTTTGTTGGCAGGAATTTGTCGTACGGAAAATCAGTGCCCAGGAGCAGCAGAAGATCGCATTCGTGGATGGCCTCGTAAGCCATCCCGAAACCGATCATTCCGGTCATCCCCACGTCATAAGGATTGTCGTATTCCACGAAGGGCTTTCCTCGGTAGGAATGCGCAACCGGAGATTTCACTTTCTCCGCGAGAGCGACCACCTCATCGTGAGCGTTGTCGCATCCAATTCCGCAGAGGAGCGCAACCTTCTTACTGGAGTTGATCAGATCCGCCAAACGCGCCAGATCTTTTTGACCGGGACGCACGGTCGGCCTGCGACCGACCAGAGAACGGGGTGCGCCCTCGGGAGGTAAATCCGCACCAGCCAGGTCGCCGGGCAGTACGATCACGCCTACCCCGCCTTGTCCAAGCGCGCTCTGCATTGCGACGTGAAGGACACGCTCGAATTGCATCGGGTTCGAGATCATCTCGCAATAGTGGCTGCATTCCTGAAACAGGTTTTGTGGATGGGTTTCCTGAAAATACCCGGTGCCGATTTCACTGCTGGGAATATGCGATGCGATTGCCAACACTGGAGCATTGCTGCGATGGGCATCGAACAAGCCGTTGATCAAGTGAAGGTTGCCCGGGCCGCAACTGCCGCCGCAGACCGCGAGCTTGCCGGTGAGTTGCGCCTCCGCACCGGCCGCAAACGCGCCGGCTTCTTCGTTGCGCACATGGATCCATTTAACTTTGCTGTTGAGCCGCAGTGCATCAGTCACCGGATTCAGGCTGTCGCCCACTACACCGTAGATCCTCTCCACGCCCGCTTCGGCAAGCCTTCGAATTAATTCATCTGCAAGTCTATGTGGCATTTCTTTGGCCTCCTATTTGTCCCCGTACTGCTGAATCAAGACGAATCCGGCGTTCAGCGGCAAAGTCACCATCCGGCGGTACCGCATTTTGTAGCTATTTCGTTTGCACCTGCGGATGCGCTGCCGGTCCGGTCTCGCGGAGAAAGAAACTCACCACGATCGCGGCCGCACAGCAAGCAATCCAAAAAAATGCGCCCTTCTGAAAATGCAAATGCAGGTCCGACGCGGTCCCAATCCCTTTACCGATGTGCTTTGCGTAGACCGGCCCGAGGAATGCGGTAATCCCGAAGACGAGGAAATTAATCCCGCCAGTTGCGCTGCCCTTCACGTTGTCTGGATTGACTTCTTTGATGACGCTGTAAGGAATCATTGCCGCACCCGATGCGACACCGAATACGAACATCACCACGTGCACGGGAATTGGTATGGGTTTGAGCGCGAGCTCGGCGGCAGCCAAAACCATTACCGTCGCGCTGCCGATGATCACCGGCTTTCTTCTTCCTATGCGATCCGAAAGCCATCCAACCAGGGGACATCCGAAAACCCAACCAAGGGGAACCATCGAGGCGATAAGTACAGCGTTGTGATAAGGAAGTTGAAGATCTTTTTGAAATGAGGCTACGCCCCAAATCATATCCCCAATGGTGGTCGGTGCGAACAACAGTCCGGCAACTATTCCGCAGAGATACGATTGTGGATTCGAGAAAACAATCTTGTATGGCTTCAGTAGCGAGCCGATGCCTCCTTCTTGCGTGTGAGGTCCAAATTGCTCCTTAGGAGTCGCGAAGAACAAGCAGACGGCGACCGCCAGGATGATGACTCCCAAGCCGACCCAGATTACGTGCACGTCCAATCCACCTTCGATCATCGGTCCGACAACGGACTGGCCCGCGGAACCACCTAGCATTCCAACGCACTGCGTGGCTCCAATTGCCGTAGCAAGATAGCGCGCGGAGAATCCGTGGGCGGCGAGATAAACGGCACCCGTGAACGCGAAGGCTGAACCTGCCCCTTGGAGCAATCGTCCGATATCGCCTGACAACACGGAAGCTGCGCTGAAGAAAAGACATCCGATGCCCAAGATGGCAGCACCCACAGGTACAGTGCGCTTGGCTCCCAAATGATCGAGGGCCGCTCCCGCGATCAAGCTCATGGTGGAGTAGGTGTAGTAATATGCCCCCAGAATCGCGCTGAGGCCGAGCGCCGTTGTGTGAAACGAGGCTTCCAACTGTGGAATCATCACGGCTGGACTTGACCTCACCGCATATTCGAGAAAATAGAAAACCACCGTGAAAACCCAAGCGATTACAAATGCACGTGTCTGGGACCCGGTTGTCTGTTTTTGACCCAATGCGACTGTGGCCATGGTCCTGCAAAACCTCTCTCTGCCGGGAAATGAAAGGAATTGCCAACCAGCGGCGATTCCTTCGTCCTTCTCGGCTGCTTAGCCCTTGCGAAACTTAGACGGCACTGCGTGGCCATAAGGCATTTCGTCGCCCCATTTGAGCGCCCGATTAACCTGCTGAAATAAATTGACTTAGCTGCTGCCACGGAAATGCGAATGGACGCTGGTGTCAACTCGCTCACGCGTTGGTCGAGACATTGACAGCAGCCCGAGACCTTCTGTGGATGTTCGCGGGCACGCTATGATTCGAAGATCAGTTTCCGACGTCTTAAGCATTTGATACCTCACCCGAAAGCATGATTTCCGCTCTATTCCTGAAAAATCATCCGAAAGGATGACGACATCCGGCCCCCTTACGCCGCATCATCACTCATCCTCAGTCGCACCAGGAGCCTCACATGAAAAAAACCGTTCTCACCTTCGGCCTCATCGCCGGCCTCATCATCTCCGTCCTTATGGGCGGCTCGCTTCTCCTCGCCGACAAGATCGGCTCCGGCCACAGCATGGCTCTCGGCTACACCATCATGGTGGCGTCGTTCCTGCTGATCTACTTCGGCATCCGCAGCTACCGGGACAACACCCTCGCTGGCCAGATCTCCTTCGGCCGCGCCTTCGCCTGCGGCATCCTGATCGCCCTTCTCACCACCGTATGCTACGTCGCCATGTGGGAGGTCCTCTACTTCAACTTCATGCCCCACTTCATGGACAGCTACTTCGCCGCGCAGATTCACAAGGTTCAGTCCTCCGGACTTGACCCCGCCGACATCGCTGCGCAGGTCGCCGCCATACAGCGCTCTCAGCGGCTCTATCAAAACCCATTCGTCAACATGGCCTACACCGCTCTAGAGCCCCTGCCCGTCGGCCTTATCATTACTCTTATCTCCGCTGCCATCCTTCGCCGCAAAGCCCCTGTCGAACCCGCCGCCGCGTCCGCGGTGATGACCACATAAATCAAAAGGCCGGGGCGTAGCCCCAACCTTTCAAACGTTAGGCTTGCAAAGCAGTTCAGGATTGTTTGTGGATCGCCGACAAAAAAAGAGGGAACGCTGTCACGTTCCCTCTTTGAATCACAACAACGTCAGCTGTAGCATTTGTTCTACCGTGAAATAACCGCGGCAACGATCACCGACTTTGTCTCCTCTTGGTTCTGGGCAACCTGTATTTCCGTGCGGCTTCTGGGCAGTTCGCGTCCGCTCGAATTACCTGCAACCCAGATCTGCTGCAAGAAATAATACCCGCCCATTTTTTGGAAAACGAGCTTGGTAGTCTCTGAGGGTCTGGCGCGTTCACATGATTGAGACAGCAGCATCTGCGTACCAGTTTGTCCGGCATTGTTAATCTGAAGGACCACACCGCTGTTAGTGAACGCATAGTCGCCGGCGGGGTAGGCGCGATCACCAACGACGAAGTTAAATGGAATGGTGGCGGAAACCTTTGTGTGTTGGGCCTGAGCGGCCGTAGCCATCGTCAATAGTGCAGCTATAACTGTGAGGATAAAACGTATATTTTTCATGGGGACTCCTTCGTTTCGAACTGAGGAAAGCGGCGGAAACGGACGGCTCACGATTTCAGAGCCATGTCGTTCCAGATCGTTTTGTCAGCACCGAGATGGTTACTTGCTTCCCGGTCTGGCTGCACCACCATGCAGCAGTCCTTGATTTCGATCAATGCACTGCGGATAACCTGTGAGTGGACTGCGAATAATCTAGTGGCCCCTTCTGATTCACTGAATCTCCGCCACTTCCACGCGCGGTGTTACATCTTGAAGATGCTTTCGAAAAACCCTCGAGTGGATAACAGCTCGGTTGCCAAATACCGATAAGTTTGAACGCGTCCGCTCAGATCGGGAGTTGCTCCGGCGGCGGATAACCATGCTGCTCTCGCCCAACTCTGCCATCGTATTTTTTTGTTGTTTTGAACAGCTCGAGATGGCCGTCACCCGAACAAGGCCTGCATCGTTCACGGAGCGCTTGCATCTCTTGAGACGACATCGGTTTGAAATCGCGCGCAATTCCTACGTTTTGACTCAATACTTCCATCGAGTCGATACCGCAAATTGTGGTCGCCACGGGCAGGCTCATCGCGTAGCGCAGCGCCTCGTCCGCCATCAAAACGCCGTATTGGATCGGTTGGCCGTCGCCCCCCAGACTCTTCATGCCGAGAGCCGCAATGCCGCGACGCTGAAGTTCCGGTAGCACCTGCTGCTCGAAGCTACGATAGGTCGCGTCAAAGCAATTGAGCGGCATTTGGACGGTATCGAACGGGTAATCGTGCGCCAGCATTTTCAGATGTATCGTCGGGCTCTTATGTCCGGTGAACCCGACAAAAC
>Ga0210383_10002744_pt1 | contig 15880 bp, 13 predicted proteins | sample IncBWC14OmetaG_FD_160072 | JGI IMG/M metagenome (GOLD analysis project Ga0210383, IMG submission 160072) | Forest soil microbial communities from Barre Woods Harvard Forest LTER site, Petersham, Massachusetts, United States - Inc-BW-C-14-O ...
GAAGTGCGGCCGGGAACCAGAGGATCTGCGAATCCGGACAAAGCGCGCGTTCTACCGCCACCGAGACCATGCGGCGAAGCAGGGGCGGAGGTTGCTGGGGGCGATCATTCACGGGGCAAGCGCGGGCGTCAATCCGGCTCCAGATTTTCTTTCGCAGGAAGAAAGGCGGCTCAAGCGTCGACGCCCGATGGACCTGAACCTCGGGCGGCACCCAATCGAGCAGCGCGTTATCCAGCGTCGGCACGCGCGGGTTGCGAACCGTGAGCACGTGTACGCTGAAGCCCTCCGCCGGCAGATAACGGGCCAGGCTCAGAGCCCGTTGCACCTGTATCCCGCCGGCCGGTGGAAAATGGCACGAGACCAGTAGAAGCTTGTTGAAATCCAGATTCATGTTCTAGTCATCAGGCTCGGGACAAATCGGGAACAGAGATCCAAAGTTTCGCGCGCGACGTCAGGCCAGGTTCGGCCAAAGCGAAGGCTGATCTCTTTGGCATCCCAGCTGCTTTCAAGCGCTTGGTCGAGCGCCCGGGCGAGTTGAACCGGCGACCGTGTCGGTACCAGGATTCCGCAGCGGTGATCGATTAGATCCGGGATGCCGCCTACGGCAGATGCAACTGCGGGCCTACCGCTAGACAATGCTTCGAGGATCACGCTGGGCGAACCCTCGGAGTAACTCGGAAGGCACAGTAAGTCCGCTGCACCTAGCCATTCTCCAAGTTCCGGATTCGGCTTCGGGCCGGCAAACAGCACATCATTCGTCACTCCAAGGCGCGCCGCGAGCTCGCGGAGGTCGTTCTCCATGGGACCCTGGCCGATGCACACCAGTCGCACTGGCCTGGTCCGTTTCTTTAACCGCGAGAGGGCTTCAATCAAATCCTGGACGCCCTTCAAATGCACCAGACGCCCCACAAACAGGATGTGTTGCCGGTCTTCGTCGAGACCCAGACACCGGCGTGAGGCGCGTTTATCCCTGGGATGAAAGATGCTGTTATGGCATCCGTTCGGGATGCAAGCCGCACGCTCTGGATTGGCTCCGAGATCAATAGCACGCTCCACCAATTGACGGCTGACACCTAGGACTGCCGCGGCGGATCGGAGAGCCTTTGAGACCTGCCATTTTGTCAGCGGGTCGGGAATACGGAGGAGATCGGACCCTCTGGCTCCGAGGATCACGGGAATATTTAATCGGGCGCCAATCGATATCGCTGCGCACCCTTGGGGATAGAGAAAGTAAGCCAGCAGGACGTCCGGACGCCAGCGAGCGATTTGCGGGTGGGCATTTCTGCCGGCGATAAGGGCGTTGAACGGACGCGTTACCACGGGCAGCGAAGGAAAGTCGACGATTTCAGCATCGACACCTGCAAGCGGGCGGCCGAAAGTGCCGGGCTTGAATGTGCGCGGACGCAAGAATCGATGGCGCGGATAGCTGGGCAGCAGGCAGAATGCTTTCACGGAACAATGCTTTTGAAGTTCACAAATCAGGTCGAAAAACACGTAACCTTCATCCGGCTGCCGTTCTGTCGGGAATTCGTGGGTGATCACAGCCAGCCGTAGTTCGTTGGCTTCAGTTATCTGCATATCGATATGTCGGCTTTGCCTCGGCGCTGTCCAGAAGATGGAGAAAGAGCTGTTCGTAGGCCTGCCACGTGCGCTGCAACCCCATGGTGGCGGCGTGCTGTGCGGCCGCGTTTCCCATCGATGGCATGCGATCCGGGTTCCCGACACGCAACAGAGCCTCGGCCATGGCCTGAAAATCGGACGGTGGGCTGTACTCGGCCACTTCTTTGCCGGGTGCAACCTCGGATATGCCGCCGACTCGCGTAGATACAATCGGCAGCCCAACCGCCATCGCCTCCAGGATCGCGATCGGCATGGCTTCGGTCACCGACGAGAGAACGAAGATGTCGAGGTCGGCGAGAAAGCGCGGCACGTCCAGAATCTCTCCATACAGGTGAACCGCTTCGTTCAGTCCCAACGATTGGATGCGGGCTTCGATTTCCCGGTGAAGGGGCCCCTCCCCCGCAATTCTCAATTCGGCTGCGGGCAACCGCAATTTCACCTGAGCGAAAGCATCGAGCAAACCAAGGTGATCTTTGGCGGGAACCAAGCGGCCGACGGTGCCGAAGACCACCTTCGGGAATCGCAATCCAGGCCGCGCGCGGAATTCGCTGAAACGCGCGAGCGGTATCCCGTTCCGGATAGTGCTCGTCTTCCGCTCTGGCATGCCGCGCCTGGAAATATACTCGCGCCTGGTTTGCTCCGATACGAATACCACGGAGCCGGTGAGCGGCATAGTCAGGCTAAAGATGCGCCCGAGTCTGCGGTCCACTTTGAGTGAACCAATTCCATGCTGAGTATTAACAACGGCTCGAATGCCCGCGAGACGTGCCGCAAGAACTCCATAGTGGTGGATTAACGCATTGTGGGTATGCACAAGATCGATTTGCCAGCGCCGCAATAAGCGGGACAACATCCAGACCGCTTTGGGAGAGAAACCGGGCTGTTTGCCTAGAACGAACACCGGTATACCTTTTCGCTCAGCTTCGTCGGCCAAAGACCCGCGCCGCGTTATGCAGACAATCAGAGGCGAGTGTCCGGCGACCTTTTGCTCGAAGGCAAGATCCACTGCCAGACGCTCAAGGCCGCCGACCTCGAGACTGGCGACAATTTGCGCTATCCGCATTTTCAGATCAGGTAGGGGAACAGACCGCAAGCAGGACTTTGCCGTAGCGAAGCGAAATTGGAAGGGTGCGCAGCGCGCGCTCCCAATAAATGACAAATCGGCCCAGGGATGTGTAGATCCGATAGGTCTTAGGTAGGTACGTCCATACACCCCACATACACTCGATATGCCAGCAGGGCGCCAATTGTTTCCGAAACTCGTCGAGGTAATATCGATGGTAAAAAACGCCTTCTGAAATTCCTTCCTTAGCCCAGCCGAAGTTATCGAAACGGAAATTCTGGTGCCGCACCGTCATGATCAATCGGCCGCCGGGCCGGATTACGCGGGCCATCTCCTTCAGCGCGGCGTTGCGATCGTCCTCGTTATCCAAATGTTCGATGAGCTGCGTGCAGAGAAGAGCGTCGAAAGAAGCCTGAGGAAACGGAAGGCAATAGGGATGCGCCTGAACAATCTGCACTTTATCCGAATAGTGGCCGCGGGCTGGTTCTATACGATCGATCGACGCGACGGTTGCGACTAACGGACATACGTCCGCAACCTTCTCCGTCATCACACCGGTTCCACATCCAACATTCAGGATGCGATTCGGTTTGTAAGCTCGGACCGCGGCTAAGACGGCATCTGTCTCGGGCAATCGGGCATCGAAATTCATAACACCGCTGCCTGGCGACGCAGCTGGGGTGCGAGCAACTCCACTAGCCGGGCAAAGGACGACCGGAAAGCACTCGGGAGCCGGTTGCCCAGCAGAGCCAGACGATCACGGTCGGTTTCATCGAGTACGCGAGTCATCTTGATCATCGCGAAAAAGATCACAATACCCACACAGATTCCAAGAAGCACGTCCAAGCCGTGCGAATGGGTATGTGGAAGAAACAGAACCGCCGCGGCCATTGCCGCGGATGCAAAACCGATCTTTGAAAGAGCTGCGATCGGCCAAGCCAGTTTAGCAGCGTCATTGGCGAACCAACACAACCCGACCACCGCGACCGTCTGGGCAACTCCGTTCGCAAGCACGGCTCCCATACCTCCGAATTTCGGAATCAAGGCGAAATCGAGCGCTATATTCAGCGCGGCCATCCAGAGGCCCCATTTGATGGAAAGATCCTGCCGGTCGGTAGCCGCTAGTAGCGAACTGACTGGCGCAAGAACGACCCTGGGCAAGGCGAGAAGGGACGCGACGGCCATCAACGGTATGGCTTCGGAATACTTCGATCCATAAGTGAATAGAATTATGGGCCCGCTCAAAATCGCCAGCCCTACATGAACCGGAGCGGCCATAAGGGCGAGATAGCGGATCGTTCCAGAAAGAATGGACTTCAAGTTGGCTGGATTACGGCCGTACTGCGCGATCATGGTGGCGCCTACCGCCGAACTGAACACCTGGGGAAGGGATCGGAGGCGTTCCGTCACATTGAAGACGACAGTGTAAAAGGCGAGTTGGCGAATATCACTGAAATAGCGTAGGAGAATGACTTCGGAACGGTCAAACACAATGATTGCCAGTAGCATAAGAATGGTGCTCTGGAACGAAAAATTGATGAGACGCCGCCGCACCGCAGCGGGGACGAGGGCATAAGGGATTCCACGCATCCAGCGGAGAACGGGCACAATGCGCATCAAAAGCTCCGCGGATCGCATGGTAAGCAGCGTGGCGGCAAGGCCGACGGTGTCACGCGAGAAGATCACCGTCAGGATCACGCCGATGACGTAAATCATGTTCGAAAGCAAGGCGCTAGGAACGTTCGCGAACATGTTCTCCCGCGCCATGTTGGCTTGCGACGGAATCCAAATGACCATCGCGGGCCACATCGCCGCGCTGAGTAAGACCGCTGTCCAGCGCATGTCGGGCGCCGTGGCAAACCAGGCGATGCATATGGCGATCAATGTCAGGAGCGTCGCCATGCAAGTCTGCAATCGCAACGTGTCGAAGAAGATGGCTCGCGCCACGGGCGCCTCTCCTCGGCCGAGATATTCACCCATGTATTTGCTGGTCGCAGATGGAACGCCCAACGCGCCGATAGAAGCTGTGATGTTGACAAGCCAAGCAATGTACGTGTAGTGGCCTAACTTTACTGGACCGAGAGCGCGGGCAATGACGATCGAGGTCAGAATGCCTGATACGAGCATGATGGCAGTTTCGACGCCGTACCAGAGTGAGTTGCGCGCGATGGTCGGGGTGTTCATTGACCTAATAAATGGGTAGCGACGATGAAGCTATAGATACACGCGATGCTGGAGAAGCCGGCGGCGGCAGTTCGCCAGGTCCAGCCCCAGAAGAGGGGCGCGGTCGCCGTCGTTCCATTTCGCGCAAACCCGTAAAATCCCGTAATCATCCCTAGGAGAATATATAGGCTCGGGCTATATGTTCTTGAAAGGAAAAATGAAGAGGCGAGGAACGCGAAGAGCGATTTTTGAATCGCACCCGCCCACCGAACGGATTCGCGGTCTTCGCCGTCTGAACGGAGCAGACGGTTCAATTGCAGCGTCGAAACTACGACCAATGCGAGCCAGAGGAAATACCCGATTGCGCCCAGCTCAGCGAAGCAGAGCACGTAGGAGTTGTGGGCCGTCAGATCGTTGTATTCGGTGAATTGGTTATATCCAACACCAGTTAACGGATGCTGGCGGAGCAATTGGAGCCCCAAGCTCCAGGCGTCAACCCGGCCAGCCGCGGACGCCTCAGACGTGCCAAACCCTCGCCCAGCAACCTTTCCAACCATCGCGAGCGAGCCCACTCCCGCGGCACCTAGGGAAGCTGCGACGAAGCCCCAACGCTCCTTTACAACCATAAACAGAATCACGCCTAGGGCGATTAGCGCACCGCGCGAGAACGTCAGATAAGTGGCGTAGAGCAATACAGCTGCAGGTATCACCACAAGGAAAAAGTTCACCGCTGTGCGCCTCCGCCGCCAAGTAGCAGCGAGCAGCGGAAGCGATAGCAATAATGCCTGGGCAAAATCATTTGGGTCGTTCAGAAAGCCCACGCTGCGGATGCGACGGAACTGGGATTCATTTTCAGTGCGATCATCGGACGGCCCGGCATCGTCATCTCCATCGTGGTTTCCCTCATAGATCACGAGGACGTCGCTCCGGTAGCCGAAATGATAAGCGGCGATTCCTTGAACAGCGATCACCAGCATGGAGCAAACCATCGCGATTGCAAGGATTTTGAGGTGCTTTAGTGAATTCACGGTAACGACGATGAACAGAAAGACCAATGCTGTGCTGCTAAACCCGCCCCAGGCCTGAAGAGCGCCTCCAAACCATCCGGTCAAGGCGACGGAGAGACCGATCCAAGTTACAAAAGCGACCATCAGGTAAGTCTGCGGAGCTCGGAGCCAATCCGTAGCGCCGCCTAATACATCCCACGCTACGGCCGCACCACAAAGTGCTCCCAGGACCAGCATCACGCGGTAGTCATTGAGTTCCGGATACAGTTCCCAGGGTCGCAGGAAGGACGCCATCGCGTAGATCACTGTGAAGAAAAAACCCACGTTAGCGCTTTCCTACAGCCTCTGGTGCCAACTCGCGTGTGACCGTCGCCGGATTTCCCACGGCGATGGTAAAAGGCGGAATGCTCTTGCTGACCACGCTGCCCGCGCCGATGATCGCCCCTTCGCCAATCTCCACGCCGCGCAGTATGACGCAATCCTTCCCAAGCCATGCGCCGCGCCGAATGACGACCGGTTTGATCTCTCCAGGCTCGCAAGGCTGATGGCGGATTCGGCGCTCCATATCGATGGGGTGCTCATTGCTATCGGTGATGAAGCAGTTGCTAGCCACCAACACGTCGTCTTCGATTACAATCCGCTTATTCGGGTGGAGGACGACCTGGTGCCCGAGAAATACGTTATTCCCAATGATCAATTCCGGCTCTTCGCACACTCGCGAGCAGCCGATCGCTAATGCCCCGGATACGATGACATCGTGGCCCAACGTGATCCGCGCGTGCCCGCTGATTGCCGGCAGCAGTTCCAGATACAAGTTATCGCCAACGGAGGCGCAGCGGCGGCGAAACAATGGCTCGCGGTAGAGCATCACGCACAAACGCAGCCACGCGAAACCAAAGGTTCCTCGCATCCAGTGAATGCCCTCGATCATCCAGATCCAGGGCGGCGGTAACGGGATCCGGTAGTTCTGCACTCGCTGGGCGGTCCGCTTCAATTTGGCGTAGAACGGAGTCTCAGCCCGCTTCACCCGTAAGACAAATTGGTCGACGGAATTCATGAGATGGCTACCGATCACAACCTGCGCGCAATGGCATGAATCGGGGGCGCGCTTCCCGTGAAAGCGCAACGTCGGCAAGTTCCGAGGCGGTTGAGAAGTGCAGTTGCCAACCACGTTGCGCCGTCGCCGATTCCAGAATCAACAGAGTTCTGTCGAGATCGCCGGCTAGCAGCGCGTTGGCGTTAGCTTCCCAAGCCCCGTGAGCGAACAGCTTGACGAGAATGTTATTTCCAACCCGTGGTGCGTAATCCAGCCAAAGGCGAACGCGCTCGGGCGTAACCGGATTGTGGGCTGCAAGCTCCCCCACTTCCAGCCGCGGCGCAATCCCACGGCTACGCTCCTTCCAGTTCAGAGCAAGGGGACCGGGAATCATGAGAAGGCCGCCCTGATGCCCTGAATTCGGGTCCGGCGACACGGGCGGGCCGCTGTCGTACGATTTGGGTTTCGCCGGATCGTCAACCGCCCAGTAGATGGCATTGACTTGGCGTGCCTGTGTCGGCGAGGGAGCCGATGGCATCGTGAAGTCGGCGTAGCAGCCAAGCTCCCGTAGAAGCGTGATTTCGTTGTTCAGCCCGCACCACCGCCCGTCTGGACGCGAATTGTCGAGTGCCCAGTTACCGTGAATGAAGCCGAAGATGACGCGGCCGGAATCGTCCATGCGCAGGAGGCCATGCCTGTTGAATAGCGCCTCCTTAAAGCTGGAGATGCGGTCGATGAAATTTTGTTCGCCTTCTCCATCGTGATGGAGATGAATCTCGACATCTCCGAATCCTGCATGAACCATTTCGGCGAGCGGCTCCAACAATGCAGGGCGGTATTCTTCTTCGGGATAGAAAAACGTGTATTGAGCAGGTCGTCCCATTGCATCACAGTGCCGTTGGGCAATTTCGGGCCAGAGTTTGCGCCAAGGCTCTACCCGTTCCAAACCTTTCACCAAACCTGCATCGCCGCGAAGCGGTTCAAAATGGTCCGCGATCGCGACGAAAACCCGCACGGGCTGGGAGTCGTCGAACTTTGCCCGCCGCAACGAGCGCAAGTACCCGGGCAGCCAAATCTGAGCATTTCGCGGGAGTTGCATCTTTATTCACCTACACTTCGCGGCGTGCGGTTCCAGACAAGCATTTGTTTACCTGAGAGGCACCGCAGGAGGCCCAATGCCAAGGCCAAATTCATGGAGAGAAAATAGTACGGAATTCCAAACAGCCTTGTCCGAATGCAGCCACGCTCGAGGTAGTATCCAACCAAGGCCATCGCGCAGACGATCACTGCGGCGATCGTTGCGAAAGCGTAAAATCGCTCGCCTGCCAAGCTCATCGCAGAGCACAAGGCCAGCACAAGCACTAATGGCACGAGCCAGCGCAATACCTTGTGCGACCAGTAAGCCAAAGAGACCAGACCCGCTGTGGGACTCAAAAGCCTCCATGTGTACCGCAAAGCGTGAAAGTTGCCAGCGCCGATGCGGACGCGACGTCGGAACTCGTCACCAACCGTTATCGCCGCCTGTTCCGTGGCGATCGCTTCGGGATCGTACACCAGGCGATATCCTTTTTGCCTCACTCCCATCGAAACCAGGAAGTCATCAATGATTCCGTGAACCGGAATGGGTGAAAACAAACTTCGTCGAATGGCAAAGAGACCGCCATTGGCTCCGACAAGCATGTTGAGGCGGCTTTCGAGGAATTTCAAGAATACCTCGTAGCGCCAGTAGACTCCTTCGGAGCGGTTGCCATTAGCTGCCGGCCGGAGCATCAGTTCCCCACAGACGCACCCCACGGACGGGTTCTGCAAATGACGGACTAAACGAAGGAGAGCATCTGGCGCGAGCATCGAATTGGCATCGGAGAAGACCACGATGTCACTCTGCGCCTCCATAACAAGTTCGTTTACGACCACGGCTTTACCACGCCTCATCGGATAGTCAAGAACGCGCGTATTCCGCGGGCCGAATTGCCGGGCTAGCGGCGCCGTGTTGTCGGTACATCCATCACAACCCACCAATATCTCGAGCTGTGTCTCGGGATACTGCAGCGCGGCGCAATTCGAAATTTTCTCTGCTATGACCGCTTCCTCATTAAACGCGCTGAAGATCAGCGAAACCGAGGGTAGTTCCTCCGGAATTCGGTTGCGGCGCTCTGTACGGCAAAACGCGAACTTGATGTCGCGAACGATCTGGTGCACGCTAGCCAGCACGAGGATGATACACGGGTAAAACAGGTACGTGTAAGAGACGATCGCCATCGAAATCCAAAAGGCGAATTTCATAAGACTCCCCGCGGCCGCCCCGTGCTGTTAGCTAGGTACTTGTGGATGCCGCGCATTGCCCGTTCCTATTCGATGACAGTCCTTGGAGTGTTGAGGGTGCCGGGGAGCTGAGTTGGTTGTGCTTCTTCAAATAACCACGCCTGATCGCAATGCAGCAAAGCGGCAATTTTCTCGCGCAACTCAGCACTCGGCTCGCGGTAACCGTTCACGATCCGGCTCAGTATTGTCTCGTCCATTTGAAGCATCTTGGCCAAACGATTTTGGTGGATGCCGGTTTTCCATAGCTGAAGCTTTAGATTGGAATACATAAGGTTCCTTTTGCGAGATTCAACGAATGTGCCGGTTGATTGAAAATAGAGACTGCAGATACTCGAGACGTAGCTCCGCTGTTTTACTCACAGGGCGCTCCCGCAAGTTATAGAAAAACAGAGAATTCTGAACCCTACTGGGCTTTGCCCGAGTAGTAATAATAACTATGCGTTTTCCACAGAAACCATTCCCGGGCGCAGTTCAAAACCACACCAAGTTGCTTTTGTTTTGGCACGGTTTCGAGAGCTCTTCGCCACAATTGTCGATTCGTATGATCCTGCCTAACGACGAGAACGATTCCATCGCAAGCCCGTTGCAGCAACTCGTATTCGGCGACCGCGCCGATCGGTGGAGCATCAATAACGACAAAGCGAAATTCGGAACTGCACAGGTCCATAAAGGACTGCCACCGATCCGACGCCAAAAGTTCAGCGGGCCCCGGGGATGTAATACCGGGTGGCAACACGTACAAGTTAGGAAACTGATTTATCCGTACTAGAGCTGCTTCCAAATTAGCTTCGTCCCGGAGCACCTCTCCCAACCCCGGTGCGGCCGCTAAGCCGAGGAGTTTCGTAGCGGAGGAACGGCGGAAATCACAATCCAACAACAGTACGCGTTGATTTTCTTGCAAAGAGAGTGCGGCCGCAAGATTGATTGCGCTAATCGTCTTGCCGTCGCCCGGCATCGGACTCGAAACCAGCACTATCCTCGGCTGCCCGGGGTGATGACTAATCTTCGTCCTGATAATCCGATACTGCTCTGCCGCCCGGTCGCCTCTACCGTTGAACGGCAGGATGGGAGATCCGGACTCCAGATTGATTGTCACCGACCGAACGTTCTGGTTCTGACCCGACTGAATTTCCGGTGAATCTGTGGCGGAATCGCTCGAATACGCGCTTGCACCGCCCAGGGCGCCAGCCGTTCCTGCAGCGGTTCCTTCAGAGAGCACCGCCTTTGCCACATCCGCCAATTCACTCTCGGTTTTCCGCAAGGCCTCAAAGATTTTGCTCATACGGGCCCTCCCAAGCCACAAGAGTGTTTGCGGCGGGTCTCCGTCATCGCATAGGGCATGAACGCAAAAGGCTTTCTCATAACTTTATCTGCGGATCCGAAGCCGAACTCGGAACCCTTCAGACTCCCGGGAGCGATTCACCGGTTCAAGCGGTGGTCGCTCATTTCCCGGGACCTCATTTGCTTGCGACGCTGAAGGTTGAAGCACTGCAGCCCGCGAATCAGACTCAATCAGATCCAGATCGTGAGCAACCTGCATGGCTTGCGAAGCGGTGACGCATGGCTCACCGGTAGCGTAGATCAAACTCAGTGCGTTATCGCACAGGGCATTGATGACACGTGGAAGACCCTTCGATGCGCGTGCAATCGTTCGAATGGCCCCGTCATCAAAAGGTGGTTCATTATCTGCGCCGGCTCTGGCCCACCGAAAATAGATGTACTGAACCACCTCGGCATCCGATAAGGGGCGAAGTTCGCACCGCACCGCGATGCGTTGCTTAACCTGCCGCAACTCCCCCGCATTGAGCATGTCGCGCAACTCTGGTTGACCAGCCAAAATGATTTGCAGCAACTTGCGATCGGCGTTTTCGAAATTGGTGAGCAGGCGAATTTCTTCCAATACGGCGCCGGACAGTTGATGTGCTTCGTCGACAACCAATACACAGATTGTCCCGGCACGGCGTGCGGCCATCAGAAATTCCTGGAGCTTGAGGAGGCGGCGCACTTTGCTTGTGGGAATGTCCTCGATCCCAAAGTCGATTAAGGCAGACTCAAGAAACTCGTCTGTGCTGAGAATTGGGTTCACTACCAGACTGAAAGCAACTTTGTTACTTGGAATCCTCCGCAACATGCGGCTAAGCAGCGTGGTCTTTCCGGTGCCGGCATCGCCAGTGATCACGATGAAACCCTTCTCTTCCAGAACGCCGTACAGTAAAGCCGCGAGGGCCTCTCGATGACGCGGCGTCAGAAAGAGGAAACTTGGGTCGGGCGTCATTGCGAAAGGCTTTCTTTCAAGCCCAAAGTGAGATTCGTACACTATCGCCGCCCCCAATAGAGATAGACTCCGGCGGCGCAGATCACGAGGACCGAAAGAACAAGCGAGGAGAGCAACGCCCATTTCCATCTTTGGCTTTTCTGTTCCTCTGCCGATTGAGCGGGGCTCTTAGAATCGTGCTCAATAAACGGAACCCTCCCCAGGACGTTCAGACCCTCAGGGAGCTCCCACTCGCCTAGTACCGCATTCCTTTTGGTTTCCCCCGCAATCGGAAAGGCAAGAGCCAGAGCGAGACTTAGAACACAACCCAGGCCAATCAGCAGGGGTCGCTTCGGGCTCACCGGCTTCTCGGGCACCATGGGTGGATCCAACATCGTGAAACGTTCCCCCTCCTGCCTCCTCTCCATGTCCGTTGCCATACTTGCAGCAATCTTCTTGTCCAGTAATGATTTGTAGTTAGTTTTGGAGATTTCGTAATCGCGGGTCAGCTCCGCCATTTCCTGTTCGCGCACTGGAAGTTGTTCGACTCTAGCCTGATACTGCGTAATGGCCTTCAGGATTCCCTCACGCTCCGCGCTGCGTTGTTTAACCTCGCGATCCGCTAGTGCAATCTGTGTCTTAAGGTTTTCCACCCGGGCACGCTCGGCGTCCTCAGTCGTCTTCTGTCTGTCGATGTCATGTCGTAAGGCGATCATCTTGGGATAGCCTGGCTGATAGCGTCTGCTCAGAGCGTCGTATTGCGATTGAAGATATGCGGAATCCCTCTCAAGAGATCCATTGCGATTGGAGTCCCCCTCCGACTGAAGCGAGGGCGCTTCCCTGCTCGGCAAAGCACCCGCGGTAGCTTCGGCCATATCCACCGTGCCTTGCAGCATGATCTTGTTCTGTTGAGCGCGGTTGATCGCATCCTGATTGCCCTGCAGCTCTAGCTGGAGACGCGCCAGTGTTGCACTGAGCGCGTTCTGTTGCTCCGGTAAGTCGCCATTATGAGCGACTTTGTACTTGCTTACCTTTTCTTCCAGTACGTCCAAAGACTTCTTGGCTTCATTCAGTTGACTGTTGATAAAATCAGCGGTCCCTTCCGCCTGGCGTTCACGCGTCCGCAGATTCTCTTCAATGAAGAGATTTGCCAACTGGCCCGCGACCTCGGTGACTAATGTTGGATTTTTCCCTTGGTAACTGACCCGAAAGGCGCCAGGGCGGTCTCGCGCCCAGCCCTTTTCGAGTTTAATGCTGATGTCCTTCCGCATCAGTTCGACAATTTCCTCTTGTACCAATCTCTTTCGCTCATCGCGGTAGAGTCCGAAGTCGTCGATGACCTTTTGCAGACGCGTCGTGCTTAGAATTTCTTGACTGATGCTGGCTAGCCGGTCCTGTACCTCGGTGTTGACAGTGGAGGATACGTATCGCTCCGGGATTTTCTGCGAATCGACCAGGATAAGTGCTTCCGAGCGATAGACCGGAGGAAGCTCATGAACGACAGCGAGGGTTATTGCTGAACCTAGGATTGCGACTACCAGTACCATCCAACGGTGTTTCCACACGATCCGGACCAGGGACAGCGGTGAGAACTCGGGTTTTGAGACCAGCGGCTTCGTGGAGCTCATAAATAATCCGGCGTAGCGGTCAGCAACATCTTGTTGCACAGCGCGGGCCAAACCGCCTCGGCTTGTTCTCAGACCAGTGTGGGAGAAAGCGAGGCCGTTCCTTAGGATTTAATCCCAAATCTAGGTACCGGCCCGTTCACCGCCCGAATCCAAACAGCACCACCCGAACAGTGCGAAAAACGATTGCAATGTCAAAGAGGATCGACAGGTGCTTTAGGTAGAAAAGATCATATTCGAGCTTTCGGAAGGCGTCTTCGACACTTGCTCCGTAACCGTATTCCACCTGGGCCCAGCCCGTGATGCCAGGGCGCACGGAATGGCGCTCGTCATAGTACGGAATTTGCTCTCGCAACTCTTCAACAAAACAGGGTCGTTCGGGCCGAGGCCCTACAAAACTCATTTCTCCACGGATCACGTTAAAAAACTGAGGAAGTTCGTCGAGCCGGTACTTCCGAATGAACCTTCCGACGCGGGTGATCCGAGGGTCGCCTTCTTGTGCCCACTGGGCCCCTTTGTCGCATTCCGCATTGAACTGCATCGAACGGAACTTAACGAGATTGAATACCTTTCCCGTGAGACCAACGCGGGTTTGACGGTAAAGGACCGGGCCCTTGGAATCCAACCGAACAGCCATCGCGGTCAAGATTATTACTGGCGACAACAAAACAAAGCCTAGAAGGCCAAACGCCAAATCAATGATCCTTTTAAGTAGCAAGGTCGTTTTGGACCTGTGAAACCCTGTAGAGAACACAAACCAGCTAGGGCGGACCGTCCGAAGCCACACTCGGCCGGTGAGGGCTGCCAGCGCGGAATGAGCATCTTCAATCTCGATACCTTGAACGCGCAGCCTTACCAGATCGCGAATTGGCAGCGCGCCTCTTAGGTCGTCGAGAGCGACGATGATTTTCGAAACGCGCTGATCGCGAGTTATCTCACGCAGTTCGGTCTTGTCCCCGAGAATAGGATGTTGGAGGAGTTCGCTGCGTTGAGTGCGCTCTGATGCTACAAATCCTGCGATTCGAAAGTTGAGATCCACCCGCCGCTCTAGTTCGCGCGCGGCGGTCACCGCTATTTCTCCATCGCCCAGTATCAGGACGACCTTTTCACGTGTCGTTAACTGCCACACCCAATCCAAACCTATTCGGAGCGTGCTTATGACCGCCGTTGTCAATAGGAGCGCGATGAAAAGCACCCCGCGCCCGACTAGAAGCCCGGGGATGAGGTAATAGAGAAGGCCCAGCAGAAGACAACCAGCGCCAAGCGCCTGTGTCAGGCACAGAAACTGCTCACCTCGCGGACGAACAATACTTAGATCGTAGAGATCGTTGTAATAACAACAAATCTCGAGCACAATCAGGACCGTGGCGACCTGTATCAGGAAGCTTCCCGAGCCGGCGTAAAGGAGGAATTCACCTGGGTCATTCCAAAAACGCAGCCTGGCTCCCAAGACCAGCGACATTACGATTACAAAACTCTCGATCGCAATGAGCAAGAAGCTCTTGAGGGAGACGTACTGGCTGAAGACACGAATCATAGTGAATGCGTGAGTTTCTAGGCTGCGGTGGTCAGAAAGTGCAATTCACAGGCCACGGAACCGACGGGTACTTCCGTTCTTGCGAAGGCATTCGAAAGCGTGGAATCCCGAAAAGTCTCCTTTATGCTAAGAAGCGAAGGGAATCTAAGCAAAAGAAGGCATTAAGCTAAGAAGTTTTCCTTCTATTGGCTACTAAAGGCCTCCTGGTCCTTTTACGAGAAAGGTCGATGTGTACTTTAGAACAATGCAGACGTGTACTCGATTCGTTCGTGTTCTCGGTTGGTTCTGCGGAAGTTGTTGTTTCGGACAGAGCGTCCTCAGTGTGTCGTCGGCGTCGGGCGCGCCGGGCGGCCAGGTGACGTTGAACCTCACGCTGAACACGGCCTATCCAGGGACCTCACAAGGACTTGAGTGGACGCTGAACTCGCCGAGTCCGGAGATAGCATCGGTCACTACGACAGCCGGTCCGGCCGCAGTCGCGGCACAGAAATCGCTATATTGTGCCAACCAAACTTGCTTATTGGCAGGGCTTAACTCCAGTCCGCTCAGCGACGGCGTGGTAGCTACTGTTACTTTAACGCTCTCAGCAGCGGCTACAGGCAATCTCGTCGTCCAAGTGTCGAACCCGGTGGAAGCATTGTTGGATGGTACTGGGGGATCCATCACCTCAGCCAACGGGATTGTAAGCATGGAAGCGATTTCGGTGACTGTCACGCCGACTGGCGCGAGCTTGCATGGCGCTCAAAGTCTACAGTTTTCTGCAACGGTTGCCGGTAGCATGAACCCCAGCGTAACTTGGACCATGACTCCGATGATAGGCGCCTTGTCGAGTAGCGGCCTGTACACTGCTCCGCAAAACATTTCAGGGAATCAGACTGTAATATTGACGGCCACGAGCGTTGCAGACCCTACCAAGTCGGCGAGTGTGACGATCACGCTCCTGCCGGCCGTAGTGGTTTCAGTGACGCCTACCGCCGCCTCTCTCAGAGCATCCCAAACTCAACAATTTAGCGCGTCGGTAAACAACACGGCCAATACTGCGGTCATTTGGAGCCTGCTTCCGGCCGTGGGCACCATTTCGAACGGACTGTACACCGCGCCAGCGAACATTGCCGCAGCCGAATCCGTGACCATTACCGCCACGAGCGTTGCAGATCCGACCAAGTCATCCAGTGCGACCTTAGCGCTCTTACCGCCCCTAACCGTTACGTTGACGCCGCTCTTGGTCTCCCTTAACCCATCTCAAACTCAGC
>Ga0210383_10002747_pt1 | contig 15865 bp, 13 predicted proteins | sample IncBWC14OmetaG_FD_160072 | JGI IMG/M metagenome (GOLD analysis project Ga0210383, IMG submission 160072) | Forest soil microbial communities from Barre Woods Harvard Forest LTER site, Petersham, Massachusetts, United States - Inc-BW-C-14-O ...
CGGACTGGTTCTGGTCGTCGGTTCCACCAACAGCTCCAACTCCAATCGCCTTGTTGAGGTTTCGCGTAACCTTGGCACCATGGGTTATCTAATTGATAACTCTCAGGCCATCGACCCGGCGTGGCTCCAGGGAGTGAATACAGTTGCAGTTACGGCGGGCGCTTCGGCGCCGGAGATCCTGGTCGAGGACGTAGTGAATTATTTGCGTCAAAACGGCTTCGAAAGCGTCGAAGAAGTAGAGGTGATGCCCGAGAATGTGCGGTTTGGCCTGCCTCCTGAAATCATTCAGGCCATCGGCGGAGCAGGGGGCGGCGAAGCGGTTGCGGTTCGCTGAGCCGATCCAGTTTTCGAGCATCAAAGCTTATCGTTAAATGGATTGGCCTTCCGGCACATCGAGTGACATCGTCGCGGCGCGGCATCTTTTTTTGATCGACGCCGTCGGTAACCGGGAGTATTGAGAGGATCTGAGGCACTTTGGAACGCATGCTTTCACGGCAGGGAACGACCCAAATCGAACCCCCAAAAATCGCGCAGCCGAGATTCGGGCGGCTGGATGCCGACTTGGCTGATGTTGAGTCCGCCATCGGCCGGTCTGCGGAGTACATTCTGTCACGGCAGCATCCCGACGGCTTCTGGTGCGGCGAGCTCGAAGGCGATTCGATGCTCGAAGCCGATTACATCTTTCTCCATACCCTGCTCGAAAGCGGCAATCCTGGCCGTCTGCAGCGCGCCCTGCGCGAGATGCTGCGCTACCAGAACGACGATGGAAGCTGGAGCCTTTATCCCGGCGGCCCGGGCAACATATCGCTCTCGGTCAAGTGCTATTTCTCGGCCAAGCTGATGGGCATCGAGGCCGACGATCCGCGCCTTGCGAAATGCCGCGAATGGGTTCTGGCCCATGGCGGCGTGGTGGCATGCAACACCTTCACCAAGATGTACCTCTGTGCCCTGGGCCAGTACGACTACGATGCCGTCCCGGCCATCCCGCCGGAGATCGTTCTCTTTCCCAAGTGGTTCTACTTCAACATCTACGAAATTTCGTCGTGGTCGCGCTCCATCCTCGTGCCGCTGGCCATCATCTACGCCAAGAAGCCGTTCAAGAAAATCCCCCGGGAGCACGGCATCGACGAACTTTTCGTCGGAGGTCGCGCCAACGCCATCCTGCGCCTGCGCATGAATCGCAAATCCCTGATCTCCTGGCGCAATTTTTTCCTGGTTGTCGACCGCATCATGCATTTGGCTGAAGCCGTGCATATCCGGCCGCTGCGCAAGCTTGCCCTCAAGCAGGCCGAAAAGTGGATGCTCGCCCGCCTCGAAATGACCGACGGTCTGGGAGCCATCTATCCTGCCATGCTGAACGCGATCCTGGCGCTGCGCTGCCTCGGATATTCAGAAGACGATCCCCAGGTGATTCGCGCCCGCGACGAATTCGAAAAATTGGGCATCGAGCAGGCGCCCACAGACGAAGTGCCGGAGCCGACATTTCGCATGCAACCGGCGGTTTCGCCGGTGTGGGATACTGCCCAGGCCGTCTACGCCCTCGGGGAAGCGGGAATACCCCGCAATCACCCCCGCATGATCAAAGCCGCCGACTGGCTATTGTCAAAAGAAGTGCGCCACAAGGGCGACTGGGCCGTCAAGGTTCCGCGAACCGACCCCGGCGGCTGGTACTTCGAATTCAACAACGAGTTTTATCCCGACACGGACGACACCGCGCAGGTACTGCTCGCTCTCACTAAGGTGGACAATCCCCGCGAGCGTTATCAGCACGAGGTCGCACAGCGCGCCATCGACTGGGAGTTTGCCATGCAATGCCGCAACGGCGGCTGGGGCAGCTTCGACAAAGACAACACCAAGATGATCTTCCAGTACATCCCCTTCGCCGATCACAACGCGATGCTCGATCCGCCGTCGGTCGACATCACCGGGCGCATTCTGGAGATGCTGGCCACCTATGGATTCACGCGCGACGATAAGCGCGTAGAAAAAGCCATCAAGTTCATCCTGTCCGAACAGGAGCCCGACGGAAGCTGGTTCGGGCGCTGGGGGGTGAACTACATCTACGGCACATTCCTCGTGTTGCGGGGTCTTGATGCGGTTGGATTCGACCACAACGAGCCGCAAGTGCAGCAGGCCGCCGAATGGATCCGCATGGTGCAGAATCCCGACGGAGGCTGGGGCGAAACCTGCGGCTGTTACGACGATCCCAACACCCGTGGAGTTGGACCGAGCACGCCGTCGCAGACCGCATGGGCTCTTCTCGGACTGCTGGCTGCCGGCGACGACCGTTCTGATTCGATCGCCAAGGGCGTGCGCTGGCTGCTGACCCGTCAGGACGAAAATGGTACGTGGGACGAGTCCGTCGGCGTCGATCTGACCCGCCAGGCTATCTACACCGGGACCGGATTCCCCCGCGTGTTTTACCTGGCCTATGAAATGTACCGGCATTACTTCCCGCTGCTGGCGTTGACCACGTACCGGCGGGCTATGGAGAAAAGCAGTTTCTAGCCTCTAGCCGCTTGCTCTTTCGCTGTTGTTTGAACATTTATCGTTGTTGTCTTTAGCTAGAGGCTAGTAGCTAGAAGCTGATCTTCGGAGGGTTTACCCAGATATGGCAGTTCCAATCTCGCAGATGTGGACGGTTGCCTCGTACGTACTCAAGAAGCGGTTCTCCGGCGAAAAGCGCTATCCGCTCGTGCTGATGCTTGAACCGCTCTTCCGCTGCAACCTGGCCTGCGCCGGCTGCGGCAAGGTGCAGTATCCGCCCCACATCCTTAAAAAACAGCTTACGCCCGAGGAGTGCTTTGCCGCTGTCGAAGAATGCGGCGCACCGATGGTGTCGATCCCCGGCGGCGAGCCGCTGCTCCATCCCCAGATCGTCGAAATCGTCAACGGCCTCATCGCCCGCAAGAAGTACATCTATCTCTGCACTAACGCGCTGGAGTTGAAGCGCCGCCTGCCGGAGTTCACGCCGTCGAAGTACCTCACCTTCTCGGTGCATCTCGATGGGCAGCGCGAGCACCATGACTTCTCCGTATGCCGCGAAGGCGGCTATGACATTGCCGTCGAAGGCATCAAGGAAGCCGTCAAGCGAGGCTTCCGCGTAACAACTAACGCAACATTCTTTGACGGCACCGATCCCAACCAGGTCCGAAGTTTCTTCGACGATGTGATGGAGATGGGTGTCGAGGGCATCGTGCTTTCGCCGGGTTACAGCTACGAGATGGCTCCCGACCAGCACCGCTTCCTCGGCCGCGCCCGTGTGCGCAGGCTTTTCCGCGCCATCTTGTCGAATCGGAAAAAAACCTGGAAGTTCAACATGTCCCCGCTCTTTCTTGAATTCCTCATGGGCGACCGCAAGTACGAGTGCACCCCGTGGGGTTCGCCCGCGTACAACATCTTCGGCTGGCAGAGGCCCTGCTACCTGTTGCAGGACGGCTATGCGGAAACCTTCAAGGAACTGCTCGAAACAACGAAGTGGGAAGAGTACGGTGTGGCCAGCGGCAATCCCAAGTGCGCCAACTGCATGGTCAGCTGCGGATACGAACCATCGGCTGTCATCGACGGATTTGGATCGCTCAAGGGCTTCTGGGGAATGGTGCGCGGCTCGTTCAGCCAGTATCGCGACCAGCATGCGCTCAAGCTCCTCAATGAGCCGGCGCCGCATGGTCCCGCGACCCTGGTGAAGATCGAGACTGCTTCGCGCACACTCGAGGAGACGAACGCATGACCGCCGAAGTCGCGAAATACACGATGGAACAGGTCGAAGCGCTGGAACTGGCTCCGGGCACGGAGCACGAAAGACTCGAGGGCTGGATTCCCGAGCTCGCCAGCGAAGAAGATTTGCGCCAGGCTCTCGAAAAGGCCTTCGACTATCGCGGCGATGTGACTATGACCCTGAAAAACGGCGAGCGCATCGAGGCCTACATCTTCAATCGTTCGACGGGCGCCACGCTCGCAGATTCCTACGTGCAGTACTTTACTCCGAAGGTGGAAGAGAAGCGGAGAGTAAGTTACGCCGAGATCGCCCGCCTCGAATTCAGCGGCAAGGATCGCGCCGCCGGCAAGCACTGGGAAGACTGGGTCAAGGCCTTCAACGAGAAGAAGGCCGCGGGCGAAAAAAATATCGCGCTTCATCCCGAGAAACTGGACTGAAAACAGAGTTCTCCGGTCAACTTCAGGCCGGGGACTTCCTGGCCTCCCCGACCGGGTCCTGTTGCACTGGGGCTCTTCGCCGGTACCACCAGACATACGCGATCATCACCAGGGGAGCCACCAGCGCATAGCAGGCAATGGCCGGCAGAGCGCGCGTCGCATGAAGGTATTGACCGGAAAGCAACAACGCGAGCCCCACGTGGCGATTCGCATTCGAGATCGCAAACGTCTTTCTCACGATCGGATCACTCAACCGGATGATCCAGACGGCGCTTATGCATCCCAAAGCCAACAGAAGCGAGACAACGGGAAGCATGGGCGTGATGTCTTTCAAGGCGGGGCCCAGTTTGAACAGCGCCAGTCCTAAAATGACCGTGAGCAAGATGTTGCCGAGCGTGTTGAGTGTTGGCTGGTATTTCTTTGACCGCTCTGGAGCGACCCTGGCAATCACCATCCCCAGCGCGAGGGGCAAAAACTGCTTGATGACGATTTGACCCAGCAGTGCTGCCGGTGAGATCCAGATGTCGCGGTTGTACAGCTTGCCGGCGCAGAAGACGGTGATCGGGATCATCACCGGAATCATCAGGGCGGCCCAGACCTGGTAACTGGCCGCCAAGTGCATGTCGAAACCCTTCTTTGCCAGATTGCGCGTGAGAAGCGGTGCACCGGGTGCAACACCGACCAGGAAGATCCCGGCCAACTCAGACCTTTCCAAACGAAATACACGCGCGAGGATGAGAGCAAGTAGCGCGGGAAGGATAAACGTGGCCACGAGCATTCGTAGCCATGCCAGCCAGGTCAATCGGCGAAGACTTGCGGCCAATTCCCGGAGGCTAAGGCTCATGCCTACCGAAATCATGAGTAAGGCAACGATGATTGGTACTACATAGGCCATCGGCTCAACCCTTGCTGGCCCGCTCGGGGAATACGCATGGTATTGCTTCTTGCTGGCTGCTTTTGGCTGTTGGCAAGTAGCCAGATCATAGCACCCAAGCAAGAGACGGATTCTTCATTCAATTGTGAAAACTTGTGCGGCTGCGGGAGCTGGCGTTATCGCGCCAATTGGTGAGCCCGAGAATCGGCATTTAAGATAAGAGTTCCCAGATTCGTGCGATGCGGATATTTTTGACAGGCGCCACCGGATTCGTAGGCCATCACGTGGCCTGCGCCCTCGTTGCACAGGGTGCAGACCTGCGCATGCTGGTGCGCAAGACCAGCAATCTCGCCCACCTTGAAGGCATCGCCGGGGACACATACGTCGGCGATCTTGCCCAGCCGGAATCACTTAGATCGGGACTCGCCGGCTGCGATGCGGTCGTTCATGTTGCCGCCGATTATCGCCTTTGGATTCCCGACCCCCAGTCGATGTATCGCGCCAACGTGGACGGCACCCGCGAATTGCTGCGCATGGCCCGCGAGGCCGGCGTGAAGCGGGTGGTCTACACATCGAGCGTGGCCACCATGCATTTTCGCGAAGACGGCCTCGTGATCAACGAGGACACGCCGGTTTCCATCGCCGACATGGTCGGCCACTATAAGCGGTCGAAGTTTCTCGCCGAACAGGAAGCCATTGGGGCCGCGAAAAGTGGCCAGAGAGTCGTCATCCTCAACCCCACCACGCCCATCGGTCCCAACGACGCAAAGCCCACCCCCACCGGCCGCATCTTCGTCGACTTTCTCAACCGGAAGTTTCCCGCCTACGTCGACACTGGCCTGAATCTGGTCGATGTGGCGGAGGTGGCGCGCATGCACGTTACGGCGCTGACGGCGGGCAGCTTTGGGCGCCGCTACATCCTCGGCGGCGAAAACCTGACCCTCAAACAGATCCTGGACAAAATGTCGGCGATTACCGGAATCCCTTCGCCCACGGTTAAAATCCCGTTCGCCATCGCGGCCACCTATGCATTTTTCGAAGAGTGGATCACGGGCCGTATCCGCGGCCGCGAACCCCGCGCCACCCTTGAAGAAGTCCGTATGGGCCGCAAGAAGATGTTCGCTTCCAGCGCCCGCGCCCAGCAGGAACTCGGCTTCCGCATCCTGCCCGTCTATCCGGCGATGCGTGCCGCCATCGAGTGGTTCCGCGGCCACGGATACGCGCCGGACCCCGACTCGCGGGCCCGCGCATGACTCGAACCGCCATCATCGCCGCCTTCCCCGGCGAAGTGAAACCGCTGGTCCGCGGCTGGCCGCATGGAACCCGCAATGGGGTCGATTTCTGGGCCCAGCGTGACTCCGAAGACGAATGGATCGTCGCCTGCGCCGGTGCAGGACAGCCGGCCGCGACCCGCGCCTTTGCCGCCATCGAAGACGGCGGTCCCGTCGACCTGGTCTTCTCCGTAGGCTGGGCCGGGGCCCTTAATCCCCACATCGCGCCGGGCACCGCGCACAACGTCGCCGGCGTCATCGACGTCCGCACCGGCGAACGCTTCCGCTGCGATGCCGAGGCTGGCGAAGTCTGGCTCGCCACCAGTCCCAAAGTGGCCGACGAGGCAGAAAAACGCCGTCTCGCCTCCGCGTATCACGCTGGACTCGTGGACATGGAAGCTGCCGCCCTGGCCCGCCTCGCGGCCATGCGCGCCATCCCCTTCTACTGCATCAAGGGCGTCAGTGACGGTCTCAATGAAACCTTGCCCGATTTCAATCGCTTCCTCTCTCCTGACGGAAAGCTCCGGCTGGGCCGCTTGCTGGTTTTTGCGATTCTCCACCCCTGGTACTGGCCTGCACTCCTCCGGATGGGCGAAAATAGTACCAGGGCTGCACAAAGCATCGCGAAGTCCCTGCACGAGTTTCTCCGATGATTGAGGTCTCATTTAAAAACGCAATGGTTACTCAATTCTCAAGCGCTGAATTCCAGACGGTCAGAAAGCTCCCTGCCACCATGCGCGCCGTCGTCTATCGCGGCATCAATGACATGCGCGTGGAAACGGTCCCCGTCCCTTCCATCGGCCGCGGAGAACTGCTGGTCCGCATCGCCACGTGCGGAATCTGCGGCACCGATCTGAAGAAAATCCACCACGGATCCCACTCTGCCCCCCGGATCTTCGGCCACGAGATGGCCGGGACCATTGTTGCCATGGGCGAGGGCGTTACCTCGTACAGTGTCGGCGAGCGGGTTGTCGTCCATCACCACGTTCCCTGCAACGAGTGCTACTACTGCCGCAAAGGCACGCCCGCGCAATGCCCGCTCTATAAGAAAACCGGGGTGACAGCGGGATTTGAGCCCTCCGGCGGCGGCTTTGCCGAGTACATCCGCGTCATGGATTTTGTGGTCACCAACGGCGGCGTGGTGCGCATCCCCGATGGCATTCCCTTCGAGCAGGCGGCCTTCGTCGAGCCAGTCAATACCGTGCTCAAGGGCGTCAAACTGCTCAATCTGGCTTCCGACGACACCGTCCTCGTCATCGGCCAGGGCCCCATCGGCCTGATGCACGCAGTTCTCGCCAGCCGTACCGGCGCCCGTGTCCTCACTTCCGACCTGTATCCTGAGCGCCACGCCATTGCGGCTAAATTCGGGCTCAGGCATCCAATCAACGCGGGAACGGAAAATGTCGTGGATCGGGTATTTCGTGAGACCGAAGGACGCGGTGCCGACGCGGTCATACTGGCCGTGGGCGGCAATGCCCTCATCAAGACCGCCATGGATGCCGTCCGCCCGGGGGGCAAGGTGATGCTTTTCGCGCAGACCCAGCACGGAGACGCAACTTTCGATCCGGGCGCGGTTTGTATGGATGAGAAGACCCTGTTAGGGTCGTATTCGTCCTCCTTTGCTCTCCTCAATGAAGTGACCGAACTGGTCTTCGGCGGCTACCGCAATGGATTTGACCTGACGCAGTTGATCTCGCACCGTTTCCCGCTCGAAGAGGCGGTCGATGCCATCGAGATTGCGTCCCACCCCAAAGCCGACTCCATGAAGATTATGATTGAGCCTGTTTCGGGACGGGGTGGAGACTAGAGGGAGCCTGATGCCAGGCACGGTAAAAACCGCAATCAAGCGTAGCCGCTCCACGGTTGAAACCGCGATCGAGCACGGCCGGGCCACGGTCGAAGATGTGATCGGACACGGCCGCGCCACGGTGGAAGAGGCGCTCCATCACGGCCTTGCAACCGTCGAGAGCGTCATCCATCATGGCCGTGCAACCGTCGAGAGCGCGCTCCATCACGGTCGCGCCACCATGCAAGCCGCAATCCTCCATGGACGCGAAGACGTTCGCATCGAAAGCGTTCCAGTGCCCACGGCTGCGGTGGGCGAATTGATCGTCGAAGTGGGTGCTGCGCTGACGTGTGGCACGGATCTCAAAGTCTTTCGCCGCGGCTATCATGCGCGCATGATCGTCCCTCCCGCCCTCTTCGGACACGAATTGGCTGGAACTGTCGTCGAAGCCGGAGAGGGAGTTACGGATTTTGCTCCAGGCGACCGCGTCGTGGCTCTTAATTCCGCCCCCTGCGGCCAATGCTACTTCTGCGAGCGAGGGCAGGAGAATCTCTGCGACGATCTCCTCTTCAACAATGGCGCCTACGCCGAGTTCATTCGCGTCCCGGCGCGGATCGTGGCGAAGAACACACTTCGGATTCCCGATCATGTTCCGCTGGAGCACGCCGCGCTTACAGAGCCCCTGGCCTGCGCCGTCCACGGATTTGAAGACTCGCGGCCCCATCCGGGTGACATCGTGGCGGTGATCGGCGGCGGTCCGCTCGGCTTGATGATTCTGCACGTCGCGGCTCTTGCCGGCTGCGAAGTCATCGCCATCGTCAAGCACGATGGCCAGGTGGAGGCGGCACGCCAACTGGGCGCGGCGTACGTGGTGCAGACCGCGAACATTCGCAAGGCCGTCCATGAGGCGCGGGCTCTCACCCCCAGGCGGCAGGGAGTCGACATTGCCATTGAAGCGGTGGGTATTCCCGAAACCTGGCAGGAGGCGGTCGAGCTCGTGCGCAAGGGCGGGACGGTCAACTTCTTCGGTGGTTGCGCACTGGGGACTCACGTCACCCTCGACACCAACCGCATTCACTACAGCGATATCACGCTGCGCGCCACCTTCCACCACACGCCGGCCATTTGCCGCAGGGCGCTCGATCTTATCGCCGGCGGACGCTTTCAGGCCGACAAGTTCATCACCGGGCACGCGCATCTCTACGAACTGAATCGCGTCTTCGAGAAATTGATGAACCGCGGCAGCGAAATCAAAACCGCGATCGTGCCTTGAGACGACAAATGAGTTCTACAACGCAGCCTGCCAATGACACGCCGCCGGATCAAAGCGAACTGATAGCTCGCGGCTGGGCTGCGCTTCCCCCCGGTTATCGCATTCCGGATGTCGCGCCGACTCTCGAAGAAGCGCGCGCCTGGTGCAAGCGGTTGGCGGAGACCCACTACGAGAACTTTCATGTCGCCACGTGGTTTCTTCCCAAGGCTCTGCGTCCCCACTTCCATTCCATCTATGCGTACTGCCGCGTCTCCGACGATCTTGGCGACGAAGTCGGCGACACTGCGCAAGCACTGGCGCTGCTCGATCTGTGGGGAAGGGAACTCGATGCGTGCTACGAAGGCCGCGCCCGTCATCCGGTGTTCGTTGCATTGGCCGAGACCATCCGCGCGTGCGCGATTCCGAAGGAGCCGTTCGCCGATCTGCTGACCGCTTTTCGCCAGGACCAGACCGTCACTCGCTTTCAAACCATGCAGGACGTGCTGGCCTATTGCCATTACTCGGCGAATCCCGTCGGACGACTCGTGCTCTACGCCTGCGGCGAAGTGAACGAGGAAAACTCCCGCCTCTCCGATGCCACGTGCTCGGCCTTGCAACTGGCCAACTTCTGGCAGGACGTACGAGTGGACTTCACCAAGGGGCGCGTGTATCTTCCCCAGGCCGACATGCAGCGCTTCGGCGTCAGCGACGCGACCATCGCCGCCGGCATTGCCACGCCAGAATTCCGCGAACTCCTCCGTTTTGAAGTCGACTATGCGCGCGCGATGTTTGAGGAAGGACTGCCGCTGATCGGGCGCGTGCAGCGCGATCTGGCTCTCGATCTGGACTTGTTCAGCCGCGGCGGACTTGAGATTCTGCGTGCCGTAGAACGCCGCGAATACGACGTGCTCAGCGCCCGGCCCGCGATTACCAGGGCCACAAAAATCCAGCTCGCATTACGAGCCCTCACGGGCAAGATATTGCCCTTCTGGCGGCTCGGCCCCCGTCCGGCAGAGAAGGCGGCTTGAGCCAGGAATCTTCATTGCACGACCAGACGCAAGACCTTGTCTTGGAGCGCGCCTACGCCGAGTGTCGCGCCATCGCCAAGCGCGAAGCCAAGAACTTTTACTACTCCTTCGTCGCGCTGCCCAGAGGACGGCGCAATGCGATCTGCGCCATCTACGCCTTTATGCGCAAGGCCGACGACCTATCCGACGACGAGAGTATCTCCCGCGAAGAACGGCGCTGTCGTCTCGATGTATGGATCACAGAATGGCACGCGGCCTCCAGCGGTGGCTCCACCGCCGACCTGGTCTTTGTAGCCGTGCGCGACGCCATCCGGCGATTCAATATCCCGCTGTCTTTGCTCGACGAACTGGTCGCCGGCACCACCATGGATCTGGAACACCCGGCCGGCACCGTCGACACCTACGCCACCTTCGACGATTTGTATCGCTATTGTTATCTCGTCGCGTCCGTGGTCGGCCTGGTATGCATTCGCATCTTTGGTTATAGCGATCCGCGCGCCGAGAAGTTCGCCGAAGAAACCGGCATTGCATTTCAATTGACCAACATCCTCCGAGACGTGGCCGAGGACGCGGAACGCAAGCGCGTGTACCTGCCCCTGGATCACCTCGCCGCACACAACGTATCGCTTGACTCACTGCTCAACCGTGCCCCGGGTGCGCCGCCCACTGCCAACGAGCGGGCCCTGCTGGCCGAGATTGGCCAGCGCGCCGAAGCCTATTATCGATCGGCGCGGACACTGCTGCCGTTGATCGATCGTGAGAGCCGGCCTGCACTCTGGGTTCTGGTGAGGATCTATCACCGCTTACTCAAAAACATTCGCCGCGCCGATTACGACGTCTTCTCCCGTCGCATTCGTGTCCCCTCATTCCAGAAGCTTGAAATCCTAGCCGCTGGCCTTGGATGGATGGCCTGGGTGCGCCTTTTCGGCTGAACCTCGAATCTGTCGAGCCGATTTGACTCACTCGCCAATCAAACAGAAGGGAAACGCAAACTGACTTCCGTGCTCGAAAACCCGAAGACCGTACCCGTGATCGGCGGTGGCGTGGCCGGCATGAGTGCGGCCTGCGCACTCGCCGAGTCGGGTTTTCGCGTACAGCTTGTCGAGCGACGCGGCTATCTCGGCGGGCGCGCGTCATCCTATCTGCATCCCGGCGTAAACGAAGTCATCGACAATTGCCAACACGTGCTGTTCGGCTGCTGCACCAATCTCATCGGCTTCTATCGCCGCATCGGCGTTGCGGACAAGATTCACTGGACCACCGACATGACCATGATCGATCCCGACGGGCGCCGCTCCCGGCTGGGACCATTCAGGCTGGGGCCATTGCGGCTGCCCGCGCCCTTGCACGGAATGCCGAGCCTGCTCAGCGCGCAGGCATTCACGCTGGCCGACAAGCTGGCCCTCGGCCGTGCATTCCGGGCCATGATGCGGCCGGGGGAATTGGAACACTCCCGCGAATCGCTCGGCGACTGGCTGCGCCGCAACAAGCAGACCGAAGGCGCGATCAACCGCTTCTGGCGCCTGGTCATCGCCAGCGCGCTCAACGCCGACATTGAAGACATCGCCGTGCCCTACGCCGCCAAGGTCATCCGCGAACTGTTCATGAATTCGGCAGAAGCGGGCAGTATGGGCATGAGTTCGGTGCCTCTGAGCGAGTTGTATGCGGGCGCGGCGCAGTTTCTTTCCGAGCATGGGTCGCAGGTTCTCTACAACACGTTTGTCGAAGGTGCCGAGTGGGACGAAGAGACTTCGCAATGGACCATTCACACCCGCGGCGAAGATCTTATTTCGGATTACGTGATTCTGGCTTTGCCGTTTGAGGCGACGGGCAAGCTGCTGCCCAACCTGCCGGCCACAGAGGGCTCAGCCGACTTAATCGCCCAGATTGAGCAGCACGAGCACTGGCCCCTATGCAGCGTGCATCTGTGGTTCGATCGGGAAATCACTGATCTCGAGCACGCCGTCCTGCTCGACCGCGAGATTCACTGGCTCTATAACAAGGGTCGCTTGCAACCGTGGCGCAAGCTGAAGGGCGGCTACGTTGAACTCGTCGTTAGCGCCTCGAAATCCTTTGCGGCCCTCTCCCGCGAAGAGGCGATTGCCCAGGGGGTAAGGGAACTGGCCGAGTTCTTTCCGATCGTGAACGAGGCGAAGCTCGAGAAAGCCGTCCTCGTCAAGGAAGTTCGCGCCACCTTCGGCGTGCCGCCGGGCATCGACGCTGTGCGTCCTGGCGTCATCTCACCGTGGCCGCAGTTGTTTCTGGCGGGAGACTGGATCGCGACCGGCTGGCCTTCGACGATGGAAAGCGCGGCACGGTCAGGACACATCGCAGCCGAAGCGCTCGCTCTGGATGCAGGGAACCGTGTAGGATGTTTCGAGCCTGACCTACAGCCGAAAGGGCTCATGCGCTTCGTGTAGCGCAGGCACAGATCTTTCCCGGCACACGCCAGCCCAAAACCACGATCGCGAAAACTTACTTGCCGGACTTCGCAGGTGCTGAGGCGGGCGCTGACTTGGTGCCTTCCAGCACCGAGTGGCTGCGGTTGGAACGTACGTACAGCACCGTCAGCGTCAGGGACGTGATCATGAAGATCACCGCGGACCACGTGGTCATGCGGGTCAACACGTTCGCCGCGGCCCGGGGACCGAACGCGGTCTGCGAACCCTGTCCGCCAAAGGCGCCGGCAAGGTCAGCCGAGCGGCCCTGTTGCAACAGCACCACACCAATGAGAAACAGGCACACGATTACGTGCAACACGACGACAAAGTAAAGGAGAATCTGCATTTCTAAGCTGCTTTCGGCCGGTCAGGCGAGGTCATTTGGTGCGGAGGAGGGGACTTGAACCCCTATGGTGTTACCCGCTAGCACCTCAAGCTAGTGCGTCTGCCAATTTCGCCACCTCCGCACGGTGGTGAACCTATTGAGTATACCAAAAGTTAACAACATTCTCTTGGTGGCATACGGCCGCCAGCCCCCTTGGTTACTGCGGGCTTGGCGGCGGGGTGGGTTGTCCGTTTGGCTCTTCCGTCTGAGGCGTGCCCGGCTGAGCCTGCGGTGGCGGTGCGCTCTGCTCAGGCGTCGGCTGCGGCACCGGCGGAGTGGGCGGAACGGGCGCGGCGGCCGGCGTACCTGTCTCCACGGGCGCCGGCATCTTGGCCCGCAGGCGCTCCTCGGCGTCGTCGCCCCAGTATTTGCAATTCAGCCGGATGAATACCGACGAGTAGGGAATGACCGACTTGGTCTTGAGGATCAGTACGTTGACCAGCCTGCCCGCGTCGTCGACGTCCGCAATCAGCTTTTCGTGCAGCTCCGACCCGATAGTCTGACCGTCGAGCAGTTTGGCGATCGCGTCGCGGTAAGCCGATGTTCCGGGAGCATCTTCCTCCTGGACGTAGGGAAGCTCCGCGTCCATGAAGAGGTCGGGGCGCACATGGACGGACTTGTCAATCGCTCCGAGGACGAACTTGATCACCTCCAGCTGATCGGCGTTGGTCTCCACCGTTTCAACCCCGGGCGAGGACTGCAGAGGGTACGCCGAATCCACCACCAGGATCCAATTGCGGTGGCCCAACCTCGGCATATCCTGTTCCACTTTGGACTGCCATCCGGAGGAAGCCGCCGGCAAGGCGCCCAACAAGGCGCAAGGCGCGATCAGAAGACTGAGACAAAGCAATACCTTACGCATGCGGCAATTCTCCTTTTTCAACTGCAACTGAAGCGGTCGTCCCCCATGTTATCCGCGCTGGACATCCGACATCGCTTGCTCCTCCAGCTTCGTGCCCGCCGCTGAACCCGCCGGATCATCCGGCTGATTCAGAAGCCAGTAATGGAACCCATCCACAATCGCCATCAGCGCCGCCTGGTTCAGGTCGCTGCTGACCCCGGCGGTCACCCACGGCTCGTGCCCATCGGCGTGAAAACTGACCGTGACCCGCACATGGGCCGCCGAGTCGTGCGCCGACACGTCGATCGCCGTAACGCTGAACCGGCCCAACCGCATCTGCTGCAGAGCCGGATACCATTTTTCGAGTTCATGCCGCATGGCCCTGGTGAGCGCGTCCACCGGACCGGCGCCTTCCGCGCGGCTGGTCCGGATCGTCGATTCGCCTATGGACAAGGACATGAACGCCTGAACAAACCTGTTGCCGGCTTCGTCGCTCTCATCGAAGACTCGCCACGTCCGGACCGTGAAAAGCTCCGGCACCGTCTTGCGAACCCGAAGGCACGCCAGGCGAAACGAGACCTCGCTTGCGGTGAAGCCGCCACCTTCCATCATGGCCTGATTTGCCTCGATGAGAGCTTGAGCTTGCGCAACGTTGAGCGGAACTCCAAGAGCTTCAGACAACAGGATCACGTTGGCCCGTCCCGATTGGGCGTTGACCCCGATAATGGGGTTGGCTCCCACCCGCGCCGGATCGCACCACAGGTACGCACCGGGGTTTTTGCGCTCGCTCGAACCGTGCATGCCCGCCCACGTGCCGAAAGCGCCCGCTCCCACGATAGGAGCACCGTGCGGCACATCCAGCGAGAACGCGCCGTAGGCCGCATGCGCCAGGCTCGTCAAGCCGCGCAACGATTCCGGGTTGACGAATTCGGCCTCCCCGCGGAGCTGCATGCTTCCCACCACTGTCGTCAGGTTAACGTTGCCGCACCGCTCTCCCGTGCCGATGAGCGTACCCTGAATATGGACTGCTCCGGCAAGGATCGACGCCCGTGCATTCGCTACCCCAAAACCGCGATCGGTGTGCCCATGGAACCCGAATCGCATCCCCGGATAATCGCGCACCAGCCCGGCGATGACTGCGCCGACTTCTTCCGGGTTCGCGCCCCCCGTGGTGTCGCAAACCACCACGCGGCTGACTCCCTGGTCGACGCACTGGGCCGTCATCCGATGGAAGTAGTCCAGCGTGCGCTCGCCAAACTCGGGATCGCAGGCGTTGCCGTTTTCACGCCTGCCGCAGGCCGCGTCCATGGCGTGCTCCAGGTCCACCAGCACCTCGAGGCCGTGGTCCTGAAGGCACGCGATGGTGTCGTAGGCCATGCCGAGGTTCTCTTCCGGAGTGGTTTCGAGCGACCGTTCCACATCGAGAAGGCGCGACTTCACCACCACCACCGCCACAGGAATGCGCTGTTTGTGTCCCACGATGAACTGCACGTCGGGCCAGTCCGCAACCCGGGTGCCCGGCCCCCGCGTGCGCCCGAACAGGGCCAGCTGCATCGCTCCAATATCGGCATCCGCAAGAGCCGGCGTGAGGTCCGCCACGAACTGATAGGCCCCGGCGAAACCGATCTCGGCATAGTGCACGCCAAACGCGGACATGCGCTGCAGCAGCGAAATCGCGTTGGGAACTGAAATCTCGAGATTCGGCTGCTGCATTCCGTCGCGCAGGCTGGTGTCAAAGAGTTCGACTCGTCGTTGGTTTCCGTCGTTCATGGTTCCTTCCGTCTTGGTAAAAAAAGTTGTCATCCTGAGCGTAGGTCGCTGGGGCGTCCGGA
>Ga0210383_10002748_pt1 | contig 15864 bp, 13 predicted proteins | sample IncBWC14OmetaG_FD_160072 | JGI IMG/M metagenome (GOLD analysis project Ga0210383, IMG submission 160072) | Forest soil microbial communities from Barre Woods Harvard Forest LTER site, Petersham, Massachusetts, United States - Inc-BW-C-14-O ...
AACCTGCTGGCCGACGTGGTCAACAAGGTGTTCTACCTGGACGCGCAGCGGGCCGGTCTGGACATGTACAACCTGGGCTGGCGGGCCTACCTGCAGCAGCGCGAGACCGACGAGCGGCGCCGCCGTCGGGAGCGGGTCAACGCGAGCCGGCAGGCCAGCGCGCTGATGACCCAGGCCGACAAGATGCGGGCCAAGGCCACCAAGGCCCGGGCGGCGCAGAACATGCAGCGCCGGGCCGAGCGGCTGCTGGCCGGGGTCGAGGCCGAGCGCTCCGCGGACCGGGTGGCCAAGCTGCGCTTCCCGGTGCCCGCGCCGTGCGGCCGCACGCCGCTGGCCGCCAACGGCTTGTCCAAATCGTACGGGTCGACCGAGGTGTTCGCCGGGGTGGACGTCGCCGTCGACCGGGGCAGCCGGGTCGTGGTGCTCGGCCTCAACGGCGCGGGGAAGACCACCCTGCTCCGGCTGCTGGCCGGGCTGGAAACTCCGGATACCGGAGAAGTCACGCCGGGACACGGCCTCAGCCTCGGATATTACGCCCAAGAGCATGAGACCCTGGAAACCGAGCGGACCGTCCTGGCGCACATGCGTACCGCCGCGCCCGACCTTACCGAATCGCAGCAGCGGAAGGTTCTCGGGTCATTCCTGTTCTCCGGTGATGACGTGGAAAAGCCCGCGGGAGTGCTTTCCGGCGGTGAGAAGACCAGACTCGCCCTCGCTCTTCTTGTTGTATCAGGCGCTAACGTGCTGCTGCTTGACGAGCCGACCAACAACCTCGATCCGGCCAGCCGGGAAGAGGTTCTCGCTGCGCTGAGAAGCTTCCGAGGCGCGATAGTGCTTGTGACACATGATGAAGGTGCGGTTGAGGCGCTTTCACCAGAACGCGTTATCGTCCTGCCGGACGGCGTGGAAGACGCGTGGAGTGAGGATTTCGCAGATCTCGTGGCACTTGCGTAAATACTTACCGACTGTGCGCTCTCCGGGCAAAGGCAACGATTCCGCCATGGCCGGATAAAAATAGGTGATCATTTACGCTCATCTGGGTAGTCAATCCACTGGTCATGCATGATCATTGCGAAGGAGGATCAGTAACTCACTCCTTACTTCAGCAAACGGAGGTGCAAGTGGTCGACACCACCCTCAAAAAAGGCACGCGGGTAACCGGCGTGGATCGGAGCAAGCTAGCGACGCTTCTTGGCAAGAGGTACGACGGCGGCGAGAGCATCCGCTCCCTCGCGGCTTCGACAGGAAGGTCCTACGGCTTCGTCCACCGGATTCTCAGCGAGACCGGAGTAACGCTGCGCGGGCGTGGCGGCGCAACCCGCAGCAGCAAAGCCCAGGTATAGCGCACCGCGCCCGGTGGCACCGGCCCGGACCCGTGGAACTCACGGCCGCCGGGACCCCGCCCGGACAGCCACCGGTAAATCCGCTTCCCCGAGTTCGCTGCTAGCTGATAGCGTTCCGGCCCGTTACGGGAACGAATTGAGCCCCTCGGGAGGTTTTCCAGGGCATGTACGGGCGGGCGAACATCAGCATGATGCGGTCTTTCCGGCAGGACCCATCGGTGACCCAGCAGAAGCTGAAGCCAGGAATCGTCCGCCGGATCATTGGCTACGCCAAGCCCTACAAGCTGTGGCTCTCCCTGTTCCTGCTCGTTACCATCCTCGACGCGCTCATCACGGTGGTTAACCCGCTGCTGCTGGGGGCGATCATCGACAAGGGGATCCTCGGTCATGACCTGACCATCGTGATCGGCCTCGCGTCGGCGGTCGCCGCGGTCGCCATCTTCGACGCCTTCCTCGGCTTCGCCAACCGCTGGTATTCCTCCCGGATCGGCGAGGGGCTCATCTATGACCTGCGCACCGAGGTGTTCAGCCACGTGCAGGAGCAGCCGATCGCGTTCTTTACCCGGGCGCAGACCGGGTCGCTGGTCTCCCGGCTCAACAGCGACGTGATCGGCGCGCAGCAGGCGATCACCTCCACCATGTCCTCGGTGGTCTCCAACATCCTGACCGTGGGCGCGATCCTGGTCACCATGTTCCTGCTGTCCTGGCAGATCAGCCTCATCGCACTGGTGCTGATCCCGCTATTCCTGCTCCCGGCCCGCCGCGTCGGGCGCAGGCTGCAGCGGCTCACCCGCGAGTCGATGCAACTCGACGCGGCGATGGGCTCGACCATGACCGAACGCTTCAACGTGGCGGGGGCCATGCTGGTCAAGCTCTTCGGCCGTCCCCGTGAGGAGTCCGAGGTCTTCGCCGAGCGGGCCGGGCGGGTGCGCGACATCGGCGTCATCCAGTCCATGTACGGATCGGTGTTCTTCATCTCGCTGTCACTGCTCGCCGCGCTGGCGACCGCGGTGGTCTACGGGGTCGGCGGCACCCTGGCCGTCCGCGGCGCCCTGCAGGTCGGCACCTTGGTCGCGCTGGCCCAGCTGCTGGTCAGGGTGTACGGCCCGATCGCCTCGCTGTCCAACGTCCAGATCAGCGTGATGACCGCGCTGGTCAGCTTTGACCGGGTGTTCGAGGTCCTCGACCTCAAGCCGCTGATCGCTGAACGGCCAGATGCGGTGGTCCTGCCTGCTAGGACGCAGTCCGCAGACGGGCTCGTCGCGCCGGAGATCGAGTTCGACGACGTGTCGTTCCGGTATCCGTCGGCGAGCGAGGTGTCGCTGGCCTCGCTGGAGTCGATCGCGCTGCGCGCTCCCGAGCGCCCCGCCTCCGCGGCTGGGGTCCTGCACGACGTGAGCTTCCGCGCGCCGTCCGGGCAGCTGACCGCTTTGGTCGGCCCGTCGGGCGCCGGCAAGACCACGATCACCGCCCTGGCGGCGAGGCTGTATGACCCCAACGAGGGCGCGGTGCGAATCGCCGGCCACGACATCAGGGACGTCACGCTGGAGTCGCTGCACGACGTGGTGGGAGTGGTCACCCAGGACGCGCACCTGTTCCACGACACGATCCGGGCCAACTTGACCTACGCCAGGCCCGGGGCCACCGAACTCGAGCTCATCGAGGCGTGTGAGGCGGCCCAGATCTGGGAGCTGATCGCCAGCCTGCCCGACGGCCTTGACACCGTGGTCGGCGACCGCGGCTATCGCCTATCCGGCGGCGAGAAGCAGCGCGTGGCCCTGGCCAGGCTGCTGCTGAAGGCCCCGTCCGTGGTGGTGCTGGACGAGGCGACCGCGCACCTGGACTCCGAGTCAGAGGTCGCTGTGCAGCGCGCGCTGAAGAGCGCGCTGTCCGGCCGGACCTCGCTGGTGATCGCGCACCGGCTGTCCACCATCCGCGAAGCCGACCAGATCCTGGTCGTCGACGGGGGCCGGATCATCGAGCACGGCACCCACGCCGAGCTGCTCGCGGCGGGCGGCCTATATGCCGACCTGTACCACACCCAGTTCGCCGGCCAAGCCGCCTAGGGATTTAGTGCTCCGCGGCGTGGGTTCCTGAGGACGGTCAGCTGAGCAGGGCGTAGCCGAGCCGGCGGAGTTCCTCGCCGGCCAGCTTGTCGATCTGGGCCGAGTCCTCCTTGCTGAACGAGGGCCCCGTCGGGCGGCGGGGACGGCCGCGCTGCCGGGCCGTGCGGGCCACATCGCGGATCTCGGCCGCCGGCACCGTGGTACCGGTGAAGCGGGAGAGCTCAGCCAAGGCCTCGTCGGGCCTGTTCAGCAGGTCCTCGTACCTGATCGTCTTCAGCTGTCCGGCGGGCAGGCTGTGATGCAGCCTGGCGGCCAGGCGGACGGACCAGCGCCAGCGCAGGGCGCATCGGGCCGCGGGCGACAAGCTGGGCCACAGCTCCCGGTCCTCCTCGGTTTCGACGCCGAAGAACGGGTTGGGGAACTCGGTGTCTACGTTCACGAAGCTCGGCCGGAACCAGGACATGACCACGGGATCGGCGAGCATGCTGGTCACCACGTCCTGGCCGTCCCTGATGACCTGGATGATCCGTGCGTCGGGAAACGCGTAGGTGAGGGCCTCCGCGCAGTAGATGAGGTCCGGGCTCGCGTCGCCGAACCGCTCCAGGCCCCGCACGTCCACGCACGGGCCGACGGCATCGGCGGCGAGCCCGGCGGCAGCCCGGCACTCGCGGTTGCATTCCAGGCAGCTGTGCGAGGTGACCTGCCAGCCCTGCGCGAAGGCATCCCTGATGACCGTGGCGGCGGCCTGCGTCCGGCCCTGGTGCATGGACGGGCGCCGGGCGAAGGCGTAGACCACCCGCAGCACGCTGGGCTGGCCTATGGTGACGTGAAAGCTCGGGGATGTCTTCAGCGCGCGACCGATGAGATCCGCTCCCGAATGCGGGGTGCCGACCACGAACACCGGCTGGTGGACGCTGCGGGAGTTGACGATGAGGATGTGACGGGCGGAGGTCATGGATCTCTCGGGTCCATCTTCTTAGCCCGGCACGCTTCGGCGCTCATCCCAAGGTCCGCGCCGGTGTTCCACGGCGTGTCCCTCGAGGTTAAGGGCCGTCTGCACCAGCGGTACGTGGCTGAACGCCTGTGGCATGTTGCCGACCAGCCTGCCGTAGCGGGGATCGTACTCTTCACTGAGCAGGCCAACATCGTTACGCAGGGCGAGCAGCCGGTCGAACAACTCGATTGCCTCCTCGTGCCTGCCGCTCAGCTCGAGCGCGTTCGCCAGCCAGAAACTGCAGGCCAGGAAGGCCCCCTCCGAGCCCGCCAGCCCGTCCACCGCCGACGTGCCGCCCGCCGGCACCTCATACCGGCGCAGGAAGCCGTCCTGTACGAGATCCCGCTGCAGCACCTTCATGGTCGAGACCACTCTAGGGTCATCCGGGGGCAGGAATCCCACGTCGGAGATGAGCAGGACGGCGGCGTCGAGCTCGGCCGCGCCGTAGTACTGCATGAACGCGCCGCGTGCCGAGTCGTAGCCCTTCTCGCACACCTCTTTGTTGATCTCGTCGCGGATGCCCCGCCACTTGACCGCCAGGTCCGTTTGGCCCCGGTCGTCGGCATATGTCGCCGCGCGGTCGAAGGCGACCCAGGCCATCACCTTGGAGTGCACGAAGTGGCGCCGCGGGCCGCGGACCTCCCAGAGTCCTTCGTCAGGTTCGGCCCAGTGCCGTTCGAGAAAGCCCAGCAGGGACCGCTGCAGCGCCCAGGTGTGCCGGTCGTCGTGCACTCCCGACTTGCAGCTGAGCTGCAGGGCGTCGATGACCTCACCGTATACGTCCAGCTGGAGCTGGCCGGCTGCCGCGTTGCCGATGCGGACCGGGGCCGAGTTCTCGTATCCGGGCAGCCAGCTCGCCTCCCACTCGGCCAGCCGCCGCTCGCCAGCCACGCCGTACATAATCTGAATGTCCTGCGGATCCCCGGCGATCGCGCGGCCCAGCCAGATCCGCCAGGCCTTGGCCTCCTCCAGGTACCCGGTGCGCAGCAGCGCTTCGAGGGTGATGGTGGCGTCGCGGAGCCAGCAGTAGCGGTAGTCCCAGTTGCGCACCCCGCCAATGTCCTCGGGCAGTGAGGTGGTGGCCGCGGCGACGATGCCACCGGTCGGCCGGTAGGTGAGCGCCTTCAGGGTGATCAGCGACCGGATGACGGCGTCCCGGTAGGTGCCCTGGTAGGTGCACCGTGACACCCACTCGTCCCAGAACTTCCTGGTCTCGGCCAGGGATCGCGAGGCGTCCAGCTGCGCCGGCTCATCCTGGTGCGAGGGGAGATAGGTGAGCACGAAGGGAACGGCCTGGCCCGCGGCCACGGCGAACGTCGCCGTGTGCGCCAGGCCCTGGCCGGTCAGGTTCACCGGCGTGCGCAGCCAGACCGAGTCCGGGCCCGCGGAGGCCCTGATGCCGCTCTCGGTCTTGGTCACCCAGGGCACGATGGATCCGTAGCCGAAGCGCAGCGTCAGCCGGACACCCATGTCGATGGTCCCGCTCACGCCTTCCACCAGGCGGATCAGCACCGGCGGGTCGCCGTCTTCCCGCGGCGGCATGAAGTCGGTCACCTCGGCGACGCCGGTCGCCGTTTCCCACCGGGTCTGCAGGATGAGCGTGTCGCCGGCGTACCGCCTGCTGGCCGTGGCCCGGCCAGCGCCCTCGAGCTGATCGGTCGGCGCGATCTGCCAGTGACCGTGATCGGTATTGCCGAGCAGAGCCGCGAAACAGGCCTCGGAGTCGAAGCGCGGCAGACACAGCCAGTCCACCGAACCGTCCGCGCTGACCAGCGCGGCCGACTGCATGTCCCCGACGATGGCGTAGTCCTCGATCCGGCCTGCCACGTTTCCTCCTGGCTGGGTGGTCCCTGCCGATACCGTACTAGGCACCCGTAACCCGTAGGCTGGCATCGTGCGGGTACTACCCGATGTAGTCGGTGTCCGGCCGCGAAGCCGGGGCCGCCGTCTGCTCGCCGCCGGGACGATGATCGCCGCCGCCGCGGCTCTGGCCGGATGCTCCCAGTTCGACGCCGCGCTCGGGCAGCGACAGGCCGTGGTGTCGTTCACCGACAGCGCCACTCTGGCGCAGCGGATGGCCGTGCGTACGGCCTGTGCCAAGCCGCCGAACGTGACTCCGCAGCCCCTGCCGTCCAATATGAACTCGCCATATGCCCTCGTGCAGGTGATCTACCAGATCAACCAGGCCAGCGACGCGGATGTGGCGGTGCTGGAGAAGTGCCTGTCCAAGTTCCCCGCGGTGACGGGCATCTCGTTGCAAGACTCCAGCGACGAGGGCAACTAACCTCGCGTACCCCGAACGACCCCGCCTGTGGGTAGGCAGGGTCTGGGCCGATTCCCTATTTTGCCGGCTCTATGTATAGTGAACCGAGCACGTTTTCCTATGTAAACGATAGAGATTAATGGGTTTAGGAGTGTGAGATGCGACGTGTCACGGCTGCCGCGATAGCCGGCGCTGCCATGCTGCTGGCGGCAGGGTGCTCTTCCTCGTCGGCGGGCACGACAAGTTCGGGCAGCGGCTCTGGGAACACGGACCCGGCGCCGGTGACGGTCCGGCTGGGCTTTCTCGAGAACATCACGCACGCATCCGCGCTTGTCGCGCTGAAGGAGGGCTTCTTCACCAAGAACCTCGGCTCGGCCGGGACGCTGAAGCCGACCGCCTTCAGCACCGGGACCGAGGAGACGACGGCAATACTGGCTGGCCAGCTGGACGCCGCCTACGTCGGGCCCAACCCGGCCATCAACGCCTGGCAGAAGTCCGGTGGCACCGCGATTAAGATCGTTTCCGGTGCCGCGACCGGGGGCGCCTCGGTGGTCGTCGCGAAGGGGATCACGTCGGCCGCCCAGCTCAAGGGTAAGACGCTGGCCACGCCGTCGCTCGGTAACACCCAGGACGTCGCGCTGCGCTACTGGCTGAAGCAAAACGGGATCACGACGACCTCAACCGGCGGAGGAGACGCCGCCATCAAGCCGACGACGCCCAACTCGGCCGCCGTGCTGGAGTTCAAGTCCGGGCAGATCGCCGGCGGCTCCGAGCCCGCGCCTTACGACATCGAGATGGTCAGCGACGGCGGAACGGTCCTGGTCAGCGAGCCCGGCGTCACCACCCTGCTGGTCGTGACGCAGAGCTTCCTGTCCGCCCACCCCGCGGTCGTGGCCGACCTGATCAAGGCCCAGATACAGGCGAACGAATTTATCAAGTCCAACCTCAGCGCTGCGGAGGCCGACGCGAACGCCGAGCTTGCCACCTACACCGGCAAGCCGCTCAAGTCGAGCCTGGTCGCGGCCTCGTTCAAGCAGATCACCTTCACCAATGACCCCGACGAGTCGTCCCTGACCACCGACGCGTCGCAGGCCGTCTCGCTCGGCCTGCTCAAGCCGGTCAACCTGAGCGGCATCTTCGATCTGGCACCGCTCAACCAGGCGCTGGCCGCTGCGGGCCAGCCGCAGGTCAGCTCGTAGGCGAGGAGGGGTCCATGGCCAGGCAGGGGGATGCGATGACCGTCACCGGCCCGCGCCAGGCGGTCGGCGAGATGACGGCGGCCGTCCGGCTGACTGACGTGTCCAAGGTGTTCGGACGCGGCACCTCGGCCGTCCGAGCGCTGGACCGGATCACGCTCGACGTCCCGCCGGGGGAGTTCACCTGCCTGATCGGGGCCTCGGGCTGCGGCAAGTCCACGCTGCTGTCCCTGGTCGCCGGCCTCGAGCAGCCGACCTCGGGGGAGGTGTCGGTGTCCAGCGGGCGCGTGGCGCTCATGTTCCAGGAGCCCGCCCTGTTCCCGTGGCTGACCGCGGCCGGCAACGTGGAGCTCGCCCTGCGGGCCCGCGGCCTGGGGCGGACCGAGCGCCGCCAGCGGACTACCGAGCTGCTCGACGTGGTGCGTCTGGGAGGATTCGGCGGAAAGCGGCCGCACGAACTGTCCGGCGGCATGCGACAGCGCGTGGCGCTGGCCCGGGCGCTGGCTCAGGACGCCGACGTGCTGCTGATGGATGAGCCGTTCGGCGCGCTGGACGCGATGACCAGGGACCTGCTACACGACGAGCTCGACCGGATCTGTGCCGGCCGACAGCTGACCATTATCTTCGTGACGCATAACGTCCGGGAGGCGGTCCGGCTCGGCGACCGGGTGGTAGTGCTGAGCAGCCGCCCGGGCCGGGTCATCGACGAGTTCGCCGTGCCCATCGAGCACCCCCGGCGCATTGACTCGGCGCGGGTCGCCGAACTGGCCGGGCGGATCACCGACCGGCTTCGGGAGGAGATGAGCCATGACTCCCGGTAACCAGCAGGCCTCCGTGCCGGCCTACGCGGAGCGGCTGGCCTGGCTCGAGGCCCAGGAAGCAGAGACGCCGGCCGACCAGCGCGGGCGCCGCCTGGCCAACCGCGCCTGGACGGCCCTGTGGCCCAAGGTGCTCGCGATTGCCATCGTGCTCGCCGTGTGGCAGCTGATCCACGTCAGCGGCTGGAAGAAGCTGATCTTCCCCGGACCAGCCGGGACCCTGTCGGACCTGTGGGGTCAGCTGCAGACGGGGCTGCTGTGGCGTGCCATCGCCATCACCTCCGAGCGCGCCGTGATCGGGTTCGCGCTCGCGGTGGTGATAGGCGTGGTCGTCGGCGCTCTGGTCTCCCGGATCGCGCCCCTGCGGGCGGGGGTCGGCTCGCTGATCACCGGACTGCAGACGATGCCGTCGATCGCCTGGTTCCCGTTCGCGATCATCCTGTTCGGCATCAGCACGACCACGATCTTGTTCGTCATCGTGCTGGGCGCGGCCCCGTCGATCGCCAACGGCTTGATCGCGGGTGTGGACTACACTCCGCCGCTGCTGCTGCGGGCGGGCAAGATGATGGGGTTGCGCAGGCTCTCCCTGTACCGTTACCTGATCCTGCCCGCCTCGCTGCCCGCGTTCGTGGCCGGGCTGAAGCAGGGCTGGGCGTTCGCCTGGCGCAGCCTGGTAGCCGGCGAGCTGCTGGTCATCATCGCTAACCAGCCGTCCCTGGGCGTGCTGCTGTCGACCGACCAGGATCAGGCCGACATGCAGGGCGCCACCTCGATCATCATCGTGATCTTGATCCTGGGCATCATCGTCGACATGGTGTTTGGCGTCGCTGACCGAGCCATCCGGCGCCGCTGGGGGCTGACCGGGACCGTCTGAGGCCAGACCACGGGGAGCAGGCCCGGGTTACCGCCAGGGGATCGACGTTTCGTTCAGCAGAAATTTCAGTGCCGCAGCGGCGCGAACAAAGCCCTCCGGGCCGCTGAAGCCGCCGAAGCGTCCGGCCTGCGCCAGGTGCGGCTCGAGCGACATGAAGCCCGCGAAGCCCGAGTCCCCAAGCGCGATCAGCGTCTCGCGCAGCTCACCGTCGCCCTGGCCGGCCGGGACGACCTCGCCACTCGCGGCCAGCGCATCCTTCACCTGTAGGTAGACGAGGTAGGGCCGGAGCAGGGCGTACGCGTCGGAGAAGGGCCGGATGCCGCACTGGACGAAGTTGGCCGGGTCGAACGTCGCGCCCAGGGCAGGCGAGCCTACGGCGGTGATCAGGTCGGCGCAGCGCTCGGGGACGTCGCCGTAGATCCCCTTCTCGTTCTCGTGCGCGAGGATCAGCCCGTGCTCCTCGGCCACCTGGGCCAGGGCGCCCATGCGGTCGATGACCTGGTCCCGGTACCGCTCCGGCGGCTCGCCAGCCGGGATGAAGAAGGAAAAGACGCGAACGATGGTGGTACCGAGCTCCGCGGCGACTTCGGCCACCCGGCGCATCCGGTCCAGCTCCGGACCGAACGGCGCGTCAACCGGGATCTTGCCGATGGGGGAGCCGATCGCGGAGACGCCCACCTCGGCGGCGTTCACCGCGGCGCGGAACGCGGCCAGCTGCTGGCCGGTGAAGTCGGCGACGTTCACCGACCACGCGCTGCGCAGCTCGAGATACGAGATCGACTCGGAGGCCAGGGTCGCGAGCTGAGCCTGCGGGTCGGATGAGATCTCGTCGGCGAACCCGCTGAGGATGACGGTCATGAGCTTAGGGTCACCGGGCGGCCGGCGCGGGACGACTCGTACACGGCCAGGATGATCTCGAGCGCGTCGCGGCCGTCCTGGCCGCTGACCGCGGGCTCGCGGCCGGTATCGACCGCGTCGAGCAGGTCGGCGAGCTGCGCGGCGTGGCTGGCGACATCCACCGCCGCCGGGTCGGCGGCCGCCGACCGGTCGGGGTCCGCGCCCGAAGCCGGTGCCGCCGGACCAGGATCCGCGGCGAGCGCACGGCGGACGATCCGGCCGTCCTCCACGGTCACGGTGCCTCCGGTGCCGGTGATCTCCAGGCGCTGCGGGAAGCCGGGGAAGGCGGCGGTGCTGGACAAGATGGTGCCCACGGCACCGGAGGCGAACCGGACGACGGCGAGCGATGTGTCCTCCACCTCGATCTGGTGCGCCTGGGTGGAGCACATCGCGGTGACCTCGGCGGGCGGGCCCATGCACCAGCGGAGCAGGTCGACGTAGTGGACGCCCTGGTTCATCAGCGACCCGCCGTCCATCGCGTAGGTGCCGCGCCACGCGGCGCTGTCGTAATAAGCCTGGGCGCGGTACCACTTGGTGCTGGCCTCCCCGAGCACCAGCCGGCCGAGGGCGCCGTCATCCAGCAGGCGCTTCAGCTCGACCAGGCCCGGGTCGAAACGATGCTGGGAGATCACGGTCAGCGCCACCCCGGCCGCGGCCGCCGCGTCGATGAGCCGGTCCGCGGCCTCCAGGCTGACGTCGATCGGCTTCTCCACGACCAGGTGCTTGCCCGCCTTCGCGGCCTGGACCCCGATGGCCGCGTGCAGGCCGCTTGGCACGCACACGCACACCACCTCGACGTCGGGGCGGGCCAGCAGCGCGCCGAGATCGGGCTCGGCCGGGCAGCCATGCGCGGCGGCGAAGGCCGTGGCGGCGTCGGCGACCACGTCAGTGACCGCCACCAGCTGGGCGTTCGAAAGCCCGGTTTTCGAAAGCAGCGCGATGGCGTCGGCGTGGATCGCCGCGATCACTCCGGTGCCGACGATCCCGAAACCGCGGGTCACGGGCATCAGGGTTTCATCTCCATCCACTCGGCTAGCACCCTGAGGTGCTGCGGCAGTGCGATCTGCGGCTCGGCGATCTCGGGGTGCCAGCGCTTCTCCCACTCGACCGAGATCCAGCCCTGATAGCCGCCCGCCGTGAGCAGGCCGAGCATCTGGATAACCGGCACCTCGCCCTCGCCGAGCAGGACCAGCTCCCAGTCACCGCCGGCCCTGCGGCGGGCATCCTTGACCTGCGCGAGCAGGATACGCCGGCCGAGGTTGGCGTAGACGTCGGCGGGCGTCTCGCCCACGCGGTGCGGATGATGGCTGTCCCACACCGCGCCTACCCAGTCCGGGTCGGCCATGGCCAGTAGCTCGGCCACCACCGACGAGGCGGAGAAGTCGTCGTGGGTCTCGACGCCGATGGCAACGCCGAGCCGCTGGGCCAGCGGAACGCTAGCCTCGAGGATCCGGGCCGCGGCCCGGAGTTGCTCCTGGCGTTCCGCCCGGTCAGCGGCCAGCGTGCCGCCGAACACGCGGACCAGCGGGGACTCCCAGTCGCTGGCCAGCTCGAGGAACCGGCGTAGGTCGGGACCCGGATCCTCACCGGTCAGGCGGATCGAGCTGTCCACCGCGACGACCGGCATCCCGGCCGCGGTTACGGTCCGCTTGACCTGAGCGCGGTCGGCAGCGGGCATCCGCGGGTCGATGAGCTCGCCGTCGATGAGCCGCAGTTCGACGCCGGCGTAGCCCCACTGGCGACCGAGCGAGACGGCTGAGGCGAGGCTGGCATCCGGGAACGCCAGCGTGCTGAAGGCGATGCGCAGCGGCGAGCCCGGGGGGCCGCCGGTTTCCGTGGGCACTATGGACACGTGTGCTCCATGATGTTCACGAGCAACATGAATAGATACCTTGCGCCATGGCTCCCTGTTATTAGCTGGGCTAATGTGATGGTGGGGTGAGGCCCGTTCCTGACCGAGTGAGACGGCCAGGAACGGGCCCGCTTGTTGCTCCGTGACAGCCCGGCGAGGGCTACCGCGGACGCAGGTGCAGGATTACTACCTCATCGGTGCCTGAGCCGGGACCGTTGTTCGTTCCCGACGGCTGGCCGCTGTCGTACGGGTTCTGCTGGGTCGGCCAGCCGGTGTAGTTCTGCGAGTTGTACTCGAACCACTCCGGCGCGGTGGTGACCGGGATGATCGGCAGGTTGGCCGCGATGTACTGCTCGAGCGGGACCAGGGCGGTGGCCTGTGCCGAGACCGTCGTTGCCCCGGCCAGCGTGGCCAGGTCGGCGTTGAGCGCCGGGTCGTTCAGCCGCTCGTAGTCGCCGACGGCAGCCGAGCCGGCGGCGAGCGTGCTGTTCAGCCAGCCGTTGTACATGTTGACCGGCGTGATCCCGCCGTTCGACCAGTGCTCGGTCACCGAGAAGTCACCGCTGGCGACATCTTGGTTCCAGGCGTCCGTGGACAGACCCTGATACGTCGCGTCAATCCCGGCCGCCTTCATCTGCTGGGCGGCGATGGAGTCGACCTCAGCCATGTCCGTGTACGCGGTCGGGCTGATGATCGTCACCGAGACTTCCTTGCCGCCCTTTTCGAAGAAGCCGTTGCTCCCCTTGGTGAAGCCGGCCTTCTCCAGCACCTGCTCGGCCGCGGCCGTGTTGCTGGTGGTCGGCATGGTCGCTGACGACACCGGTCCGGCCCAGGCCGAGAAGGTGGGCAGCGTCAGCCCGCCCGCTTCGGAGATCGGGGCGGCGAGACCGGCTTCGCCCTCGGAGGCGAGCAGGGTGCGGTCGACCGCGAGGCTCATCGCCTGCCGTACGGCTAGCTGGTTGGTCGGCCACTTGGTCAGGTTCGGCTCGAGGCTCTCGTCGCCGCCGGCCGCCTCCCAGTAGCCGTGGGTGGACGGGCTGGTGTCGACGAAGTTCTTCTGGAGGCCGGGGATGTAGTTCCCGGTCCAGTCGATCTGGTTATTGAACAGTGCGTTGAGCGCGCCGGTGTTGGAGGTGTAGGCCGGGAAGTCGACGGTCGGGACCTGGACGTCGGCGGGCTGCCAGTAGTAGGGGTTCTTCTTCAGGATGAAGCCTTGCGGCGTGAAGCTGCCCAGCATGTACGGGCCGGTACCGACCGGGTTTGCGTCCGTGAACGTCCCCGGGTTGACGCCGGTCCACTGCGCCTTCGGCACGATCGCCTGGCCGGCGATATTCTCCAGGTTGGTGTACTGGGGTGTCGGGAACGTGAGCGTCACGGTGTTGCCGGACGTGCTCACGCTGGAGATGTTCAGGCCGCCGCTGTTGATCGCCGTGTTGGCCTTCACCATACTGAAGGTGAAGGCGACGTCGGCGGGGGTCAGCGGAGTGCCGTTGTTCCACTTCACACCCTGGCGGATCGTGAAGGTGATCGTCTTATAGGCGTTAGACCACGCATAGGACGTGGCGAGCCACGGGTACTGGACCGTCGGCGAGGCGAGGTCGAACTGGATCAGCGGCTCGTAGATGAGCCCGGTCGCGCCCATGCCGTAGGCGGACTGGGTGGGGACGAACGGGTTGAACGCCTGCGTGATCGTGGTCTCCGGCGAGCTCTCCATGACCAGGGTCTTTCCCGTGGTCGAGGCGCTACCGGTTGAGCTTGCGCTCGAACTTGAACTTGAACTCGATGAACAGGCAGCGAGTCCGGCCGTTAGCAGGCCGGCGGCCGCCAGTGCAATGAGCCTTCTTCGGCTATGCAATCTCCTCATCAGTCTTGTCCTTCTCTCGGGTTTCATCGGTTGTGGACTATGTGGACTGTGTGGACTATGTGGTCGTCGTGTCCGAATCTCGACGTGGCCCGGAAACGAGCTCTGGCGCGGCGACGTCGAGGTGCCAGCAGGCCGCGCCCCGCGTGTCCGAAATCTGCGTCAGGGCCGGGTCCTCCCGCCGGCATAGGTCGTCAGCGAACGGGCACCTGGGATTGAACGGGCAGCCCTGGGTGGCCGCGCTGCCGTCCAGGTTCTGCGGCCTTCCGGATGCTGTGGCGAGCCCTTGGCGCCGGCTGCCGCCGCGAAGCGCGCTGCCGAGGTTGTCCGGGTCCGGCGCGGAGGCGACCAGTAGCTGCGTGTAGGGATGCGCCGGCACCTGGGTGAGCTCCTCGGCCGGGCCTCGCTCTACGATCTCTCCGGCGTACATGACCAGGATCTCGTCCGCGAAGTAGCGGGCCGAGGCGATGTCGTGGGTGATATAGAGCATGGCGAGGCTGAAGCGTCGGCGGAGGTCGTCGAGCAGGTTCAGCATCTCCAGCCGGATCGAGACGTCCAGCATGGACACCGGTTCGTCGGCGAGCAGCACGCTCGGCCGGGCGGCCAGCGCACGGGCGAAGGAGACCCGCTGGCGCTGGCCGCCGGACAGCTCGTGCGGGTACTTGGCCAGGAACTGCTTGGCGGGCGTGAGCCGGACCTGCTCCATCAGGCTGACGACCTCCTGGCCGACCTTTGCGTCCTGGCCCTGATGAAGCTTCACCGGGCGTTCGAGGTGATAGCGCACGGTATGTATCGGGTTGAGCGAGGAGAACGGGTCCTGGAACACGAGCTGGACCTCGCTCTTGTACCGGCGGAAGTCCCCACGGCTGGACACCTCCACCTGCTTGCCGTCCAGCCGAATCGTGCCGGAGGTGAGCCGCTCCTGGCCGGCCAGGAGCCTGGCCGCGGTGGACTTGCCCGAACCGCTCTCTCCGACGAGCGCGACGACAGCGCCGCGGTACAGGTTGAAGGAGACGTCGCGCACCGCGTGAAGGGTGTGGCCGCGGCCGATCCGGAAGTCCTTGCTGAGCGAGATCGCCTCCATGGCGAGCGGCCCGCATGCCGCGGCCGCGGACGTCAGGGTCTGTTCGCTCATGTTCCCAGCTCCCCGGCTGGGCGCCCGGAGGCCGCGGACGGCACGGGCGGCGGCACCGGAGTGTCCGGGAGCACGAACGGGCAGGCCGTCACGTGGTCCGGATCCGGGGACGTGGCGACCGGCAGCAGCCGCATGTCCACCTCCTGGCACTCTGGCCTGGCGTATACGCAGCGGGGCACGAACGGGCAGCCGGGGGGCGGGTTACGCAAATCAGGTGGCGAGCCCGGGATGCCGACCAGCTCGCGGCGGGGTCCGCGCAGCGACGGGAACGAGTTAAGCAGGCCCTTGGTGTAGGGGTGGGCGGCCTCGCGATGGATCTCGTCCGAGGTGGCGATCTCGACAAACTGGCCGGCGTACATCACGGCGACTCGGTCGGCCAGTTCGAGCAGGAGCGAGAGGTCGTGGGTGATGAACAATATCGAGAAGCCCAGGCGGTCCTTGAGCTCGACGATCTGGGCCAGGATGTCCCGCTGCACCACCACGTCGAGCGCGGTGGTCGGCTCGTCCATGATGATGATCTCCGGTTCGGCGGCCAGCGCCATGGCGATCATCACCCGCTGGCGCA
>Ga0210383_10002749_pt1 | contig 15861 bp, 14 predicted proteins | sample IncBWC14OmetaG_FD_160072 | JGI IMG/M metagenome (GOLD analysis project Ga0210383, IMG submission 160072) | Forest soil microbial communities from Barre Woods Harvard Forest LTER site, Petersham, Massachusetts, United States - Inc-BW-C-14-O ...
TGTCGAAACGGCGGGTTCGTCCTTGGAAAACATCCTGAAACTGAATGTCTACGTGACGTCAGTAGATATGTTTCCTGCTGTTAACGAGGTCTACAGGCGTTACTTCCCGTCGAATCCTCCTGCTCGAATCTTTATCAATGTTCCTGCTTGGTATGGCGGGTTTGATATTGAAGTGGATTGTATTGCCGCCGTTTTATAAGACCATCCTTTTTAGTTATCGATTCTCGGATCGTTGGCGAGCGGCCACGAAGGCGCTCTGTGTGACGGCACGGTGCGGCTTTTCGCATTCCGCTTCACCTAACAAGCACCGATGGCAGGGTCGACACCAGCTATCTCGCTGCGAGATAGGTGGTGATAGTCCCTGTTCTCGACAGTTATTTCTGACAGTGCAGTCCTTGCGAATCTCTTTCCCGAAAAGCTAGGACCATGTGGGGGTATATTGTTTTCATATGGCGCTTTGGGCGCAACACGTCGACGGTCGGTTCCCTCCATCGGAAGTCGCGGCAAAACTTGCCGTATCTCTCGGTATCGGACTTCTCGTCGGAATTGAAAGAGAGTGGTCGAATAAGGATCTCGGTGCGCGAACTTTCGCACTGACAGCTCTTCTGGGAACTATCGCTACTCTGTTTGGGCCATCGATGGCCATTATCTCGATAGTGGGCGTCTTTCTAATCATCGTCTTCGCCAACGCTCGCAGTTTGTTGGTGGACCGAACTTTGGAAGCTACAACTTCAGCGGCATTGCTTGTGATATTTGTTCTAGGAGCCATAGCTGGTCAAGGTCACCTGTTCACACCGGTAGCAGCCGCGATTCTCATGACGATGTTACTTGCCTGGAAGGTAGAGCTACATCGGTTCGCCGGTGGATTACAACCTGCAGAAATTCGAAGCGCAGTGCTATTAGGTCTTCTGGGACTCGTTGTCTATCCACTCCTACCCGATCGGTTCATTGATAGGTGGGATCTGATTAATCCTCGGCAAGCGTGGATAACGGTCATTGTTATCGCTGGCATCGGATTCGTAAACTATGTCCTCCTGAAAATCTACGGCACCAGAGGCGTGTACGTCAGCGGATTTCTTGGCGGGTTCGTAAATAGCAGCGCGGCTGCAGTTGAGCTGGCAAAGCCACTGGGCGCGGGCGGAACATCCCCTGACCTCGCCGAGGCTGCATTGCTGCTTACGATTGTGGCTATGTTCGCGCGTAATTTACTTATCCTGGCACTTTTCTCGCCTACCGCGATACGTACGGCGGCCGGTCCCTTACTTGCGATGGCGGCAGTTGCATTGATTTTTGTTCGAAGCGCGAAGGCTCGTGCGACTGACGCTCCGACTGAGATTCATCTCGAATCGCCGATCTCACTCAAACTCGTGCTGAATTTCGCCATTCTGTTTGTGGTCATCCAAGCCGTGTCCACATTGGGCGAGCGCTATCTTGGAAAGTTCGGGTTCCTGGGAATTAGTGTGCTTGGAGGCTTGGTCAGCAGTGCGAGCACTTCGGCGGCAGCAGCTAACATGGTAGGCCACGGGCAAATGCAGGCTGGGCTGGCTGGTGAAGGCGTCGTCCTGGCTTCAATAGCAAGCGGGCTGATTAATTTACCGCTCATTTACCGTGCTGCGAAAAATCGATCTCTTGCGCGACATGTCACGGCCATTACTCTTATCCTAGTCGCGATCGGGATCGCTCTCCTTGCATTCCAGGAATATTATTGGCGCTCTGGATAGTTGCTACGAAACAAGCTCTGATTGCATGTAGCATTGGGGAGTGTTTCGAGCTCTTCTAATCGCGACTTTAGCATTTGTTGTCGCCCCGCTCTGGACCCTTGCACAGAATGCGGCCGGCGAGGCGTGTTCGCGCCCGTTGGCCTCCGGAATCGTTTCTGAGCCTGCGGATTTGAGAAGTCGAAACGGGGTTCTGGCGGTCGAACTTAACGTTCGGAGCCAGACATTGCCGAGCGGGCAGATTCGATTTTGTTACCTGGACGGCCAGGGTAACGAGTCCCCGACTCTGAGGTTGAATCCGGGTGACCTGCTTATTCTACATGTGAAGAACGAAATCGCACCCGGGCAAAGCCGGGAAGATGGAGCAAGGACTCGGGATCAAACGCGCTCGCCGCAACGAGGAGCGGAGGAATATCCGTGCACCCAACGGAATGACATGAGCGCTGTGTCGACGAATCTACATTTTCACGGCCTTCAGATACCGTCCGCCTGCCATGGGGATGATGTCCTTCGCACTTCCATCGGGCCGGGAGATCCGCCCTATGAGTATCGCATCCGCATTCCACTCGATCAGCCCTCCGGTTTGTATTGGTATCACCCGCATCTCCACGGATTCAGCAAGATCCAGGTGCTCGGGGGAGCTTCGGGCGCGATTGTGATCGAAGGAATCGAGCACGCAAATCATGAAGTGGTTGGACTTCCGGAGCGGGTGTTCTTGATTCGAGATCAGGATTTGATGAACCCCACTGCGGCGTCTCATGATCTGGGGGTAGCTGCTGCGCCCGCAATAGTTCTCGATCGCGACGGCGACGCGCAAAACACAGGCACCGGTACAGGTATACCGGCTAAAGACTTGTCCATCAACTTTGTCCCTGTCCCTTATCCCGACTATCCGCCCGCTACCATTCAAATGCGCCCCGGCGAGCGTCAATTGTGGCGCATCGTAAACGCGTCATCGATTACATATCTGAATTTACAATTGCTGTGGAACAGCGTGCCCCAGGGGGTTGGCGTGGTCGCGCTTGATGGCGTTCCTCTAAATCAGAATGGGCTAGGTGGAGGAGACGTGGTCCGCGTGAACCACGTGGGCATGGCACCCGGAGGACGCGCCGAATTCATCGTCGAAGCGCCGCCGACCGGGGCGTCGGCAAGCCTAATTACCCGCAGCGTTAATACCGGACCCGGCGGCGAAAATGACCCGACGCGTATAATCGCGACCATTGCCACAAGCCGGTCCGCACCTGAGCCTCGCTCGTCGCTTTCCAACACCACCTCAGTACAAATCCGCCAGGACCGCCTGCCCTGGCTAGGCGTCGTGAAGCCGATTCGAACCAGGAGGCTCTACTTCTCGGAGAAGCTGCAGGATCCCAAGAATCCGAATGGCCCAACGACTTTTTATCTCACTGTGGATGGACAGATTCCCGCCCCATTTGATCCCCACTCGATCGTTCCGAATATCGTCGCGCACCAGGGTGATGTCGAAGACTGGATCATCGAGAACCGGTCGCAGGAACTGCACGACTTCCACATTCATCAAGTTCATTTTCTAATGCTCGAATGGTTTGGCGTCCCCATCAATGAACCGTTTCTCCGCGATACGATTAATGTGCCGTTCTGGGACGGCAAGACGGATCAGTATCCGACGGTTAAACTCCGCATGGATTTCCGCGGAGCTGATACCGTGGGATTGTTTCCTTACCACTGCCACCTTTTGGAGCACGAGGATGGCGGCATGATGGGGTTGATTCGCATTCTGCCATTCGATCTAAAGACGAAACACGCTCCCTAAAGGCGGAGTACACGAGCGGGAGGAAAGTCGGCGGCGCGGGGTCTTCGCGAGTGATAAGTATCAGGCAGCCCTGGCGCTGGCTCCGGGGTGAACTGATTCGGAGCCAGCTCAGGACGGTTTTCGGTTCGGGTGCGTCAGGTAGGCAGCGTCATTGGATTGGTACAACCACGCGACCTGTAGACGGACTTAGTATCACTTTCCCGAATCGCTGATGCGTGAAGTCGAACATGTTCGTAAGCGTTCCCGAAATTGCATCGTAGGAACCGCCGCCGATACGTCCAAGACCCCAGTTGTCTTCAATGAATCGCGTGATTGACGACTGATCCGTGACGGTGCCATCGACGAAGTTCTCCTTGGCGAAAGGCGAAACGACCACCAACGGCAACCGTGGACCGTATCCGCAGCGGGCCTGAATGCCTGCCAGCGAATTAGCTCCCGTTCCACACGCTCCGGGTCCACTGAGTGCATCGGCAGTCGTTGCGGACTGGTTGACGATTGGGCCTAGCACGTGATCGTACCAACCGTCAGAATCGTCCCAGGCGATGATCACCGCCATTTCGTTCCATTGCGGTAAGGACTGGAGCATATTGATTGTCGACACGATAAACACCTGCTCATCAAGCGGTGAGGAATTGGCGGGATGTCCATCTTGAGCGCGGGCCGCTTTCAAGAAGCTGACCGAAGGAAGGTTTCCTGCCACGGCGGCCTTTTGGAAGAAACTCAAGTCATAGATGTGATTCGCTGGACCGTTGTTTCCCACCTCCTCAACATTTTTGGGAGGAATGTGGTGCTGATTGTTCGTCGTCGCGTAGAACTGAAACGGGTTGTGGTATCCGGCATAGGCCGTCTCTGCAGTACCGTCCAGCCGGTTGGTGGTCGTGTTACATTGCGCGACGCCATTCACGACCGCGGATGGCGTAAAGCCACCCTGAAACCAACCCCAGGAAACGTGTTTGGCATTCAGCAAGTCGCCTATATTTTGACCCAAAAGGGAAGTTTGATCGTACGCCACGCAGTCCTCATACCACGGGTCTGGATCCCCGATCATCGTTCCATTCACAACGTCAAACGCAAGATCCCCGTAAGCGTCATCCTTGGTGTGTGCTGGGTCGGTGTTGCCGGTCATTCCAGAAGCGAGATTAACTGCGCCGACCGCCGAGGGCCCGAACGTCGTGCCGTGAAAATTGTCGCTCATGGCAAAAAACTGAGCATAGTTCCAGAGCGCCGTAGTGGTGTTGCCGTCGTAATACCCCATCACGATTCGTGTGCCGTATGGAGCCAACGATGGATACGTGCTGCTCGCACAGGCCTTTGCTGTGAATTCGGGGAATTTGTCCATCAGACCGCTATCGAAAGCCTGCTGCTCGGGTGTGTAGCCGTGGTTCTGATCGCACGTATAAGCTTGGCTCGGATCCAGGCGGAAGGGAGCGTTCGTAGTGGGACCATTCGGATTATTCACGACTAACGCATTGTTCAGTCCGTTCACGGATGGAGTGTTCGGCCGCGCGAAAAAGGGCGTTTCGTTCGGCGGATTGACGGCATTGGGATACGTCCCAAAATAGTGATCAAATGACTCGTTTTCCTGGAAGATCACGACCAAATATTTGATAGGAGTCTTGGTCTTGGTCGGGTTTCCGCCGCCCTGATTGTCGTTATTGGCGGCCACTCGGAATGGAAGTGCCACCACTAAAGTCGCCGCCAGCAGCAGTGCCGTGAAATATCGTAAATTCATGCGATTCATACACTCTCCTTTGCGTCCACCGAGGTTCCCTTAGTCATTGGGCATGCTGACCGGAAAAGGAGCAGCTGAGAAATCGGCCGCGTTGGGGAGATTCTATGTGCGCCCGGAACGAATGCAAGGGTGATTGTTAATAAACCTTAACAATCTGTGGAAATCTCGATCGTCCAAAATACCGTCCGGATAACACGTTGATAAATCTTCTTCGCACCAGCTACCTCAGATTGAGATAGCTTTGATAAAACCCCCATTTCTCGGCAGCTAATGCTTCCTTGGACACCGGAGAGAAACACCAGTTATACGAGCCTTCCGATAAACGCCGTTTTCCCGCATATAATCACCAGAATAGAGTGCCGGATGCGAGAAGTCATCATCCAACGCGTCAGTCTCGATCCCCATCGCCGATTGCGCCTCCGGCCAGCTCTGTCCCCACCGTCCGCCTACGATCACATCAGAGACACGAGCGTGCGATGGGATGGCCTCTGTGGCGAGTTCTATGTGCACGATGTGCCCGAATTCTCGAATGTGGATGAGTTTAAGGAAATCATCGCTGCTGTGTCACGCGAGTACGGCGACAAATTGATTTTGTCAGCAGCGACGGTGTACGCTGATATTCCAAGTGCGCTGATCGCCGCGCTGCGCGAGTCCACCGCGTAGTGTTTGGCGAATGAACCCTAGGTCGCCCTTCGGTGTTTTACTACTCGTTTCTGCATGCTCGCGCTTCCACGATGACGCTATACTGAGGAAAATGACTCCCAGCGAGCCTGAACGGTCCCAAAAATTCAAATAGAATCAAACACACGGAAGATGCGATGGAATCCTGTCCGACATGGAGCGGTTTGCACAGAGTGCGACGGATACGGCTGAATTTCGGAACGGAGCTAGGCTTGTTCTCTCTCACATTTTTCAGTGCATCCAATGTCGTAGACCAAAATAGAAAAGCACGCCCATCACTCCTGCGCCGGGAATCGTTAGCACCCATGCCCACATGATGCGTCCCGTGACACCCCATCTAACGGCCGTAATTCTCCGTGACGCTCCGACGCCCACAATCGCTCCGGTGATCACATGTGTGGTGCTCACGGGAATTCCTGCGTGCGCCGTGCCAATCAAGGTCAACGCTGCGGCAGTCTCCGCCGCAAACCCGCTGAATGGGGTCAGTTTTGTGATTTTTTGCCCCATCGTTTTCACCACGCGCCATCCACCCGCCATCGTACCTCCCGCAATAGCGAGGTGGCAGCAGAGGATTACCCAATAAGGCACCATGTACGTTGAGAGCGCGCCGCTCGAAACCAGCGCGGCCGTGATGATGCCCATGCCTTTTTGCGCGTCATTCGTGCCATGGCCGAGACTGAAGGCCCCTGCCGAGATGAGTTGTAGGCGGCGAAACCATTTGTCCACGCGGTGTGGCGATTGGCGCCGGACGATCCAGCTCGTGATCACCGTCATTATCAGTCCCGCCGCCATTCCGATCAGCGGTCCGAGGAAAATGAAAACGATCGGCAGGATCCACCCGTGAATCAAGATAGCGCGGAATCCTGCGGCCGCCACTGCCGCTCCGCCGTAACCGCCTATCAACGCGTGAGATGAACTAGCAGGCAACCCCATGCGGATGGTCGCATAGTTCCAGACAATCGCTCCGAGCAATCCGGCCAGGAGAACGGTCTCGTTCACAATCTTCAAATTCACGAGCCCGCTTCCCATTGTCTTAGCCACGGCGGTACCAAAAACGAAGGCTGCGAGAAAATTCCAAAATGCGGCCCACGCGACAGCCCACAACGGCCGGAGCACGCGGGTGGACACGATCGTGGCAATCGAACTTGCAGCATCGTGCCAACCATTTGTGAACTCAAAAGCCAGCGTGACGATCACGATTACGTACAGCAACTGACCATTCGTCACGCGGCCCTTCTTCTGGCGATGGGAATGATTTTCCTCATGAGTGCTGCCAGGACGGGTGACGCGGGCTCAGGCGTTTTTCAACGTGACGCCTTCGATGACATTGGCAACGTCTTCACATTTGTCGGCGGCAAATTCCAGTGTCTCGATGATTTCTTTCCATTTGATGATCTGTATCGCATCTTTTTCTTCGTCGAAAAGCGTGGCAAGCAAGTCGCGGCACTGGCGGTCCGCTTGATTTTCCAGGCGATGAACCTCGATGCAAGTGTCCTGAATGTGGTCTTCCTTTTCCAACACGCGGACCGCCGCTACGACTTGTGCCGACGCATCTCGTACCGTTTTTGCCAAGTCCACGACTCCTGGTCGAATCTGCTTGATCCGGTACATCACCAGGCGTGTCGCTGCAGCCTCAACTAGATCCAACACGTCGTCTATCGCACTGGCCAGCTCGTGAATGTCTTCGCGGTCGAAGGGTGTAATGAATGTCTGGTTCAGTCGCATCACAATGGCATGTGTAAGGTCATCCCCGATGTGCTCGTAGGATTTCAGTTTTTCCGCACCCTGCGCGGGATTCTCGAAGTGCTCCAGCATCTCAACCAGTGCTTGTGCTCCTGCGTGAACATTCTCTGCCTGTTTGTTGAACATTTCGAAAAAACTCTTTTCGTGCGGAAGAATCTTCGTTAGCAGTCCGGGCATGAGATGCACCCCTTCACAAGTCTGAATGTAACGGGATTGTTACAACGACAGGGGGACTATACCCAACTCCCTAGGGCCGAGCAAGGAACTCACGCCGCATTTCGTCGGTCAGCTCCTCGATAATGCAGATCCGATTCAGGCCAGACATTAACGCAAATTGGGAGTTATGGAAATCTCCTTTGACAGGCGCAGACGGAGTGATGGTGCTCATTGTTCTGCGAGATGTATAATTAAACCCAGCCGTCGCTGCTGCATCCCGCAGGCCGCTGAGCGCGAATCGTCGACAATTGCCCAATGCGCTACAGAGTGTCCCCCTGTGGCACATTTGCATCCTTCCCCAGTGACTTGCTAGCCTGGATAGGTGTCGAGAAATCCGCTTCCCACCACCTATCTCAAAATGACATTGTAGCAGCGGCGCGTCAATGAGCGGTTTGGCGTGGTTCCGAGGTTCAGATCAAGATCTGGGGTCATTCATGGCGGCAACTATGCTATTGCTAGCGATGTGCATTACTCGCATTTCATTCTCAGTCTTCTTGGCTAGCTCCTGAAGCTTCACGATCGCATTCTCGTGTGCCTCGACAGCGGCGCTCCACATCGGTGCTCCATCCGGCATAATTTCAAGGATGTCATAGTGACGTTCCATTTTTAGAGAAAGCTCCCTCGAATCGAAATGGGCTGGAAGGCGTGCTAAGGCTACTCCAGTACCGGATAAATGAGTGTCTAATGTTAGACAGCATGCGCCTTCCTCGCGGCCACATTAATCCTCATTGCGGCTTTGATCCTCGCGACATGCACCATCGAAAAAGTGCCCGCCGAAGTTTGGCAGTCCATACGTGGAATGGCGTTACACATTGGGCAGGACAGCGCTAAGGGGCTGATGGAAAGGTATGCTGAGGCCCGTGAGAGCGTCATAGTTTGCTCCTACTGCCACCCACTGAGTCAGCGGCGCACAGCTTTCGATCTACATGCGGTTCTTGTCGTCGTTGACCTGTACTTAATTCGCAACGCCGCCCGACAGCGACACCGCACGTTGGGCACCGCACCGATGATATTGGTTTCTTGGTGAGGTCTTTCATTTTCATTCCAAGATGCTGCGATAATTCCATTCCGCAAATCTGTTCCGTTTTGCACACCTAACACATTGGCAGATTACTGTTGATAAATCCTCTCCCCACCATCTATCTCAGAGTGAGAAAGATGGTGATAATCCCTGTTCTCGACAGTTATCGGGACACGGGGTAAGATCCACGCGAAGTGAAACTTGCAGAAGAGCCCGGTCGAATTCGCGGACTAAGCCGGTGTGTCTACTCGGTTTTCGCGTTCCTTCTGGTCTGGTCTACGATCGCGTGCCACACGTCAGGAGATCGGTCAGAAGCTGGCCCGGTTTTGCCGCAGAGGGCCCCAGTAGCTCCGGAGACTGCGGAAGCTGTCGGCGCCGCGCTGCGTCCCCTGGTCGCCTCCGGGAAACTTGCGAATCTTCGTTGGCCCAATTTCCGCGACGTTAGTGGAGATACCACGAAATTCTATGCAGGCCGCGGGTATGCGCCCGCCTGGGTTGACGGCACGGGGCCGACAGCACAAGCGAAACTTGTCGTTGCAATTTTGCAAGCAGCGGCGCAGAAGGGTCTGAACGCCGAGGATTACGATGCTTCGCGGTGGGAATCCCGCGAGGAAGCTTTCGCCGGGAAGCCAACACCGGACGAGATTGCACGATTTGATCTAGCCCTATCAGTGTGCCTGCTGCGATACGTCTCGGCGCTGAATGTTGGACGCATCAACCCGCGCCACCTGAAATTTGATCTCGACTTGAATCACAGGAAAACCGAGTTGCCGGGATTTCTTTCGCAACTCTCTGAAGCTTCGGACATCGTGCCGCTTTTGGACGAAGTAGAACCTCAGGAAGACGGATACTCGCGGACTGCTCAGGCGCTGCGGAAATATCTCTCACTCGCGCCGGAAGTCTCTTCGGAGAAGCTTCCGGTTCCAGAAAAAGCGGTGACTGTGGGCGGCACGTATGTCGGGATGGGGCTGCTGGTGAACAAGCTAAAGCTCTTGGGGGATTTACCCCGAAGCGCGACTTTAGCCGAAGGATCCGTGAAATATGAAAGCGATGTCGCCGAGGCAGTGAAGCGGTTTCAACTGCGCCACGCGCTGGCGGTAACGGGAAGTCTGGGGCCGGAAACCGTCCATCAGCTCAACATTCCGATCGCAGATCGAATTCGCCAGTTGCAGTTGACACTCGAACGCTGGCGCTGGCTACCTCACGCTGTTACTACGCCGTTTATCGCCGTAAACGTGCCGGCCTTTCGCCTTTACGGCTTCGACGAGCCGCATCACATCAGTTTGAAAATGAATGTGGTTGTTGGCAAGGCCATGCGCTCGGAGACACCGGCGTTTATAGGGAAGATGACCTACTTGGTTTTTCGGCCCGATTGGGGTGTGCCTCCCACCATCATGCGCAAGGAAATTCTTCCGCCGTTGCAAAAGGATTCCTCTTACCTCGCCCAAAACGGATACGACCTCATCGATGCGAGCGGCAAGGTCATAAGTGGCGCGCAGGTAACACCGGAACAGATTCAGCTACTTCGCGCGGGTAAGCTATCCGTTCGGCAGCGTCCTGGCTCCAAGAACGCCTTGGGCAGCGTGAAATTCATGTTTCCCAATACCTACTTGGTCTACCTGCATGACACTCCCAAAACCGAATTGTTCTCCCGATCGCGCCGCGACTTCAGCTACGGCTGTATTCGCGTTCAAGACCCTCCCGCGCTAGCCGCGTGGGTGCTGCAGTCCAAGCCGGAGTGGACGAAGGAACGCATCCGGGCGGCGATGAATGGAGAGAAGAGCGTCCAAGTGAACTTGAGCGTACCGATTCCCGTGCTGATTTTGTACGGTACAGCAAGAGTGGATGAAGATGGCCTTGTGGATTTCTACGATGACATCTATGGGCACGATGCAAAGCTGGCGCTAGCGCTTGCCAAGGGATATCCCTATTGAACCAATCGTCCGCTTGATTTTGCAACCGTGCTGAACATCAGAGAAACGAGCCCGTGATAGGATGCGGAAGCGGTTAGATCGAGCCAAGATTCCGTGTTGCTTCCGATAGTGTTAAACCCGGCCAGGTTCCCGCAGGGGAAAACGCAACCATCAATAGGAGGATACGAAAATGAGATTTAGAATTGCGGTTGCTGGGGCTCTCTTCTTTGCATCAGGTCTTGTGCCCGCCAGCTCATTTGGTCAACCCACCGATGATAATCCCAGTGTAACTGCCCAACTGGAGGCCGTAAAGCCGCTGGTGGCAAAGATCAAGAAGGATGCCACCGAAATGCAGTCCTTCAGCTTAGTAAGCGGTCCGAGCTGGAATACCCACACCGCGACACTCACCAGAATGAAGGACGACGTAAATAAATTGCAGGAGAATACACGCGGGCTGCAATCACATCGAACAGTGGCCAGCCCCTGGCAGCAAGATGCGATCGATCGTATCACCGCGCTTGCAAACGATTTGGCGATGAACATGAACAGCGCTATCGATCACCTGAACAAGAACAAGACACGTCCAAGCTCAGCACCCTATCCTGAATACTTGAAGACGAACACACGACTCGTTACCGCGCTCGGCGATGAAATTAACGCGACGATCGATGCGGGGACGGCAAAGGCGAAGGAAGAGGCACTGTCGAAGCAGCTGGATGATTCAGGGAAGTAAACGCGTTGGAATGAGCCGCAACAAGGCGGCTTTAGGGCCGCCAATCGAATAGATGTTGAGCCTCTTACCGGCACCTTCTCAGACTGAGATAGCTGGTGAGAATCGCTGTTTCCGGCATCCGTCTTTGGTTGTTGGGCTGATCGACAGGCGCGGAAATCGATGATGAAGACGACTGTTCCCTGCTTTCATCCTTATGCATCTCAGGCCGCTCGGGCGAGAAATCAATCCGGACCTACGGATTTGAGAGTGGCGATTTTCGCGATCGACTTTGCGCCTCTTTTGAATTGAAAGCTTGATTATTTCTCGCTAAAAAGGCATCTTAAACGCCTTCATAAGTCTCTTAGTGCGGAGGTGCATTACGGCCCTGCAAAACCATATCTTCCGAAAGAGATTTGACCATTCCTTCGTGTGAGCTGAAGAACTAGGGCTCCGATTCACAGCCGGCCTTTTGAATGCCAGTGCAATCGCAATCAAAAAGGTCGCTTGCTTTACGACTCCTTAATCAGTGGATCACAATATTGGGGACCTATTTCTAGGAGGGAGCATGCAGAATTCGAGGGTTGTACTCGGATGGTTGATCTTATTCGCTTCACTTGGATTCGGGGCCCGCATTCTCTATTCGCAGGACAAAGCGGCAGCCCCGGGCACTGTGCAGGTTCATATGGTCATCACGGACGAGGCGGTTCGCGAAGGTACCGATGTTCCAATTCTTCGCCCGGAAAATGTGCAGGTGAAACAAGGAAAGACACTCCTCAAAGTCGAGCATTTGATTCCGGCTCGCGACGACAATGCCGCGCTCCAACTTTTCATTCTGATTGACGACACCTGCGATACGAGCATCGGCAACAGCCTCAACGATATTCGGGATTTCATTAACGCCCAGCCCGCGACCACTCTTGTCGGGGTCGGTTACATGTCCAACGCAACAATTCAAATCGTGCAGAATTTTACGGCCGATCACGCCCTGGCGGCGAAGGCCGTCCGTCTCCCTCGTGGAGGTCTCTCCGCGATGGACAGCCCGTATCTGTCGCTCATTAGTTTGATTAAAGGCTGGCCTGTGCAGAAAGTCCGTCGCGAAGTCCTGATGGTGACCGATGGAATCGACCGGCTGCGCGGCGAAAGGGAATCAGGCTTTCAGAACTCGCCCACGTACGGGCGAGGATACCGCAACCCAGGCCCTGGGCCGATCGGCATGCCCACAATCAGCACGGACGCTACCACCGCCAGTGAAGCGAGTCAGCGTGCTGGCGTGATCGTTCACGGAATCTACGCCGTCGGCGTCGGACGCGCAGGCCGGAACTCTTGGGAAGCCCAGATGGGCCAGTCTGGTGTGGGCATGATCGCAGACCAATCCGGCGGTGAATACTTCGCGCTCGGAACTCAAAACCAGATCAGCTTCAAGCCTTACCTGGATCGTCTTCAGAAGATTTTCGAGAATCAGTATTACCTGGTTTTCCGAGCCACTCCGAAGAAGAAGTCCGGGCTTCAGCGCGTCAACATATTCACCGAAATCACAGACGTCGAGATTGCGGCAGCTGACAGCGTCTGGGTTCCGTCCCCGGCCGACACGAGCGACGATAAGAAGAAATGAAGACGTCTTCAAGGGCTATTAAGCCCGCACCGCGCGGGCCAAAAAGTCGGCACCGTCGGAGTGATTTAGACCGGCAAGAATCAAGCGGAGATGGCCCACATCTCCGGGGACACAAGGGAGAAGGCTATGAAAAGAACATTTAGCAACTCTTCTGCTAACACAGCGTTAGATCGTCGCAGATTTCTCGGCGCGGCTCTCGGCGCCTGCGCCGTTAGTCCTTCACTTGAACTTGTCTCTCTGCAGCTTGCGGCCAGCCTGAGCGGGTCTTTGACGAAGGAACAGCGCGACAGCATGACGCCTTCGCAGGTGATTGACGAATTGAAGAAGGGAAATGAGCGGTTCCGCACGGGCAAGATGGCTCCTCGGGATTATCTTGCCGAGAAACGCTCAAGCGCAGCGGGACAGTATCCGGCCGCAGTGGTACTTGGATGCCTCGATTCCCGGGTGCCGGCCGAAATCGTATTCGATGCAGGTCTTGGAGATACTTTCGTCGGACGTGTTGCAGGCAACGTCGTAAACGACGACATGCTGGGCAGCATGGAGTTTGCGTGTGCGGCTTCCGGCGCAAAGTTGGTGCTGGTTTTAGGTCACACGGCATGCGGTGCTGTAAAAGGCGCTATCGACGACGTCGTGCTGGGCAATCTCACGGGACTGCTGGCGCGAATCAAACCAGCGATTACGGCAACGAAATTTGACGGTGAGAAATCGAGCAAGAATGCGAGTTATGTTGATGCTGTCGCGCGCACCAATGTCGGGCTGGTTGTCGCCGAAATTCGCCGGCGCAGCCCAATCTTGGAGGATTTGGAAAAGAAAGGAAGCATCAAGATCGTCGGCGCGATGTATGAACTGACAACAGGATCGGTGGAGTTCGTCGGCTAACAGCGGTTTCCCGGTCGTCGGTGGTGTCTTGAAACGAGACTCAGTCGGGACGATGACGGCCCATTCCAGATTCTCTCGAAATTCTTTTGACCGAATCTCCCACTGGCCGAAAGAAGAAGATTTTGTCTCACCGATTTGAATAATTGACCAATGCCGGGCTAACGCCAACGCGACAGCTTCGTCAGGTACGGGCCCGGACAAAATGAAATGGTTGTTTCCATGGACTAAAATGCCGAGCATTGGTTTTCAACCCTCCAGGCGCGGATCGGAAACCGAATAGCCAATCGCAAAATGGTAGACGACTTGTCCTTGCTCGGGGGACAAATTCAGATATCGATTCACTCGCTCATCAAAAAACGCTCCGATGCCGGTTGCTCGCAGGCCCAGCGCCTCGGCGGCAAGATACATTCGTTGACCAATGGCGCCCGCCTCGAAATGCACGTAGCGATATCCGCGGTTGCCGTAGCTGCGAGACGCATTCTCAAAATCGCCGATCATTGAGACCGCCACACAAGCGTTACCCGCCAGCTCTTGTCCCAGACTGAGAGCCGCCGCGGCTACGCGTTGGTCTCCTTCCTTGATTCTTTCCAACTCTGCGTGCTCCGGCCAGTAGCGGTACACTCCCGGCTTCAAGCCGTCGACGCGGTGGACGTAAAGATACAGTTGGACCATAGGAGCAGTAGCGAAATCGGCGAAGAGACGTCCCTCTGCGGCAGTGAGGAGTGTTGCAAGTTGCGAGAGCGAAATCGATTCTTCCCCACCCCTGAAGTCGAGGGCAGAACGCCGGGCACGAACGACATCGCCGAAGCTACGGCTCGTCGAAGAGTTAGTCGACAGGCTAATTTCCCCGCGGCCGGATGGCTTTGCCTGGGCGAGAACGGGGGCGGCGGTTTGCACAGTGAGCTTCGTTGCGGCGTGAATTCTCTCAATCAATGGATAAGCTACTTGTTCCTCCGACAATCGGTTGGGCTGACCTCTGAACAAAATTGTCTCGACTGGTTCCAGCGGCCTCACGGGAATGGATGGGCCTTCGAGCTCGACGATAAGCATCGGCCACTCATCCTCATTCAGGAGACACTGTTCCGCAACTCTGTCATCCAGAAACTGGCCAAACGCAAAACTTTCGCATCCGATCGATCGAGCAGCGAGAGTGAGAGCCTGCCAGGCATGCCCGACATCGTGCAAGCAGTACCGATAGGCTCGATCCCGGTATTTCCAGGCTTCGCGCCAGGCAATGCTCGTCAGGATGAAAATGAGCGGGGCAGAGGTACCGATCAACTTCCCACCCCAATCTCCGATGGCGCGTTGTTCCACCACGTGGGATGAGGGACGGTAATGATAGAGCCCATCGGGCCAGCCGACCAATCCTTGCGCGCAAAAGTGAAATTCGGTGGGATGGAGATTGCCGGAGGAAGGATTTACGCGCAGAGAGTAGACGGCTCCGGTGGACGAGACTCGCTTGGACGCGCTAATCGAAGCGGAATAAAACATTAACTGCGAGAGGAATTCCGCACCGTCCCGAGCCAGGGTAGTTCCTGTCTCGCCTTCGAGTACTGCGAGAGCTGAGATCTGTGGAACTGGTGGGTCGGCCGGCAAGTCCAGGACGGGGACGCCCTCATAGTGTCGAAATGGATTGGGCATATTGGCCCAATCGAGATAGTGCTGAGTTCGCCGCAGCGATTCGACACTGTGTTTCGTAAGTTCATGGTACTCGCGCCAGCCCATGTCGGTTGAATCCTGAGGATACTGTACCGGCAATCCAGGCGTCCGGGAATTGTCTCCGGAAGGAAACTATGTTCGGCGGGCTAGTTGAAATGTTCCGAGCCGGATAGATGTTGATAAATG
>Ga0210383_10002750_pt1 | contig 15857 bp, 10 predicted proteins | sample IncBWC14OmetaG_FD_160072 | JGI IMG/M metagenome (GOLD analysis project Ga0210383, IMG submission 160072) | Forest soil microbial communities from Barre Woods Harvard Forest LTER site, Petersham, Massachusetts, United States - Inc-BW-C-14-O ...
GTAGAGCCTTATGGATTGACCCGCTGGGCCGTCTTCGGGACGTTTGGCGTGGCGCTGCCGCTGTTGTTTACCGTCGGCGTTGTCTTCGAAGCGGTGTGGTCGCTCGGCGAGGAACTCGGATGGCGCGGGTTCCTGTTTCCCCGGCTGCAGCAGCGGTTCGGCTTCCACGGCGCCTGCCTGATCTCAGGGTTGATCTGGGCCGTGTGGCACTTTCCGGAACTCCTCTGGACCGACTTCAGGCCGGACACAAAGCCCATCTTCTTCCTCGCCTGCTTCACGGTCATGGTGACCGCGCTGGCCTACATCATGGGCTACCTTAGAATGCGTTCGGGCAGCCTGTGGCCCTGTGTTCTTCTGCACGCCACCCACAACACGTTTATTCAGAGCCTATTTGATCCGCTGACGGCTCCTGTCGGTTGGGCAAAGTACATCACCACAGAATTCGGAGTTGGGTTAGCGGTCACCGTCGTCGTAGCATCAACAGTCCTCGTTTCGCGTGGCCGTCTACGTGAAGGCTTTTCCCCTGCCGCGACAGATGAGCCACGATAGTTAAAGGGATCAGTCCTGAGAAACGCCCTTGTGTTTACGAATATCTCGTCACCTCCCGGGTGGTCGGCTAGCCGGAAGCTATCCAGAAACGGGCTGGGGGGAGATGAGAACAACCGACGGGACCTCGCTTCCCCGAAGCCGACTTATCGGGAATAACAGTTGGCCACAGCGCTCTGATGGAAAAACCCGGTGCCCTAGGGATTGCAAACTCTTGCACCAAAGATTAATTTGTTTGGATGATTGCCTGTGGGGCGTAGTCGGCACGTATCTCTTCACGCATTGGTGGCCAGTGCATCGAGGATCTCGCATCAAATGCCCGACACGGCTCGTGTTGGCGGCGTTGTTCTTGGGACAAGCATTTTCTTCAACCGGCTGTAGTGGCGCTCCCTCCATTACGATAGCGGGCGCTTACTTCCCGGCTTGGCTCTTGTGCGCCGTTATTGCCGTGCTAGCGGCGCTGGTCATCCGCGCCGTTATGGTCGCAACGGGTCTTGCAAACTATATCCCCTATCAGCTCGCAGTCTGCTGCTCAGCCGGCGCTATTCTCGGTTTGATCCTGTGGCAACTCTGGGTGGTGCGTTGATGACGGAGGTGCGTGGAATTCGCAAGCGTAACCCTGTGGGCGCCGCTATCGCCGCACTTGTGGTGCTCCTTGCGGCGGTAGTCTGGATCTGGACGTTGTCAAGGGCCAAACCGAGCACAGACGACGCAAGTATCGACGTCGAAGTTGTTCATGTCGCGCCACTCGTTGGCGGTCGCGTCATCGAACTCCCGATACATGAAAACGAACTTGTACACAAGGGCGACCTACTTTTTCGGATTGATCCGATCCCGTATCAAATCAATGTCGCAACTGCCGAAGCCAACCTTGATGTCGCTCGTGCGGCGTTGGGCTCAAAACGACGGCTTGTCTCCACTCAGCGATGGGATGCGGAAATTGCGTATCAGCAAACCATCCGGGCAAAAGATAACTTAGCTCTATCAGAACGGACGCGGGATAGGCTTGATCCATTGGCTACGAAGGGATACGTTCCCCAGCAGCAATTTGACCAAGCAAAGCTTGCTGTTCAAGATGCGACAACCTCCCTGGCTCAGGCGGAGAAACAGCAGCATGCCACCGAGGGTGCCATCGATACGGCCGACGCCGCATTGGCAAGTGTTCGAGCCGCAGCCTCCGCGCTCGCCAACGCCCGTCGCGCCCTTTCGGATACAGAAGTCACAGCTCCACATGACGGGCGTATTGTCGGGCTACACATATCAACTGGAGAAGTCGTGGCCCCATCGCAATCGCTTTTTACCCTTATTAATGCCGAAGAGTGGTTTGCATCCGCAAACTTCCGTGAGACTGATCTGGACCAGATCAGGACCGGCGAGTGCGCAACCGTTTACTCGATGATCGATCGCCGCCAGCCGATAAAGGGCATTGTAGATAGTATCGGATACGGAGTGCTTGACGAAGGCAAGATCGACATTCCCAGAGCGGCTCCTTACGTGGAACCATCATTGAACTGGGTTAGAGTAGCCCAGAGGTTTCCGGTGCGCATCCGTCTGGAGAACCCTCCCGAACGTCTGGTGAGGCTTGGCGCAAGCGCCATTGTGGAGGTTGCGCATGGCACTGCGTGCAGATAACGGCGTTCCAGATTCATCGTTGTGGCGTCTGCTCACGGAGCCATCGCCTGGCCGATTAGCGTTCGCTGCCCGGCTTGCTCTGATCTGTACGCTAGTGGCAGTGTTCGCCGAGATCTATAAGACTCCAGAAATCGCTCTCACCGTCTATGTCGTATTTTTCATGAATAAACCGGATCGCGCGTCGAGCCTGGTCCTGACGGTCGCGATAACACTGATCATAAGTGTAGTAATCGGAATCATTTTTTTACTGGCTCCGCCGGTTTTGGGGAGTCCTGGCTTGCGGGTCTTAACGATGGCCCTGATTTCGTTCGTGATGATGTTTTTATTATCGGCGAGCAAGCTTAAGCCGATCGCGTCCATCGTGGCTTTGGTTATTGCCTATGCGCTTGATGTATTAGGCTCGGCTCCTTTGAGCGAGGCGGTGACTCGCGCTCTACTCTATACGTGGCTTTTCTTCGGCATTCCTGCACTTGTATCATCCGTTGTCAATTTGCTCATTGCCCCATCTCCCCGCAGCCTGGTGCAGAAGGAGATAGCCGAACGGCTTCGCATCGCCGCAGCTGCTCTGGCCGAAGCGAATGCAGCGGCCGGTCACAACGCAACCCGCTTTATCCTGATGGGCGACACCGAAACCCAGGAGCATCTCAAGTTCGCCGGCATCGAGAAGACGAGCAGGGAAGAGGACATTGCCGCCTTAAAGGGCGCCTCCGACAGCGTCGTCACAGTGCTCTGCGCAGTGCAGTTCATGCTGGACGAGCCCCAGGCCATGCCTACGCAAAAAGTGAAACAAATCATCGAGAGCAGGCTCATTGAGCTGGCCGATATCTTCGAGGCAGGCGGCTATCCAGCCAAAGTCGATCCGATCAACGCCGATAGGGAGTGTAGCGATCTGGCCGTTTCAGCCGTGGCGTTTTTTACCTCCGGACTGAACCAGTTCGGAGAAGTCAGGCCGGCTGCGCCAGCCAAGAAGGAGACGAAATCGGGATTCTTCCTACCGGACGCGTTCACCAATCCAGTACATGTGCAATTTGCTCTCAAGGTCACGGGAGCGGCGATGTTGTGCTACTTGATCTATTCGGTTCTTAGTTGGCCTGGCATCCATACAGCGCTAATCACGTGTTTCATCGTGTCGCTGACGACGACCGCAGAGAGCGTCGAGAAACTCACCTTGCGCATTGTCGGCTGCCTGGCAGGGGCAGGCTTGGGGCTCGCTGTTATGCTACGCATTATTCCCTGGGCGACTGATATCGCCGACTTGGCAGTAATTGTCTTCGCTGGCGCATTCCTTGCAGCTTGGATCGCGGCCGGTGACAAACACATTTCTTACGCCGGCTTTCAGTTTGCGTTCGCCTATTTTCTTTGTGTCGTCCAGGGTCCTTCGCCGTCATTCGACATGGTGGTTGCGCGAGATCGTGTGATAGGTATTCTTTTGGGAAACATCGTTTCCTACTTTGTGGCAACGAAGGTGTGGCCACTCAGCGTTGGCCCACGTATTGATAGTGCTCTGCATAAAGCGAAGCAGAAGCTGGAGAGTGTTCTTGAGGCGGCTAATGGGTGGTCAAGGCGACGGCTCGTCGCGGAGACGCAATCGATAGTGGAGGGAATCACAAGCGACATTCGTCTGGCCGCATACGAGCCGGAGTGGATTCGGCCTGGTCGCGCTCGTCTTGCAGCTCAGCAGCGCGCGGTGGAGGCGATCCGAAAACTACAAGCGCCGATGTTGGGGGTTGCCGAGTTGGCTTCTGAACAGGCGACCGATAGGCTTCCCCTGTCTGTCGATAGTACAGCCACGGTAGAGACACTGATTTCAGATCTGCCGCGAGAGTCGAAATCATTCGCCGCTCTGGAGGCGGTGCTTCACGTGCGAATCGCCGCGCTGCAGCACGCTGTGTCGAATCTGAAACAGGTGGAGCAAGATGGATAAAACTGCCTTTGCCTTGATTGCACTCCTCCTACAGCTGCTTGGAACTCCCATGCAAGCGCAGAACACCGACCAGTCTTCTTCCTCTGCTACAAAAGGCGTCTCGGATCGTGTGGATTACATGCGTCTTCCCGACTCTCCCTCCCCCCAGCAGAGCTTCGTATTACCGCCGAACCTTGAGGCCGCAGTGATTCCCAGGCCACGCACGGAACTGACGACCGATCGCGAGTACACACTAACGGAACTGATCGATATTGCCGAACTCGAGAACCGACAGACTCGAGTTGCGTGGCAAAGAGCGCGTAACGCAGGCATCGGCGCGGGAGTGGCCGCAAGCACCTACCTACCCGTCATTACTGCGAATGTGCTTGGGGCATATCAGGGAGCGACAGGTTCAAATAGCAGCTCCGGATTCAACGTCCAAAATTCTGGCAGCCTGTTCGGCAGCGCGGAGACAGTGTCGTTGGCGTGGCTGCTTTTCGACTTCGGCGGCAGAAAAAACATCATTGATGCGGCCCGGAAGCTGTCTCATGTATCCAACATCGGCTTTACCGCCGCCCATCAGGAAGTTATCTATGCCGTCTCGATTGCTTACTACACGTATGTGACAACGGTACAGCACCATCTCACCGCGGTAGAGTCGCTGGCCAGCGCCAAAGAGGTCGAGGCTGCGGCCGAGGCACGTTACAACCACGGTGAGGGTACGGTGATTGAAACCGCGCAGGCTCGAAATCTAACTGCACAAGCGCAACTCACCGTAGTGAACACACAAGGGGCCGAAGAGCAAGCGTACGCAGGGCTACTTACAGCAATGGGTATATCGCCTCTGACCGCCATCCGCATCGCCCCCGTGGAGCACCATCCACTTTCTAACGAGGATCTCGGACCAGCAGATCAGATAGTTCGAGATGCGCTGTCCCGGCGCCCGGATGTGCTCGAAGCCTACAACACGGTGCAGGCCAGTCAGGCATCTGTGAAAGCGGCGCAGGCTCAGAACCGCCCGAAGGTCTTTCTGGCCGGGACCGGCGCTTACGTGAGCGGTCAACTGGGACTCACAGCGATCCCCGGTATCGGAGAGCAGCTGCCGACCTTGAATATCACTGGCAATCAATGGAACGGAACGGTCCTGCTGGGAGCGTCCATCCCGATCTTCGATGCTCACCGGCGAGCCAATGCAATTCAGCAAGCGAAGAATGACGAGGACAAGGCAGCAGCCGCTCTCGATGAAACTCGGCTTAACGCAGTACGAGAGATTGTGTCGGCGCAAATCTCATTGCGGACCAGTTTGGCGGCAAACGATGCAACAGCCGTATTACGAGCTACCGCGCAGACCTCCTACGATGCGACGCTGGATTCGTACAAGCAAGGGCTGGGTACAGTAACGGCGGCCGTCGAAGCGGAGATTCAATTGTTCCAGGCACGGCTAGCCGAAGCCGATGCGTATACCTCCGCTCTGTCTGCTGCAGCTACGCTCGCTTATGCGATGGGACAATTGGGATCAGCACCTCAATAAACTGTGGGAAACTCGGGACACGCTTGCACACCAGATGATCCGCCCCGCCCAAGTTACTGATATCTATGTGCCGGCACAGCCCGCGTCCTACCGGATAACGAGCAACTCGGAAGCGCGCCTGAAGTCGGCTCTTGAGGAGATTGAACTGATCACTGTAGCGATAAACGCCCTTGTGTCTAAAGAACGATCCTGTTTACCCGGTTCGCCAGAAAGGCTTCCAGGACGCTCGGCTTCACACTTCTTCCATGCCGACTTATGGCTAATCTATCTCTGCTTTCGGGCTAAGGCTTAATGCTATCCTGTCGATGTTCCCCTCCACGCATCTCGCATCCTCGCCTCTTACCCCACAAAGACGGAACCTGACCTTGCCCAGCGACTTTAGTCTGACCTTACGAAAAGAGGCTTCGATACTTTCCAATAGTCGCGACGTTCGGGAAACTCATTCGCGCTGCCGGTCTTCGTTTGAGCACAGAGCGCAGCAGCCCATCGGAGTGAAGTCGAACACTGAGCCGCGTTTAGGTTGGTTGCGACTTCGTGATTTGAGGTCGGCAATCAACCTCAGCCATCGACTGTGAGCTCCATTACTTGCGAACAATCCTGGGCCTGGTATATTGCATGCTCCATCGTGCTTCATCCCCAGGCCCATACTCGTTGCCATCCCAAGGCGACCCGCAGATATGAAGATAGGCATAAGGCGTTCCGGCGAACATGATCCACGCCCCTGCATCTCGGACCGTGGTAGGGAGGCCGCAATGCTTCGCATCAAACGGCCAAAGTACCATCCAGTGTGGCCCGATCGGAATCGGAGAACTCGTTCGATCGAATGGTGTGTCGTTGCTGTGTTGCGTGGCCCCGCAGAGCATATAACACAACCCCGGAGCATGGTTTGTAGGTGCAGGTTTTCGGGAAAGAGCGTCCATGAACCATTGCATCCCAAGTTCATCGCTGCACATCGGGGGATCGCCAACTCTATTTTCGTTACCCGGGGTGCAGATCCAGCCATTGCTGCCTTTACGGAGGACAGCCATCGTGCCCGCGTGGTCCATTTCGGCAACCGTCGCATCGCGCGTGATCTCGGCCGGCCCCGAACGCATTGCTCGAGCGATCTTTACAGCCCTTTCCACATCATCTTCCGAAGTGGTCGATGTCATCTGCCCAGGCAATGCGATCGCTGCGTCGCTGTAGCTTTCCGGAGCTCCAGTCTGTGCGTAGAGATGGCCTTGAAGAATCGCCATAACGGTCCCGAATAAGGCGAATCGGCCAATGGCTTCACGTCGTGTGAGGTCTGAAATCGATCCATCATTATGCTTCGGCTGATCGAGCATGAACCCTCCTGAACCTTCCGAAACTTAATCCTCCTTCAATTCACCCAGCAGTCGGGCCAGATGCAATTCCCCATCTCGGCTTTGGAAGCCGCGTTTCATCGCGGCTGCGGTTTTGGTTTGAGACTCAGGGGTGCGCATGCATTCGGCGAAGAGATCGGAATCTCGACGGATGTCCTCAACCGGCGGAAGCGCAATTGCATTCACTCGTTCCTTCACCAAAGCGCACCCGGCCGCTGGAAACCCGGCGATCCGAACGGCCATCGATGTAACAAAGTCCTCAAGGGAATCCGCGGGCAACGCTCGGTTGATCCATCCGTAGCGTTCCGCCAAATCAGCGTCGTAATCCTGCGCGCTTAGCATGACTTCAAGCGCCCGCGCGCGGCCCATAAGGCGCGTAAGATGTTGGGTGCCTCCTGCGCCGGGGAGCGCGCCGAAAGCCGCCTCGAGCTGACCGAAGATCGCTGACTCCCGTGCCGCAAATCGCATGTCGCACGCCAGCACAAACTCGCTCCCGGCGCCACGTACACGACCTTCAATTTGAGCGATGGTTACGAGACGGCTGAGGCTTAGATAGCGAAACAGCATAGTCAGTGACGGCTCACCGACGAGCTTCGCGGCCTCCGCGCGATATTCGCTGATTTTCGTCACGTCCACGTGGGAAATGAAATAGTCAGGGTTGGCGCTCTCGAACACCAGCACCCGGACACTTTCGTCGGCTTCGGCTTTTTGAATGAGCGTGACGAGATCACGAACCAGTTCGGGCCCCAACAGATTCATAGGCGGGGCTGAAATCTCGACGAATAGAACAGCGCCTTCACGGCGCACAATGACCGTTTCGAGCGCCACGTATGCGGCCGTTGTCTCAACCTTTTCTTCATGAGTTTCAGGGCCGGCCAGGGCGGAGGTCCGGTTATTAGGTTCTTTTTGAGACGGTGCAGCGCGGGCTGTGTCTGGTGGCATTTTCGCCCCCTAGCAGATTTGAATCAGATTGCTGTCGCGGAGATTCAGGCAACGTAGAAATGCTACGCCGCTCGAGACTAGATTGCCAGGGATGTTCGTCCGGCAGAAGACCTTTCCAATACGGAGCGGCTGTTCAACGCTTACGAAATGCAGGTATTGACCCAAGACGAAATCGCCGAAAAACTGCCCGTATATCCCAAACGGCTTGAGCCGTTGGACCGAACTCATGCAGTAGATCCCTAAGTGAATTCAGACCCGACTCGTCGATCGTCGCCAAGGGCTGTGTAGGTGTCAATTCTTGCAACTGAACTGATTCCCGAATTGTCGGCGATCCGGAGTTATCCATAAACGGGCTTCGGGGAAGTTAAGGGACGGACGGTCGGCAACAGGAAAACAATGGCTCAGTTGCCGATAAATCGCCTCTCTGACAAATGTCGGCGGTGTCAAACCCCTTTCGAGCACACCATGGCATGCACTCAGAGAAGGGCGCCGTTTCGCTCTCGTGGGATGGCGCTACGTCGGATTCTTGAAGTCAAACGACGGCGGGGCGCCTAGCTCCTTAATAAGTCTGTTCCGATGACAGTGTCGCGAAGAAGCCGAACCGCTCCGCCTCTCAGAACAAGAGATTTGGGTTTGGACTAACTTCAAGGCTTGTTGTGTGACTACATCGGTATGACGTGTACGGTGTGTTGGTCTGAGCGTATTACAATAGCCTCCGTTGTTAATCTTGAAGGGGAATCAATGGGAAATCTAGGTAGTGCGCTTCAGCAGCTTCGTATGGAGCGCAAGCAGGCACAGGTACGTGTAGAGCACATAGACCAAGCGATTTCGGTGATTGAGTCGTTAAACGGTTCAGGAACATTCGGAACAACAAACCGACCAACCCGAATCATATCGAAGGCTTCACGGCGCAAGATGGTGCAGGCACAGCGGGCTCGGTGGGCGAGGGCTAAGAGCGGATCGCAGCCAGTAGTTGCGATAGCGAAAACAAGGGGCTCCTCTCCTGTGAAGCACAACATGTCCCTAGCCGCTCGTAGAAAGATCGCCGCGTTTCAACGTGCGCGGTGGGCGAAGTTGAAGGCGCAGCAGAAGAAGGCCGCTTAGTCGGTTGGGCCACAAAAAAGGAGAGTGTCAAAGACTCAATCGAGTCGGAAACGCTCTCCTGAACAGCCCTCCCCACGAGCCGTTCAGACCACACAGTAGATACTCAGCCGAGGAACGTAAATGGCACGGATGTGTTAAGGCGCAGCACAAATGGGCCATCAGAACCCCTTGTCTTTTCACATTCTTGTAATGTCCAAAGAATAAGATTCGCAGGTCAGGTGAGACTACGAGTGTCGTTCACGCGGGGAGGAAATAGACCGCGAGTTTCCTGTTGCCAGTCAGTCACGCGGTCCAAACAACTGAGTACGTTGTCAGCGCGAATAATATGCGATCAGCAGACCAACCGCTGTGGAAATACGGTACTATCTTCCGAAAAAAATTACTGTTGCTTTGGTCCCTTGCTCTGGGATTGGATCTCACCACAGGACACGGCGGCTCGAATGAGTAACCCGACAGTTCGCTGTCCCTATTGCGTCTTGGCCAACGAATCCCGACCTATGGTTATCCATGTAGACGGAACGTTGATTTGTGGCAAATGCGGCCACACCGCCCGACCACATGATGCGCGATACGAGTGTCGCTGTTCGAAGTGCCGAGAATCGCGGCGGTCAAAATCAGTTTGAAGCCTTACCGTGTCATCGCCAGTGACAGCCAGACTTCGGGAGAGTAAACTCCCCGCATGCCGTCTCGCACGGTACGTGATAAGGCACTCCTAAAGGCGCACAGGCTTCACGCCGGGGTTTTTCGGCGCGTAGCTGACAAGCTGGGAGTCGACCCTTCGTATGTGAGCCGTGTTGCCGCTGGCAAAAGAAAGGGCCCAGATATTCAACGCGCCGTCTTGGACGAACTCCGCAAGATACAACGCCATTTGAGGTGAATTGAGAAACGGTCGAACTCCGTGTGGGGCCGCTGCTAAACTATTTCCACACAAACGTCCTGTTATAAGACAATTCCTCTCGCCGGAAAAGAGAGCACTGTGATTAGTGGGGATTGTTCTATTTATTTGCCTGACCCGCTCTTGGCCAGGGGCCGTCTTCCTTTGGGACTGCCTGATTGCACACAGGATCCCGGAGGACTAAACTTAGAGAATTATTCGAGGACATCGTGAATCATTCGGTTTCATAAACTGCAGACCCACACGAGACAAGGGTTAGACTGCTTCGGTCCGAGCGGAAGATCGAAGACGAAAAGCTGGAGCAACTCAAAACAAAGCTACGGGCAACCGCGAACGCCAAGAAATCGGTAATGCGGGCTGCGTAACAAACTCAGAACCGCCAGATCGCCTCACCACTAGGCTTCTTGACGCAATCTTGCGCAGGCAAATTCGCTCTGTTGACTCGCATCTTGCGCCCCTCCTAACATGACCCTAAGGCGACCCGCGATCCATGATCGACCAGACCATCTCGCACTACCGCATCATCGAAAAGCTCGGCAGCGGAGGGATGGGTGTAATTTACAAAGCTCAAGACACCCGGCTCGACCGCTTTGTAGCTCTCAAGTTCCTGCCTGAAGACTTGGCCAAAGATCCCCAGGCACTAGAGCGCTTCCGCCGTGAAGCCAAGGCCGCTTCCGCATTAAATCATCCCAATATCTGTACGATTTACGACATTGGTGAGCACGAGGGCCAATCATTCATCGTGATGGAGTTGATCGAGGGGAAGTTGCTTGGCGACTGCATTGCCAGGCACCCCCTGGAGACCGCCCTCACCCTTTCACTGGCCATTGAGATAGCCGACGCCTTGGACGCGGTACACGGAGTAGGGATCGTTCATCGCGACATTAAACCCTCTAATCTTTTCGTGACGCAGCGCGGGCATGTCAAGATACTCGACTTCGGCCTGGCAAAAAAGACGACATCCGTTGACTTGCAAGCTGCCGACATGCTTCTCGAAGCCAGCACCATGACAGCCGACGATCTCACCGCCACGGGCACCACCCCGGGCACCATTGCCTTCATGTCTCCAGAGCAGGTGCATGGCGAGGAACTGGACTCCCGTACTGACTTGTTCTCCTTTGGAGTCGTGATCTACGAAATGGCCACAGGGCATTTTCCATTTGAACGTAAGACCGTCGGTGCGACCTTTGCCGCCATACTGCATGAATCGCCACAACCCGCAAAACGCTTGAATTCCCGAGTGCCGACAAGACTCGACGAGATCATTTCCAAGGCCTTGCAAAAGGATCGGACGTTACGCTATCAGCACGCCGCGGAGATCCGCAATGACCTGCAAGCGTTGAGAGGAGCCACGCAAGTAGCCGCGACGCCGGCCGCAGGCATCAAGAGCATCGCGACGCCGCCACACGAAACGGCGGTTTCCCGAAAGAGCGTATTAAAGCTTGCACTTCCGGTAGGCGTCATCGTGCTGGCTTTGCTGGGAGTGATCATCATTGGTCTTGGTCTGTCGCGCCGACGTACGTCTCAGGCATCCAAGCTCAATGAAAGGGATGCAGTTGTGGTCGCCGATTTCACGAACTCCACGGGCGAACCGGTATTCGATAACACGCTGAAGCAGGGACTTTCTATCACTCTTCGCCAATCGCCATTTCTCAACATCCTCTCTGATAGCAAAGTCGCTGCGACCCTGACCATGATGACTCGTCCGCCCAACACTCAACTCACGAATGACGTGTCGCGAGAGGTCTGCCAACGTACTCATAGCAAGGCCTACATCGGAGGGTCCATTTCCCCACTTGGGAAAGAGTATGTCCTCGGGCTGAAGGCGGTATCTTGCGAAACCGGCGATGTTCTCGCGGAGGAACAGGCAACGGCTGATCGCAAAGAGGACGTTCTGGCAGTCTTAGGGAAGGCCGCCGCGAACTTGCGCGAAAAACTCGGCGAGTCGCTGGCCTCGGTCACAAAATACAACCAACCCTTGGCAGAGGCGACAACCTCATCTTTGGAAGCTTTACAGCAATATAGCGAGGGGGGAAGAGCAGCGCGGGAAGAGGGGGACGCCGCGGCGATTCCCTACGCCAAAAGAGCGATCGAACTAGACCCGAACTTCGCAATCGCCTACGCTGGGTTGGGCGGCGATTACAGCAATCTGAACCAGGCGAGCCTGGCAAGGGAGAATTTTCGGAAGGCCTACGAATTGCGGGACCGCGTGACACAGCGGGAGCGCTTCCTCATTGAGGCTTCTTATTTTGGTTATGTAACGGGCGAAATCGATAAAGCTATTCAGACTTACACCGAATGGGCACGTACTTATTCGGCCGATTACGGACCCCATGCCGAGCTGGGAGACAGTTACAACTTCCTCGGACAATACGAAAAGGCAGCCGAAGAAACCAACGCAAGCCTCCGCCTTGAACCCGACGACGCGATTGCCTATGGAAATCTTGCTGGCGTTTACCTTTCTCTAGATCGAATCAAAGACGCTAAAGCCGCCTTGGACGAGGCAGGCAAGCGCAACTTGGATTCTGAATTCCTTCACCTGGATCGATATCATTTAGCGTTTCTGGAAAACGACCTGCCCGCTATGCAAGAGCAGTCATTGTGGGCGAGGGGAAAACCCTCAGCGGAAGATGGGCAGCTGTCAGATGACTCTGACACGGAAGCCTACTATGGGCGCCTGCGGAAGGCGCGCGAGCTTACGCGACAGGCGGTGGAATCGGCTAAGCGAAACGCAGGCGCCGACACCGCGGCACTTTGGCAGGTCAACGAGGCCTTACGAGAAGCCGAGTTCGGCAACACCGCACTCGCTCGCAAGGCTGTTGCGGACACCATGTCTTTGAGCTCGAAGCCTGATATCGAGTTGTTAGCCGCGCTGACTCTCGCACGCATCGGCGACACGGTACAGTCCTTGGCTCTGGCCGACAAAGTCGCTGCGGAATTCGACCGCGACACGATGATTCAAGCTTACTGGCTCCCAACCATCCGTGCCGCCATTGCGATTGATCGCGGCGACGCGCAAAAGGCAATCGAACTGCTGAGTACGGCTTCCGAATACGAACTTGGGGAGCCCGTACAATGGCCGTCTCACGGAACCCTGTACCCGGTATATGTCCGCGGCGAAGCGTATCTACGCGCGGGCGACGGCGTGCAGGCTGTCACGGAGTTCCAGAAGATGATTGACCATCGCGGCATCGTGGCGAACCTTCCGCTGGGCGCACTCGCCCATCTGCAATTAGGTCGCGCCTACAAGCTGGCTGGGGATGCGGGGAAGGCCCGTGAGGCTTACGCCGCATTCCTTGTGGTCTGGTTGCACGCCGATCCTGATATCCCCATCCTGCAGCAAGCCAAGGCAGAATATACGAAGCTGAAGTAAGCAGGTCACGCCCAAGAAGGCCCGTCTTCGAGATCAAACTCGATCACTCAATCAGTACTGAGAAACGCGCTTCGAGGAAGTTGGCCAGATTGGTAACGGGAAGTCTTAGTGCTGTATCTGAAGCGCCCACGAGCGAAGAGCTGGGAGTTGAGACGGTGTGTACGGGCGCTTCAGATACAGCGACTTGAAGGAAGCCGCCCCGGAGGACTATGTGATTTGTATCTGGATGAGCCAGTCTTGATCGTTTGCGAGTTTCCCGTTGCGGTCAAAGCGCTCGGGTTTCCGTAGCGGTTGGCAGAGAGAATGAGCGTGGGGCGGCGCATCGGAGCGTCTGTATCGCACCACCACACTGCATTCTGACAACCGCGAGACACAGAACCAGGGTGCGCGCCGAAGCACGAGCGAGATTCGAGGCTGGAGATGTGGATTCATGCGGCGCGCCGGCTGAGATGAGGCGGAGATCGGAGGAGAAGTTGCGCGGCGGAGAGGCGCTCGACAACTAGCATGGTTCCGCCGCAAAGCGGACATTGCCACAGCGAGTGAATGGGCAGCGCCGGCGAGGCGGTGCGCGTTGCTGGCGGATGGGATGGCTGGAGCAGCCGAGAACAGAGTGGAAGGAGTTCTGCTCGCCTCCGGTTAGCAAGAAATCCGAAGTTGCGGATTCGCATAAAACCGCGCGGCAGCAGGTGGAGTAGGAAGCGGCGAAGGAACTCTTCGACCGGCAGGGTGATGAGCCGCTTCTTGTTGCCGTGAGCGGAGTCGCGCCAGTGAAAGGTTACGTTGCCCTCGGAGAGAGCAACCAACCTGCTGTTGGAAATGGCAACGCGATGAGTGTAAGCGCCGAGATAGCGCAGCACATGTTCTGGCCCGCCGAAAGGCCGTTTGGCATAGACAACCCAGTCGTGACGGAACAGTACCCGCAGCCACGAGGCGAAGGCGCGCGGTTCCGCAAGCGGTAAGAGATTTCCGTGGAACTGGAGTGCGCCCTCATGAAAGGCGGTCTTGAGTCCGGCGACAAACTTGCCGCGGAAGAGACCGCTGAGCACCTTGATGGGAAGGAAGAAGGAGCACCGTGAGGAGATCCAGCAGGAGTGATCCGGAGCGAGACCGCCGGCGGCAACCACGCAGTGGACATGGGGATGATGTTGTAGTCGCTGATCCCAGGTATGGAGCACGCTGAAGAAGCCGATCTCGGCGCCAAGGTGCCGAGGATCGCGGGCGATCTCCAGCAGGGTTTCGGCGCTGGCGTGAAACAGCAGGTTGTAGATCAGCCGTTTATTCTGCAATGCGAGTGGAGCGAGTTCCCGCGGGAGTGTGAAGACGACGTGCACATAGCTGGTGGGTAGCAACTCCCGCTCCCGCGCCTGGAGCCAGCGCAGGCGGGCGTTGCCCTGACACTTTGGGCAATGCCGGTTTCGGCACGAGTTGTAAGAGATGGCAGAATGTCCGCAGTCTGAGCACTGATCGCGATGTCCGCCTAGCGCGGCAGTGCGACAACGTGTGATGGCTAGCAACACCTTTTCGTGTTGTCCGTTGATCCACTTGCGACTGCGCTCAATGAAGGACTGCCCGGCACAGCGAACGATGTCGGCCACCTCGAGAGGAGGCCGGTTCATGCGCTCGGTGTCGGTTCTCCTTCTCCTCGAATCGTGATTGCATCCAGCGGACTGCCGGTGGCGCTGAGATGCCGCCGGGAGAGGTGCAGATAGATCGTGGTTTCCTCCAGGTCGCGATGCCCCAGCAGCAACTGGATGGTGCGCAGGTCGGCACCGGCTTCGAGCAGATGGGTGGCAAAGCAGTGGCGCAAAGTGTGGGGATGGATGCGCTTGTGCTGGAGGCCAGCGCGTTGGGCGGCCTGCTGGCAGGCCTGCCAGAGAACCTTGGTCGTGATCGGGCGATTCTCGGTATGCCAGCGCCCACCAGGAAACAACCACGTTGAGGGCTTGTGCTTCAGCCCGCGCCAGTAGACGCGCAGAGCATCGAGCAGCTTGGGACTGAGCATGACATCGCGGTCCTTACGTCCCTTGCCTCCTCGAATATGAATGACCATGCGTTGGCTGTCGACATCGCCGATCTTCAGGTGCGCCACTTCGGCGCGACGTGCGCCCGTGGCATAGAGGGTCATCAGCAGGATGCGATGGAAGGGAAACTCCGCCGCGTCGATGAGATGGGCCACTTCGTCCTGGCTCAGCACCTGGGGCAAGTGCAGAACCTTCTTCGGATACGGTGTCTCGGCAACGCTCCAGCCGCGCTTCAACACCTGTACATAGCAGAAGCGCAAAGCGGCCAAGCGCTGCGTTACGGTGTTCGGGGCCAGCTTCCAGCGCGTGAACAACGCGGCCTGATACTGGCGAATATGCTCGGGGCCAAGCTGATCGGGTGAACGATGGAAATGCCGACTGAAATGCTCGACCGTGTGAATGTAAGCGTGGATGGTGGACTCGGCGTAGTTGCGGCGCCGTAGTTCCTCAAGCATGATCTGGCGTAGATGGGTCACAGAGAGTTCCTCCTCTGCGACAACAAACTAGCTCAGATCATCTCGACCGTCGGCTCAGCAACACGCGAATGCGTCCGCCGCAAAGCGGCTT
>Ga0210383_10002751_pt1 | contig 15857 bp, 13 predicted proteins | sample IncBWC14OmetaG_FD_160072 | JGI IMG/M metagenome (GOLD analysis project Ga0210383, IMG submission 160072) | Forest soil microbial communities from Barre Woods Harvard Forest LTER site, Petersham, Massachusetts, United States - Inc-BW-C-14-O ...
GCGAGATAGGTGATGGCGCCGGCGAGTGTAGCGGCGATGGACGAAGTGAGAATGTCGTAATTGCGCACGTGAGAAAGCTCGTGTGCGATGACGCCTTCGAGCTCGTCGTCGTTCATCAATTCCATCAGGCCCTGTGTAACCGCGACTGAAGCGTGGCTCGGATTGCGGCCTGTGGCGAAAGCGTTCGGCGCCGGTTGCGGGATCATATATAGCTTCGGCATGGGCAAATTGGCCTTTGCCGACAGGCGTTCCATTACGGCGTAGAGGCGCGGCTCTTGTTCTCGGGTGACCGGCCGCGCGCCGCTGGAAGCGAGGGCGATCTTGTCTGAAAAAAAGTAGGCGATACCGTTCATCAAGACGGCGATGATGAGCGCGATCGTCATGCCACCGCGGCCGCCGATGGCTGCCCCAGCGAAGAGGAGGAGCAGCGTCAGCGCCGTCAGCAAAAATGCAGTCTTAAATGTCTTCATGGCGTTTCACCCTTGCGCCAGTTCAGGCAGCGCCTGCCTTCATTTTCTCACGACGGAACGTCATCTCGCCATTCTTCGCGTCGACGTCCGCGACGATCGCGTCGCCGGGCTTGACTTCGCCTTCGAGCATCTTCAGCGCGAGCGGGTCCTGAATGAGCCGCTGGATGGCGCGCTTCATCGGACGCGCTCCGTAGGCAGGATCGTAGCCTTCGCGGAAGAGCAACTGCTTGGCGGCGGAGGTCAATTCGATCTTCACCTGGCGTTCGGCGAGCCGCTTCATCAAGCTCTGCAACTGCAGATCAATGATGCGCTCGATTTGCGCCTGGCCGAGCGAGTGGAAGATCACGATGTCGTCAATCCGGTTGATGAATTCCGGACGGAAGAGCTCACGCAGCGCGGCCATAGCTTCTTCGCGCGCCTTCCTCGGATCCTTGTTCGCGAGTTCGAAGATCGCGGTGGAGCCGACGTTGGACGTCATGATGATCACGGTGTTGCGGAAATCCACGGCGCGGCCTTTGCCATCCGTGAGGCGGCCATCGTCCAGGATTTGCAGGAGCACGTTGAAGATGTCCGGATGTGCCTTTTCGATTTCGTCGAGCAACACGACGGAATAAGGACGCCGACGTACGGCTTCCGTGAGCTGGCCGCCCTCTTCGTAGCCGACGTAGCCTGGAGGCGCGCCGATCATGCGCGCGACGGAATGCTTCTCCATGTACTCGGACATATCCAGGCGAATCACGGCACGTTCGTCGTCGAATAGGAATTCGGCGAGAGCGCGAGCAAGCTCCGTCTTGCCGACGCCGGTGGGACCCATAAACAGGAACGAGCCAATCGGGCGATTCGGGTCGTTGAGGCCCGACCGGCTGCGGCGGATCGCATTGGCGACGGACGCGAGTGCGGCGTCCTGGCCCACGACGCGAGCGCGGAGACGCTCTTCCATGTGCACGAGCTTCTCGATTTCGCCTTCGAGCAGGCGGCCGACCGGAATCCCCGTCCACTTGCTGACAATTTTGGCGATCTCTTCTTCGCCGACTTCTTCTTTCAACATCGGATGGCCTTTTTGCAGTTCAGCCAGGCGATCCTGTGCCTTCTTGAGTTCCTTCTCAGCGGCAGAGAGCTTGCCGTAGCGGATTTCGGCGACGCGAGAGAGCTCGCCGGAGCGCTCGAAGCGCTGCTCTTCGGTCTTGAGCCGGTCGATTTCTTCTTTTTGCTTGCGGATGGCGCCGATGGCTTCTTTTTCCGACTGCCAGTGCGCCTTCAGCCCGCTCGACTTTTCCTTGAGCGCACCAAGTTCTTTATCTATTTGCTTCAGGCGATCTTTCGAATGCGCGTCGGACTCCTTGCGCAGGGCCTGCCGCTCGATTTCGAGCTGCATCACACGACGCTCGAGTTCGTCGATTTCGGACGGGAGCGAATCGATTTCCATACGCAGTCCTGCAGCAGCTTCGTCGACAAGGTCGATGGCTTTATCGGGCAGGAAGCGGTCCGTTATATAGCGCTGCGAAAGCATGGCGGCAGCGACGATCGCGGCGTCTTTGATACGGACGCCGTGATGGACTTCATAGCGCTCCTTCAAGCCGCGCAGGATCGCAATAGTGTCTTCAATTGAAGGTTCGCCAACGAAGACGGGCTGGAAGCGGCGCTCGAGCGCCGGATCCTTTTCGATGTACTTGCGATATTCGTTGAGAGTAGTGGCGCCGATGGCACGCAATTCCCCGCGCGCGAGAGCGGGCTTGAGCATGTTGGAAGCGTCCATCGAGCCTTCGGCGGCACCCGCTCCGACTAGGGTATGAAGCTCGTCGATGAACAGAATCACCTGGCCCTCGGACTCTGTGACTTCTTTCAGCACGGCTTTGAGGCGGTCTTCGAATTCGCCGCGAAACTTGGCACCGGCGACGAGAGCCGCGAGGTCGAGCGAGACGATGCGCTTCGGCTTCAGTACTTCAGGGACATCGCCCGCGACGATGCGCTGGGCAAGGCCTTCGACGATGGCCGTCTTGCCGACGCCGGGCTCGCCAATCAGTACCGGATTATTCTTCGTGCGCCGAGCGAGAATCTGCATGACGCGGCGAATTTCTTCGTCGCGGCCGATTACCGGGTCGAGTTTGCCACGGCGCGCGAGATCGGTGAGGTCGCGAGCGTATTGCTCGAGCGCTCGATATGTGGCTTCGGGATTCTGCGAAGTGACGCGATGGCTGCCGCGCACGGCGGTCATGGCCTGGAGAATCGCGTCGTGAGTAGCGCCTGCGCGTGCGAGGATTTGGCCGGCAGCGTCTTTCGTCGCGCCTGCGATGGCCAGCAGAATGTGTTCGGTGGAGACGTATTCGTCTTTCAGGCTCTGCGCCTCATCGAAGGCGCGCGAAAGGATGTCGTTCGTGGCGTTGCTGAGATACTGTTCCGAGACGCCCGAGACTTTCGGCAGGCGCTCGACCTGCTGGTCGATTTCGCTTGCGATGCGAGCCGGCGAGACGCCGAGTTTTTCGAGGAGCGGCGGCACGACGCCGTCTCCCTGAGCGACCAGCGCCCAGAGGAGATGGAGCGGCTCGATTTGCTGTTGGCCGGAGCGGCCGCCGAACTCCTGGGCGGCTTGGAGCGCTTCCTGGGCCTTCACTGTTAATTTGTCAAAACGCAGCATGGCTGTTTGTTCTCACTTTGTCTTTATCTGACGGCATGGCCCTGCAAACAAGATGCGCTCCGGGGGGCGGCGGTTACGCCAAACCCCCGCGCGACGCAAGGCGTTAGTTCTGGCCATTTACAACGTTGACCTTTACTTGCTTCGGCTTCGATTCCGCCCGCTTGGGCAGTTCGACGGTCAGCACGCCGTTCTTATACTCGGCCTTGATGGCCTCGGTGTTAACAGTGTTCGGCAGGCTGAAGCTGCGGCTGAACGAGCCGTGGCTACGTTCGGTCCGGAGATAGCCGCCTTCCTTCACCTTCTGTTCGAACTTGCGTTCGCCGTGAATCGAAAGCGTGTTGTTCTCGATGCGAACGTCCAAGTCCTTCTCATTGATGTCGGGCAAATCGGCCTTCAACACGAGCTCGTTCTCGGTTTCGTAGATGTCGACGGCCGGGGCCCAAGAAGTAAGTGAATTCTCGCCACGGGTCTGAGGGGCGAGCTCGAAGAAGCGGTTGAGCTGCTCCTGCAGCCCAGAAAAGTTCACATAGGGATCCCAACGGGTGATTCTAGTCATCTGGCGTCCTCCAAAGAGATTGTCGCTGCTATAAGCGCAAGCAGATAATATGATATGAGCGGAACAATGTCAAGTCCATTCGAATCATAGATATCCTATTGACAGTGTTTGTCTTATTGCTACAAGACTCTTACAATCAGGCACTTGAGATAGTGCGTTTCTGGCATGGTCAGCAGTATGGGATGATCTTTGGCTTGTGTCCGCCGCTCAACGACCGCGATGGAGCGATGCGCATCGTTGGCGGCTTCGGCGAGGATTTGGAGGAACAGAGCTTCGGTGATGTGGTAGGAGCAGGAGCACGTAACGAGGAAGCCACCGCGCTGGAGTATCTTAATGGCGCGAAGGTTGATTTCCTTGTAGCCGCGATGGGCGGCGGGGATGCTGTCGCGGTTCTTGGCGAAAGCGGGCGGGTCTAGGATGACGGCTTGGAAGCGCCGACCGGCGTCGTCATATTCCTTGAGGAGGTCGAAGCTATTCCCCTCGCGGAAGTGGACATTGGGGATGCCGTTGAGGGCTTGATTGCGTTTGGCAGCTTCAACGGCTGCGGGCGCCATATCAATGGCCTCGACGTGTTCGGCTTTGCAAGCGACTGTGAGCGCAAAGCCGCCCTGGTAGCTGAAGCAGTCGAGGACGTCGCCCGAGGCATAGCGGCGCGCGGCGAGGTGATTTTCGCGCTGGTCGAGGAAGGAGCCGGTCTTCTGGCCTTTCTGGAGATCGTAGGTGAACGTGACGCCGTTTTCCTTGGCGTGAATTTCCGGTGGAATTTCGCCGGCGAGGACGCTGACTCGCTGGTCGAGACCTTCGAGGAGACGGACTTTCGGATCGTTGCGCTCGAGGATTCCTGCTGGAGAAAAGACTTCTGCGAGAATTTGTACGAATAGGTCTTTGTGGCGTTCGGTGGATTGGCTAAGCGTCTGGATGACGAGGTACGGGCCGTATTTGTCCACGACGAACGAAGGAATCAGGTCTGCTTCGCCATAGACGAGGCGGCAGGCGTCGGAGTTTTCGACCACGAGCCTGCGGAATTCGGCGGCGCGTCGGATGCGCTCTGCGAAAAAGGCGCGGTCCGTCGGCACGTCGTCAGAAGTGAGCAGGCGAAGAGAGATTTGCGATTTGTCGCTATAGAAGGCGCGCCCGACGAAGCGGCCGCGTTCGTCGGTGACTCGGACGATTTCGCCGGGCTGAGCTTGAGCCGAGCGGAGGTCGCTGCGGTAGACCCACAGATGGCCCGAGCGAAAACGCTCTACGCCGCGAGGGCTGATGATTGCGGATGGCTCGGCCATGTCTGCGTCTTTGTTTCTGCCTCGGCGCCTGCACCGAATGGCCGATTCGCTACAATGGCGGCGAGTGCTCTGGGGACCGCCGGCGGCAGAGGAGGTCCAAGAGGAGCAGCGGCGCTAGCGCGAGGCCAGACGGTTGTGCTCTCTTAACATACTTGGGCGGCGCGTGCCACGGGTTTCGCGGCGCTAGCGCGCCAGCTACGTAAGCGAGCAGGAAATCGGCGATTTTCGATAGTCGCGCAAGCAGACAATGAAACTCAGCGAATTCCACTACGATTTGCCACCCGAGCGGATCGCGCAGCGGCCGCTGGCCGCACGCGACGAATCGCGGATGATGCTGCTCGATCGCGCGAGCGGGGCGTATAAGGACCGCTGGTTTCGCGAGTTTCCATCGCTGCTGCGCGGTGATGAACTGATCGTGCTGAACAATGCGCGAGTGCTGCCGGCGCGATTATTTGGGAGGCGCGCGGGCATCCATGCGACGGAGCCAGGAAAACGCAATGCGGCGCGCGGCGAGTTTCTCTCCACGCGGATCGAAGTGCTGCTGGTGCGGGAGCTAGAACCGGGACTTTGGGAAGCGCTGGTGCGGCCCGGGCGGAAGGTGCCGTCAGGGGAACGGATTGTATTCAGCGCCGAGGGCGAGGAAGCGCGCGGGGACGACTCGCGGGAAGCTCCGAGCTCGGCTCCGGCGGGCTCCGAATTGGAAGCGGTGGTAGAAGGTCGCGGAGAATTTGGTCTGCGCGTGCTTCGTTTTTCTTGCACGAGCGAATTGCAAGAGGTGCTCGGGCGGCTCGGGCATATTCCGCTGCCGCCGTATATCAAGCGTGCGGATGAACTGGAGGATCGCGAGCGATATCAGACTGTTTACGCAAGCCGAGGAAGCGCAGTGGCGGCGCCGACGGCGGGACTGCATTTCACGGGCGACATATTAGAGAAAGTGCGCGCGCGGGGAGTGGAGATCGCGGAAATTACGCTCGATGTGGGGCTCGGTACATTCGAGCCGGTGCGCACGGAACGGCTCGAAGATCACAAGATTCATCGCGAGCATTATGAGATTTCCGAGGCCGCGGCGGAAGCCATAGAGCGGGCGCGTCGCGAGCGGCGGCCGATACTTGCGGTTGGTACGACGGTAGTAAGGGCACTCGAAGATGCCGCGGAGAAATCGGGCACGGCCGGCGGTGCGTTGAGACCGGGACGTGCGGAAGCGTCTATTTTTCTATATCCGGGGAAGCCATTTCGCGTGGTCAGTCAACTGCTAACGAATTTTCATTTGCCGGGCTCGACGCTGCTCGCGCTGGTTGCGGCGTTTGCCGGGCACGAGGCGGTGTTGCGCGCGTACAGACATGCCGTCGAGGCGCAATATCGCTTTTATAGCTATGGCGATTGCATGCTGATCCGCTGATTTGGCGAGCCGCGCCGATGCGAGCTGAGTACGCTTAGGTCGCTGTCGGGGCGTGGCTTGCGGGTGCCGAGCAAGCTCCCGGATATCGTGCAACTGGAACCGGGTTCGTCTATAATCCGCATCCTGCAAGGGAGCTTGGGGATGCGGTACCTGATTTTAAGCGACATACACGCCAACCTGACGGCTTTGGACGCCTCGCTGGCGGCGGCCAAAGGCCGCTGGGAGAAGGCCGTCTGTCTCGGCGACGTGGTGGGCTACGGGCCGGATCCGAACGAGGTGATTGACCGGATTCGCTCGATCGAAGCGACGACGATTCGAGGCAATCACGACAAAGCGGGTAGCGGGCTGGCGGATGCGGATGATTTCAATCCGGTGGCGCGGAGCGTCGCGCTCTGGACGCGCGAACAACTGAATCCGGCGAACCGCGAGTGGCTCGTGAAATTGCCGATCGGTCCCGTGGCCGTGAACGGATTTTCGATCGTGCACGGCGCGGCGAAGGATGAAGATGAGTACGTGTTCGCGCCGGCGCAGGCGCTGGACAGCCTGCTGGAGGCCGCGACTCCCGTGACATTTTTCGGGCATACGCACTTGCAGGGCGGCTTCATGTTGCACGACGACAAAGTGGAAGTGCTGCACTTCAAGCCAACCGACGATACGCACTTCGCATCTATGGCGATCGATAAGGGCACAACGTACTTGCTGAATCCGGGTTCGGTGGGCCAGCCGCGCGACGGAGACATTCGAGCGGCATTTGCGATTGCGGATATCGAGCAGAAGTCCGTGGAGTTCTGGCGCGTGCCGTACGATATCGAATCGGTGCAGAAGCGCATGGCGCACGCGGGGCTGCCGGAGCCGCTGATCTTGCGTCTGGCGTTCGGCCGGTAAGATAATTTGGACATGGCGGAGCCGGGCGAAGATCGAGACGCGCAGCACCGACGCGATATGCCGGTGATGTTTATCGCCGGAGCGATCGTGGTTGCGATTTGTTTAGCCGGGCTCGTATTCCTGATTCATATTTCGCAGCCCAGCGGAGCGGTTGCAGCGAAGCAGTTGCCGTTTGGCGCGGCCGAACAGTCCTACGCCGAGCACATTCAGTTCGCGAATATACAGATGGCGCGCGCGAAGAACATGCTCGATCAGGAGTTCACATACGTTGGCGGAACGATTGAGAATGAGGGAACGCAAACGGTCAAAGCGATGGACGTGCTGATCGAGTTCCGCGACCCGTTCAACCAGGTGATCTTGCGCGACACGGAGCGGCTGATCGGCGCGTCAACGAATCCGTTGGGCCCATCGCAACCGCGCGATTTTCAAGTGACGCTCGAGCACATTCCGGAACAGTGGAACCAGCAGTATCCATCGATTAGGGTGACGGGATTGATTTTGCAAGCGCGGTAGGACAACTTTCACCAAGCAACGGATGGACGCACGACTGTCTCTAAACGAAAGGGAGATCGTCCCGTGGAACAGTGGGCCGAACTTGGCCGGGCCCTGAACGCCGTGACGGCGTCCGGCACTGCGGAAGTGCGGGAAGACGGCGAGTGGCTGGCAGACCTGGCCACAGTGCGCTGCGAGCTCAGCCACGTGGGGCGCGCACCGATCGTTCACCTCTGGTCCGACAAGTGCAATCTCACCCGGCGTATCGTCAGCGTCCGCGAACATTCCGACGACCGCATCATTCTTGAAGTGCAGCGATTCGGACGCACCAAACCCATCAAACTCGAGATCCTGCGCGGAGAATCGCCGCGGCCGGTGGCGCGCGTCTCGCGAGAGCAATTTCGTGCGCGGCTCCGGAGAACTTTGGCGGAACAGTTTCCCGACGCGACAATCGAATCGCTGACGATCGCGCAGAACCTGGAGCATTCTTTTTCCGGGCTTTACGTCCGTGGGTGGATGCGCGAAGGATCTCGCGCGTGGGCACTGATGGCTGTTTCGCCGTCGGAAAGTGCGACGGCCATCGAGGGAATGCTGGCGTTTGGCCTTCTCTGGCTCGACTTCTCGCGCAATCGTTCCAGCTTGCGTGCGATCGAAGGGCTGCGATTGTTCGTGCCGGATGGCAAGAGCCGTCCGTTGCGTGAGAGGATCCTGGCACTCAATAACGCGGCGCGGACGGAAATCTTCGAGTTCCGCGAGCCGGATGGGCGCATGCAGAAGATGGACCTAGCGGACGCCGGGAATCTCGAAGGCCGCGTAATCGCGCGGATAGAAGCAGACGCAAAACTCGAAGCAGCGCGCGAAGCCTTCGCACAGATTCCGACGCTGGCGATGGCCGACGCTATTTTTCGAACGGCGTGCCGCATGCGCCTCCTCGCTGGAACGGACGAAGTCGCGCTCTGCTTTCGCGGGCTCGAGTTCGCGAGACACACGCCGGCAGGCGTCGTCTTCGGCGTGGCGGAGGATCGTGAGCCATTCACGGCCACGACACGGCCAAGTTTGGAATGGCTGCTGCGGCAACTCGACGTGCACCGAAGCGCGCTGGCCGGAGATACGACGCACCGGCTGTATCGTGCGGCGCCGGAAAAATGGCTCGAGACGATGGTCCAGGGCGATCCTTCGCGACTCGACGCTCAGCTCGATCTCAAGCACATTTACTCGCAGATTCCGGCGCTCGCCGGCGCCGATCGCGGCGTAATCGATCTTCTCGCAGTGACGCGACGCGGCCGGCTCGTGGTGATCGAACTCAAGGCATCGGAAGATTTACAGATGCCGATTCAAGCCGTCGACTACTGGCTGCGAGTGCGGCGCCATCAGCGCGAGGGCGATTTCGAGCGGCTCGGTTATTTCAGTGGCACCAAGCTCGATCCACAGCCTCCGCTCCTGTGGCTCGTCGCGCCAGGATTGAGATTTCATCCCGCCATCGACACCCTCGTGAAATATCTTTCGCCAGAGATTTCCGTCGCGCGAATCGGCGTGAACGAAAATTGGCGACGCGGAATCCACGTGGTACTAAGGCAATGAGTGTTGCTTAGGGTGTTTTCTCTAATTCGAGAAAAAATCAGCTGCAAAAAAGGAAGGGAAGCGGACCGGGTAAAACCGGCCCCGCCTCCCGGGGTGTGTCCTAGAAGTGATTTAATTAGTTAGACGTAAACTTGCGGAAAAGGTTGCATGATTTTGCCGCGACGAAAAAAAATCTGAAAAGCGAGAAGTGTCAATAAAAGAGATATTTGCGCCACTTCTCGTCGCGAAAACCGATCAAGCGCATCAGCTGACGAGATGTGTGCAACGTGAAAGGGCGCGGGCGGCGCTGAAGCGCGAGGCCCGCTTCTTCCGGCGTGCGATCGCCCTTGCGATTGTTGCAGGTGTAACAGCAGGCTACGAGATTCTCCCAAGACGAGCGTCCGCCGCGCGATCGCGGCAGCACGTGATCGAGCGTGAGTTCTGAAGCAGGAAATGCGCGCCCGCAGAACTGGCAAGTATTGCGGTCGCGCAGCAAAATATTTTTCCGCGAGAGCGCGCGGCTCTGCTGCGGGATGTGCCGGTAGGCGAGCAGGCGGATCACCGAGGGCACTTGAATCTTTTTCGAAGTGGAATGCACTTCGGCGTGATTCGTTTCCTCTGCCTGTGCAACGCCTTTAAGCATGAGGACGAGCGCGCGCCGGACAGCCGTCACGTTGATAGGCTCAAATGTTGCGTTGAGGACCAGCACCGGCGCTTGCATCACGGACGGCTTGCCGGTGGCTGGGGCCGGAGCTTTCAGGGGGGCGCTATCCGGCGCAGCGCCTCGGGCCAACGTGACGTTTGGCCTGGGCCGTAAGCCTGTTTTCAACCGGATGTCCATTTGCGCCGCCTTTGCGTCGCTAAGTCTTCCTCTACTAAAAGATGCTCCTCATACCCGAAGGGTTTCCGCCGCCGGCCGAGAGATTCGCCGCGACTTGCGCAACCCGGCCGCGATCGTACCATCCAGGAACGACCCGGCCGACCGTAAGTCCCAAGACGACAGATGCACCAGCACGTTTGAGGCCACGAGAACATGCGTCGAGCGTCGCGCCGGTCGTCATTACATCATCTACCAGCAGGAGGCGGAGGTTGTCAACCCGCGCGCTCTTGTGGGTCACGTAGGCGCCACGTACTGACCTCCAATGTTCGGTGCGCGAGAGCACCTGTTGGGGCGGACGAGGGACGGTGCGTACAAGAAGGCGTGGCCTAACGGGGAGCCCGAGACGCTTCGCGAGCGGCCGGGCGACGAGTTCGGCTTGATTGTAGCCGCGTTCCCGAAGACGGCTGAAGTGGAGCGGGACGGGAACAACGGCATCGGCGCGCCATTCATTGCGCTCGGCGGAAACAAGTTCGAAGAGCTGATCCGCGAACCAATTACCGAGCCGCGTGACTTCGTCATATTTCATGAGGAGGATGGCGCCGGAGAGCGCGTCGTTGTAGATCGCGAGCGACCGGGCGCGATCGAAGGCATAGAAATCGGCACGGCAGAGGCGGCATAGCGGCCGCTCAATTTCTTTCATGATCGGCGAAGCGAACGGGCGACCGCAGTGCGCGCACATCGGGTCGACGATGCGTTCGAACGCATGGAGGCAAGCATCGCAGATGGGAATGCGGCTCGCGCGCAGAAGCGGGGCAGCGCAGATGCGGCACGGCGCCGGAAAGAGCACCGAAGCAAGCGCGTCAAGCGCGTTCTGGAAGTTCATGTGAGAGCACTTAACCGGAAGGTTACCGGAAGAAGCTACCGCAAAACGGGCGCGCAGGGAAGTGCGCGAAGCGATTAAAGCGGTCACACCTGCAGAAAACGCCCGCAATCGCAGGCAGAGTCTAGAGCAAGCCCTGTTCGGTCTTTTCCTGGCAGGTGATGCAGTAGCGGGTCCAGGGCACTGCTTCCAGTCGCTTCTGCTGAAGTTCCTGGTGGCAGGCGGCACATTCGCCAAACTCGCCTTCTCGGATGCGCGCGAGGGCGTTGTCGAGCAATTGGAGCAGCGAGCGATCGTTGTGCGTCTGGCCGAAGAGAAATTCCTTGGTGTAGGAATTCGCAGCCTTGTCGGCGAGATCCACCGTGGGATCGTCGTCGGCCTCGCGGCCTTCCTGTTCGGTGCGCGCGATGCTGCGGAGCAATTCCTCGCGGCGCGTTTGCAGTTTCTTTTTGTAGTAGTCGAGACGCTTCTTATCCATCGTTGAGTCCCACGGCGAGCGCAAAAGCCTCGCCCAAATCAAGAAATTTTAGCGATAGCGGCGTGGCTTGTCAAATCGGGCAAGCAGGCGGATGGGCAAAGTGCATCGGAAACAGGCGCCGCGCGCTCACTTGATTTGGTGTGACGGCCCTATTGCGGCCCACGCCGACCAAAGATAGATGCTGACGTCGCCGGAAAGGATTCACGCGGCGCGCGGCGTCACGTTCTTTGCCGGGAAAAGAAGATGAATTCCGAGCCCGCCGACGATCAGCACCGCGAGAGCGAAGTAGCTGCCTTCGGGGCCCACGCTGCCTCCCGTGAGCCAGCGCGCGCCGTGGAACGAGGCGCTGTAGAGATGTCCGCTCGCGACGAGACCGCTATCGGGCGTGCCGTAAAAGTAAGTTTCTCCCCAGTCCCAGGCAGCGTGCATGCCGATGGCAAACCAGAGGCTGCCCGTGCGCGCGAGCGAAAAAGCCGCCAAGAGACCAAACGAGCCGGCCATCACCGCGCCGAAAATCGCTTCGCCGGAATTTCCGAGGTGGATGTAGCCGAAGAGACAGCTGAGAACCAGAGCGGCAGGCCAGAAGCCGATGCCGTCAGTAAGCGTCGCCTGCATGTAGCCGCGGAACGAGATTTCTTCGCAGAGGCCGACGAGAAGGAAGCCGATGGCGTAGAGGAAGCCGTACTTGATTGCGTCGTGCCGATCCAAGGTGATACCGCCGAGCGACATGCCGTGAAAAGCGCCAATCGCCACAAGCAAGAGCGACAGCATCGAGAAACCGTAGGGAACGCCTTGCCAGAAGCGCTTGCTGAGGATGCCGACGCCGGGAATGCCGTAATCGGCCAAGCGCTTTTTTTCGATCGCCTTCATGACCAAGACGGAAATCATGATGATTACGAAGAGGAAGCCCTCGTTGAAGATCAGTACGCCGGCGTTGAGGCTGCCCGTGCTGAATCGCTTCAGGATGTGATTGACCACCCACGGGATGCCGAAAAGCGTCTTGCGCAACGCGAAGCCGATTCCATAAAGGAGTCCGATGAAGATCAATAGACGCCAGAGCGAACGCAGTCCTTTGGCGCCCACGAAGATAGTGGCGAGGCTGAATCCACCGGACGGCGCCGGTGGCGGGCCGGAAACGCTTGATGGCGAAGCAGGTTCAACTGGGCTGAAAGTCATGAGAGGGCTCCATCGTTGCGATTCCCCGGCAACTGCAAATGCATACGACTGAGGTCGCTGGAAAGTTCCGACACCATAGCACAAAACGGGCGGAACGACGCTGTCTCGGCCACGCTGCGTCGAGTGCCTGAGTGTATGCTAGTGTTAATCGGCGGGCGGGTGGGCCCTTCGGAAGCACGAAGGAGAACGTCATGAAACGAATTCTTCGCACGGCTCTGGGAGTCACTCTAGCGTTCGCGTGCTTGTTGCTTGCGCCGATGGCCGTCGCGCAGACAGGGAGCCTCTCGGGAAAGGTGCTCGACCTCGAGGGCAAACCTGCCGCTGGAACAAAGGTAACGATCACGAACAAGAACACGGCGCAAAGTTACTCGACCAATACGGATTCGAACGGCTTGTACTCGCAGGCGAATCTAATTCCGGGCGTCTATTCGGTAAAGTTCGAGAGTGCGCAAGGGCAGGGCGACACGCAGGACGTGACGATCGACGCAGGTGAGACGACGCTCGTCGAAGATTTTCGGACCGCAGCCGCGAGGGAAGGAGGCGCCTCGACAGGCGACGCGGGAAAACAGCGAACGATGGCGAACTCGTCGGCGCAGATGAAGGGCCACGTCAAAAATGGCAACGACGCCCTGCACGACGCGCAGGAACTTCGGAAGCAGATGCCCATGGCGAAGTCCGAGGAAAAAGCGGCGCTCCAAACGAAGATGAAAACGGATTTTCAAACAGCGGTGGATGAGTACCAGGCGGCCTTAAACATTTTGGTTACCGGCGACACAAACAAAGTGGAGGCGATGGGTTTGATCGGAGTGCAACGCAACGGGTTGGTGGACCAGCAGAAAGCGACGCAGATGTTGGTGCAGGATAAGAACGTGCCAATTCTTCTGACGAATCTGGGGCTGGCTTACAGCGGCCTGGAAGATTACGTGGAGGCGATCAACGTGCTGCAGCAGGCGACCACCATGAAGGCTGAACCGAGCACATATATGCAGCTAGGCACGGACCTGGCGGCGGTTGGGAAGGTTTCTGATGGCATGGCGACCTGCGACAAGATTCCGAGTACCGATCCCGCCGCGACGGAATTGCTGGACGGGTGTTACAAGAACATCGCAATACTTCTGATGAACGCCAACAAAATGGCAGATGCCGTGGCGCCGCTTCAGAAAGCGACGCAGCTCAATCCCAAAGACGCGACGGCGTGGAAGATGCTGGGTGATTCGCTGAGCAATTCGATCACGACGAAGGAAGCGAATGGCAAGACCGTCTACGTGATCCCACCTGGGATTTTCGAGGCATACCGGCATTATCTGGAGCTCGAACCGAACGGAGTTTACGCGGCTCAGGTGAAGGCGACATTGGACGGGTTCGAGCAATTGCAGAAATCGCAATAGGAGCATGGCGCGCCGGGTTGCGGCGGCAGGAGGTGGCTGCTAAAATCTTGAGTTTGCGCACCCTGGGGAGGCGCAATCGAGCGGACCCTTCCACGCATCTGATTGACGGCACCGGGCGATATTGGATGACGCCGGGCCACCACGGAACAAATTGAAAGCGCAAAAGATAGCTCATCGGGATTGCGGCGCAGGGGAGGACTGGTTTGGCCAAATATGATCTGGTGATCATCGGAAGCGGGCCGGGCGGATACGTGGCGGCGATTCGAGCCGGGCAGTATGGGCTGAAGACGGCGGTCGTCGAGAAGGACCCGTTCCTGGGCGGGACCTGCCTGCATGTGGGATGCATTCCCACGAAAGTGTTCTTGCACCACGCGGACATCTACGACCACTTCAAGCGCGCGGAAGAGTTCGGATTCGAAGTGAAAGACGTGAAGGTGAACTGGCAGGCAATCCTGGCGCGCAAAGACAAAATCGTGAAGAAGCATGCGGGGGGTATCGGCGCGCTCTTCAAGAAGAATAAGGTGGAATCCATCACAGGCTGGGGGCGGATTGAAGGTCCCGGCCGGGTGAGTGTGGAGAAAGACGGCAAGAAAACGGAACTCGAGACGAAGAACATCATGCTAGCGACTGGATCGGAAGCGCGGTCGCTGCCGGGCGTGGAAATTGACGGCAAGACGGTGCTGACGAATCGCGAGATTCTGCAGCTGCAGGATATTCCGAAGTCCATGATCGTGGTCGGTTGCGGGGCCGTCGGCGTGGAGTTCGCGTCGATCTTTAATACATTCGGAACGAGTGTGACGTTGCTCGAAGCGCTGCCGCGCATCGTGCCGCTGGAAGATGAAGATATTTCGCCGGAGCTCGAGAAAGCTTTCAAGAAGAAAGGCATTCGCACCGAAAACGAAGCAAAAGTCGAATCGGTGAAAAAAGATGCAAACGGCGCGGCGGTGACGTTCAAAGACAAGACCGGAAAATCGCAGACGATTTCAGCGGAGAAGGTGTTGATCGCCGTGGGGCGTCGGCCGATGACGGAAAACTGCGGGCTCGAAAAGACGAAGGCAAAGGTCGAGCGCGGTTTCGTCCATGCGAACGCCTATTCGGAGACCGCCGAGACGGGCTTGTTCGCGATTGGAGACATCGTCGCGGGACAGCCGCAACTGGCGCATGCGGCTTCGATGGAGGGACTGATCGCGGTAGGGCGCATGGCGGGGAAAGACGTGCAGCCGTTTGACCGGAGGCGCTGCCCGAACGCGACCTATTGCGAGCCACAGATTGGCTCGATTGGTTTGACCGAAAAGCAAGCGCGCGAGGCGGGCTACGACGTGAAGACGGGTAAGTTCCCGTTCCTCGGCAACAGCAAGGCGACGATCCTCGGGCAGCACGAGGGATTTATCAAGGTTGTCGCGGAAGCGAAATACGGCGAGATTTTGGGTGTGCACGCGATAGGGCCGCTGGCAACCGAAATCATCGCGGAACCGGTGGCGGCGCTGGGCCTTGAAGCCACGCTCGACGATATGGCGACCATCATTCATGCGCACCCGACCGTTTGGGAAGCGATGGGCGATGCGTTCAATGCGGTGCGCGGCTTGCAGATCAATTATTGAGTCACTCCGGAATCGACGTGGAACGAGCTGAGAAAATCTGTTGGGTCGTTGATCTCGGGCTGATCGCCTACGCGACGGCGTGCGAGTTGCAGCGGCAGCTTATCGGGGCGCGCAAGGCAGACGTGATTCCAGACGTGCTGCTTTTCTGCGAGCATCCGCACGTGATTACGCTGGGCCGGAATGCGAAGCAGTCGAGTCTGCTCGCTTCGAAGCAAGTGTTGGCGCAACGCGGCG
>Ga0210383_10002752_pt1 | contig 15856 bp, 15 predicted proteins | sample IncBWC14OmetaG_FD_160072 | JGI IMG/M metagenome (GOLD analysis project Ga0210383, IMG submission 160072) | Forest soil microbial communities from Barre Woods Harvard Forest LTER site, Petersham, Massachusetts, United States - Inc-BW-C-14-O ...
ATACGGCGCGGTAGCGCATCTTCGCGCTCTGGCGTACGAAAAGAAGATTTTTCGTCAACGCCGCCTGGATCGCGTTGTGATCAGCGTTGGGAACTTGACGGTTGGCGGGACCGGCAAGACCCCCATGGTCCTATGGATCGCGGAAAGGCTGCTGGCAGAAGGTAAAAGCGTCGCGATACTTACACGAGGATACCGCGGCAAAAACGTCGGAGCGACGGCGGGTAAGTCTAAATCTTCCGGCGGCTCGGAGGCTGATTCGACCAGCGATGAGGTTCAGCTTCTGAAATCCCATCTTGGTGAACGTGTATTGTTTGGCGTCGGAGCAGATCGCTACAAGAGCGGCGTGGCGCTTGCGGGACGCGGAGAGAAATGGTTCATCCTCGACGATGGATTCCAGCATCTGCAGCTTGCGCGGGACGTTAACATCGTTTTGCTCGACGCGAGCAAGCCCTTCGGCGGCGGGCATCTGCTGCCGGCGGGACGTTTGCGTGAGCCTCGTTCAGCGTTGAATCGCGCGGATATGATCGTGATCACGCGCAGCAAGCATGCGCCGGCAATTGAGTCGGTTATCTGTCATTATTCGAACGCGCCCATTTTTTACGCGCATACGAAATTAGATTCGGTGTGTTCACGCCTGCAGCCGCAATTAACTTTGGCAGAAGCGCGCGGGAGAGTATTTTTTGCTTTTTGCGGAATAGGGAACCCAGCAGCATTCATCGCGGATTTGCGCGAGTGGGGATTTCAAATTGTCGGCCACAAGTTTTTTCGCGACCACCACCGCTATTCGCCGGCGGACATAGCTGAGATCGAGAAGGAAGCCAGGAAAGCCGGAGCCACTGGATTGATTTGTACGGAGAAGGATAGTTTCAATTTGCCGGAAACTTCGTCATCCATGGACGTATCGGTCTGCGCCATTTCGCTGCAGGTGGACAAGGGAAATGATTTCTGGCGCGGAATCATGACCAAGGTGCAATCCAAGGCGCGCGATGTCCTGTAGATTTCCGAATTCAGAGGGTGCAAAGCAATATACGTTGATTGCCGCGTTCGCTGACGCTGTGATACTTTGCGACCGACCGGGAACGCGTGCTGACTTCGGATCTGAGGAGATTTGTTGAGCGTAAGGCGAAAAAAAACCAAGTTGAGTTCAAAAGTGAAGCTGCGTTCCGGCGCTATCCATGCCGATGCATCCGTCGACCTTACACGGCTGCTCGACATCGTCGCTTCGTTTCCACGCCGAACCATCTGCGTAATGGGAGATTTTGTGCTGGATCAGTTTGTGTCCGGTGAGATATCGCGTATTTCCCGCGAAGCGCCGGTACTGATTCTGCGCCATCGTCGCACGGAGGCTTATCCAGGTGGTGCGGCTAATGCTGTGAACAATCTTGCTGATCTTGGCGCAAAAGTCTTGCCCGTAGGAGTCGTGGGTGACGACAACGAAGGCAAAATGTTGCTCGACTGTTTTCGTGGAAAGCGGATCGACACTTCCGGGATTCTTCGTATGCGCCACCGGGCGACAACCACCAAAACGCGCTATCTCGCCGGCTGGACCCATACTACGGAGCAACAAGTTCTTCGCGTCGACCGCGAACCGCGAGAAGGGCTTCCGGAGCGCATTCGGAAATCGCTTGAACGAAAATCTCGCAAAGCTGCGAAAGGCGCCGACGCTGTTCTAGTTTCTGATTACGGGTTGGGAGCCGCATCTCCGGAAATTGTTCGCAAGCTCAGCGCGAAATGCATGACGCTAGATTCGCGCTATCGATTGCTCGAGTATCGCAGCCTTTCGATCACCGCTGCAACGCCGAACGAGCCCGAGCTCGAAGCGGCGTATCACGTGACCGTGGGAAATGACACGCGAAGGCTTGAAGAATTAGGGCGGCGAACGTTGCGTGATCTGGGCTTGGAGGCACTGGTTGTGACCCGTGGCAAGGATGGAATGGCTGTCTTCGAAAACGGCGCCGGCAAGCAAGAGCACGCTCACAACATCGCAATTTATGGTTCGGATGCTCCCGTAGACGTCACCGGCGCGGGCGACACAGTGATCGCAGTTTTTACGCTGGCGCTTGCAGCGGGAGCTTCTTATATCGAAGCGGCGCATCTGGCGAACTATGCGGGCGGAGTCGTAGTGATGAAGCGGCGAACTGCAACCGTCACACGCGCTGAACTCGAAGCGGTGTTGCGCCGCGAAGCTACCGCGCAACGCTGAAGACTCCATGGATACCCGCGAAAAAATATTATCGCGCGAAGGACTGCACGATGTGCTCGACGAGCACCGTCGAGCCGGCCGAACAGTTGTGTTCGCGAACGGCGTTTTCGATTTGCTGCATGTGGGGCACGTGCGTTATCTGCAAGCGGCGCGCGAAGAAGGCGACTTGCTCATCGTGGGCGTAAACTCGGATGCCAGCACGCGATCTTTGAAAGGAGCCGGCCGCCCAATTCTGACCGAACGCGCACGCGCCTCGCTGGTGGCCGCTCTGGCTGCCGTGAATTACGTGGTGATCTTCGACGAACTCGACGTAAATGCGCTACTGCGCGAATTCCAGCCTGATGTGCACGCGAAAGGCACGGATTACTCGCCGGAAACCGTTCCGGAACGCGACCTCGCAACGCTTCTCGGAATTCGCATAGCAATCGTGGGCGATTCCAAAAATCATTCCACGCGCGAACTCATCGCACGCCTGCGTCACGAGAAAGATGGTTGAACCGCGTTTCCTACTCGTTCGGCTTGGATCGCTCGGCGATATCGTCCACGCTCTGCCCGCCGCCGCCGCGCTGCACGATACGTTTCCAGAAGCACGCATTGACTGGGTTGTCGATTCGAAATGGGAGCGTTTGCTGGAAGGAAACAGCGATCTGAGCAATGTGATTTCACTAAAAAGCAAAAGTGCGTCCGGAATCTCGGCCGCGGTCCGCCAGTCGCGGGCCGCGAAATATACACACGCCATCGATTTTCAAGGCCTCTACAAATCTGCGCTCGTGGCATTTGCGTCGGGCGCGCCGCGGCGAATTGGCTTTCAGCGCAGCTATGCGCGTGAAGGATTTGCATCGGTTTTTTACACAGATCGTTTGAACCCGCGAGGGGCGCACAAAGTCGATCACAACCTCACTCTCGCGGAACGCGCCGGCGCGCGAATCGCGAACCCACGATTCTCGCTCGCGATTCGTCCCGCAGATGACGAGCGCGTGTCCGGCGAACTCGCCGCCCACGATCTGCGCGAATATTTCGTGCTGAATCCCGGAGGAGGCTGGCGCTCTAAATGTTGGCCCGCCGAACGCTACGGAGAACTTCATCGTCAACTAGCCGAGCAATATAATTTACGCGGAGTCGTCACTTTTGGTCCCGGTGAAGAAGAATTGGCGCAACAAATAATTCGCGCGGCTGGAAATCCTGCGCCGGTCGCGCTGCCACTCGAACTTGGTCCCCTGATGGCGGCGTTGCGGCGGGCAAAATTCGTGGTCTCCGCCGACACCGGGCCGCTGCATCTCGCCTCGGCGCTCAAGACTCCCGTCGTCGGCTTATTTGGGCCTACCGATCCCGCGCGCAACGGGCCGTATTCACCCGATGATGTGGTAGTTCGCAATCCGCGATTCGGTGAAACGACTTACCGGCGCGGCGCATCCTACTCGCCTGCCATGCTTTCAATCACCGTCGAGCAGGTTGTCGAAGCCGTTCAGCACCGCTTGAGGCTTCGTTCGTGAGCCAACCGCGAAAATTCTGGATGCGCTGGCGCGTTCGCGTGGGCTATCCAGTCGCGGTCCTTTACTGGCTTTTAGCGAATCCGACACCTCGCTGGATCGTAATCGGAGCAGTGGTAGCGGCATTCGGATTGATGGTTCGCGCGGCGGCCTCGGGACAACTGCGAAAGAATGAGGAACTAGCGACGTCCGGGATTTACGCGCACACACGAAATCCTCTTTACCTGGGAAGCGCAATTCTAGCGACCGGATTTATTATGGCCGGGCATTCCTTATGGGCCGGATTGCTGGTAGGCGTTTATTTTTGCGTGTTCTATTACGCCGTGATGCGCAACGAAGAGGACGAGCTGCGTGAAAAATTTGGACCAGCGTTTCGGGAGTATGCCGATAGCGTTCCACTTTTCTTGCCAAGTATTTTTCGGGCCGCAAAGGGGCTGGCAGGTGGCGAGACTCCGAAAGACTTTTCGTGGCAACAATACCGCCGTAATCGCGAATATAAGGCGCTTATCGGGACGATAGGCGCATTTGCCATCGTCTGGCTCAGGATGTGGTTGCGGACGCGGTACGGCTATTAGAATTGATTTTATTGCAGGCGGTAGATAGCGTGCATCACGCGTTGAAATTTCGGCCGGTACAGCAGATCGAATGCGCGCTCTTTGCCGGGGAACATTTCAAGCGCCACGCGTCGCGTCGCCGCAATCATCCCAGAAGCTTCTTCCGGAGTCAGGTCTCCGGCTGCAATCGATTCCAAGGTTAGTTGAACCAGAATGCGCAGCCGTCGAATACGTCTGCTCTCGTCGTCAATTTGTTCCTGAGTAGGCCGAAACGACAAGTTGGTTTCGATCGGTTCCATAGCGGGGTCCCTGAAAAGCTTCTAGAAGTATTATGGACTTGGCCCCAAAACCGCGCAATAGTACTGTGGAACAGTGTCCGAAGTTATTTCCCCGGGGAAAATTAAATGACTGAAAATTCATCGCAAATGCAGGCCAACGATCCATCGCAGGAACGTGTTGTGGTCGCCTACACCGCTGGTACAGCCGCAGAAGCCATGGTAATTCGGGGACTTTTGGAAAGCGCTGGGATCAGCTCGCCCGGTTCGGGTTCTAACGATCCTTTTCCATTGCGCGAGACGCCTGAAGGAACGCACGGCGTCGAAATTTATGTTCTTGAACCGCGAGCGGAGGAAGCGCGCCAGCTTATCGAGGAATACCAGAAGGGAAATCAGTCTGTGGGCGACTCCGACGAAGAATAACGCCAAAATCCTCCAGAAGTTTCCGAAAACGCCACGGTTCAACGCGGATGCGACTCCGCAAATGTGTGCACCTCAAGCGTCTGGCCGTCCGTCAACGCCGTGACTTCGCCGTCGCGATCGGTACGCAAGAATCGCACGCCTGCTCGCGCATAACGTTTCACCACATCTTCCACCGGATGCCCGAATTGATTGTTTTCGCCGACAGAAACCACGGCGACGCGCGGATTCACCGCAGTGACAAATGCTTCAATCGAGGAAGTTTTGCTGCCGTGGTGCGGCACCTTCAGAAAATCGGCATCGATGGCGGAATGATCGCGTACTAAGTCAGCTTCCACTCTTTTCTCAATGTCGCCAGGAAGCAAAAATCTAACAGCATTATCCTTTAGTCTGATCACCAGCGAATTGTCGTTCGCAGCTTGCGGAACGGCCGAGATATCTTCGGGCCAGAGGATGTTTCCTTCTACGCCGCCCGATTGAAAATTGCTGCCGCGCTCTTTTTCCACAATTTTCACGCCGCGTGATCGGGCTTCCGCAAGCAAGGACTTGAACGCAGGGGTTTCCTCATCGCGGCCAATCCACAATTCGCCGACGCGGAAATTCTGCAACACGCTGTGCAAGCCGTCGATATGGTCATGATGAGCGTGCGTGAGCGCAACAACGTCGAGCCGTTTGAGACCGCGAGACCAAAGATACGGAGAAACGACTTCCTCACCTACGTCCGTGCCGGAATGATATCCGCCGATGGATTCCGAACCAGCTTGGCCGCCGCCATCTATCAACATGGTTCCGCGATTGGGGAACGCGACGAAAATGGAATCGCCCTGACCGACGTCCAGCACGCCGACTTCGAGTTTGCCGTCGTGAAGACGCGGACCGAACGGATGCGACGCTATTAGCAGCGCGAACGCAGCGACGGCGCCGGCCGAACACCTTTCGGCGGCGCTGATTGGACGGGGCATTTGTCGCCGGATAATAGGGTTCAAGCGCCGCGCAGCGACCGCTCGAGCGCACATCGCAAGACACGCGAACGCTGTAAAAAAAGCGATCACAAGCCACAGGGGAGGCCCTGGAATTCGATAGGACAGCCGCGGCCAGTGCCCGAACCACTGTACTGTTGATAGCAAAAGCGCAGCGCAAAAACTGAGCGCCTTGCCAAGCAGCAAAGCGAGGCGAGACCACACGAAGGATGCGAGCAGTGCGACGAAGCCAAGCGGAACAATAATAGCAGTCAGGAACACGGCTGGAATATTGCTCAATGGTCCCGCGAGACTGACGCGATGAAAATCTTGCGCAAGCAACGGAAGCATGCCGAATTGAATTACAAAGGAAAGCAACACGATGTCCCACAAACGCAAGCCGACGATAACGGGAGCGCACAATATTCCGTTCGTGCGAGAAGCGATTCGTTTCGGCAGACGAGGTGAAAGCCATTTCGCGATGGAGCGCATATCGATCCGAAATTGTGCGACCTTTGGCGGATGCACGCCGTCGCGCGTAACGTCCCCCAAATGACGGAGACCCGCACGATAAGGCGCGCTGGTGCGTTCCATCCAGGGCAGCGTGAGAGCTGCAATCACTCCGGCGGCGAGAAAAGAAAGCTGGAAACTCGAATCCGTGAGCGACGAGGGCTTCCACAGAAGAATCGCCAGTGCCGCCAGCGAAATTGTGTTGAGCAATTCCACTCGCCGAAATAGAGGCCGCGCGCATAAATAAAACGCGGCGATCAGAGCTGCCCGAAGAATTGGCGGGCGGTCCTGAACGATTCCAACGTAGGCAGCGAGTGCGCAAAGCGTCATCACAGTAATTGCGATCGATGGCAGGCGCAGGCGGCGTCCAAACCAGTACAGAAAAACGATTAACGCTCCCACGTGCAGTCCCGCGACTACCAATACGTGATAAGCCGCGGTCTTTTGGAATGCGAGCACCACGTCGGAATCGACGAAACTGCGGTCGCCCAGCAACATGGCGCGTAGTACGGCTGCGCGTTCCGGATGATCGGCGAACAGGGAATCAAGGCGTGCAAGAAGATTGCCGCGCGCCCTTGCCAGGCGGTGTTGAAACGCGGGCGGAGGGCGGTCAATCACCCGCAAGAGTTCGCCGCTTCGCAGCGAACCTACGACATCAATTTTCTGCCGCGCAAGGAAGCCGTGAACGTCAAAGGCGCCGGCGTCCAAATAATTGCGCGGCGGACGCGCCTTCAGCAACGCTTCCACCCGATCACCAGCGCGCAAACCTTGCAGCGGCTCAACAGCGCGCGGCGCGAAATAAAAATTCACACGCAGCCCGCCGCTAGCGGGAAGCAAAATGCCGGCGGATTCGACATTTTCCAAATCTATTTCGTAGCGTAGTCCCCACGGAAGTTTCAGAGGATCTTCGCGAAGCCGTCCACGGTAGCGGAGTGGGACGCTGGTATCGATGGCTCCACTCGCGATGAGGAGAGAAACATGGCTCGCAGGAATCGCGGCGTGCTCCACTCCGATTGCCAGCGCTCCAAGCGCGATCCACGCGATTAAAGAGAAGAACCATGCGAAGGCAGAGCGCTGTCGCCAAATTGAAAGTAATCCGGCGAGGATTGCTATGGCTGCCGCGGCGAGCCAAATTTTCGGAGAACTCTGCCAACGGCTGAGGATGCCAATGCCGGTGGCAAAGGTTGCCGCAATCCACAGCGCGGGTAATTTCATTCTCGTCGACGCAAACGCACAACCGTCTCCATGTGAAATGTTTGCGGGAAAAGGTCAAACATGTGAATTTCGGCAGGCTCGTAGCCAGCCTGCACGAGCACCGCGAGATCGCGCGCGAGAGTGGGAGGTTCACACGAAATGTAGGTGATGCGCGCAGGCTGCAGCCGACCGAGGCGCTTTGCGGCTTCGGGAGCAAGACCGTCCCGCGGCGGGTCCAGAACCACCAGTTCAGGGCGCTCCTTGTTTCTTTCGAGAAAGCGTTCGACGTCCGCGGTGCGAACCTCGATCGGGCCCAGTCCGCGCATGTTGGCCTCGAGATCGCGAGTCGCTGCCGGATTCGATTCCACGGCGATGACTCGTTCGAACTGCCTGGCGAGCGGAATCGAAAATAATCCCACGCCTGCGAACAAATCGAGCGCGAGGCGTCCGTTTTCGTCATGACAAACGGTTTGCAACAGGTCATCCACCAGGAATCGATTAACTTGGAAGAAAGAAAAGTGTCCGACGCGAAATTTCGTGCCGGCTGCCTCGGTTTCCAGAAATCCCGGGCCGAAGAGTTCCATGCGATCGTGGCTGGGATCGTGAAACAAAATACTCGTCGCTTCAGGAACGACGCGGCGGACCGTTTCAGCGTGTTCGGCGATGCGAGAGGGGAAACCGGCGAAGTTAGCCGTGAGTAATAGTTTCGCGCCATCCGGTGCCGGCGATACGCTCGCGCTTTCATTGCTGAATGCCTCGATTTCGCGAAGCTCGCGCGGAAGCACGCCCTCAGCGAGAGCCTCTCGGAGTGCGAGAAATGTTTTCAGGAGCAGTGGCGACAGAATGACGCAATCTTCAACAGCGCAAAGCGCCGTGGAATTTGCGCGAAAGTATCCGATGTCAAGTTTCGCTATGGTTTTATTGGACGAGCGCGGAACCGCTTGAGCCGACCCATCGCCACTAGAATTCGCCTCCGATGGAGGGCGAACTTTCCATTGCGCGCGATTGCGATAGCCCCAGGGCGGCGATGCATGAGCTTTGATCTCGCCGGTCCAGTCGATTCGTCCCATGCGCCGCAACGTCTCGCGCAGAATTTCTGTTTTGTACTGTAGCTGCGCTTCGTAAGGAATGTGCTGGTAATTGCAGCCGCCGCAAATGCCAAAATGAGGGCACGGCGGCAACGCGCGTTGCGGCGAGGGTTCGATCAATTGCTCCACACGCGCGCGCACGAATTTTTTTTTCTGTTCGACCGGCACCGCCGCGACGCGCTCGGCCGGCAACACAAACGGAATAAAGATTGTGGAGCCGTCGTGGTGGGCGAGACCGTCGCCGCCGTAGATTAGTTTCTCGATTGTTACGTCCATTGGTGGCATGAATGTTGGTGAGCGCTTTCCATTGAGCGCACGCAAGTGCTGTCCAGCGTTAGGTCAAATAAAACAGACTCAGGCGTGGCACGTTGAAATGTTCGAAAAGCCGCTTCTGAATGTATTGCCGTTCGAGCTGCGCCAATTGTTCTGCGGACATCTTACGCCGGTAAGGCGCGAGCGAGCGATCCATTTCGCGACGCACCGCAAGCAGCGCTTCTTCATCCGCATCTGCCGAAAGCGCAGCAGATAGTTTTTCTTCGAGCACGGTCAAGCGCCGTTCGAGATCTTCGAGGTCGAGCTTACCCGGCGAGTCAAGGAGCGGCAGGGCTTCTTCAACGCGCTTGGCAGTATCTTCGAGACGGGCCGCGAGCGCTGGAGCGGCCGCACCGTTTTTCTCCGCCGATTCGCGCAGCTTTGCGGACGCCGTACGCAGACGCGCAGCATTGCGTTCGAGATACTTTTTCAATTCGTCACGCGAGAAAGGCTCCGCTGTTTTCGACGATTTTATTTCCGGCCCGGTGCCCACTGCCGCCTCGGACGCTTCGGCTGCGGCGTCCAGGACGGAGTCAACGCAGTAGGCCAGGCTTTTCAGTTGGCGGCCACCCGCAGCGCGGCGGGATCGATGCCAGCTCTCGAAGGCGCGGTCGATGCCCTTCAGGACGGCACCGAGAGGGATGCCGGCTTTCTGCCAGGTTTCCACAATAGCCCAATCCAAAGGGGAGACGAGCAGGTGCGCTCCGCGCTTGCGCCAGAAATAATCCTCGATCTCGGTAAAATAATTGAAATAGTTGAAGGATTCCATCGCGTCAAGTTTCTGTTTTCTGTGGAACTCTTATTCGCGCCAAGAATATTTCTGAATACCGCGATAAGCTTTAGTTCTTCGGGCGCGGCGGAACAGCTACCAGCTTTGGCGTTTTGCCTGACGCTTGCGCGGTATCCTGGTTTCGTTCCCAGATGATGCGCAGGCCTTCCAGCGTCAGAAATTCATCAATCGTTTCGATGTGCTTGGACGCAGTCCCGATTAGCGGCGCTTGTCCGCCTGTGGCGATAACTTTCGTTTTCGCGCCCATTTGCTTCTTCATGCGCTCCAGGATGCCGTCGACCAGATCGGTGTATCCGTAAAAAAGGCCGGCCTGCATGGAAGCAGCTGTGTTCGTCCCGATGATTTTCCCCGGGTCTTTGATTTCCACGCGGAAGAGACGGGCTGCGCGAGCAAAAAGAGCCTCGGCCGAAATTCCGATACCGGGCGCTAGCACTCCGCCCATGTATTCGCCGCGAGCGGAAACTGCGTCGAAATTAATCGCGGTGCCGAAATCGACGATGATGCACGGGCCGCCGTATTTCTCGAAGGCTGCGACGCTATTTACGATGCGATCCGCGCCGACTTCTTGGGGATTATCGTAGTGAACTGGCATGCCCGTCTTGATACCGGGCTCGACGAAGAGCGCTTTTTTGCCGAAGTAGCGCTCCGCCATTCCCGTGAGAGTGGAATTCAGCGGAGGAACAACCGAGCTGATAATCACGCCTCCGATTTCGCGCGGGTCAAGTCCGGCCAAAGTAAAAAGTTCGCGGCACAGAATGCCGTACTCGTCGATGGTTTGATCTCGCGCGGTGGTCAGGCGCCAGTTGGCGACGAGTTCTTTGGAGCGGAAGACGCCCAGAACGGTATTTGTGTTGCCGACGTCGAGTGCGAGAAGCATCAGGAAGCCTCCGCGACGTCGCCGGACAGGACGGATTCGATTCCGCCGCCGTCATCGCGCATCACGCGCAGGACGCCGCTGGGCTCCAGGCCCGCCGTGGTGCCGGTGAAAACTTCGATGGGAGTAGTGATGCGCACGCGTTTCCCTTGAAAATAGCTGGAGACTTCGGCAAAGCGGCGCAGAATCGGCGCAGCGCCTTCAGCAATAAATTCATTGTAATAGCGGTCGAAGTGGCGCAGCAAGCGAATCAGGACTTCCAGACGCGAATGGACTTTGCCGGTTTCGAGGCGCAGAGATGTGGCGATGTCAGCGAGCTCTCCGGGCATTTTTGTTTGATTGACATTGATGCCGATTCCCACCACAGCGTAGTGCATGCGGTCGGGCTCGGCGTGCATTTCCGTCAGTATGCCGCAGAATTTCCGGCCGCGCACGAGCAAATCGTTGGGCCAGCGAATGTCGGGCAGGACGTCCAATTCTTCGGCAGCGGCATCGCGGGCGGCGAGGCCCGCGACCAGAGTTAAAAGTGGCGCGTGGGCCGGCGGAATTGGCGGGCGCAGCAGAATGCTGCAACTGATTCCGGCAGACTTTTCTGAAATCCATTTGCGTCCCGCGCGTCCGCGGCCTGCGGTTTGTTCTTCGGCTAACACGATGGCACCGTGGGGTTCGCCTCGTTCGCCGAGTTGCATCGCGACGCTATTTGTGGAGTCAACTTTGAAATAGTGATAGATGCGACGGCCGAAGGGGGTGCCGAACAAACGGTGGCTCAGGAGCTGCGGGGCCAGGATGTCAGGGGCGCGTTCGATGTGATAGCCGGTGCGCGCATGGCCTTTTACTTTCACGCCCAGCTCGCGCATTTTTTGAACCCAGCGCCAAACTTGCTGGCGCGTCACTCCGATTTCTTTGGCAATTTTTTCTCCGCTGATGACGATGGTGGAGTTTTCGGCGAGGAGGGTGAGCAGCGCGTCGATACGCCGGTCGGTGGCACCCGGCAGATTCGGCATTCGTTTGGTGGACATAGGGAATCGACAAGAATACTTGAGCGGCGGCAAGGCTACAAGCGAGAGCGAGCGCGGTGCGGGAGTTAGACGGCTGAATCCGGCATAAAATTTAATCGCAATTCAGGTTAGCGGGAAACTTCGTTAGACTTGGAAACTGAAACCAGGGGGATGTTGATGGCGGTGATCGCAATCTTCACTTATGACGTCAAGCCCGGCCGCATGGGCGATTTTATGGCCAAACTTCAGGCTGCCGCGCACTCGAAGTTTGATAGCAAGGTTATGCCCAAAGTAATCCGCCTTTTTCGTCGGACGGTTCCCGGACCTGATACCGGCCCGCTCGTGTTGATGATTGAATACGAAAACATGGCGGCCTACGGCGCGCGAACTGACTATGAATATTCGAATGCTGAATGGAGGGAGTTGTTTGCTGCCAAGCAAGATTCGCCGGAGACGCTGGTTTCCGTCGAGTTACTAACCGAAATCGTTCCTGGATGAATGTTAACGGCGGCGCACCCGCTTTAACATTCGCTCCACTCACGAAGGCCGACAATGTTTCAAACTCTGTACTGATGTTATTAACTCTGCTACGCTTTCGCGCTATCAACGAATCCAATTCTTGAAAACAGAGGTATCCATGCCACGGTTTGTTTTTGTGCTGGCGCTGGTACTTTGCGTCGGCGCGGTTTCAATGCAGTCTCAGGACCACAAAACTACGGTGGCGGACGACTACCTTTTTGTGTGGGCCGGCGATGCGGACCACAAAGGCAACGATTTTCTCGCGGTGATTGATGCCGACCCCGCTTCGGTTTCGTACGGACGATTGGTGACGACGCTGGCGACCGATCAGAAGACAATGCGCGTCCACCACACGGAATACACGATGCCCGCCAGCGGAATGCTCTTCGCCAACGATCACGACGCCGACCGCACCTTTATTTTTGACGTGCGCGATCCACTGCATCCCAAGATCGTGACGTCATTTACCGACATGGCGGGCTACATGCATCCGCATTCTTACCTGCGGCTGCCTAACGGCAATGTGCTGGCGGCTTTTCAGCACGCGCATCACGGCGACAGTGACGCACAGAGCGGAGTGTCTGGCGGCTTGGTGGAAATTGACGACCAAGGCAAGGTGATTCGGTCCGCTAGCAATTCCGATCCGGCGTTTGCGAATGCGTTGTTGATGCCATACAGCCTGGCGGTACTTCCGGACATAGACCGCATTGTTTTGACGAACTCTTCGATGCACATCGACGATATTTTTAGCGGCGTGACGTATCAGGTGTTGCGTCTCTCCGATCTAAAGCTCCTCAAAACGGCATATTTGGATGTCGGAGAAAATCGCTATGCGCAAATTAGTCCGGAAGAGGCGCGGGTTGCTCCGGATGGCTCGGTATTAATTCAAACGCTTGGCTGCGGATTGGAACGCATCACCGCCATAGATACAAACGACCCCAAATCCAAGGTTGTTTATATGTTCCCGGGGGACTGGTGTGGTGTGCCGACGATCGTGGGGCATTACTTGGTGCAGAGCGTACCGGCGATTCACGGTTTGATTGTGCTGGACATTGCGAATGCGGCCAAGCCGGTGGAAGTCTCACGACTAAAGCTGAGCGATGTTTACTTCCCGCATTGGACAGGGTGGGGAGCAAAGACACAGCGCATTGTGGCGACTTCCGGGACAGCTCCAGATCGACTCTATTTGTTGAAGCTGGATCAGGCGACCGGCGCGCTTACATTCGACGATGCTTTTCGTGGCGCAGACGGAAAGACGGGCTTCAGTTTTGCGGAGCGCGAGTGGCCGCAAGGTTGGAAGGGAACCGGCGCGCCACATGGAGCGGTCTTCTCGCGCTGAACGAACCCGCCATGCGACACATCTGAGCATGTTTGAAGCGGGCGTAGCATTCCCGCCCCTGCAGGCATAGTGCATCTCTACAGATGCATACCGCTCACTCCGGCACGGCCATCAGGAAAACGAAACCGTCAACGCTATAGGTGACTTTGCCGTTACCCACGGAAAAGGCTTGCACTGTTTCACCACGTACTTTTCTGATCGCGGTTAGCAGTTTTGGCAATCGCGAAGGATCGGCTACGGGGACGTTGTGGGAGGGCAGGAGCAAGTGAAGTTGTGGCACGAGTGCAGCGATTCGTTCGATGGAATGGACGTATGCGTCGAGATCGGTTTCGGGGCGGTAAAGCCAGATCGGCGCGTCGTAAAAATTATCTCCAGTGAAAAGCAAACCATTCTTCTGGTCTAGCAGGCAAATTTCGTCGGGCGTGTGGCCAGGTGTCGAGATTATTTGCAGCACTCGGCCGCCGAGATCGACTGTGTCGCCGTCGTGAATCACGTGAGTAATTTTAAATGGGCGAGTGGCGTAGGATTTCGCGTCAAATCCGGCGGGGAGTTGGCCGCAAACTGAGCCGGGAGCTAGCTCGTCTTGCGCGTCGGCGGAGGAGCCTTTTGCGTTGGTCCGCGTGAACTCGGTGTCCATGCCATAAATTTCGTCGAATTCCCAGTTGTCGCCGACGTGGTCATTGTGCGTGTGCGAATTGAGCACAGTGATTGGCAAGGGCGTGAGCGCAGTGACTACGCGCTTGATGTCGCCAATGCCGAGCCCAGTGTCGAACAGGACAGCGCGCTTGTCACCGAGGATCAGAAAAGAGATTACTTCTTCGAATTGATGCGGCTCGTAAATTGCGAAAACTCCCGGCGCAACTTTGTAAACTTCGAACCAAGAATCGGCTGACGGAACGCGTTCGAGATTTTTATATTGCGGGCGGGGCAGACTTTTGCACCAGTCAGGGGTGACGTTGCTATTCGAGGACTGCCCTCGAAGAGATGGCGCGGCAGAAGTCACCGCGAACAGCGCGACTAAGATATAGCTAAAGTTGTTTGCCCGGCGCATTGACGTCGATGCGAGATTATAGCGCCGATTTACACGTGGCCGCTCATCGTCAAGTGACTGGGGAAGCAGGAGGCCGACTTTCTTCAGCGTCGGCCGGAGTTTTGTTGGGCTTCTGCGCAGGATCGGGCGCGGTTGAGCAGGAGGTTGCGTTCGCGTGCGTTGCGCGTGAGCGATGCGGCGCGCTCGAACTCCGCTTGAGCCTCGGCGAAGCGGCCGAGCTTGAAAAGAAAGTCCCCGCGGACACTGGGCAAAAGGTGATAGGCCCGGAGAGACGGTTCGGAGCTGAGTGTGTCGATGATTTCAAGCCCCGCTGCTGGGCCGAAGGCCATGGCGACGGCGACCGCGCGATTCAGCTCCACGATGGGTGATGGCGTGAGCTGAGCAAGCTCTTCGTAGAGCGCGACGATGCGCGTCCAGTTTGTCTCCGTAGGCAAACGCGCTCGCGCGTGACACGCAGCGATGGCAGCCTGCAGCGTGTACGGGCCACGCGCGCGGCCAAGTTTTTCCGCACGCTCGAGCGCCGCAAGACCACGACGGATGAGCAGTTGATCCCACAGCGCTCGATTTTGATCGAGCAACAGGATGGGCTCTCCCGAGGGGCCCGTTCGTGCGCCGGAGCGCGACGCTTGGATTTCCATCAACGCGACGAGGCCGTGGACTTCAGGCTCCTTCGGAGCAAGCTCCGCGAGAATCCGGCCGAGACGGAGCGCTTCTTCGCAGAGCGCGGGCCGCATCCAGTCGTCACCAGCAGTCGCCGAATAACCCTCGTTGAAGACTAGGTAGATCACTTCCAGCACCGATGCGAGACGGGCAGCGAGTTCGGGGCCGCGCGGGACTTCGAAGGGAACGTGCTCATCAGCGAGAGTGCGCTTGGCGCGGACGATGCGTTGGGCGATCGTCGGCTCCGGTGCGAGGAAGGCGCGCGCGATTTCTTCGGTGGTCAGACCACCGAGCAAGCGAAGTGTGAGCGCCACACGTGCCTCGGTAGAAAGAACCGGATGACAGGCGATGAAGATTAGGCGCAGCAGGTCGTCGCCGACTTCATCGTCAATCGCGGTGTGGAGATCCGCCACGGCCATCTCCTGTTTGCTCTCCAGCTCGCGAACAATTTCAGGATGCTTGCGCTCGAGTAGTGCGTTCCGCCGGAAATGGTCGATGGCACGATGCTTGGCGGTAGCCATCAGCCAGGCGCCGGGGTTATCCGGGACGCCCGACTCCGGCCACTGCTGCAGAGCGGCGACGAGCGCGTCCTGCGCGAGTTCTTCGGCGAGGCCGACATC
>Ga0210383_10002753_pt1 | contig 15852 bp, 33 predicted proteins | sample IncBWC14OmetaG_FD_160072 | JGI IMG/M metagenome (GOLD analysis project Ga0210383, IMG submission 160072) | Forest soil microbial communities from Barre Woods Harvard Forest LTER site, Petersham, Massachusetts, United States - Inc-BW-C-14-O ...
CGCGCACGTTGAATCTATATATGGTATGCATCTCTCATTTCTCATCTCTCTTCTCATTAGGGCGACTCAATGCTTAGTTCGTCAGTTCGTCAGTTTGTCGGTTCGTCGATTTCAGTGAGTGAGATCAGGCACACCTTCCATAAATGATCAATTGTCACAATTTGGACGAGCTCGAGAATTGCCAGATGATAAGGCGTTTTGAGCTCCGACACAAATAACGTGGTGGTGCCGCCTGCCGTAGGAAGGCTGTACCTGATCTCACCTAGTACTGAGCATTGAGTCGCCCTATTGTGCTCGGATTTTCTCCAACCTCGGCACGGCTGGGAAGGAGACTGGGTTTTCAACATTGACTGGGACCTCAGTGATTGTTCTAAAGTTGCACACTTGCCAGTACTGTTACGACAGGCAACTTGAACAACATAGACATGACGTCGACCCTTACGATTTCTGTGGAAACTAAATATCTTGCACCGTCTGATTCTTCTTTGCCAGCGCTTGCACTGCAAGTGACGCGACTTGTCGACTCGTACATGTTATGGATTGGGACGACGGACTGTTCCGCAGATGATGTCCACAAGGCTCCTTTACAAGGAAGTCTATGCAGGGATTGGGCTTGTGCCATGCCTGCCAACACTGTAAGGCCCCGTCTTGATCAAATCCGGAGAACCAACATTGAATTGTCTCCACTTTGTTAAAGACTGGCATGGCTGCTCCTGCCACTTCCCTGTTTCGATCAAGTTCTGATGTCGCTCTCCCGATGGCACGACGTTTAGGTGATGTCGCCAGTGCATATGCAATGTTAACCGTTATTGAACCACACCATTTACTTTTTCTGTTGATTGCCACCACGTACGATCACGCTTATTTATCACAGCGAGACGCTTCCGGAAGCAGATCTTTTTGTCGGTAGATGTGCCTGCAACATTCTTGTCAATGGGACGAGAACAGAAGCTGTTGTTAGAGGCGGAAAGAGTGATCGTTGAGACGCTGAAAGAGATGGAGGGGACACCACTGGCAGGTTCAAATTAGTAGGTGTACCGGTTTTGGTATTTCCCCCCAACAAAAGACTAATACACTAGTGGAGACAGGACTTGGTGGTTATAATTACCATTGTGTTTCATGTTGGTGTAGTGCCTGCCAACGTCCATGTGATACAATCCCATCGATGGATCGGCCACGGTCGGCCTGGAAAGGAAAGGAAAGGATAGACTGTAGCGTGGCTGTAGCGCTGTAGCATTTGAGTGTAGGGAGATGTAAAAAATAAATGAACCAAATGACTGAGGCAGGCAGCCTAGCCTGAGCACACCGACTTGGCCGCTTCCATGTCACAAAATAGATTATTGGATCGATTGGTAACCCTGTGCCCCTTTACACATTACACCTTGCTTTACACAGCTCCCGTATCTGCCCTATTTGCCTCTGCTCCTGAGGTTACTTTTGGGCTACTTCCTGGCGCTCTCACGGTGTATCAGCGGCGAAAGAGTGTTGTGTGAACGACATCGAAATACGGCCGCGAACGGCCACCACACTGTGACCAGGACATGTCGGAACCTGAACTGGCCTACATGACCGACACAAACGAAAGCTTTGATCTCCCTCGTTGGCAAACTCATATCGAACCTCTCTCATCGTCTGCACAAGCTGCCCACGCCGCTCAGGCATCCTATCTCTACCCTGGAGCACCGCCCCCGCCCCCACCCCAGTCTCTCGTTGCAGGCTCCGCCCAGCGCCAACCGCCCACCCACCATTCTTCAACTGGCCCATCCAGACAACCTCGCATTTCCCAACTCTTAGAGCAGGATCAACAGTTAGGAATCAACTCGTCGCCATATCTATCGACTGGCCAGACTCAATTAGCCCGTAGCGCGTCCCTCGGCGGTGGTGCCAGCGGTAACACGTCTACCACCCGAGGACGTCGTCACCACCAGCCTGACGACCTTGAGGGAGCTTTTACGAGCGATACGCAAGCCGTGTCTGGATCGAGGCAACATTCACAGACCGGATCAAATACGTTCTATCCCTCGAATATTGGATATCAGGCGCCATCATTGACAGCCACCAATCCTCCTGTCAATATCCCAACATCACCCCCCGGTGACTCATATTCCGATATGTATTACAGTGGTTCGGGTGGTCATCCTCCCAAGAGAACGCAGACTACTCACGACCCGAGTACCACATCTCGGACAGGGCGTTCACCACTTCGTGGCGCAAACACGCCAAATTCGAGCTCACTTCTAGATCCATACTCACAACAGTCTCAGTACTCGCCAACAACGGCATCTTATCCTTACGGTCCTCCTCCTGATCAGCGAACTCATCCATCGTCAACATACCACTCACATTCTCATACCCACCCCCAAGTCAAACCGGAGTCATTGACACCACCCATCGCATCTCCATACTCTCCTCAGACTCCGATGCATTCCGCTGCAGTCTATTCTCCTTCGTCGTACTCGATGGACACCGCGAGCCCTCATCCCCCACCTCAAAGCCAAAATCATTTAACTTCTCATGTGCCCATCAGACAAAGCGCTGTTTCAACTCCCACGACTCCTCTGTCTTATATGCACCCTTCCCAAAGCCCTTCATCGCAATATTATCCCCAAGACCAAGCAATGGTTGTCGACGTTCCTCAACAGAAACGACGCGCGTCTGGATTCCGACGTGTGCGTAATGCCCATGATCTACAGCCTCGTGTCGATATCCAGCCTGGTGGGCGACGCATGGGTAGCGATGGAGTTTACCTCTCAGTACGTAAATATGTCGATGCATTCATGGTGTTTACTCACATACTTCGCAGCCCCTTAGGCAACTTACAACTAACATTCTCGAAACGTATCACATATGCAACCCGCAGTTCCGATACGAATCCACACACAACCCGCGCCGAGTGTTGACAAAGCCCAGCAAACCAGCTCATAACGAGGGCTACGACAACGACGATTACGACTATATCCTGTACGTCAATGATTGGTTGGGTACGGAAGAGGGGCATAAGTGTGTACACTTCTACTTTGGGTGACGGGTATCGTCCGTTTACCCCCACAGACTCGGCTCATAATGTGGATATCCAGGTACTTGATTCTTGATATTCTCGGTCAAGGAACATTCGGTCAGGTAGTGAAGTGTCAGAATATGAAAACACATGAGATAGTGGCTGTCAAAGTTGTGAAGAACAAGCCTGCCTACTTCAATCAGAGTATGATGGAGGTGACAATCCTGGAGCTGGTATGTCATACTTGTTTTCACTATCACATCAACTTACCTGTGCTGCACAGTTAAACAAGTCATGCGACCCCAACGACGAACACCACATTCTTCGTTTACGCGATTCCTTCATCCATCGAAGTCATTTGTGCCTTGTATTCGAACTGCTGTCGTCGAATCTGTATGAGCTCATCAAGCAGAACCAATTCCAAGGCCTCAGCACACAACTCGTCAAAGTGTTCATGGCGCAACTGTTGGACGCGATGACCGTATTGAAGGATGCCCGGTTGATTCATTGTGACCTGAAGCCAGAGAACATATTATTGAAATCGTGAGCAGCCTTTGGATCTCGCTGCTACCCGAGCGCTGACATGCGGAACAAGTCTTCAATCGCCCCAAATCAAAGTTATTGATTTCGGTTCCGCGTGTCACGAACGACAAACGGTGTATACATATATCCAGTCAAGGTTTTATCGATCACCAGAAGTCCTTCTGGGCATGTCGTATACAGCTGCGATCGATATGTGGTCTCTCGGTTGTATTGCTGTGGAACTCTTCTTGGGGTTGCCGCTGTTCCCTGGCACCAGCGAGTACAATCAGCTCACACGGATTGTGGAAATGCTTGGGTACGTCTACATTCTTTCCGCCCATGACCACTATCCTGCACCCCTTCGTTAAATTTACATTTATTGATGGGAATAATAGAATGCCCCCAATGAGCATGCTGAACACTGGCAAGCAAACGAATCAGTTTTTCGACGCCTACGACGTCTGGAGCCCACATCAGAACCAAAACGAGAAAAAATTCCGGCTGAAAAGCCTAGAGCAGTACTCCCGGGAACATAACACAAATGAACAACCTGGAAAACAGTATTTCAAGGCAACTTCTCTACCGGAGATTATCAAGACGGCTCCGATGCCAACTTTTAAACCTTCGTCAAGGCAGGGTCATGAGGTGGAAAAAGGTGCGGCCGCTTGTCCTGCATCAAGGGTGAACGGATCTGACAAGTTCTTGAATCATCAGAATTGAACAACCGGGAATCGTTCATCGACTTTTGCCAGGGTCTCTTGAATTTGAACCCTGTCACGAGATGGACGCCTCAGCAAGCCAGGTTACACCCATTCATCACTGGAGAAAAATGGTCGAAACCATTCGTGGTACGCTGACTCTATGATTGTTGTCATATGCGTTCCTTACTGACAGTGTCGTATCATTCAAGCCTGACGGTATCAACATGGCATTACAAGCACCGCCCTCGAGTGGTGGACCAGACCCGAAGCGACCCTATGGGGGTCTGGTCCCATCCCAGCCAAAAGGTACAAGAGCGTACCAAGATGCTGCGACTTACAACCACCATCTTGCTCAGCATCAAGCATATACTGCTCAAGCCCAGGCCGCGTCGCAGGCCGCAAACACGTTCCGGAACCCGTACATCACTCCGCAGAATTCGCAGCAGCAAGCTTCGTCGTCCTTTCCAATCCCTCAAGATACCGCCAATGCTGGGTATCCGCAGCAACTGCCGCAGCACCATCCTCAATATCCCGCTTCCCAACCTGCAGCTGGCCATCGTGGGCTTACTCACCAGAGTTCCGCTGGGCAGCTGAGTGGAAGCAATTCTGTGCCACAGTACACAAACAACCACGCATCGGGAGTGGGTCTGAATGCATCCGCGCACTTGAACCCTAACGTGCCGACCAACTCCTACTACCCCAATTCTCGCGCTAGGGCAAATACTATCAACCAGATGGATGCTGTCCCACCTGCATTAGCGCGTTTGCAGCACATGAATCAAGACGTGATTGCCGGACGGAACGCATTGACCCCAGTGCTGAACAGAGACGACGCGATGCGAGAGTGGGAGCGACGGCAATCTGGGAAACCGAGTGCAGCTCAGCCGTACCCCCAACTCGAATTTCTACAACAGCAGGCTGAAATGGCAGCTGCTTCTGGATTGACTGGTTGGGGTCAACCAACCAACTCGAATCGGTACCCCCCGCCTCCCTCTAAGCTGGCGCACTCATACCATCCTCAGACTATCGTCGTGGATGAAGACAATAATCGGCGAGACGCTGTCATGTCCAATGTTCGGTCGGCTGCTCGTAGTGATGGAGCCAATGCCATGTACGGGTCCGGTGGTGTGATATCTAGTCCAGCACAGACATATACCAGCAATGCGACGACGTCAGGAAATCGTTACGCGGCAACTTATTCGCAGCCGCAACAATCCCCTACATCGTCCTTTGACTCAATCGATCGACGAACGGATATCGGTAATCTGTTTGTCCCCATGCAGCCTGACCAGTATCAGTCCTACCCAAATCCAGCAACGTCGTCAACGTCATCTAGGCATGTCGTTCCTCCAGCACAGACTGTGGCGCCATCGTTTTACGGCGCCGGTGTTGTTTCTGCGGGACCATCAGCAGGTGGCGGTCAGCAGCGCAATCCCTTCTCTGCGTCTGATGCGTCCCAGCAACCCATGTCTGGGGCTAAGGACGTGAGAAGGGGGACCGGAATGGATGTATGGCCTAGATGATTTGCGAGTGGCTAGTACCTCTTTCTATTTGCTTTTTCTTGTGTCGAATATCCCCCATTCACGTAACGCCTCAAATCTGCAAGTCTCATCTTCTTCATTAGCCTTGAGCACGAACACTTCTGCAATTCAACATGTGAGCCAGCCTCACGCATCTTTCATCATGCCGCGATGTCCATTCAACTGCTGTTACCTCTCCGTTCTGAAAACAGCTTTCCACAACCACTGAGGAATAATGCCGCTACTCGTAATATTTTATCTATGCAATGATATCGAAATGCCAAGCCAGGAGGCGACTCGCTTACAGATTGTTAAACATTTCTTCAACTTCCCAGCCGCCAGTCCAGTACTGAACCTCACAGCGTAAGCCGAGCTTTTCGCCTTCCCTCGCGATGCGCTTTTCCAGACCCCGGAAGCTTCTGCAGAGCACTATGTCTTGGCTTAGGGGCAAAAGAAGCATAAATGCCACCGTCTCAAGAAGTGTGGGAGAAAACCCGAACCTTCTGAGGCGGAGGACAGGGCAAAAGTCATTGGTGCCATCTCCTATGTATATGACACGATCATAAGCAGGAGCGTGCCGTACAAGGAAGGCGTCCAGTTCTTCTCCTGAAGAAATCATCAGCCGATGTATGTGGGAGTAACGGATTAACCTAACCTTTGCACATGTTGGGACTACATCCGACGCTGCATTTGTGTTGGGGTCCTTGAGGATTTAACTTGCGATGTACCTTGAGGAGTCCAGATGGATCCCATTCTGCTGGGTTTGTAATGATTTCCTCGAACAGGTTCTGAAGGCCTTTCGACTGGATATATAACATGGTCAATGGACTTCTGGAAAATATGGGATTTGCGTGGCACCTCCAGGATTGTGGAGATGAACACGGAGTTGGCATTTGACAAGCACAAGAAGGTTGTTTTGCCAGTAGCTTTCAGGTTTGTAACCCCACGAACCATCGCAGGATGCTGAAATCACCAGTAGTTTTAGACGGTTCCATGAAACGGATGGAACGTCTACATACGAAGGGCATGATCCTCAGAGTGTCTTCTATCTCGTCTCTTTTCACTCCCCGAGCATGAATTTCTTGCAACGACTGTGCCCTTCATCCGCGACAGAAGATGAACGTAAGATGACGGTGGTAAATCACCAGTCCCTTACACGAGATCAGTCCATTGGACTTCCGCTTTGAGGGTTTTCATTTTGCGGCGAATGTCTGGGGCTAGAACTTCGAACATCCATCTATCTGTGTCCTGGTCGGCCATTGACCTAGTAAACACTGTTGAGCCAAAGACGATGGAATGAATATATCAGACTGACCAGTCAAAATCGAATACTACAAGCTGTCTAGTTATTGAGGACATGGGTAGAAGATGAAATTAGATTTCATCTGGCAGTTCCCGCGTCCGAAAAGTACTGTTCGCTTACCTAAACGCTGGGCTTTCAAGTTAGCCACAGCGCTAGCACTGAGCAGGCTATATGCCTACCTCAGTGTGTACGGCCAAGGCATCATACAAAAAAACATCAGGCTCGCTAGAGCTCACTGATGCATATCTCCAATGGACTCAGGATGGGAAAAAAGCTCCTTCTGTGCGCGTTCCGTATTCTGAAGCCGCTTGTTAGTCTTTTTTTTTTGACCTCTCCATTATTTTCGCGAGCGACTCATTATTTTGTGATTAAAGCTTTATTTTGCAGCAAAGAGGGAGCTACACAGGTCAGATTGAAACTCGGATTAGTCGGCGATGACACTGGCCATAACTTCACGTTCACTTCGCCTCAACCTGTCGCGTACAGTGAGCGCGAAAAGTTCAAAAAGGAACTCACCAATATCATAAGTCGTAACCGAAGTTCGTTAGACATTGCTCCGAGACCTCCCGTTACCGCTTCCACTCCTACCTCTACTCATGCATCCAATGCTCCTACTCCGAGACCGTTAGCTGCTCCATCGCGACCTTCCACCTCGAGAGCCGCTTCCGTTTCCAGTGACCAGAGGACCACTCCAGTAATTCCCGGAAATGACCCCGCGAGCGATTTTCGTCTCCGCAAAAAAGTTCTCATGAGCAACCCTGACCTGGGCTCTTTGCATAGGGATCTCGTCATGAGTGGCCAGATTACCGAAGCAGAATTTTGGGACGGTCGAGAAGTGATTCCTTAGCTCTGGTCTACTCCCATAATTCTGATTCATTATGACTTCAAAGCACCTCCTTCTCGCAGAAGCTGCATCTGAGAGCCAACGCAAGGGAAAACCGGGACAACTGGTTGATCCTCGTCCGGAAACTGTCGAAGGCGGCGAAATCAAGATCCGCATCACCCCCCAGCTGGTTCATGACATATTTGACGAGTACCCTGTTGTAGCGAGGGCATATAGCGATAACGTCCCAAATAAAGTATGGCTACCCTTGTGTTCTTATCAGCCTTTCACGTCTTGTTGAATCGCTCAAATGAAGTTATCCGAAGAGGATTTCTGGAGACGGTATTTCCAGTCCAAACTCTTCAACGCTCACCGCGCTTCCATACGGTCTTCTGCTTCACAACATGTTGTAAAGGACGACCCGATTCTCGACAAATATTTGGAAAAGGATGATGATGGTGCGTGTCGACTTATGTCTGGCAACCCCTTCTCTTCATTCGTGGTCTCTTTAGAATTGGAACCGCGACGCCAGCGGACCGATGGAGTCGAGCTCTTTGTGGACCTTGGTGCCACTCTGGAAGATCATGGAGAGGTAATATCAATTTGTAGATATTTTACCGACGACTCATGAATTTGCAAGACTGGCAACGAAAAAGACATCACAATGCAACCGGGAAGACAACGAGGTGCCCTGCCACTAATCCGAAAATTCAATGAACACTCTGAAAGACTCCTGAATTCAGCCCTGTAAGCATCCTATTTTATATATTTCCCCATACAGAATTTTAAGCGCATGCAGAGGTGACGCCCCAACAAAACGGCGGAGAACAGATTCAGGAGAAGTACGAGGTTCTTCCTCTGTCAAATATACATTACATTCAAGGCAATCGGCTGTCATCGTAGACCTCCTACGATCCAATAGATCTCGATGACTTGCACGATCCCGAGGCATCGGCAGGCATCATTCTTGAAATGCAGGATAGACAACGATACTTTGACGGTAGAATGGCGAGTCTTACCTATACGGAAGAAGCTGCGAAAAAGGCGAGTTGATTTTTGGCTTAAATTGACGGCTAATCTTAATAGGCTTACAGAACTTCGACATCAAAGCTATTATCCGCGAAGCAAAGGTCAATTTGCACCATTGGGATACTAACCTTAATCAGGTATGGGTGCCTATTCTCCCCCTGCAATTCGCGTTGGTGTGGAATTATTCTGCAGCTCAAAATTGAAAGGAAATCTGGTGATGCTGCTCTTCTTTCTATGACTCAAAATATTACGGCCCGCTTAGATGTCAAATCGAGGAAGAGTTAGTTCTTTCTTGCTCCGACTTTTCAGTTTTTAATCCCCTTGTCCTATAGACGACATACCAGAGGGTCTCTTCAGACAGATGACGACGTGTCAGACAGCCGCCAACGAGTTTTTGCGTCAGTTTTGGTCTGTCATGTACCCACCGCTTGAGCTCCAAACCTTAGCTGTGGCTGCTCCTGCACAAAGGGCGACCAAAGCAGCCAAAATGATCGGATACCTCTCCAAGACTCAAGAAAAAGTTGATGCATTGATTCGAACAGCCCATCATGAAGGGGTAGACCCAGCTCGGGTAGAAATTGTGAAAGGCCCTTGCTCGACTTTATATCATATTTTGCTGATCAGGTGTTTATAGGCGATGAAACCGATTCTCAATGCTGTCGACCGGGCGCTCGCATTCCATCACAGTAAGATTCAGAAGGTACCTCCGAGTCGTGCCTAAGGACATTAGATACACGTTTCATCACATCCACAACCACATCCCCTCACCCACACATATATGTATATATTGCATGCAAGGTCCGTAGTGTAAATCAATATATATTACCTCTATTAGTCGCATTTGCACTTTACGAACCATAATATGGACCAGGCTGCTTTTGCAACTGTGTTCCTGATGATGTTGTACATTCGTAAGTCGTGAACATGACCAGGAGGTGAAGAACAAGTGCATAAAAGATGAAGAATGTCCGTGCACGGCGATTGCCTAAGATTGCTCGCGTAAGCGCGAGTACGCCCCGTTCTACGGGATTGAGGTTTTGATACGCCCGTGTTGCTTCCTGTTACGTGCGTGATAAATCAAACTTAGCAGGAAAACACGCAACCACAGGTAGAATAAACGAACTCGACCCCGGAAAGCTTCAAATGGATTCATAGCCTCTTCATACCTCGCGCGATACTTGCTCATATCATCAGGGCGTCCTGCGGGAACTGGGAGTGGATCGAGTTGCATAGTTAATGGCCTTGATCCAGCCTCTTCCCGATAACTCTGCATATACCGTACTTTCTCATACAACTTGAGGTTGTCGGATTGCAAGTTCTTGATCTCTGTACGAAGCTCTGAGATTATCTGGAATTGTTTGCGTAACTCCTGTGTACATATATGAACAGGTCAGGATGGGAAGGAAGGTGATAGACGAATGTAAATGCACTGACTTCTTCTAGTTCGGCATTGCGCTGACGAAATCTGTCTCTTTGACTAGTTACGATAGGGAGGATGGAGGTGTCTGCTGACGACGTGAACGGTATCGGCGTTGACCGGGCGGGGGAATCCTGTGATTGACATCGTAAAAAATTGATGTCAAACTCACTTTCATGATAACTCACGGATGTTTTCCTGCCCAGGTCTAAGCCCGCCAAAATGTCAGGTTCCCCCAATTCAGAAGTCGGGGCATCACCATTCGGTTTGTGGTTATCCATTGACAGAAGATCATTCTCCAGCTTCTCATTTAGGATCTTCTGCTTCTCCAGTTCCGAGTTTGTGGAATCGAGCTGGTTTTGAGCCACTTGCAACGACGCTTCCAGCTCATTGTGGAGAATCTATAAAAGAAAAAATGGTCAATCAGGGGAATAAATTAAGTCGATAAAAAAGAACATACACGGAATTTGGTTAGTTCCTCCAAGATGCGTTTATTCTTTGTAGCGAGGAGGGCCTCAAGGGATTTTCCCTGCTGAGCATTAGCCTTTCTGGCGTTGGGATTAGGGAGTTGTAATCCAAGTTCATGGTGGCCGTTGAGCTGATCGTTATCCTCCGCACCCTCGTCCAGGCCGGCGAATTCGACATACTATTGGAGGAATAAGGGTCAGCATAATTGACGTGCTTCGTGGGTGGGATTGTCATAAACCTTCATGATCTCCAATTCACGCTTAATCTCATCATAGTCTCCATATTGATTTAGCCGTTGTTTCAGTTGATCTACCTCCGCAGCCTAGAAGAAATAGGAAGCTTCAATTGATGTTGGGTGGAGTGGGAGGAAAAACCTGCAGACAAACCTTTTTCTGAATCGCCTTCGAGATCTCTTCTGTCTTCTTGTTCCCAGCCGCTTCTGTCTCCGATGTGGCGAGTTTCTGAGCCTCCAGGGCCTGGGATACCCGTTCTGATTCGGCTTCGAGTTCTGAGACCTGCGTTTCGAGATCCTTGACACTGTCAACACAACATTTATTCGAGTCAAGAAAGGCGAGGGATAACATGCATTTAACTTACTGATCGGATGTGTCATTTCCGCTTCGGATAGCCTCGATCTCGGCACGTAACATTTCCTACAACGATGATGTGAATGAATCACACGGTGCTAGTTGACCAACACATACGTTGCGTCTTTCTACCGTAGCCACACGGCTGTTGGCACGTTCCAGATCTGCGACAATCATATCAACTTCGGCAAGTTTGGCAACGACTTCTTGATCTATTAGGAATGATAGGTTTTGTGAGGCAATGTTTGAGGTTTGACTTATTTATTTTACCCTGGCGCTGGCTGTGGTCTATCAGTTTGGCCTGATTAGAGTCGTTGGACATACGCAAGTCGCGAAGCTGGTTCTTGGTCAACGATATTTGACGCTGAAGATCTTGCTCACTGTGTCCAGAATCATCAGCAACTCAGTGAAAGTCGAATGTACTTGCATCCGCACCGCTCTTCATAATTCCTCAGCTTCTCATCATACGTAGCATTAAGCTCATTCTCCTTCTGTACTACCTTTTCCTGGATCATGTCGTCCATCTACATGTCAAATGGCCTTAAACATTAACAAATTCACGTGCAAGGAAACAGCGAACTTACTTTCTGTTCCAACTGCTCTACCCTGGCTTCCACCTTCTTCTTGGCGGTTTCGACACTTGAGAGTTCACCGACGCGCTTCCGTAGCTCAGCATTCTCGTCTCGGAGACGCTGCAATCCAAGTTCTAGGTCACGGGCTTCGGCGACTTTGACTGTTTGGTCCTGTCGATCATTGAACTGATGGGAATAAGGGGATACGTTCAAAAATGGTTCATACAACTGCACCCTCAAGTAAAGGGTAGGGATCGGGAGCTTCAGCTAGAGCTTTGTACACATTTAAGAAGGCATTTTCGGAAGTCTTTGACCGTTTTGTGAGATTATCGATTTCCGTCTGATACGCTAGAGCACATGGATGTTCGTGAGCTTTGATACCAGCCGTGCGGAGGCATATATACCCTTGAGTAGGCCCTTGAAGGCAATGATCTTCTCTTCGTCCGGAATTTTCTTGAACTCTGGCAGTGCCACGCATGGTTAAATCGGGTCAAACTGTAAAGTATTCGGATATGCTAACCTTTAGTCTTGTCTGCCAAAGCCTTTCGGCCAACGACACTCTCCTTTTGATTGTCAACGAGTTCAATGCCTTGAGCATCCAACGTTTTCTGTAGCTCAGAGAGATTGATGTCTAAGAAAGAACGCCATTTGAGCTCGATATCAAGAACGTGTAGCGTCATGATGTACCTCTCCATGTTGCCAGTGCACCAGAGAAGTTTTGTTCTGTCGAGCTCATGGATGTTTGAATGTGAACGCGAACGACTCACTGGAAACCGTAGTATTGACCACGTGACTGATCATTTTTTTCTTCAAACTTCAAGTTGCGATGAATGTTCTGCGGCTACCTGTGCGATACGCACTCCACCGTACTTATTCCACGGCATACCCATTCATCCCTCCTGCTCAATTTCGTGATGTTAATTCAAGTTTCAGAGGGAACCCGGAATTCGCCAGGCACGGCGGAGGGAGTCGAAGCAGGGGGAGAGGCAGAGGCAGAGGCAGAGGCAGAGGCCGCGGAGCAGGGAGGTTCGAGGAAGAAGAGAAGGAATTTTTGAAAGAAGATGAAAGACCCAAGTTCAAGCCGGAGTCTCCCAGCTTTTATACTGCACGTCCTGTCTATTACGACCAAGTCCTCCAACTCGAAGCCGCTATCCAGCATTCCCGCAGCGCCCTCAAAACCCTACAACTCCTCCCCCTTCCTGAATTCGCCCGAGCGAGCTTGCCTTCCCTTGTATCTGTCTGGAAAGACAAGGAGGAAATGTCTGACGTGTTCAAAAGCAGAATGACCACATCGCGTTATCGCCAAGTTACAACTTTGCTAGGCGAACTGAACGATTATCTGCGGATTGCGACTACTGCGGGATGTATGGAGCTTGCACAGGGGATTGAGCAGATTGTGAATATGTTTGAGAGTGGGAACAAGGATGAATTTTTGAAACGGGGCAAGAGAAAAAAGGTCTGGTTGGACGAGTACGGACGGTCATATACGTATGGAAAGCGGAAGACGAGTACGGCACGAGTCTGGATGATTTCCGTCCAACCACAATCACAATCAGAAGCTACACTCCAACTCGTCTCCGAGGAATCATTAGAAGAAATATTCGGACTTGATCCCCCACGACCCACACCGTCACCACCCAAACGCACAGACATTACTATCACTCCTACAACTGTTCTTGTCAACAACCTCCCTCTTGCAGAATATTTTCCCCTACCAGCCGATCGCGAACGCATTATCCGTCCCCTCAAGATCGCCGGAGTGCTTGGGGCATACAACATCTTTTGCATCGTTCGTGGTGGGGGCACCACAGGACAATCTGGCGCTCTTGCGCACGGTATTTCGAAAGGTCTGGTCGCACACGAGCCCGCGCTGGAGGCTCTCTTGAGAAGAGGTACACAATTTTGCGATACCCATTTCCACACAAACTAACTGAGTGACCATTTGTCGCGCAGCTAAACTATTGAGGCGTGATCCACGTATGGTGGAGCGGAAAAAGACTGGTTTGGCGAAGTCGCGTAAAAGGGTACGTCTGTCCCCCTGTTCCAGCAGTGCAACGAATTACTCACCCATATATAGTATACCTGGGTCAAACGCTAGTCGAGAAGATGTTACGTTGTCCAATACCTCATTCATATCAAAACGTCGACAACTGTTCTGCCTTCGAATCACCAAGAAAAATAAAACAAGACGATACTAAAAGATGGGACACAAGATGTAATAAGCAAAGTCAGAACTCGAACATCTATACAGCATCAACGAAATTGCTACACCACTGATTGAGAATAATATTACTGATCATAGGATCGATTATTGGAAATACACTTGTTGAACGTCGGACTGTGCAAAGCCAAGGTTGCAAAAAGGACATTTCCGTTGTCGAGTAGATATTCGTGTATCCACACATTCTTTGCAGAACGCTGAAACATGGTAAAGTCAGCATTGATTAAAGGAGTCTTGCATTTCACTCACAATGAAAACACTTAGTTATAACAGTGTTACGCATACGCATTTTACATGTCGAGCACTTCAGTATAGTCTGAATCATCGTTGGCATTTAAAATCAGATGAGTTCATGAACATTTAAAAAAACGCACCAGGAGACCCTGCAGCTCAGCCTCCTCTTGCAACCCAGTACCAGTCGTAACCACCTTCAATTTCGACGCCTGTCGCTCCACATCCTTTTTTGAACGTAAGAACCCTTCCTCCATCCTCCTTAGATCCGCCTTCTTCTTGTCGAAGGCCCTCTCGCATTCTTGCAGCGCCGCACGGAACTGCAACATAACAAGATGAGTGACACGGCGGGCGCATTCAGAATGAGGTGTACATACCTCACCAGTCCGTTTTTTCTCACCTTCCGCTCGGATCTTCCACTCAGTGTTCTCCGCGTCCAGATGATGTACCTTTTCCTTGTAAGCGGTAGCGGCTTTTCTCCACGCTACAAGCTCCTTCTCCAGGTCACTCTAACTCGTGTTTAGCTCCGGCGGTCAGTTATAATTTGGGTAATACTCACCACCTGCCCCGTAAGGCTCCTCTCGGATTCCACCAGCCGTTCCACCACCTTCGCCTGCTTCTCAAGGTTTCTGGCGATATTCTTGCGTTCAGCCTCGATAGCCTCCTTGTCTCGCATAGCGGCATAGAATTTGTTTTCCGACTTGGCTCGCTGAATACAATACGGCTGAGTTGCCAGAGAACAGTTAAAAGAGAAACATACGTCAAGTCCACTCTTCGTCAGACGATCTTCCATACCGATAAGGTCGAACACTTTGTTCTTGACTTGTCGATCTAGTGCCTCCCAAGCAGCTGACAGCTTATCCAATTCAGCATACAACGACGTCTCAGCCTAATTCCAAACGTTACACAAAAGCATCTGTTTCCTGGCCCGCTATGACTCACCTGACCCCGTTGGGTATCCAGCAGACGTAGTTTTTGAATCTCGGATTCCTTCTGCCTTGTCTGATCCGCCAACTTGGATACATCGGGCGGAAGAGTGGAAGGATCGCCATAGACTGTCTGGTACTTTTCTAGCTGTTCAGTCACCTCCGATAATTTCTGGAGAGCGTCGGCTTCGGCTTTCATGTGCTGGACCACGTTGGGGTGATCATCTTGGAAGATGGCCAATGTTTGCTCCAAAGCCGCGGCTCTAGTTTCCGCAGTACTACCAAGACGGATGAAAACCAGCACTGTAAAAACAAGTAACTAAGTTCACTTACGTGACTCTGTTCTTCAAGTTGTCAATATACGCGGCATTCTCGACACTACCACCGAAGAAAAACAACATGAGGTCCTCGTTACCCGAGTTGGCAGCAAGCTGAGCTTTATGTCTGCTCAGTTCCGACTCCAATACGAGAATGCGCTCCTGTTTCGGCATCTCCAAATTAATATCCGAAAAAAAAACCTAGATGGTGCAAATG
>Ga0210383_10002754_pt1 | contig 15832 bp, 8 predicted proteins | sample IncBWC14OmetaG_FD_160072 | JGI IMG/M metagenome (GOLD analysis project Ga0210383, IMG submission 160072) | Forest soil microbial communities from Barre Woods Harvard Forest LTER site, Petersham, Massachusetts, United States - Inc-BW-C-14-O ...
ACCTGGAATGGCGCCTCATCGGGCCGTTTCGTGGAGGGCGAGCCGTCGCCGTCTCCGGAATTCCGGGCGACGGTGCGACGTACTTCTTTGGGTCCGTCGATGGCGGCGTTTGGAAAACCGACAATGCCGGAGTGACCTGGGTTCCGCTATTCGACGGGCAGCCGATTGCCTCAATTGGAGCGCTAGCTGTCGCTCCGTCGAATCCCCAAGTCATTTACGCAGGTACGGGAGAGTCGGACATTCGCAGCTACTTGTCTTCGGGTGACGGAGTGTACAAGTCCACCGATGGCGGAAAGACTTGGACGAATGTCGGGCTGCGCGACACGCGGCAGATCAGTCGCATCGTGGTCGATCCGAAGAATGCGGATGTGGTGTACGTCGCTGCACTGGGGCATGCGTACGGACCGAATCCTGAGCGCGGAGTTTTCAAGTCGAGTGACGGAGGAAAGACGTGGACACATGTCCTCGACCAGGGACCAGAGATTGGAGTTAGCGATCTCGCGATTGCGACCGGGAACCCAGCAACGCTGTTTGCGGGAACGTGGCAGTCACACCGACCTCCGTGGAGCACCTATGCGCCGATTGATGGCAGCCATAGTGGCTTGTTCCGCACCACCGATTCCGGCGCGACGTGGACGCAACTTAAAGCAAATGGGCTGCCAGAGGGCGAATGGGGCCGAGTGGGCGTAACCGTCTCGCCGAATGGGCGGCGCGTGTACGCGTTGATTGACGCAGGCAAAAAGTCGGGGCTGTATCGCTCGGACGACGGTGGGGACACGTGGACCCTGGCGAATGGCGATTCGCGGCTGACCAGTCGTTCGTGGTACTTCATGCAGCCGACGATCGATCCGAGCAATCCCGACGTGGTGTATGTGCCCAACGTGGCGCTGTATCGCATCAATGACGGCGGCAAGACGGTTAGTATTGTCCGCGGTGCGCCTGGCGGCGATGACTATCATCAACTGTGGATCGATCCAGCGAACTCGTCGCACCTGGTGCTGGGCACGGACCAGGGCACGAGCGTCAGCCTCGATCGAGGAGAGACCTGGTCGTCGTGGTTTAACCAGCCGATTGGGCAGTTCTATCACGTGGCGACGGACAACAACTTTCCCTATGCGGTGTACGGTGCTCAGCAGGACAGCGGCAGTGCAGGCGTGATGAGCCGCACGGACCACGGGCACATCACCGCGACGGATTGGTTCCTGATTGGCGGCGGCGAGAGCGGATGGATTGTCGTCGATCCAGACGATTCCAACATTTTCTATGCAACCGGAGCATACGGTGGGGTGGTGCGTTACGACCGGCGGACTTCGCTGAGTCAGGACATCAGTCCATGGCCGATGCCGGCTTGGGGAACCGAGATCAACGGACGAAAGTATCGTGCCACGTGGTCGCCGATGTTGGTGATGTCGCCGATCGACAAGAAAACGCTCTACCTGGGAACGCAGTACGTGATGAAGACCACGGACGGCGGACTGCATTGGGAGAAGATCAGCGCCGATCTGACCGGTGCAGCCGCCAATCCGCCGGACGAGAAGACTCCCACCACGGTTCAGAACGCAAAGCAGCGCGGATTCGGCGTGGTGTTTTCGATCGCTCCGTCGCCCAAGAATGCCGACGTGATTTGGGCGGGAAGCGACACCGGTCTGGTGCATCTCACGACCGATGGCGGAAAGACATGGAACGACATGACGCCGAAGGGAGTGGGCGACTGGAGCAAGGTCTCGATGATCGAGGCCTCGCACTTTGATCCAGCCGTGGCTTACGCCGCGGTCGACAGGCATCGGCTGGACGATCAGGCCCCGTACTTGTACCGCACGCGCGACTTCGGAAAGACGTGGCAACCGATCACCACCGGGATTGGCCCGTCATCGTTTCTAAACGCGATTCGTGAAGACACTCAGCGACAGGGACTGCTATTCGCCGGCACGGAACTCGGCATGTACGTCTCGTTCGACGATGGGGATCATTGGCAACCGCTGCAACTCAACCTGCCCGTCACATCGATCAGAGACCTCAAGGTCCACGGCGAGGACCTTGTGATCGCGACCAATGGGCGTGCCTTCTGGATTCTCGACAACATCACGCCGCTGCGGCAAGCCGGGGCGGACGTACAAGCGGCAAAGGCAGGCCTGTACCGTCCGGCGACCGCAGTACGCGTGGACAATGATATTTTCCTCGGTAGTCCGTTTCCGCCGGAAGAGCCGATGGCGAAGAATCCACCGGACGGGGCGATCATCGACTACTACCTCCCCGCAACGGCAACGGCTGTAAAGCTCGAGATTTTCGATGCGAAGGGAACGCCGGTACGGCGCTACGTAAGTGGCCGGACGAAAGAGGCGAAGATGCCTCCGATGCCCATTGCCGAGCGCTGGTTTCCGAAACCAATCGTGTTGGAGGACAGCGCGGGCATGCATCGGTTCGTTTGGGATCTGCGCTGGAACAGCTCAGGGACTGGTGAGGAATTCGAAGACGAAGGCTATGGCGCGCCGCGCGGACCGAGGGTGAAGCCGGGTTCCTACCAGGTGAAGCTCACGGTCGATGGCGTGACGTTCACCGAGCCGCTGCAAGTGCAGATGGATCCGCGGTCCAGAGCGACCGCGGCGGAGTTGGAAGAGCAACAGACACTGGGTCTAGAGATATTTGGTGAGGTACGGCGCACTCGCCAGACGCTGGCAGAAATGGCGTCGGTCAGAAGGAGCCTCGAGGAACGGAAGCAGCATTTGAAGGGGCAAACTCAGTTGCTGGCCCAGGCGGAAAAGCTTGAGGCTGCCATGGACGCCATCGACGCTGGGAGCAAGGCGACACCGGACGCGATGGGGCTGGCCGCAGCGAGCGGCGGCTTGCAATCGGTGCTGCGCGTGGTGGAAGGTGGCGATCGCACCACTCCTCAGCAGGCCCTCGACGTGTACAAGCTTTCGGATGACGCAGCGAAGAGCCGAATCGCCGAGTGGAAGACACTCAAGAGCAGTGGGTTGGCGGAGTTCAACAACGCGATGAAGAAGGCGGGTTTGCCGGCGATCGACGTTGCGGCGGTCGAAATGGAGACAGATTCGTTAGTGGCTCAATGACGACCAGCGTCTTGGCCACTTTGAGATTGTCCTTGGAGATTCGGCAACGCGAACGATACAATGCCAGCCAGGCACTGCCACTTTTTATAGGAGTTCGTCCAATGGATTCAGTCGTGAAGCTGGGAAGCGGCGCAGACCTCGCGTCATTCCAGCGAGTACATTTAGGGCCGCTGGAGCTCGTCGTGATGGAAGCGATGTGGTCTTTTGGGCCGAGTTTCGTGCGGGATGTGGTCGGACGACTGGACCGGAAACTTGCTTACACAACCGTAATGACCACGCTCGACCGTCTGTTCAAGAAGGGCATGCTGGCGCGGGAGATGACGGATCGGGCGTTTATGTATTCTCCCAAAGTTTCGCGCGAAGATTGGGACCGTCAGCGGGCAGGAGAAATGATGGCTGGTTTCTTGACAGGACCGAACGAATCCCGCGAGATGCTGCTGTCGTGCCTGGTGGATGCAGTTGGCACCCACGATGCCATGCTCCTTGACGAGCTGGAGAAGAAGATCCAGCGCAAGCGCGAGGAACTGGCCGGGAAATGATCCTTCCGTACTACATGCGGCTGCTGTGTCTGTGCTTCGCCACGTTTTTTGTGGTGCATGCCCTCAGCTGGCTCGTGGTGCGCAGCCTATCGGCGGCGGCAGTGAGAATCGCCGACACCATGCGGCCACGGGCGTCGTCGCGGCTACTATTTGCCTTGCGGGTAGCCCCAGTGGCAGTCACATTGTTCCTGGTAGTGGGATTCTGCGTGCCCAGCTACGTGTGGCTGGAGCCTGATATCTCGGGCGAGCGGGTCGGTTTTGCGTGCCTGCTGGCGGCCGTTTTAGGTGCGAGCATCTGGATCGTTTCGTCGCTGCGGGGTCTGGTGTCGATTGTTCGTACGCAGAGTTACCTGCGCCGCTGCCGCAAGTTTGGAACGGGTGGCGAGACTGTCACCGAAAGTGCAGACTGCTTGGTGGTAAGCAACAACGCTGTCGTGATGGCGGTAGCGGGTGCCTGGCATCCACAGTTGGTGGTTTCGCAAACTGTGATGAATGCCCTGAGTGAAGAGCAGAAACAAGCGGCGTTCCGGCATGAAGCGGCGCACCGGACTTCGCGGGACAATTTGAAGAAGCTGCTGTTCTTAATGTCGCCCGACGTGCTGCCATTCGTTTCCGGTCTTTCAACACTGGAGCGCGGCTGGGCGCGATTCACCGAATGGGCCGCGGACGACGAGGCGGTTGACGGCAACCAGGAACGCGCGCTTTCTCTGGCCTCGGCACTGGTACGTGTCGCTAAGCTGGGAGTGCGGCCGGCGCCTGCATATCTGCTGTCAACACTGGTGGACGACGACTGCGATCTCGAGACCCGTGTAGACCGTTTGCTGCGAGAGCCCGCGTACGCAGAAAAACCTTTGCAGCCCGTCGTGGCATTTACCCGCAACGCTGCGCTCGTCCTAGCCGGAATCGGGACTACTTTATTGTTGTGGCCCGAGAGCCTGGGCAGCATTCATCGCCTGCTGGAGCACCTGGTCCAGTAGATCGCCTCTCGCTGAACTGACTTGCGCTGTGTACTGCCTGCCAAAGTTCGTCGAGAACGGTTGCACATTACTTAGCCAATCTTGCTTTCCAGCTCGCTCCAGCGGGCGTACAGATCATCGACTGCCTTCTGGGCCGCATCGAATTCGGCATGCGCGGTAATGATCCGAGCTGCATCGCTTGCGATTGCGGGATCTTCCATCGCTTCTCGTTTCGCGCCTAGGATGGCTTCTGCCTCGGCGACGCGCTGCTCGAGGGTGGCGTATTCGCGGGCTTCCAGGTACGAAAGCTTTTTCTTCGGAGCAGAGACCGCAGGCTGGTCATTGGCAATCCCGGCGCTGAAGGATGGGCGCTTGAAGTTCTCGATCTGTTCGGCCTGCCATAGCTCCCACTGTGAGTAGTCGGCGAAGCGGTCTGCAGTGCCGAGTCCATCGAGGCCGATGACCACGGTCGAGACCCGGTCCAACATGTAACGGTCGTGAGTGACCAGCACCAGCGCTCCGCGATATTCGAGCAAACTTTCTTCCAGAATCTCGAGCGTGGGAATGTCGAGATCGTTGGTCGGCTCGTCGAGCAAAAGGACGTCGGCGGGCTGCAGCATCAGGCGGGCAATGAGGACGCGGGCACGCTCTCCCCCGGAAAGGTTGGCCACCGGCTGGTTGAGTTGCTCGCCGCTGAACAGGAAGCGTGCGGCCCAAGAAGCTACATGAATCACGCGGTCCTGGTAAATAACCGAGTCGCTTTCGGGAGCAAGCGCACGCCGCAAAGTGTCGCCGGAATCGAGTTCGCGGTTCTGGTCGAAATAAACGATCTGTAGCGATTCCGCCCGCTTTATCGTTCCACTGGTCGGGGTGAGTTCGCCCTGCAGCAGACGCAGTAGCGTAGACTTGCCGCTTCCGTTGGGGCCGACTAATCCCACACGCATCCCGGCGGTGATGGCGAAGTTGAGGTCGGAAAATAAAGACCGATCAGCGATGCTGTAGGCAACATTCTCCAACTCGATGAGACGCTTGGTCTGACGCTCGCTGGCCGAGAAATCAATGGCCGCACTCCCGCTGCGCGTGCGATTGTTCAGGTCGGCAAGCTCACCCATCAACTCATGAGCCTTGCCAATGCGGGCCTTGGACTTGCGAGTGCGGGCTTTCGCGCCCCGACGGAGCCATGCGATCTCGTTCTTGACCAGGTTCTCCAACGCTTCCTGCCGCTTGCCTTGCGCATGCAAGAACTCCTCTTTCTTCTCCAGAAACATGGTGTAGCTGCCGCTGGTGCGCAAAAAGCCTTCGGGGTAGACACGGCTCAGCTCGACCATTTCTGTGGCGACATTCTCCAGGAAGTAGCGATCATGGCTGACAATCACAGAGGCAAAAGAACCTCTCTTCAGTAACTCTTCCAGCCACTCAATGCCGGCCAAGTCGAGATGGTTGGTCGGCTCGTCCAATAGCAGGATGTCGGGTTGTTGCACCAGCGCCTGCGCGATAGCTAGCCGCTTACGCCATCCGCCTGATAACGCTGAGGCCTCCTGCTCGAAGTCTTCGAAGCCAGTGCGGCCAAGCGTTTCGCCGATGCGCGCTTCCCATTCGGATTCGGGTACCTGGGTTTGCTTCAGGGTGATTTGGATTATCTCGCGAATGGAAAGCCCTACGTTGAACTGTGACTCCTGTTCCACGTAACTGAGCCGGGTGCGCTTGCGTAACGCTACTTCGCCGCTATCGGGTGACATAAGTCCCGCGAGGACACGGAGCAGAGTCGATTTGCCGGAACCGTTTGGCCCGATGAGCCCGATGCGGTCGCGCTCGCCGATAACGAACGAGATGCCTTCAAAAAGAGGGACGGCCCCAAAGCGCTTCGAGAGACCTTGGGCGTTGAGAATGGGCGGCAATACTCTAGCAATTCCTTTGCGTGGCTTTGTCTTGTTGTTATCTGAGGATAGCAGGGTGGCATCGGATACTAAGGACAATGCTTGCCAGCGCCGGTTGGGGTAGAGTACTTTCGAATATGATTGTTTATGTTCGAGTTTGGTGCCACGGTTGCAATGGAGTGGGCGAGCGACCTCTTGTATGGTGGCAGAGTCTCCGCGAGATGAAACGAGTCGTCTGTGATCCTGCGGGTAGCCCGAAAGGAAGGAATGAGTAGCGCAACCCGACGCAGCGGCTTCAGTCCGAGCCTATGGGTGCCCACGCTGTACTTCGCGGAAGGCCTACCTTTTTACGCCGTCAACATGATGGCGCTCATTTTTTATTCGCGCATGGGTGTGTCAAATGTGACCATCACAGCCACCGTGAGCCTGCTTGGACTGCCGTGGTCACTGAAACCGCTGTGGAGCCCATTTCTCGAGATGTACAAGACGAAGAAGTTCTTCGTCGTGCTGATGGAGTTTGTGGGCGGGCTCAGCCTGGGCGTGCTGGCGCTGTGCCTCCCGCTGCCTGGCTACTTTCGCTACAGCGTGGCTCTGCTGGCAGTGATTGCTTTTTGTTCGTCCACGCACGACATCGCGGCAGATGGCCTCTACATCGCCAGCCTCACTCGCAAACAGCAGGCAGCCTATGCCGGGTGGCAGGGCGGGTTCTTCAATATCGCGCGGTTCGTTTCGCAAGGCGGCTTGCTGATTCTGGCGGGTTATCTGGAAAACCGCATGCCAGTAGCCCGGGCTTGGATGATGATCTTTGCCAGCGTCGGCATAACAATGGTCGTGCTGAGCCTGTTTCATGCGCGAGTGCTGCCTACGGGCGGCGTAGAGCGCCATTCCGACAACCTCCATCAAATGCTGGCCACGTTTTGGGACGTGGTAGTGAGCTTTTTCCGCAAGCCGAATATCTGGTTCTTACTCCTCTTTGTGTTTCTCTATCGCGCCGGTGAGGGGCAAGTGGTAAAGATCGGCCCACTGTTCCTCAAAGCAGCCCGCGCGCAAGGCGGCATTGGGCTCACGACTGCACAGTTTGGGACAATCTACGGCACGTTCGGTACGGCAGCCTTCATCTTGGGCAGCATTCTCGGCGGATATTTCGCGGCGTGGCTTGGTTTAAAGCGCGCCCTACTGCCGCTGATCCTGGTGATGAACTTACCGATGCTTACGTATTTCTACCTCAGCACGGAACAACCCACGAGCCACGTGCTCATCGCGACCGCCATGTCACTGGAGATGTTCGGATACGGCTTTGGTTTCGTCGGTGTGATGCTGCTGATGATGCAGGAAATCGCGCCCGGAAATTATCAGACCGCGCACTACGCTTTCGCGAATTCGCTGATGAACCTCGGACTGATCGTGCCCGGCGCGGTAAGCGGGCTGATCCAGACGAAGATCGGGTATCGGCACTTTTTTCTGTGGGTGTTGATCTCTGCAATTCCGGCGATGATTCTGGCGCGATTTGTGCCGATTCATGGGACGCAAGCACAGCAGGAGATCCTTGAATCGGCGGAAGTCTGAGTTGCCGGGCAGTGTTTCGTACGAGTTTCTTACCTAGAAATTGAACGGGTAGCTTCGTCATGAATGATCTCGATACTAACAAGTTGAAGCCGTTGAAGGCCGTGATTCTTGCCGGTGGTAAAGACGCGACGACCGCTGAAGGCCATTCGCTGGTGCTGAAGAAGCTGGGCGACTATTCAGTCGTGCAATACGTATTGCAGAATGCACTGCAGGTCGTGCGACCGGAAGACATTTACGTGGTAGTGGGGTATCGCCAGCAGGAAGTGCGCGATCACCTGGGGCCGAAGTTTCACTTTGTAGAGCAGGACAAGCCGCTCGGTACGGGAGACGCGGTGCGCCGGGTGTGCGAGACAATCCCCGACTTCGACGGAAATCTACTCATCCTCTATGGAGACACGCCGCTGTTTCGCCAGGCGTCGATATTGGGACTACTCAATCGTCACCGCCTGAAGCGGGCGCACCTGACGCTGCTGACCGCCGTCGTGGATAAACCGCTGCCCTACGGCCGAATCATTCGCGACTCAGGCGGGCAAATCATCGACATCATCGAAGACACGGAAGCGTCGCCTGAAGTGCGTGCCATCCGCGAGATCAATGTGGGTGCGTATGTAGTGGACGCGAAGGCGATTGCGGCGGCGCTAAGCCCTCTTTCACCGTCGCCAGTCGATGGTGATTACCGCTTGACGGACAGCGTGCATGCGCTCATTCGTTCGGGACTGAAGGTCGAAAGCTATCAACTCTACGATCAGGACGAGGTGCAAGGCATCAATTCCGATGCCGACTTCGCGCGTGCTGAATTCATTTTGGAGAAGCGACTGTATCGTCCGCGTCGGCAGGAAGAGCAAAACCTGATCGCGTTCGGCACCGGAGGTTGGCGGGCGCTGATTGGCGAGGGCTTCACGCTGCATAATGTGCGGCGGCTGTCGCAAGCGCTGGCCAACGAAGTCACGCGGCAGTCCGTGGAAAAGAGAGGCGTCATCATCGGATATGACCGCCGCTTCTTGTCAAAACAAGCGGCAGAGGCAGCAGCCGAGGTGTTCGGTGGCAATGATATTCCTGCGATTCTGCTTGCGGAGGACGCTCCAACTCCATTGATTACCTATGCGACCGCGATTAAGGATTCAGCGTACGGGCTGGCGTTTACCGCGAGTCACAATCCGCCGGAGTGGAATGGGCTGAAGGTTTTTCGCGGCGATGGTTCGTTACTGCTCGACGACGAGACGCGGCAAATCGAGAAGGAAGCAAACGCTCTGTCGCAGCACGACGTTATCAAGCTCGAGCTTGATTTAGCGTTGGCAGCGGGCATCGTCGAGCGGCGCGACTTCACCAACCAGTACATCGATGCCGTAGAAGCGCTGATCGATCTCGAGAAGATTCGCGAGGCTGGGCTTAAGGTCATCGTCGATCCGATGTACGGCGTGGGACAACTCACGCTGGGAACGGTGCTGACAGAAGCGCGTTGCCGGGTGACGTTCATCCACGAGCGGCATAATCCGCTGTTTGGCGGTCGGTCTCCTGCGCCAAATGAAGAAGCGCTGCGGCTGCTAAGTTCAGAGATGCAGGAAGGGAGCTACGACCTGGGTCTCGCAATGGACGGCGATGCCGATCGCGTGGCCATCTTGGATGAACGTGGCGTCTACATCTCGATTAATGACGTGTTGCTGCTGCTCTATTGGTATTTGCATGAGGTGCGCGGTGAGCACGGCGGTGTCGTGCGAAATCTGTCAACCTCGCACTTGCTCGACAGGCTGGCGAAGAAACTCGGCGAAACATGCTACGCAACTCCGGTGGGTTTCAAACACATCGTGTCCACGATGGTCGAGCACAACGCGGTGCTGGGCGGCGAGTCGTCGGGTGGATTGACGATTCGCGGTCACATCCTCGGCAAGGACGGAATTTTCGCGTGCGCCTTGGTCGTTGAAATGCTGGCGAAGACGGGCCTGACAGTTTCGCAACTGTTGGAGCGAGTGTACGGGCTGACTGGAAGGCTGTATTACGTGGAAGAGAGCCTGCCGGCTACTCCCGAAATGCGAATCGCTGTACCGAAGCGCATGAAAGAGACGCCCAGCAGCCACATCGGGCCATACAAGGTCGTCAGTGTCTCGCACATGGATGGTACCAAGTTACTGCTCGACAACGACAACTGGGCATTACTGCGTTTTTCCGGGACGGAACCGGTGCTGCGATTGACCGTGGAGGCTGATACTCCGGACAAAGCGAAAGAGTTGTTGCAGTGGCTCCGCCAATTTGTGACGGCGACGGACGGAAAGTAAGTAAGCATGGCCATGGGGATGTGCGGAGGAACGTTTGCGATACGGGTACTTTGACAATGTGAACCGGGAGTACGTGATCGATCGGGTGGACGCCCCGGCGTCGTGGACCAATTATCTTGGCGCGCGCGACATGTGCACGGTGATCTCGCACAATGCGGGCGGCTACTCGTTCTACAAGAACGCCGAGCACCATCGAATCACGCGATTTCGCCAAAACGGCGTTCCACTCGATCGCCCCGGTCATTACGTCTATCTGCGCGACGACGAGACAGGACAGTATTGGTCCATCTCATGGCAACCCGTTGGCAAAGACCTAGCCAAGGGGAAGTACGAGTGCCGACATGGATTGTCGTACTCGAAATTCTCCTGCGACTACAACGGCATCAAAGCTGAACAAACACTGTTTATCCCCCTTGATGACGACGTCGAACTCTGGAACGTTTGGATACGAAACACAGGCGACAAGCCCCGCAAGCTAAGCGTGTACTCGTACGTCGAGTTTTCCTTTCATCACATCGAGATCGACAATCAGAACCTGCAGATGAGCTTGTACGCGGCTGGCGCAAGCTATGCCGACGGCATCATTGAGTACGACTTCTTCTATGAGCCGTCGACCTTTCACTACATGGCAGCCAGTTTTGAGCCTGACAGCTACGACTGCGTCCGCGATCATTTCCTGGGCAACTACCGAACGGAAACGAATCCAATTGCCGTCGAGCGAGGAGAATGCCAGAACAGCTCCGAACTCGGCGGCAACCACTGTGGAGCGCTGCACAAGCGGCTGACCATCGCGCCCGGCGAAGAAAAGCGAGTCGTTTTCATGCTTGGCGTAGGCCCACGCGCGACGGGAAAGCAGATCAAAGGTAAGTACTCCGAGCGTGCCGCGGTCGATGCGGCATTCGCGGCTCTGGGCCAATACTGGCAGAAGAAGCTGGATGCCTTCCAGTGCAAGACCCCGAATGCGGGCCTCGACACTATGACCAACATCTGGACGCTCTATCAGGCCGAGACCTGCGTAGTGTGGTCAAGGTTTGCGTCGTTCGTTGAAGTTGGCGGACGCACTGGACTCGGCTATCGCGACACATCGCAGGACGTGATGAGCGTAGTGCACACGAACCCTGCGAAGTGCCGGCAACGTATCATTGAACTGCTGAATGGCCAGGTGAGTGCAGGATACGGACTACACCTCTTCGATCCTGACTGGTTTGACCCGGAAAAGCAGAAAGCGCCCACGTTCAAGTCCCCGACGATTGCGCACGCACCTTCGCGCGACCAGATCATTCATAGATTGGAGCACACGTGCTCAGACGACGCTCTATGGCAAGTGGTCACCGTTTGCGAGTACGTGAAAGAAACCGGCGAGTTGGCTTTGTTCGATGAAGTCGTGCCCTTCGCCGATCAAGGGGACGCGACGGTCTACGAGCACCTGAAGCGCGCGCTCGATTTCTCGGCTGAACAAATAGGTGCGACGGGGATCTGTAAAGGGCTGCGTGCTGACTGGAACGATTGCCTCAACCTGGGCGGTGGTGAGAGCGCCATGGTGTCGTTCATGCATCACTGGGCGTTGCGGGCGTTCGTAGAGGCCGCGACACATCTGGACCGCGCTGATGATGCCGCGAAATACTCGGCGACAGCTGACAAGGTTAGGGCGTCTTGCGAGCGCGAACTGTGGGACGGCGACTGGTATCTGCGCGGTATCACGGCGAAAGGCTTGAAGGTCGGCAGCCACGAGAACGAAGAAGGCAAGGTCTTCATCGAGAGCAATACATGGGCGGTCGTATCAGATGTTGCCTCTCCGAATCGCGGCAAGTCGGCGATGGACGCAGTGGACAAGTATCTCTACTCGGAGTACGGGATCCACTTGCTCTGGCCGGCGTTCTCTAAGCCGAATGACGACATCGGCTTCGTGGGCCGCGTGTACAAGGGCATCAAGGAAAATGCGGCGATCTTTAGCCATCCCAACCCATGGGCAGTGATTGCCGAGTGCAAGCTCGGACGCGGCCAGCGCGCCATGAAGTTCTATAACTCGCTGCTGCCCTATAACCAGAACGACAAGATCGAGGTGCGTGAAGCCGAACCGTACTCGTACTGCCAATTCGTCATGGGCAAGGACCACACTGCATTCGGCCGCGCTCGCCATCCCTGGCTGACGGGAAGTGGCGGATGGAATTACACCGCGGTCACTCGCTGGATTCTGGGGGTTCGGCTGACGTTCGATGGGCTAGTCATCGATCCCTGCGTGCCGCCAGACTGGAAGGAGTTTGAGGTTACGCGGCAATGGCGGGGGGCAACGTACCACATTATGGTGGAGAATCCTGACGGCGTCGAGAAGGGTGTGAAATCAGTCACCCTGAACGGCAAGCCCGTCACAACGACGATCGCGGCACAGGCATCAGGGTCGATGAATGAAGTGGTGGTCACGATGGGACGCCCGCTTTCTTAGTGCTACTGAAACTTCTGGAAGATCCGTGTAAACGCCCAGTCTGGTTGGGCGATACCGCTGCATGAAGGCGACACGGTCGCGGAACAGCCGCCATTGTCGCGTCCCACCGACCAGAAGGCCAGCAGCGCGACGCTGTTGCCGTTGGCTAGAGCGTAGTTCACCACCATCCGCGCGTCGTCCAAGGTAAAGGTCTCGCCCTCGGTATCATTGACCCCTATCATCGGCGTGATTCCTACACGCGCTTTCATCCCCAGCTCCTTCAGCTGACAGGCCGCGCCTGAGGCAGCAGCGACCGCATTCGGTCCCATCGCTCCCGCGATGACGGGTGAGCCGTAGTCCATGGTCATCAGGTTTACGACTGCGACGGGAGTCCAATACTTCACCGCACTCTTGATGACATTCATCGACAGCTCGGTCAATCCCGCCGGAGTAGCGGGCAGCGTGTAGTTGATCTGAAGGCCAGGGTTGGCGTCGGCGAGCGCTTTCAGCGCCTGGCTGCGGCGGTCGATGGACGCAGGATCTTCGATAGCGGTGTGCTCCACATCGAAGTCGAGGATCGTCACTTTGTACTTGTCGATTACGGCCTGATATCCACCCTGCAGGCTCGTTGGATCGGCGCAAGACTGCGCCAAGTCGATGCCGTCGTACCCGCCAAAAGCGACGATGACATCTCCACCGTTCGCTCTCACTTTTGTGATTCCGGCGGCGATGCTCGTGTCGCTGGAGATCGGCGCAGTTCCTCCCCACGTGGGCACGCAGCCGTTGCCCGAGACAATAAACGCCAGCGTCAGCGTCTTAATTCCCGACTCGGCCTGAATTTGTGGCAGCCGGTCGGCCATCTTACTCATGTCGACGTAAGGAGCAAACATGCGGGACTGACTCTGCGCGCCGAGTGGAACGCTTAAACAAGTCCACACTAGAATTGCCGAACACCGAATAGAGAACATGAACGCTCCCGCGATTAGAGAGGACTGTCCAAGCTAGCAGAAGCGCGCAAGTGACTCAATCAAGCGAAGCGTCGGTTACGAGACTGTGAGGCGAAGCACGCCGGAAGCGGAGTCGACCACTGCTGAGATTGCACCACAATTGTCGACCACCCAGTCGGCGCCGGCAGCGACCAATTCATCATCGGGTGCGGTGGTGCGTACGGCTATAACCCGTGCGCCTGCCGCTTTACCCGAACGGATTCCTGCCGGAACGTCTTCGATCACGATGCAGTCGGCGGCCGCGACGCCGAGCGCTTGCGCGCCCTTCAAATACGGCTCCGGATGCGGCTTGCCATTGGTGATATCGCTGGAGGTGATGATGGTAGGGGGCACCGGCAGCCCGGCGGCGCGAATTCGTACCGTCGCCAGATCTCGGGTACACGAGGTAACGATCGTCCAACGCTTCGGTGGCAGGGAAGTGAGCAAATCGAACGCCCCTGCCAAAGGTACAACGCCATCCAGGTCCTCGATTTCGCCACGCTCGATTTCCATGTTCTCAGCTTCGTAGTCCACGGAGGGCAAGAACTCTCGAACCGCCTCGATGCTGGGGCGGCCGTGAGCTTCGCGCACGGTCTTCTCCGGCTCGAGGCCGTGCTTGATGGCCCACTTCGTCCAAACTCGGGTAATCGCCGGCGTAGAGTCGACTAACACACCATCGAGATCGAAGAGCAGGGCACTGGCGGTCACGACCATGCTGGCATGATAACGTAGCCTAGGGTGACGAGCTGTGGAACTCGTGAAAGAACGCGGTTGACAAATTCCGATGCCTTCTCTAGCGTGTTCGTGTACGTACACGATAAGGGTTTAGCGCACATCTTCCAGGTGAAACTCAGGAACCGCAAATGATGCAAGCAGTGGCAGTGTTTGCCGCGGAGCGATTGGTGCACCTGTCCGCGGTGGATGTGGTGATTATCGCGTTCTATTTTGCCCTCGTACTGGCCATTGGGTGGTACCTGAAAGGCCAGTCCGGCACGGGCGAAGACTTCTTCATGGCCGGCCGCGAGATGACGGCATGGATTGCCGGCCTGAGCTTCCTGTCCGCCAATCTGGGCTCGCTCGAACTCATGGGGTGGGCGGCGGCGGCCTATCAGTATGGAATCCTGGCAACGCACTGGTATTGGATCGGCGCAATCCCGGCGATGCTGTTTCTCGCGCTGGTCATGATGCCGTTCTACTACATCTCCAAGACGCACTCGGTGCCAGGTTACTTGAAACTCCGTTACGGGGAAGCAGCGCGCACGCTGTCCTCGGTCTCGTTTGCGTTCATGACAGTGCTGATGAGTGGCATCAACATGTACTCGATGGCGCTGGTCATGAAGGTCGTGTTGGGCTGGGACATCAACTTCAGCATCTGGGTGTCGTCGATCACCGTGGCGATTTACGTCGCGCTCGGTGGACTGCGCTCCGCCATATTCAATGAAGTGCTGCAGTTCATTTTGATCTGGGCAGGTGCGTTGGTCATTCCCGTGATGGGTCTGATTGAGGCGGGTGGCTGGACCAATCTGAAGGCGCAGATCGCCGTGCGGGCTTCGTCCGAGTACACCCACCTGTGGTCCACGATGGGCACGTTCAAAGACAATCCCATGGGCATCCATTGGACAGGAATCGTATTTGGGCTGGGCTTCGTCATCTCGTTTGGCTACTGGACCACCGATTTTCTGGTGGTGCAGCGCGTGCTGTCTGCGAAAGACCTGCGCGCGGCCAAGATGGCCCCTATCATCGGCGCAGCATTCAAAATGTTTGTGCCATTTATCGTGATTCTTCCCGGACTGCTCGCCCTGGCGGTGCTGCCGCAGAAGCTGATGGGCGAAGGCGCGGCTGTCGCATCCGGTGGGCACAGTTACAACGAAGTGCTGCCGCTGATGCTGGCGCGCTACGCTGGACCCGGGCTGCTGGGGCTCGGCATCACCGCGCTGATCGCCGGATTCATGTCGGGAATGGCGGGCAACGTGAGCGCGTTCACCACTGTTTGGACCTACGACATCTATCGCGCGCTGATCAACAAGAACGCCAGCGACGAGCACTACGTGAAGATGGGGCGCTGGACCACCATTGTCGGAGTGCTGATTTCGGTGGGCACGGCGTATCTGGTGATGTCGTTCCTCAGCATCATGGACTACG
>Ga0210383_10002755_pt1 | contig 15831 bp, 13 predicted proteins | sample IncBWC14OmetaG_FD_160072 | JGI IMG/M metagenome (GOLD analysis project Ga0210383, IMG submission 160072) | Forest soil microbial communities from Barre Woods Harvard Forest LTER site, Petersham, Massachusetts, United States - Inc-BW-C-14-O ...
CAGCAACTGGCCAAGAACCTGTTCCTGTCGCGCGACAAGCAGCTCGGACGCAAGCTGCAGGAACTGGCGATCACGTTCCTGCTCGAGTCGGCGCTCGGCAAGGATCGTATCCTCGAAATCTACCTGAACATCATCGAATGGGGACCGGACCTGCGTGGCCTGCGGCCCGCGGCCCGCCGCTATTTCGGTCGCGATCCCCGAGAGCTGACGCCGGCCGAGATGGCCTTCCTGGTCGCGATCATCCCCGGGCCGATCAAGTACCAGAGTTCATTCGCGCACGGCACGCCGGGGCCTGGGCTGCGTTCGCTCATCGACGAGCTGCTGGCGAAGCTACGGGCGGTGGATGCGATCGGCGAGGAGGAATATCGGCGAGCGCTCGGCGAACCCATCGTCGTTGCCGGCGGCAGGCCGCCCGGATGATCGGTGGCGAATGGAAACGGGCGGGAGGGGATCGACAAAGTCCCCCTTCTAGTTCGGTTCAGCCTGTATCGCACTCCCGTTGGCGTCATATCGGGACTCAAATTGTGTCGTTTGGTAGCGTTTTGGGTACGGTCAGCGATGGGTTGGTCCGTCCTTTTTTCGTTGGGAGAGTTTTTACTTGAAGGACCGCTTCTGGGCCGGTTGTTGCCGGTGACGATTCGACTCCCGCTGTCGGACCCGTTGCTGACGGTCGCCAATGGCGGCTGTGCGGTAACGTAGTTGGCCGCCCTAAAGTAGCGAGTCTTTCAAACGAACTTCCAGCTTTGGCTTGTCATCTAGCTGCTGCGCCCACTGAGAGCGCAGAGTCGAATCCACGTCTTCTATGACAGGGCGCCACTGCTGTTCATTTCGATACGCTTGATCTTTCAGCGAGTGATCGGCCGTTGAATCCAGAATCGGTACATTCCGGCAAACGTATCCGGGTTGTCGGCTTCAAAGCGTGCCCAGTTGCGCAAATTGGTCCCGGAAGGGTCGTCGGCAAAGCGTGCGCGGTACTGATGTAGCACACTGGAATCCAATTCGAAGCCGATGAACTGGAGTCTCAACTCAGCTAGGAACGACTCCACCTGACTTAGCGTCAGGCGATGCTCCTGCACGTGAAAAAGCAGGTCGCGACAATCACTGGTCGAATAGAAGTCCTGTGTGTTGTTCAGCCGCTGCAGCTCGACGCTCGCTTTCTCGGCAGCCAGATCTTGGCGGAATCGACGAATGTCATCGGGATCGCTTGTATAGCCGCGGGCAGCAATGAATTCCCGCGCTTTGACCACATGCCGACGCGCAAGTTCGCTGTAGAAGCCCAAACCCATGAATCCTCCAGGCCGTAATCGAGATAGCAGGATTCGCCATCCAGCGAATGGATCGGCCAGATGATGCAGCACTCCGATTGATTCGATGATGTCAAAGGTGCGGGCGATGCCACCTAGCTTAAGAATGTCTGCCTGTGCATACTCAATGTTCGTTATGCCCAGCTCCTGCGTCTTTCGTTTGGCATAGCTGATACTGCTCAAACTCAGATCTATCGCCAGAACCCGAGCACCGCGGAATTGCTGGGCAACGAGTATCGAATGACTGCCGGTGCCGCACCCGGCGATAAGCACGTCCGGCGCGCTGTCATCAGACATCGGCGTAAACGGGCCGAACGGCAATGTACCCCGCAATTCTGCATTGAAGTACTGTGCCTGCTCACGTATTGGCAGTTTCACCCAGCGCGGGTAGGGATTTTGTTCATATTGGTCGCGCACCTTCTCAGAGATACCGCTGGTGATTGAGGTCAAGCATTCGATGCCGGCGCGCAGCACACGTTCTTCGAGCGGTTCGCGAATCTGTTGGTGCAGGACCTCAACCACTGGTTGCGGCAATTTTGCAGCAAGAAGCCGGCTTGCGCCGCGCAGCGTGTTAAGCGGGAAAAATGCAGCTACGGCGAGTACCAGAAATGGTGGTACCCCTGCATTCCCGTCCAGCAGCGCAAGCAACTTCGTGCGGCAGGCTGCCGCGGCGAGCCGTTCACTGTCGTCTAAATCAAATATGTACTCGTTGATGAAGCATTGCCGCGTCAGTGCTGCGTAGAACTGCAGCGCTGCGATGTCCGATTGGTCTGGCGCTACCCCGCTCGATGCGGTTTCGAGCAGAGTATGGCGCGCGCAAGTAAAGAAGCGCTCGAATTCAATCGAGCCTACGGGCACCGCTTCAAGCAATGCATGGAGGAGTGGGTCCGCTGCAAGGGCGGCGAGGCCACCCGAACTGAACAACGCGACTTTTGGCAATCGTGCGGGCCAAGATCCGTTGGCAAGGCGTACGCAATTGGCAATCCTCGGGTCGAGCATGATCAGACTCAGTGCTGGCCGGCAAAGCTGGTATGGCATTAGCCATGCTTCTGTGATTGCGGTTGTGAGTGCCACTCGGATCTGTGGGTCGTTGGTCGTAAACTGTGTGCGCGCGGCGCAGTTGGCGAAGGCAATCTTGATCCTCAATGTCGGCGCACGGTTGAGCAGACGCGCGAATAACGGTACTGCATCCGCGAACTTGCCGCGCGACAGAAGATTCATCCCAAGGTCGTGGAGAATTTCGGCGGATTCGGGCTCGATAGACAAAGCGCGGCGAAGACTTACCTCCGCCGCGTCGAGCTGACCGAGGCTACCTAACACGGTGCCCAGGCTGTGGTGGGCTTGAGCAAAATCAGGCTTGATCTTCACTGCGCGGCGCAAGCTAGTGGCAGCCTCCTGATGCCGCCCCCGGGTCGTTGCAAGTACACCGAGATTGAAATGGGCCTCGGCGTAGTCTGGATTGATGGTCAGCGCGCGCTTGCAGCTCTCGACTGCCTCGGCGGTGCGACCCAGGCTGTCAAGGACATTCGCCATCGCCAGAAATGCATCGGCAAAGTCGGGCCCAATTGCAATGGCATCCTGGTAGTTGCGCAATGCAAGCTCGAATGCGCCCGTGCGACAATTCAGATTTCCCAAATTGTAGTGGGCTGCCGCATAGCGAGGGTCGCACGCTATGGCGATTTGGAACGCTTCGCGAGCCTCATCGAACTGGGCGCCAGCAAGAATGTTTCCGCGGTTCAAGTGTGCTCTCGCGCATTGCGGGTCAGCTTGGACCGCGGCATCGTAACGCGCCATAGCCTCGGCAATCCGCCCCTGCTCCTCAAGCGAATTTCCTTCATCGATCAATGCGACAGCGGCGTTCCTCGATGCGACTAGCAGGCTGTCGTCAACCTCTGCGGTTGTTGAGTTGATGCGAATCCTCTCAATTTCTCTCATCCAATGTCCTTTGAGGATCGTCCCACTCATCGCGCCCATTGCGTTCGGCGTCGGAAACTACTATAGCAGAGGCAAACCCACCGCCACGCTCGCGTGAACCGGTTGTCATAGTGCAAACTCGAGCGGCCAGTGGGACCCATACCTCCTAAATCTCCCCCTTAGTGAGAAGCAGCTCACGGGCAGGTCTTTCCCATACCCATAGAGTTGCCAAGGCTTTATTTCGGGACGAAGAGAGGAATTCGAATGAGCGACTATCTGACGAGCGCTACATCGCGCAATGCACGAAATTTCATTCGTGCGTGGCCGTTCATCTGCGTGGGATTACTAGTTGCGATCGTCGCCGCGAATATCCCGGCAGAAGCGGACAATGGTCCGCTCTATGTGGCACCTGGCCCATCCACAATTATCTCTCCGGACGTGATTAAACGCAGTCAAGACCAGACAGGGGTTGCCGTCAGAAAATTAGGCGACCTCATTGGTAGTTCACTCAGATCGCCGACCAGCCACGCAACTGATTTGGTCGTGACGACCAAATGCGGTCACTACCTGTCCGCGATAATTACATATGCAGACGGTTCAGCCAAAACTTTGAATCTGAGCAACGCTCCCTCGAGTCAAAGCGACATGGACAAGGCGAAGGCTGCCATCCCGATGCTGCGTATTGTTGATATCCCCGGTTGCAGCGACTAACGTGTGATCGCGCTATTTGCCGGCGGGCCCCCAGTAGCCGGGCTTCGATCATTACCTACGTCTCGCGAGAGTGACGATACTCCAATACAGCAAACAGAACCGCATATAACATACAGAAGGCGAATAGCATCCAAGACGCCACTTGGTCTGCAAGGTCCTTTTCCGCAATGAGAAATTTAACGCATGCGGTGATGACCAATAACCACCAGCATGAGACAAATAGCGAAGCCGATAGCGCGCCTCGCGACGACGGGGTCGATGACGCCCATTTCGTCGGCCAATCCAATCGCCATCGCGATCAGAGTGACGCCCAAAAACCAACCACGGCGGAACAAATGGGGCGAATGGAAGGAGCTTGTATGTTCATTGCTGCACTGACCTCATGGTCCCAAAGGTTTAGGTTTCACGTGCTTGCTCCGCTGCAGCTCCCACCCGAAGGCTTGCGCGAAGCTCAAGAGAGCATCTTCCAGCACAGACATTTGTAATTCGTAAACAACCGACTTGCCAAGCTTTTCTGAAATGATTAGGCCCGCTTCGCGTAGAACTGCGAAATGCGCCGACATAGTGGGCTTTGATACGTCGAAGCAATCCGCAAGCTCGCCTGCGCTCATCGGGCGCTTCCTCAACAATTCAAGCACTCGCCGGCGTGTGGGATCAGACAGGGCTTTGAAGACCATATTCATGGTTAGATAGTTCGCCAAATATCGAAATGAATGTCAAGTTTTTTGAACGATCAGGAGGACAAAGCGCGCTCATCGCCCCGTCAGATCCGCGCGTCTCCGGATCGCCTGTCCCACTACTGGTGGGTATGCTCGATCAGTGCCAGATCGGAGTTTACCTGCACGCGATCGAAAACGATTTCCGAGCCGGCGGCGGAGATGTCGAAGTCATGTATGACAAAGTCCGCCGGCAGTTCGGCAAGTACGCGCTGTACGCCGGTTCGCAGATCGAGCAGCGAAAAGTTCTTGTGGCCGATTTCACCGCTGAGAATCACCAACGATTGGGAATCGCGAAAAAACGCAACTCGTCGCGCGCCTCGCGTCAGCATCACGCTCGGCAGCGGATACGGCCGGCCATCCGCGGCGGCAGCTCGCAATGGAAAGGTCGTGCCGACGTCCGGACCTGAATAGACCAGGAATCGACCGTCCGGTGACCAGACCGGATCGATGGAGTATTCCGACACCAGGGGGAGCGGCGCGTCACCGTTCACAAAGATGCGGGTAAGACGCGGCTCGCCGTCGCGGACAACAGCAGACACGATCGATTGCTCGTCAGGCGCCCAACCCGGATTACCACGCAACGCTAGCGAATCGCTGAGGACCCGGATATGGGAACCGTCGTTGTCCATCATGTACAGCAGCGTTCGGCCGCTGTCCGCAACCGAGAAGGCGATGCGTTTCCCATTGGGTGAAATAGCCGGCCCTCCAAAAATGCGCGAGTGCGCGCCGCTGCTCCAAATCTCGCGGGTGGCTCCGTGCGTCAACGCCCATATGCCTTGTCTTTCGCCCTGCCAGGACAGATACAAAAGTAAGCTCGCACCCAGGCGGGGTGTGGCACTGTTTGCTGAAACGAGTGAAAGGTCGCCGGCGGCGGCCCCAGACGTGCGATCTTCCCCGACCGGCATGCGCCAAAGACTCGTGCGGGCGTTGGCAATCGTCGCGACCAGACGCGCGCCGCCAGCGCTCGCCGCAAGCGACGTATAGCTTTCAAGCCCGGAACTGATGCGATGTGGAATGCGCCGCTCGGCGTCCACTGAATACATCCACGGTCCGGATCCGTCGACGTCGGTCGCCAGGTAGATCAATGTGCGCCGATCGAGCATCACCGGATAGGATATGCGCGCATTCTGCATGGTTATCCGCTCGAGCCCGGCTCCGGAAGGCTGAATTCGCCAGATATCCCAGTCATCGGGCGGCACGCCACGAACGAAGTAAATGAAGTTATCGTCGGGCGACCACACCGGGAAGTGGCAATGCACTCCCGCTGGCGCCACATAAATCCTACGGTCCCCGCGGTCGTCGAGATTTCCCGACTCCCGCACGAACAACGGGTCGCCTGGTGCGGTCATGTGGTATACGAGCCGCTTGCCATCGCTGGACCAATCGAACTCGGCTGCCTCCCGCAGATACGGGCGCAGTGGCCCACCGGCTGTCGGTACAGCCAAAATGCTCACATCGCCCGGCTGCGAGCCATCCGCTCGTCTGTTCCAGATGGTGACGAGCGACGAGTCAACCGAGAAGTCGAGCACACGGACCAACGGGTTGACCACGTCGCGCACGTCGCGATTCGTCAAGTTGCGGTAAGTGCCGCTGCCAACGTTGCTGACCCAGACATCGATTACCCCGCCTTGGTCCCCGACAAATGCCACCAGTTTCCCATCTCGAGAGATGGTCGCCGCTTGCTCGGTACCCGGGAAGTCCAACAGACGAGTGAATTTGGCGTGCGCAAGAGGATTCCGCCAAAAGTAATCAGCTTCGGCAGCAAACCAGGCGAGAGCGCCCGCCACGAGCACGATTCCGGCTGCGATTCCCAACCGCATCGGTCTGGTTGCAAGGCGGTGACGTGGAGTCCTGCGAAAATCGTCCTCGACAGTTTGCAAGATTTGTGCGGGAGGCTCATTTTCACTCGGACTTTCCTGCGCGAGTCGCGCGCGCCGACTTGTCCACCACGCGTCAAGCTCCGATCGATATGCAAAAACCGATCCCAGCTTATCGTGCAAATGACGGTGCACCGGCATCGCTTCGCGTCTTTCCCAGCGCTGCACGGTACTGACATCACGCTTTAGATACGAAGCGATCTTTTTCCACGAGACGAGCCGGTCATCCGGCTGGCCTCGGTTGGATGCGTCGGTTGCGCTGTTTTGAGCATCGTCCAATGGCTGCTCCAGCCCATCACCAGATGAGAATCGGCCATTTCTGCATCAAATTCATCCGAGGTTGGTAACTATAGCGCAACGTGCCACGTTCGATCATGCGGGCTCGTTCGAACGAGATATCCGTTAGTATTATTGTGCAAGCATTTATTTCAACCGGTTGTTTTGTGAGGATCGCACAGATGGCGGAGGCTACGGTACTTTTCATGGTAGACGGAGTGCAGGTAGTTGTTCCGGATTCGCTTGACCTCATCACTCCTTACGTGCTGCGCGAGCAACTTGACTTCTTTGAGGATGAGCTGCGATTTGTGCGACTGGTCCTTCAGCCAGGACACAAAGTCGTCGACGTTGGGGCAAATTATGGCGTCTACACCCTATCAATGGCAAAAAGGGTAGGGGCGACCGGTCACGTGTGGGCATTCGAACCGACCTCCAGCACAGCGGGGTTCTTGCAGCGGGGCATCGCGGCGAACGGGTTTGAGCAAGTAACGCTGGAGCAAACGGCAGTGTCGCGCGCATCGGGTACCGCGCAACTGGCGCTACACAACCACTCCGAACTCAACTCGATCGTGCATGGTGAATCGCCTACTTCGTCTAGCGAGACGGTATTGCTGGTGACCCTTGACGAATGCGTGGATCGATATCGATGGACGGACATCGAACTGATTAAGATCGATGCGGAGGGTGAGGAGTGCAACATCGTAAGCGGTGGCCCTCTTTTCTTTAGGGACCTTTCGCCCCTTGTGCAGTATGAGTTAAGAAAAAACGCCGATGATGTCAATTTTCAGCTGATCCATGACTTCGCTTCTCTTGGGTACGATTCTTACCGTTTAGTGCCGGGATTGAACGTATTGGTGCCTCTGCGGACTGATTTGCCAATCGATCCCTATACGTTGAATTTGTTTTGCTGCAAGGCAAGCCGCGCCGATGCTCTTGCTGCTAGAGGCATGTTATTGCGGGCGTCCGATCTGCCCGATGCTGGTGATTCTCTTGAATCGCAAATGCTCGAAACTGAGCAGAATGCCGGTTATCACTGGCGGCATACGATCGCACACCTTCCGTATGCAGCACCGTACGCTTCTGCATGGGAAGAGGCCGAGGCGACTGGGAAGAGCGGTGAAGTAATTCAAGCGATGTCGTTGTATGCACGTAGCCGCGATCCCGGTGCCTCGCCGACTAGGCGTTTTCTCGCCCTGGAGGGTAGTTTTTTGACACTCAAAAAACTGTGCACGCGCGAGCCCACGAAGCTGAGACTCGCGAGTTTGGCACGCGCAGCACACGACTTCGGAGAGCGAGCCGCGGGAGTCAATGCACTCACGGTGTTGCTTGCAAACATCCACCAGAGCGGGGTGGACCCGAGCGAACCATTTCTGGCCCCCTTAGAACGTTTTGATTCCATCGCTCCAGAGCCAAGCACGGCGCACTGGCTAGTCGCGGCGGTTCTGGAGCAACTGGAACACCGCGAACGGTTTTCATCTTTCTATGCCGGTCCGAATGCGCGCGAGCGGCTCGAAGACATCCGCGCATTGGGACTTGGCAGTCCGGAAATGACTCGTCGCCTGAATTTAGTTCATCTCCGAATTGGCCGCGCAAATGCCGAGCGGAACTCCTGAACCCTTTCTAGCTAGCTACTCTCCTAAGTGCCCTGGGGCCGGAGATCAGTTTGGAACAAGAGATACTGTTGCCACGCGCTCCGCAAGAGTTGCTCAAAATTAGCCGCGAAGCGCTTCTCGGTGCGCAACGGCGATAGGTCAAATCGGGATCGCAGTCCCGCGCGTAGAATTTCCAGGCGCGGGAGATCTTTGGCGAGTGCGAGCGCAATCTCGACGTACTGGTCAGGCGTCGATGCCACGAGTTCGGCCAGACCCAGCGTGTCCAGTAGACTGAGGCCGCTGCGCGAGACGCAATTGCGCCCGTACAGCGAAATGACTGGCACGCCGACATAAAGCGACTCACAAGTCGTGGTGACGCCATTATAGGGATAGTGATCCAATGCAATATCGACGCCGTCGAACTGCCGACCATGCGGGACTTCCAATTTATACGGTGCGCACTCGATACGTTCGGCCGCAATACCGGACTTTTCGAACGCGGCGACTAATTCTCGAGCACGTTGCGGACTGCGAATGCGTGTCAGACGCAAACGAGAAGTTGGCAAATTCACCAGAATTTGCGTCCAACACCGAAGCACCGTATCGCTAGCCTTGGTCAAGTTGTTGAAACTACCAAACGTGACATAGCCCAGGCTGCGGGCAGGCAATGGACCCGCCGCGGGAGGCGTACCGAAGGGACGGAAACACCACTGCGAATCGGGTAGGCGCAGCAATGTCTCAGAGTGCCAGCCATCAGCCACCGGATAAGGATCAGTAGCATCGTCCGTGATTCGGTAGTCCATCGTCGCCAGACCGGTCGAGTTTGGAAAACCCAAGTATGTCACCTGCACTGGAGCCGCGCGCCGGGCGAAGACCGACAACCGGTTGAACTCAGTGTGCCCCGAGAGATCCACCAGCATGTCTGTGCGATTTGCGCGAATCAGCTCGATCAGTGCGTCATCGCTCAGTTGCCAGACATCGTGCCACCTATCAGCACACGCGCGCAGCCGCTCGGTGACCGCGTCTTGGTGTGGCGAGGTGTGGTAGAGATGATATTCGAATGCGTCGCCGTTTCTTGCGCTCAAAATGGGCTCAAAAAAGTGAGCCACGGAGTGCGTTCGCAAATCACCGGAAACGAATCCTACACGCAGCTTGCGCGGAAACTCGCGGTCGGGGGTCACCGAACGAACGGCCACCGGGTGTTGCAAAGCGAATCGCGCCGCCCAGCCGCGGATATCATTGGCTATCTGCTCGGGACTGACGCGATCTGAATTATGGAGTGCCATGATCAAGGCAAATTGCGCCGGATCATATGAGGGATTTAGCCGACAGGCAGTCCGTAACTCTTCAATTGCGAATTGGATATATCCTCGCCATAAGTGGTTTAACCCCAGGTTATAGCGGATAACATGATTGCTCGGTTCGAGATCGCGTGCGCGCTCGAAATAGGTCGCTGCGCGATCGAGGTCGTCCATCTCGCTGGCCGCGTTACCCAGCATGAGGAAAGGCAAGTAGGAATTTGGCGCGAGTTCGGCAGCTTGTTCGAACAAAGGCAACGCCGCGGCAGCACCGGCCTGCTCGCGCCGAAGCAAGCCTTCGCTGATCAGTTCGCTTGCGCCGGGCTGCGCTGCGTTTTCGGTGGTGGGGGCGCCGGCGTGTTCTATTGCCTGGATGCCGTCGGTCTTTCCCGGTGCTGGGCCGGACCGCAGACCGCGCGCCAAGCGCCCGAATAGCCCACCGCTCTTGCGCTCATCGTTCATGCTATCCCGACAGTCGCTTCAAGTAGTTGGCAGCGTAACCTTTCCCTGTTTTATCGTCGAGCGCCGACAGCGCCAGATGCGCCAGGTCATACGATCGTACGACGTCATGTGCAAGTATCGCGTAATTGCGAAGCTTGGTTTCAGGGAGATTCTCGAGGTGCATCCAATCGCGAACGTAAAGTGCGTCGGACCAAAGAGCTTGCCGAAGCGCCGAATTGACATCGCCGTTCAGGAGTAATGGCTTGAATACACGACCAGAAAACCCATTTAATGTGTGAAACTGAAAACCATTAGTTCTTAGAAAAATATCTACGTCCGCGAACATCGGTTGACCCTTATAAAGTTCGACGAACTCAACCTCCGTTTGAATTAAAACCGTACTAGAGAGAGCACGTGATGCATTCTCGAAAATGGATAGTTCGCTCCCTTGAACATCGATCTTAATGAAATCGATATCATCTATCTCGCCAATATCGTCAAGTCGAGTGGTCTTCACAGCGTGTGTTGCGACCGGTGTCACCACTTCGGCGAGATTTTGGAATTTCTCGAGCAGCGGGGTGTTTGGTTCGTAAAGCGAACCGGTCGGCGCCCAATTAGTTTCGTGGAATATTGCTGGCCGACCATCGCCGACAAAGAACGGGAAAAAGCGGTGTGGGTTGCCGTATTTGCGATTCAGTTGCTCACAGGCTTGTTTGTCGGGTTCAAATCCGAAAATTCGGCCACGACCAGCGTCCACCAGTGATTGATACGGCGGTTTCTCGAGAAATGCGGCCCCGACGTCGAGAATGTTAATCTTGAAGTCTTCGGGAAAGAATTCTAAAAGGCTCCACATTCTAAGATTTGCTTCTCAATCGCGTGTTGCAACCCCTGCCTGAGGCATAAAAGCCATCCGACAGTAGCATAAGGAATATCCCTGGGAAATGAGCAGTCACCGGGGTTGTACCCGCGTGCTCTAGAAGACCTCAAGTCTAGCTCGCTAGTTTCCTTGTGCCCGCGCAACTGCGGGACTGCTTGCAGCGCATCGCAGCCGAGTGCGCCGGCGGTATCGGTTCCGTTATTTCGGCGGAATCTGCTTGCTGATGCCGTTTTCTTGCTGATTCAGTACTTTCTGTTCGGGTTTGGTAATGTGGCCGCCGTTTTGGCTAGCCATGTCCCGCTCTTCCTGTCGAACCTGATGATCTTCCTTATGTAGCGACGCCGCCTGACCTTTTGTCAGCGTGCCATTCTTCACTTCGTTATGAATTCGCTTGTCTTGGTTATTGAGTCGATGATTCACTTGCGTGCGCCGCGGATGATTTTTCTGCCACGTGGTTTCAGCCGACGCGGTGCCGCCCACTGCGATTAGCACTGCAACTGCGGCCGCAAGAGTTACAGATCGTTTTACTGAAAATGACATTGGCGATCCTCCGATCGAGTACTTAAGAGTGTTCATATCCACAGCTCTACCGCTAGTCTTGGATAGAAAACGCTTCAGTTCGCGAAGCGGCTTCGAGGATTACGAAAGGTTAATGCATGTCGCGCAAGGCTCGAGCGACAAACGGCGCAGCGTTCCAAATTGTGCTATTTGGCCTTAAAGAGCCCGATTATTCTTAGACTTGCCAAATCGAACACGGCCAACAGAGGTTTGCCTCGACCTGTGAGGGGCATTGTGTCCTTTTGATCCGCGCCTAACCCCGCGGCTTGCATGCGATCCTTTAATCTCTTTTTCTCACCGAGCGAGAAATAGGCCACATCGTCTACCTTTTTAAGTTGTCCTCGAAGCGACGGCAGGCCCTGTTCCCAGGGCTTGAAATATCGCGGCATCGAGGTCACGTCGTCGGCGCCAGAAATTGCCCCGGTAAGGATCCTTCGGCTCTCTTCAGGGTCATCTGGAAGCGGCGCCCAAATCCAGCGCGGTGTGCTGTACCAGTGCGGAGCTAGGTCGGCATTTTGCTGACGACCGAGTTCCCATTCGTGCGAGTCGATATCGTACGCCTGCACCATCTGGAGTATGTTTACGGAAAAAGCGTAGTAGAGCGGCCGCCCGTTCCATAGCGATCCGGAGCCGTATATGAGAGCACAAATTTGCACGGCGACGATGATTCCGATATCGCGAGTCAGCTCGCGGCGGGACTTATTGCTGTTGGCAATAACCATCGTCATGAGTGGACCGACTACCAGGTCAACTCCTATCAGAACCGTGACTACCTGGGTGACATCGGCAAGACGCCAACCCGGCCAGCGATACCACCCGAAGTAGAGCGTCCCAAGTATGAGGGTTAGCGCTGTGGCGCTCCCCAGGAAATGCAGTGAGAAGGCTTTTAGTCGAAACTTCATAGCGAAATCTTGCAAACGGGGCGCTAGTTTGCCAGAACCCGGGCGGCAAAAATTGCAAACACCGTCACACTGTGTGGCGGTCTTTGCTCGCAAAACTCACGACGGCCTGCGCCAAAACATCGAGCGAGTCAACAAAAGGCACTGCAATTCCGGCGGCAATGACCGAGAGTTCGCTGCAGCCGATCAAGAGCACATCGGCCCGATCGGCCATCTCAAGCGCGATGTGGCCGAGCGCTGCTTGGGCTTGCGCTCCGGTATCGCCGCGTTTCACCGCCTTGATCAGCGCCATGACCTCTTCTTGTCGGGGCGGCCGCAGGGCAGCGATTCCATGAGCCGAGAACGCCGTTTCATAGAGAGCCGTGTTGTGGACCGCAGTGGATGCGAGCAATCCGACGCGGGCATGGCCTGCCGACGCGATCTCCTCGACAGTGAGGCTCACCATCTCGAGCAGCGGAATGCTGACCGCGCGACGAATCGCATCTGCATACGCATGTGCCGTGTTGCAGGGGATCGCCAATGCATCCGCGCCGGCTCGCTGCAGATTGGCGGCGATGCGCATCAGTTCGGGCGTGGGGTCGGGACCTGTGCCGTCGATGAGATGGGCGATGCGCGATGGGATCTTGGGATTGCTTTCCACGATCAGGTGGATGTGATCCTGATCATCGCGCACCGGCGTTTTCGCGATAACCCGTCGCATGAGGTCCACGGTGGCCTCCGGCCCCATACCGCCGATAATGCCGACGACGCGATGCGCCGACTTGGGCTCAGGCTGCGCGGACATGCCGCGAGCGCGCGAATCCAAAGTCATCGACATAGCCAAATAACCCCACGCTCCCTCCGGTGTGGATGAAGACGATGTTCTGACCTTTCTTGAACGAACCCTTGCGGATCAGGTCGAGCAACCCTGCCATACCTTTGCCGGTGTAAACCGGGTCGAGCAGGATTCCCTCGATCCGCGCGAGAGTTTGCATGGCATCCAGGGATCCCGGCGTCGAGAACCCATATCCCTTGCCGACATAGTCGCTATTGGCGATGACATCCTCCCGCCGCACCGCTCCCGGCGCGCCGCAACGCTCCGCGGTTGCGCAGGCGAGGTTGAACACGTTCTCTTCTTGCCGATCGCGGGGTGCGCGCACGCTGATGCCGAGCAGAGGTACTCCGGAGCGTATGCCGGCAAGACCGACGATCAAACCGGCCTGCGTCCCCGCGCTGCCAGTTGCGCACACCACATGATCAATGCGCAATCCTAAATCATTGGCTTGCGCAATGAGTTCGATCGCGGCATTGACATAGCCGAGTGCGCCGGTGGTGTTCGATCCCCCTCCCGGTATGAGATAGGGTTTGCGGCCCTCGCTTTTCAGCCTCGCGGCGACTTTTGCAAGTTCGGCATTCATGTCCGGATTGGCCGCGCAATGCTCGATGCTCGCGCCGTGTAGATGATCCAGCAGCACATTGCCGCTTGCCGTGTAATCGTGATCTGTCTTGCCGGTTCGATCCTCGAGAAGAATGTGGCAGTCGATGCGCATTTTCGCAGCGCACGCAGCAGTCTGGCGCGCGTGATTGGACTGGGTCGCGCCCTGTGTCAACACGATGTCGGCACCTTGGTCTCGCGCCTCTGCCATCAGGTACTCGAGTTTTCGCGTCTTGTTGCCGCCGGTCGACATGCCGGTGCAATCGTCGCGCTTGATCCAGATTTCCGGTCCATCGAGCGCGCGGCTCAAATTGGCCATGTGCTCGAGGGGTGTAGGCAGATGGGCGAAGCGAACGCGCGGAAAACGGGCAAGGTTCATGATTTACTCGGGTTCAAGAATGGCATGGGCGCCGGCCAGACATTCTGCGGCAATTCGGCGAGAAAACAAAAATCGGGGTCTGCGCCCCAAGGCTTTCATTGACGCCACCCTTGAGGTTTTGTTTACTTGGGCGAGATGTACGGCAACTCCATCCGCATGGCCGCGTCGGCGAGGGAAATTCATGTTCAAAGCAGTTCTAGTCGAGAAAGATGCACAATCCTACCGCGCCGCCATCCAGTCACTCGATGAGGCGCAGTTGCCGGCGGGCGACGTCACGGTGCGCGTCGAGTATTCGACGCTCAACTACAAAGACGCGCTCGCGATCACCGGAAAAGGGCCTGTGGTACGTCAGTTTCCCATGGTGCCTGGAATCGACTTCGCCGGAAGTGTCGAAAGTTCGAGCAACTCGTCTTACAAGATTGGCGACAAGGTTCTCTTGAATGGCTGGGGAGTCGGTGAAAACCATTGGGGCGGGCTCGGGCAAATTGCTCGCGTCAAAGGCGATTGGCTGATTCCGCTGCCGAGTGCGTTTACCGCGCGCCAAGCGATGGCCATTGGCACCGCCGGCTATACGGCCATGCTGTGCGTGATTGCTTTGCAGCGGCATGGCATCACCCCCGGGAGCGGGGAAATTCTGGTGACGGGCGCGGCTGGCGGAGTGGGAAGCGTTGCGGTGGCGGTACTCTCGAAGCTGGGGTTTCGTGTTGCCGCCGTGACCGGCCGGCCGGCCGAAGCGGAGTTTCTACGGCAATTGGGCGCTGCAGAGATCCTGGAGCGCGCGCAATTCGCGGCTCCCGGCAAACCGCTGGCCAAGGAACGCTGGGCCGGCGCAATCGACGTGGTTGGCAGCCATACCCTGGCGAATGTATGCGCCTCTTTGCGCTACGGCGGCGTTGTCGCGGCCTGCGGTCTGGCCGGCGGGATGGACTTTCCCGCCACGGTAGCTCCCTTCATCTTAAGGGGCATTACGCTTTCGGGCGTGGACAGCGTGATGCGCCCGCGTAACGATAGGCTGGAAGCGTGGCGGCGGCTGACTCAGGATCTGGACATCAAAAAGTTGGATCTTCTCACCGAGGAAATTGGACTCTCGCAGGCCACCGAGCGCGCCGCCTTGTTGCTGCAAGGGCAGATTCGCGGTCGCGTGGTCGTGAATACCAAGACTTAAGCAACCGGGCGGACTGTCCACTTGAAGTCCGCGGACACTGTCCGCGGACACAATGCGCAATTCGCGCAAAAATAAAACATGTGAAAACAACGAGTTGCATCGCCGCTGAGGCTGGCATGGCACTTGCTAATTCTTGCGCATGTGGCGTGGTTCTTCGGTGGTGATCGCATTGGCATTGGCGGCGCGGTTTGCGGCGGCCAACGATTTGAGGCAGTACTACGAACTCGCACTGACTCGCGACACGACGCTGGAGGCGGCTCATTTCCAGCGCGATGCACTGGTCGAAGCGCGCCCGCAGGCGATTGCACAGTGGCTCCCGCAGGTTGCCGCCAATGCCCAGGCCGCGCGAATACGCGCCGGCTTCGACAACGGACCGGCGCTGGGCAGCCAGGCCGCGGACTGCGCCA
>Ga0210383_10002756_pt1 | contig 15824 bp, 13 predicted proteins | sample IncBWC14OmetaG_FD_160072 | JGI IMG/M metagenome (GOLD analysis project Ga0210383, IMG submission 160072) | Forest soil microbial communities from Barre Woods Harvard Forest LTER site, Petersham, Massachusetts, United States - Inc-BW-C-14-O ...
CATCACGCCGAGGTGAGCGGGTCGGGTGAATCGCCGGATGCGTTTAGTGGGGACTGTGAACCTCTGGGGGGAGGGCTCATGGTTCACAGTCCCCACGCATTTGCCCCCTGCGGGCCGCGTCCGTTGCCCTCAACCACGTCGGCCTGGAACGCGAGCGTGAAGTACACCGCCTTACCCGCAGGGGTGCGGTAGAAGCCCCACTCGTCCGACAGGGTGGTGACCAGCATGAGGCCCCGTCCGGCCTCATCGTCGGCGGAGGCGTCTACCAGCGTCGGCCAGCAGCGCGACGTGTCGTGGACATCGACGCGCAGCTGACCGAAAGAACAGGTGATGGCCAGCGTGACGATCCCGGTCACCTCGTACCTGATGGCGTTGGTAACCAGTTCGCTGGTGAGCAGGATCGCGACGTCCGGGTCGACCGGGATCTCCCAGCCGTAGATGGCCGCGCGCACCTGGCGGCGGGCCTCGGCCGAGGCGGCCGGACTGGCGGTCAGCCGAACACGGCACCCGCGCAGTTCGGTCGGACGGGTCGGCGCCATCACGTTCATCGGATTCCTTTGCGGGCCGGGTTGAACGGGCCGGCAGAGCGCTGGTTACTCCGCACGGCCGCTCCCGGAAGGCTCGAGCCGAGCGCCTGGGCGCTCGGTGCGGCCCCGGTTGCAATAAAAATGGTGCTGCAACTTGCAGTGAGAGACATCGGTCAGCTGACCGATCTTGCAGTGGAACCTGATGAGCCCCTGGCCTGGCGCATGACCGGCAGGCACGCTCCTGTCGCGGTCGCTGAAACCACGGACCGTTCGGAAAAAAGGGTTTTAAGGGTCGGCCGGTCAGGCGGTGGCGCGCTGCCAGGTCCGTGACCAGTACGACTCGGCGGTCTCGAGGATGAGCGCCCTGGACTCGGCCGGGCTGAGCGAGGCGTCGGACAGGGCCTGGAACGCGATCCGGTGCAGGTACGTCTCCCGCTCCCCCTCCAGGGTGACGCTGCTCCTGAGTTGCTCGGTGATCACCACGTCCTGCTGCAACGCGTCACTGTCGTCCCGGAAGCCGAAGATGACGAAGGACTCGCCGAACACCGCGTGCTGGGCGCTGAGCGGAAGGATCTGCAGGGTCAGGTTCGGCCGGTCGCCGTCGCGGACGAGCCGCTGAAGCTGCTCGTACATCACCGACTCGTCACCGATCCGGCGCTTGAGGACCGATTCGTCGAGCACGACCGACAGCCGCAGGTCCTCGCGCTCCAGTACCTGCTGGCGGCGCAGCCGGACGCCGACCATCCGTCCGATCATGCCCGGCGGCAGCGGCTCGATCCGGCTGTAGCTGCTGATGATGTGCCGGGCGTAGGCCTCGGTCTGCAGTAGGCCGGTGACCACGTCCACGTGCCAGATGGCCATGGACTCCGCCTCGTGCTCGAACCCGATGAACTGCTTATAGTCATCGGAAAGGCTCTCGGCGAACCCTTCCCACCAGCCCTTCTGGGCGGCGTCCTCGGCCAGCCCGAGCAGCAGCGCGCGGCGTGGCCCGGTGATCTGGTAGTAGTCGAGCAGCCGCGCGACCTCCTGCGGACGCAAGCCGGTCCTGGCCCGCTCGTACCGGCTGACCTTGGACGGCGACCACCGCAGCGCGGCGGCGACCGAGTCTCCGCTCTTGCCCTTGTCCTCCCTGATCCCGCGCAGTTCGGCGGCTAGGCGGCGCCGCCGCACCGTGGGACTTGCTGGCGCGGTCATCGGGTGTTCCTCCTTCTCGGTGCCGCACGGGCGGACGGGTACCGCACGGGCGGATCGGTGCGACGATCACGCACATTTCACCGAAACATGCTGTTAATACGTTTCCGTACCCATGTCATCGCCTATCGTAACCAAAACTCGCCAAAACGGGTATATACCGGGACTGTGCTCGGACGGACGCTTCAGGCGCCGGCTCGGGCGGGCGCCGGCGCTGGCTCAGGCGGGCGGGTAGCCGACCAGCAGGATGCCGTGGCAGTCCGCATCCGCCGAGCGGTAGATGTGCGGACAATCCGCGCCGTAGCGGGCGTAGTCCCCCGGGCCGAGGGTCAGCGGACCGCCGGCCGGGCCGACCTCGATCGTCCCCGTGTACACGAACACCCGCTCCACCACGCCGGTGCCGTGTGGCGTGCCGAGGTGTTCGGTTCGGGCGGGCAGGAACAAGTCGAACACCTCGACCAGGCCGCCGCGCTCGATCCGGTCCAGCAACCGCAGGTCGAGCTTCCCGCCGGGGGTCGACCCGTGCACCCGCGCGCCCTGCTGGGCCCGGACAACCGCCGTGGTGGTTTCACGCCGGTCCTCGAGCAGGTCGCTGAAGGCCACGCCGAGGCCCAGCGCCAGCGACCAGAGCGTCTCGATGGTCGGATTGCCCCGGCCCTGCTCGAGATTGGCCAGCGTGGCCTTCGCGACATCCGCGCGGGCGGCCAGGGTCGCCAGCGACATCCGGCGGGCGGTGCGGAGCCGGTGCAGGTTCGCCGCGATGGCCTCTCCCACGTAGGACCGTTCCGGAGCATCAGGCGCCATGCCAGTGAACTATACCAATAGTCTAATGAGATGGTACGCTGCCCTGGTTGGCGCGCTGGTCTACGAGTTGTGCTTGGTCAGGAGACATGCCAGAGGCGGCGTTCGATCCGGCGGCGATCGCCGCGGATGCCGTGGCGCTGGCCGAACTGCCCGGCGGGACCGGCCATGAGCAGGTGCGCATCGACTGGCTGCAGGAGCGCCTTGAGCACGCTCCCGGGAGCCGGTATGTCGATAGGGTCGGCAACCTGGTGTGGGCGTTCGGTCCGCCGCCGTACCGCCTGGCCGTGCTCGTCCACGTGGATGACGTCTTCGACGAGGCCACGGAGCGCGGTGTCACGCGGCGCGACGGCTGGCTGTGCGGCCCGGGGATCGGGGACAACGCGATCGCCGTCGCGACCACCGTGGCCGTCGCCTCGTGTGAGCTCGCCGGGCCGGGCCCGCGGCCCGTGGCCGTCGTGTTCACCGTCGGCGAGGAGGGGCTCGGCGGGCTGCGCGGCGCCCGGCACGCCTGCCGCGAACTGGCGCCCGAGGCGGTCCTGGCCCTGGAAGGTCACGGCTGCGACCGCGTCTTCACCGACGCCGTGGGCTCGTTGCGGGTCCGGTTCACGGTGACCGGGCCGGGCGGGCACTCGTGGTGGGACCGGGGCCGGCCCAGCGCCGTCCACGAGCTCACCGGGCTGCTGCACGCGATGATCGCCTCGGTTCCCGCGCCCCTGACGGTCAACGTCGGCCTGGTCGAGGGCGGAAGCGGGGTCAACGCGATCGCCGCCCGGGCCAGCGCGACCGTCGAGTGGCGCGCGACCGATCAGGCGGCGCTCGACCGGCAGGAAGCCGCTCTGGCCGGTCTGGGTCCGGCCGCAGCTGCGGGTCCGGGCGTCGGTCCGGGTCCGGGCGTCGGTCCGGGTCCGGCCGTCGCCGCGGGCCTGCGGCTCTCGGTGGAGCGCCTCGACCGACGGCCGGCCGGCTCGCTGCCCGTCACCCACCCGCTGGTCGCCGCGGTGCTGCGGGCCCGCTCGTCGATCGGCCTCCCGGTGACCACCGCGGACGGCTCGACCGACGCGAATGCCGCGCTGGCGGCTGGCATCCCGGCGGTCGCCCTGGGCTGCTGCCAGGGCGAGGACATGCATGCCCCGACCGAACGGATCCGCGCCGACTCCATCGCCACCGGCGCGGCGCAGTTGCGCGCCGTCCTGGCCGAGCTCCTGGAACCCTAGGAAAACCGAGGAACTGACCGTGCTACGAACCGGCAAGGACTACATCGAGTCGCTGCGTGACGGGCGGGAGGTGTGGATCGACGGCGAGCAGGTCCAGGACGTCGCGACGCATCCGGCCTTCGCGCCGGTGGTGAACGTGCGCGCCCGGATCTACGATCTGGCCCGCGAGGCCGGCACCAAGGACCTGCTGACCTACGTCGATGAGGAGACGGCGGAGCGCTGCGCGACCACCTCGCGCCCGCCGCGCAGCCGCGAGGACTGGCGGGCCAAGCGGGCGTCGGTTGACGCGATCCTCGACGACGCCGGCGGCGTGGTCACCCGCGTGGGCGATGAGACGGTCGGGGAGATGTGGTCGCTGTTCGACGGGCAGGACGTGCTGAACGAGATCGACCCGGCGTTCTCCGCGAACATCGCCGGTCACGTCCGGCGCGCGCAACTCCTTGACCCGTTCCACGTCTCGGCCAACACCGACCCGAAGGGCAACCGCTCCCTGCGCCCGCAGGAGCAGGACCCCGACGTGCTGCTGCACGTGGTCGGCGAGACCGACAACGGCATCGTGGTGCGGGGCGCGAAGTTCGAGACCGCCGCGGCCTACGCCAACCAGGCGTTCGTCAAGCCGACCATCGGCGAATGGAACAACGAGGTTCTCAGCGACTACGCGGTCGGCTTCCTGGCCGACATGGGCGCGCCCGGCATCAAGCACATCTGCCGGTCCCCGTTCGCCGCTCAGCACTCCCCCGATGACTACCCGCTGACCAGCCGGTACGACGAGATCGACACGATGATCGTGTTCGACGACGTGGAGATCCCCTGGGAGAACGTGTTCTTCTACCGGCACACCAGGGCCGCCGCGTTCATCCGCACGTGCCTGCACCGGTACAGCATCTTCCCGTACGTGCAGCGCTACGCGCGCTTCGCCGACTTCCTTCTTGGCGTCGCCTACGCCAGCGCCAGGTCGACCGGGGTCACGATGCACCAGGCCGTGCGGGAGAAGATTGCGCAGATCGCGTGCTACCGGGAGGGCATCAACGCGCACCTGACCGCGGCGGTCGAGCTCGCCGAGCCGAGCCCGGGCGGGCTGCTGATGCCGAACCAGCCGATGATGTACGCGGGCCGGGTCTTCGCCTCCACCCAGCTGCCCGCGGTCATGCACGTGGTCCGTGACCTGTGCGGCTGCCAGGTGAGCCTGATGCCGAGCAAGGCCATGTTCGATGCGCCGGGCGGCGGGGACTGGCTGCGGAAGTACTTCACGATCGGGGAGATTCCCGCCGAGGAACGCCGCAAGCTCTTCGCCCTGGCCCGTGACCTGCTCAATTCCGACTACGCCGGGCACCGGCTGACGTTCCAGCTGTTCGCGCAGTCCCCGCCGTTCTCGCACCTGCTGGCCGTCTACAACAACTACGACTTCAGCGGGCCGCTCGACGTGGTCGCCAGGTACTCCGGGGTGGCAGACGCGGTGCGCAAATGAGCGATCCGATCATCGTCGGCGGCCATCTGCGGATCCGGCCGTTCAACACCGCGGAGAGCTATCCGGAACAGCGGCTCGACAACGACCTGTGCCAGGCGGTAGTGGCCGGCCACACCGTCTACCTGCGCGGGCAGGTGGCGCAGGACCTGGACACCGGCGAGAACCTCCACGTCGGGAACCCCGCCGCCCAGGCCGAGCAGGTCATGACGAACGTGCAGACCCTGCTCACGGAGGCGGGCGCGTCCGTGGAGCACATCGTGAGCTGCACCATCTACCTCACCGACATCCGGCATCGCGAGCCGGTGTACCGCGTGCTCGGCCGGCGGCTCAAGGGTGTCTACCCGGTGTTCACCGGCCTGGTGGTATCCGCGCTGGCCCGGCCGGAATGGCTGGTCGAGGTCACCGTGGTGGCGGTCAAGCCATGACGTTCTCGCTGGCGGGCCGCTGTGAACGGACCGGTGCGGTGGGCGCCGTCATCGCCTCGGCCAGCATGGCGGTGGCGGCCCGGTGCGTGGCGGCGCGGGCGGGCGTCGGCGCCGTGTGCAGCCAGAGCACGACCGATCCGCGGCTGCGCGAGGCGCTGCTCTCGGCCATGGCGAACGGCGCAGCGGCGGTCGACGCGCTCGCGGCGGTCGTCGGCCGTACCCCCGACGTGGCGTACCGGCAGCTGCTGGTGGTCGACGCCGACGGCGGCTCGGCGGCCTACTCCGGCGAGCTAGCCCTGGGTGAGGCAACGGACGTCCGTGCCGCGGGGGCGGCCGCGGCGGGCAACCTGCTGGCCGATCGAGGCGTGCCCGCCGCGATGCTCGCGGCCTTCACCGGCCGGGCTGGCGACAGCCTCGGCGACCGGCTCATCGCGGCCGTGCAGGCCGGCCTGGCCGCGGGCGGCGAGGTCTCCCCGGTGCGGTCGGCCGGGATGGTCATCGCCGAGGCCGTGCCGTGGCCGGTCACCGACCTTCGGGTCGACTGGCACGACGATCCGATTGGGGAGCTCGCTGGGCTCTGGCAGCTCTGGCAGCCGCAGGCCGGGGCCTACATCGACCGGGCGCTACGGCCCGACCGGTCGTACTAGATCGTTGACCGGCGGTTCGGCGGGTGGAGGTGCTTCATGAGCGAAGGCTGCGTGTTCTGTGATCAGAGCTGGATGAGGGCAGCCGAGATCTTCATCGAGACCCCCCATTGCATATTCGCCTCGACCCGGGACCCGGACATCAGGGCCCAGGCCGGACTGGCGGAGGGCGTCCTGCCCGGCTCCGGGGCAATCGTGCCCATCGCCCACCGGACGTCGGTCTTCGAGCTGACCCCCGCGGAGTGGGCAGACACTCAGAATCTATTGCTCCAGGCCAGGACGGCGCTGCACGATCTGCTGGCCCCGGACGGCTATTTGCTTGGCTGGAACCAGGGCGGTGTCCTGCATCCCCATATGCATGTCATTCCACGATTCGACGACGAGCCACTGTCTGACCGCTGGCTGCGCTCGGCGATCAACGTCCCGGAAAACAGACGGCCCGATCCATGGGCACCCGGAACCGGACGGGCACTTCGGGGTGCCGGGGCCAGTTTTCAAGCGGGCTCATAGGGCCGCCCCGGAGCCGTCAGTCCCCGCTGAGCGTAGGTGCTGATAGCTGATTCGACGAGTCGCCTGCCTGGTGTACGTTGGAAGTGGCGGCTGCGCCCGCCCGCACCGAGCTATCCTCCGGCCCGCGCCGCAGGTGGCATTGAGGTTAAGCGCTCCGAGGGGCGACGCGCGGTTTCGATTAGTCACTTGCGGTCCGCTCCCTGGGCGGCCAGACGCGGGCAGTGCCGTCAGGAAGAAGCCGGCCGTGACCAACCGTGACAAGAAGAACAGCATCCGGGGCCGTATGGCGGATGCGGGGGAACCGTTCAACGTCGCACGCCGCAAGGTCGAGGCGGCGGCAGCTGGCCCGGTCTCGGAGGCCGAGTTCCAGGAAATTAAGCGGACCGGCCGCTGTGATCTATCGAACCGAGAACTCACCGCGCTCCCGCCGGAGATCGCCGAGCTCACCAACCTCTGGGAACTGAGGCTCGACGGCAATCGGCTCACCGCGCTCCCGCCGGAGATCGGCCAGCTCACCAACCTCGGGACGCTGGCACTTGGCGGCAATCAGCTCACCGCGCTGCCCCCGGAGATAGGCCAGCTCACCATCCTCCGGAGGCTGGAGCTTGGGGGCAATCAGCTCACCGCGCTGCCCCCGGAGATCGGCCAGCTCACCATCCTGGGGACGCTGGAGCTTAGCGGCAATCAGCTCACCGCGCTGCCCCCGGAGATAGGCCAGCTCACCAACCTCGGAGGACTGGGGCTCGGCGGCAATCAGCTCACCGTGCTGCCTCCCGAGATGGGCCAGCTCACCAACCTCCGGAAACTGGGGCTCGACCACAATCAGCTCACCGCGCTGCCCCCGGAGATAGGCCAGCTCACCAACCTCGGAGGACTGGGGCTCGGCGGCAATCAGCTCACCGCGCTGCCTCCGGAGATCGGCCAGCTGATCAACCTCGGGACGCTCGGGCTCGGCGGCAACCGGCTCACCGCACTACCCCCCGAGATCGGCCAGCTCGCCAGCCTCGAAGGGCTGGTGCTCGGCGGCAATCAGCTCACCGCGCTGCCCCCGGAGATCGCCCGGCTCACCAACCTCAAAGGGCTGACTCTCGACCACAGCCAGCTCACCGCACTACCCCCGGAGATCACCCAGCTCACCAACCTCCAGAAACTGGTGCTCGACCACAACCAGCTCACCGCGCTGCCCCCGGAGATCGGCCAGCTCACCAGCCTCGGGACGCTGACGCTTAGCGGCAATCAGCTCACCGCGCTGCCCCCGGAGATCGGCCAGCTCACCAAGCTCGGGGGACTGCGGCTCGACGGCAATCAGCTCACCGCGCTCCCGCCGGAGATAGGCCAGCTCACCAGCCTCGGGACACTGGCGCTTAGCGGCAATCAGCTCACCGCGCTGCCCCCGGAGATAGGCCAGCTCACCAGCCTCGGGGGACTGCGGCTCGACGGCAATCAGCTCACCGCGCTGCCACGGGAGCTTGCCGATCTCCTTAGCGGCGGGCTGGAGCTTGGCTTGGCCGGCAATCCGCTCCAGGGGCCTATCTTTGAGCTATATGGCCAGGGACCGCAGGCCCTCGCCTCCTATCTTCGCAGTCTTGAGTGACGGTAGATCGTCTTGCTTTACCGTCCGATCGGGCCAGCCAGCGGGTACGGGTAGGACCGCCGCGGGAAGCATCGAGGCATGAGTACTGATAACGGCCACAACACCGCCGCCATCAGCGACAATCAGCCGCTTCCCGATCCCGCGCTGGTGGTGCTGGTGGGGTCGTCCGGGTCAGGGAAGTCGGTCTGGGCCGCGGAGCACTACCGTCCGCACGAGGTGGTCTCCTCCGACCGGCTACGCGCGGTGGTCGGCAGCGGTGAGCACGACCTGGACGCGTCGGCCGATGCGTTCGCCCTGCTCGACCAGATTGTGGCGGCCCGGCTGGGCCGCGGCCTGACCGCGGTGGTGGACACGCTGGGCTTTGATCCGGCGCGGCGCCGCGGCTACCTGGAGCTGGCCAGGAGCAGCAGCCTGCCGGCCGTGGCAGTGCTTGTCGATACCGATCCGGCGGAATGCCGCCGGCGTAATCGCGCTCGCGATCACGGTGTACCCGCGGGTGTGCTGGAGGGCCAGCTGCGGCGGATGCGGACGGCGGTGGAGGAGATCCGCGGCGAGGGATGGGACCTGGTGACCACGGCCGGGTCGGCCCGGCCCGAGGCCTCCCATACCCCCGGCGCCAGGGCCGCGGCCAGCGAGCAGCGGCAGCGACCGGTCCAGATGGGCTTGGTCCTGCAGCTGTCGCGTTTTGCCTGGGACGAGGATCCCGAAGGCCCGGCGCACTGGCTGACTGGGGTAGCCCGCGCTACCGCCGAGGCTGGCCTGCAGGGAATCGCCCTGATGGATCACCTGATCCAGATCCCGCAGGTGGGCCGGGCCTGGGAGCCGATCCCGGAGCCCTGGGTGACGCTGGGAATGCTCGCGGGCCTGGAGCCAGGTCTTCGGCTGGGCACGCTGGTAACACCGGTGACGTTCCGGGCGCCCGGGATCTTGGCCAAGACCGTGGCCACACTGGACGCGCTGAGCGGCGGACGATCATTCTGCGGAATCGGGGCCGGCTGGTGGGCGCGCGAGCACGCCGCGTTCGGCCTGCCCTTTCCGCCCGCCGCGGCCCGGCTGGACGAGCTGGAAAGGGCCATCGAGACCCTTCGCGCGCTATGGCAGCCGGGCACCAGGGAGTACCGCGGTTCGCGGGTGTGGCTGCCGGAAACCACGTGTTATCCGCGGCCAGCGGCACCGATCCCGGTCATCGTCGGTGGCAGTGGCGAAAAGCGCACGCTGGACATTGCCGCCCGGCTCGGCGACGGCTGCAATCTGCCCGCCGACCTGGCCACGCTGGACCGCAAGCTGGCCATCTTCCGCGAGTACTGCCTTGCGGCCGGGCGTGACCCGGCGCAGGCCGAGGTTACCGTGCTCGATATCCCGGTCATCGGCCGCGATCGGGAAGATGCCGCATCGATCGTGGAGAAACTGCGCGGCAGGACCACCGCGGCCGCCTTCGCCCGGAGCCACCACGCTGGCACCGCCGACGATCACATCGGCCGCTACCGGCTGCTGGCCGACCGAGGCGTCAAGACGGTATTCGTCGCCCTCCCCGACCTGGCCAGCCCGGCCGACGTACTGCGCCTCGCCCCGGTGGCCGCCGCCTTCGCCTGAATATCCAGCGGCCGGTGAATAGTTCTGATTCAGCAATTAGCTGACGGTGTTCAATGCCACGCACAGCATAAGGCAGGCTGCTACCACGAGGATAATCCCTACCGAGTTGAGTATCGCCGTCTTCACGATGCCTCCTCGCTAAACCTGCTGACACCGTACCTGGGAAGCAGGTCGCGAACTGGTAGCCACGCCGGGAATCGGCGGCATTGTTTCTGGTCGATTCCGATATCCCCGGATACCGCCTGCTAATAGCGATGAATCGGTTATATCGTCGGTGGATGGAACCGGCGAGGCCGCTGCGGGCAATAACGGGTGGCCTGACGCCATCCGAAGGGTCTGGAAGATAACACCACAGAGCCGGGCACGCGCTGAACCCGACGCGGACGCGGACGACGCGACCGTCATCCAGCCTTCCCAGCCCCGGCTGGAGGTCTTAGTGGCCGGCGATCTCACCGCCGTCGATGTGCAGGATCTCGCCGGTGATGTAGGGCGAGGACTCCAGGAACAAGATGCCGTCCACCACGTCGCTGACCTGGCCGGCCCGCCCGAGCGGGGGACGCTGGGCGCCGAGGTGCTCGTAGCTGTCGGCCGGGCGCTCCGGGGTCTGGATGATGCCCGGTGAGACGGCGTTGACCCGGATGCCGCGTGAAGCGTACTCGATGGCCAGCGACCGGGTGGCCGCGGCCAGGCCGCCCTTGGTCAGCGCGGCCAGGACCTCCGGCACGGCGGAGTTGGCGACCTCGGCCAAGGTGGCCGAGACGTTGACCACGTGCCCCCCGTACCGAGTGGCCATCTCCGCGATGGCGCGCTGGGTCAGCCAGAAGAACCCGGTCAAGTTGACCCCCACCACCAGGGCGTAATCGTCGGCGGTGTAGTCGGTGAACGGCTTGGACAGGTACACGCCCGCGTTATTGACCAGGGTGTCGATGCGCCCGAACCGTCCCAGCGCCGCGTCGATGATCCGCCCGGCGGTCGCGGGCTCGGTGATGTCCCCGGCCACGGCGAGCACCTGCGGGTCGTCGGAGGGCGCGATGGCACGGGCATTGGCGACCACCGCCCAGCCACGCGCGCGGTATCCGGCGACCAGGCTGGCGCCGATGCCCTGCGAGCCTCCGGTGATGATGGCCACCTTGCCGGTCATGGCGCGTGCTCGTTCATCAAAAGGCTCCCGCTCCGCCGGAGGACTACGTGCTCTTACGGTCGCACCCAAGACGGCCCGGTCGCGCCCGTCGCGTTACTGGCCGGCACCCTGGCCGCTCCCTTGGCACCCTAGTGAGGGATCAGGTTACGCTGCTGCTAATAATTGGCATCCGGGCTGGATGAATGGGAAGTAATTCTGCATGTCGATCGCCATCACCGAAGAGCATCGGGCCCTCGCCCAGAGCGTCGCCGACTTCCTGACCGACCATCAGTCCCGCGCAGCGGCCCGTAGCCTGCTCGAGGCAGAGGTGGACACGCTACCGGCCTTCTGGGCCGAGCTAGCCAACCTCGGCCTGCTCGGGCTGCATGTTCCAGAAGAACTTGGCGGCTCGGGTTTCGGGCTGCCCGAGACGCTGGTCGTAGCCGAGCAGATGGGGCGGTACCTCGCGCCGGGGCCGTTCGTCCCGACCGTGATCACCAGCGCCGTGCTGGCCGCTGCCGGGCCCGATGAGCTGCAGAAGCGGCTGCTGCCGGGGCTGGCTGACGGCAGCGTGATCGGCGCGGCCGCGCTGGGTGGCGAGGTGACCTACGCCGACGGTGCCGCGACCGGGAAGGCCGGCGTCGTGATCAGCGGGCACCTGGCGGACGTGCTGCTGGTTCCCGCTGGTGACGACGTGCTGGTGGTCGAGAAGTCGGCCGGCGGCGTCCAGGCCACGGTGCCTGCCAATCTGGACCAGAGCCGGCGGGCCGCCAGGGTCACGCTCGACTCGGCGACGGCGACGGTGCTGCCGGGGGCGCGCCAGCTGCTGACCGATGTGGCCCGGGCCGTGCTCGCCGCGGAGGCAGTCGGCGTCGCCGCCGAGACCACGGAGCAAGCGGCCGAGTACGCGAAGGCTCGCCAGCAGTTCGGTCGGCCGATCGCGACCTTCCAGGCGGTCAAGCACCATTGCGCGAACATGCTGGTAGCGGCCGAGCTGGCGACGGCGGCCACATGGGATGCCGGGCGGGCCGGGATCGGCGGCGGCGACCAGTTCAGCTACACCGCGGCCATCGCAGCGGTCCTGGCCGTGCCGGCCGCGGTCGGCAACGCCAACCTCAACATCCAGGTGCACGGCGGGATCGGGTTCACGTGGGAACACGACGCTCACCTGTACCTGCGGCGGGCCGCGGCGGTCGCCGCGGTGCTGGACACCGAGAAGGCGGCGATCGAGGTTACCGGCCTGGTCCGCCGGGGCGTGCGCAGGGCGGCCGCGATCGAGCTGCCCCCCGAAGCCGAGCCGGTCCGGACGGCGGTCGGGCCCGACGTGGCCCGGCTGCGCGACCTGGCGGGCGAGCAGCGGAAGCAGGCGCTCATCGAGAGCGGCTACGCGATGCCGCACTGGCCTAAGCCGTGGGGCCGGGAGGCGACCGCCATCGAGCAGCTGGTGATCGAGCAGGAGTTCACCGCGGCCGGAATCAAGCGGCCAAGCCTCGGCATCACCAGCTGGATCATCCTGACCCTGATCCAGTACGCCAGCCCAGACCAGGTAGCGCGCTGGGTCCGCCCGGCGCTCAGCCAGGACGTGATCTGGTGCCAGCTGTTCAGCGAGCCAGGCGCCGGGTCCGACGCGGCCGGGATCAGGACCAGGGCGACCAGGACCGAACAAGGCTGGCGGATCAACGGCCAGAAGGTCTGGACCAGCGGCGCGCACGAGGCCGACTTCGGCCTGGCCACGGTGCGGACGAACCCTGATGCGCCCAAGCACGAGGGCATCACCATGATGGTGATCGACATGCACGCGCCCGGCGTCACGGTCCGCCCGCTGAAGATGCCGAACGGGGACTCCAACTTCAACGAGGTCTTCTTCGACGATGTGTTCGTGCCTGACTCCGACGTGGTCGGGCCGGTCGATGGCGGCTGGACCGTGGCGCGCGCGACGCTGGGCAACGAGAGCGTCAGCATCGGCGGCGGTGACGGCGGCCGGATCATGCCGGCCGAGGCGTTCATCGCGCCGCTGGACGCGCACCCGGAGCGGCTGGCCGGCGGAGCCGGACGGGTCGGCAGGCATATAGCCCGCACGCACATGATGAGCGTGCTGAACCAGCGAAGCGCCTACCGGGCGGTGGCCGACAGCGGTAAGGGACATGGCCCGGGCCCGGAGGGCAATATCACCAAGCTGCTGCTGTCCGAGATCGGCCATGAAACGGCCGCGATCATGGCCGAACTCGCGGGGCCGGACGGGGCGTTCCTGGAGGGCAAGGGCGCGATGGCGGCGATGCTGGTGCTGATGAACCGGGCTATGTCGATTGCGGGCGGCACGTCGGAGATCAAGCGGAACCAGATAGCCGAACGGATACTGGGCCTCCCCCGCGACCCGCTGATCAGCTAGCGGCCAGGCGTAGATAGCCACGATGATGATCGAGAACCCGGTGCGCTACTTCACCTCGGCCAGCGGCGGCGGTGCGGCATGAGCGGCCTGGCCGATCGGAGCAGCCTGGGCGGCATCTTCGACATGACCGGCGTCACCCGCGGGCCGGACGGTATCAAGCGTTACGCGGGGTTGCCCCCCAACCTGGTGCACATGCTGCGCACGGCCGTGGAGCGATACGGTGCCGCGGAGGCCGTGGTGGAGACCGGAGGCGGCCCGCGGCTGAGCTATGCCTCGCTGTGGGATCGCGCCGCCCGGGTAGCGGGCGGGCTGCGCGCCCTCGGCGTCGAGCGCGGCGACCGGGTGGCCATCCGGCTGGGCAACGGCGTCGACTGGGTGCTGGCCTTCTTCGGCGCCGCGCTGGCCGACGCCATCGTGGTGCCGGTCAACACCCGTTTCACCGAGGAGGAAGCCACCTACGTCGTGACCGACTCCGGCGCGAAGTACGTCTTCATGCCGGGAGCCGCGCTGCCCGACGGCGGTCCGCTCGCCGTCGACGATCAGAGCCCGGCCGACCCGGCCGCGATCTTCTACACCAGCGGCACCACCGGTTTCCCCAAGGGTGCCGTGACCAGCCACGAGAACTTCCTCTCCAACGCCGAGACCTGCCGACGGGCGCTCTCCGTGACGCCCGAGGGCCTGCGCACCCTGATCTCGGTCCCGCTGTTCCACGTGACCGGATGCAACAGCCAGCTGCTGGTGGCCATGTACGTCGGCGGCACGGCGGTGATCATGCCCGCTTTCGAGGTCGGCGCCTTCCTGCGTGCCATCGAGGAGGAAGGCATCGACACCATGGTCACGGTGCCGGCCATCTACTGGCTGGCCATCAACCAGCCCGCCTTCGCCAGCACCGACATCTCCCGGGTGCGCTCGGTCTCCTACGGCGGGGCACCCATCGCGCCGGACTTGGTCGCCCGGCTGGCCAAGGCGTTCCCGCAGGCACGGCTGGGCAACGGGTTCGGCCTGACCGAGACGTCGAGCGTGTCCACGTTCCTGCCGCACGAGTTCGTGGCTCACGCCGACTCGGTAGGCTTCCCGGCCCCGGTGTGCGACGTCCGCCTCGACGCGGCGCTGCCCGACGGCACGGGCGAACTTCTGATCCGCGGGCCGAACGTCGTTTCTGGCTACTGGAACAAGCCCGAAGCCACCGCCCAGGCCTTCGCCGACGGCTGGCTGTACAGCGGGGACCTGGCCCGGATCGACGATGAGGGCCTGGTCTACCTGGTGGACCGCAGGAAGGACATGATCAACCGCGGCGGCGAAAACGTGTACTGCGTCGAGGTCGAGAATGCCCTCGCCGGGGCGCCGGGGGTCTACGAGGCGGCGGTGCTCGGCGTGCCCGACGAGATGATGGGCGAGAGGGTAGGCGCCGTGATCGTGCCGGCCCCGGGCGTCGAGTTCGACGTGGCGGCGGTGTTCGACTACCTCGGCGCGCACATCGCCGACTTCAAGATCCCGCAGTACGTCGCGGTCAGCGCGGCGCCCCTGCCGCGCAATCCCGGCGGCAAGCTGCTCAAGCGGCACCTGCGAGACCAAACCGACTGGGCGGCCGCGATACAGCGCTGACCCTTACCGCGATCCATCCGAGGGCTTGACCGGCGCTCAACTCTTAAGGCGGCAGCTCTCGATCGGGACATCGGCGAGGGCGGCGGTGACCTTGAGCCACTGCTCGATGATCGCCGCCTCGCCGAGCTTGCCCGGCGAGGTCAATGCGCCGCCCGGTTGGCGCTCGCCGCTGCGGTGTAGCGCCCGATGAGCTGGTCGGTGATCGCATCGAGATCCTGCCCGATGTAGTTCGGTTGCGGCCCGACATCAAGCGGGGCGTTACCCTCGCGAAGGATGAGCGCGGCCTGCCAGCCAGCCGCGCCGGCCCCGATCGTGTCCCAGACGTGGCTTGCGATCAGGCAGATGTCGCCAGGATCGACCTCGAGTGCGGCGGCTACTGAGTGGTAAGCCTCCGGTGCCGGCTTGTGGCGCCGGACGGTCTCATCGACGCTGAAACGACGCTCGAACAGGTCGATCACGCCCGCCCGCTCCAGTTGCCGCCCGGAGATCTCCAGCGTGTTGTCGGTGAGCGTGAATAGCCGGAACCCGTTGTCGCGGAGCCTGCGCAGGGCCGCGGGAACCTCGGGATGGGGCGGCATGGTGGCGAACCGGTCGGTGAGCTCGGCGCCGTCGGCATCACTGACCGTGATGCCCCGGGTAGCGGCGAGCATCCTGAGCACGGCAGCGCCGATGTCGGTGAACGGAACGTAGACGCCCGCCAGCGTGAGCGCCTCAGAGTAGGTGATCAGGTCAGCGAACCA
>Ga0210383_10002757_pt1 | contig 15821 bp, 10 predicted proteins | sample IncBWC14OmetaG_FD_160072 | JGI IMG/M metagenome (GOLD analysis project Ga0210383, IMG submission 160072) | Forest soil microbial communities from Barre Woods Harvard Forest LTER site, Petersham, Massachusetts, United States - Inc-BW-C-14-O ...
TCACTCGATGTGCGCACTCTCCACCGTGGCGATCGGAGCGGCCCTCGGCGGAATACTCACAGGCCTCGGTGGCTGGAGGATGGTCTTCACGGTGAACCTTCCTCTGGCGCTCCTCGGAATCCTTCTCGTATTTCTCTGGATTCCCGAAGATGAAGCTAAACCAGCTGGACTCCGAAAACTAGTCCAGGGAGTTGATGTTCTGGGAATTGTGCTCTTCGCGGGGTTGCTTCTCACTGGGATGTTTTTCCTGATGAGTCTTGGCCATCCAAACTGGCCGATGCTCGCGGTGTCGGTGCTGCTTGGATTTGTGCTTGCGCGTCATTCACTTCGCACGAAACAACCGTTTCTCAACATTCGGATGCTCGGGAGCAACATTCCCCTGAGCGTAACGTATCTGCGCTACGGTGCGACGAATTTGATGATGTACTGCATGCTGTACGGCTTTTCGCAATGGCTGCAGACGGGCCCGGGTTTCAGCAGCACGAAAGCCGGCCTCATCACACTGCCCATGTCCGCCCTTGCTGCTCTCTCCGCTCTCGCTGGCGGACGGATGAAAAGCATACGTAATCCTCTGATCTTCGGAACCCTGGGTTTTCTTTTCGCCGCTGGCTGCATTGTACTGATTACGAGTGGTACCGCTGCATCGCTCCTCGTCCTTTTGGTTCTGCCTTTCGGCCTTCCCCAAGGAATCTGCTCTAACGCGAATCAGGCGGCGGTCTATGTGCAAGCGCCTCACGAGGAGGTGGGAACCGCCGCCGGACTGCTGCGCACTTCTCAGTACGTTGGCGCCATTGTCGCTTCCAGTTTGTTGGGCCTGCTGTTCGGGAAACACCCGACCGATCACGGAATGCACACGCTGGCCTGGGTCATGGTCGTCCTGAGTGCCGCTCTCGTCATTGCGACCGTCGCAGATCGTACGTTGCCGTGCGCGGCCGTCTCTGAGACGGCGAGTTAAGCTGATAGAGGATGGCTGCATGATCATCACCTTCATACCCAGGACTTCCGAAAGCATTCGCCTGCAAATGCCCGACGGTTCCATTGAGCATGTCCCTGTGACCGCTCACCCTTCGCGGGATAGCTTGCGCAACCTCGAGTTCGTGGGAGCGGTTACTGATGTCAGCGAGCAGCGCCAGGCAGAAGCGGTGATCCGGGAGCGAGAGAGTGAGGTCCGACAGATCGTGGATCTCGCGCCCCAACTTGTTTCGGTATTCGGCCCCGGCCGCGAACGTCTTTACGCCAATCGCATGATGCTCGATTACCTCGGCATTGGCCTTGATGAGTGGCTGCAGAGGAGCCCTGGCACTCACACTCACCCTGATGACTTGGAACGTGTAAAGACTTGCTGGCTTCGTGCTTCGGGAAGCGGCTCTGCTTACGACGTGGAGATGCGGGTGCGCAAACATGATGGAAGCTATCGTTGGCATCTGGCTCGCTACAATCCGGTGCACGACGACAAGGGGCAGATCATGCGCTGGTATGTTGCGGGTACCGATATCGAAGACCGCAAGCGGGCTGAGGAGAAACTGCAGCAAGAAAACGTCGCTCTGAAGCGTGCCGAAGAAAAGATCCGGGAACAGGAAGCAGAGCTTCGACAGGTGCTGGATCTCACGCCGCAGCACGTTCACGTGCTTACGGCCGATGCCCGTCTCGTCTATACGAATGAGTTTGCGCTCAAGTACCGCGGCTCATTACTACGTGACTGGCAGCTTCGCCCATTGATCGATTGGCGCATCGACGAGCTGCCAATAACGCTCTTCCACCCTGACGATCGAGAGCGCGTGATGTGCGAGCTCAAGAGCACGCTATCAAGCGGCTCCCCGCACGAGACCGAAGCTCGTTTGCTGAGAAAGGACGGCAAGTATCTTTGGTTCCTTTTCCGCTACAACCCGCTGCGAGATGAACAAGGACGCGTTGTGCGATGGTATGTGGCGGGCACCGATATCGAGGATCGCAAGCAGGCGGAAGAACGACTCAAGCACGAAAATGTTGTCCTGCGTGAAGAAATCGACAAGACGTCCATGTTTGAGGAGATCATCGGAACTTCTCCTCCTCTACAATCGGTACTTTCTCGTGTGTCGAAGGTCGCTCGTACTGATTCCACCGTTTTGATCACCGGCGAAACGGGGACCGGTAAAGAACTCGTTGCACGCGCCGTCCACCGACGATCCGATCGCAGCTCGCGCGCATTCGTTAGCGTCAGCTGTGCGGCAATCCCCCGTGACCTGATTGCTTCGGAGTTGTTCGGCCACGAGAAGGGTTCTTTCACAGGCGCGACTCAGCAGCGCTTGGGCCGGTTTGAGTTAGCAAATGGCGGCACGATCTTCCTGGACGAAGTCGGAGAACTTCCAGCCGAGACCCAAATTGCCCTCTTGCGTGTTTTGCAGGAGCATGAGTTTGAGCGCGTCGGCGGCACTCGTCGCATCCGCGCTGACGTTCGAGTGATCGCAGCCACGAACCGTGACTTGCAGGCCGCCATCAGTGCTGGGTCGTTCCGTAGCGATTTGTTCTACCGCCTTCATGTGTTCCCGATCGAAATTCCTCCTCTTAGAGAACGAGGTGAGGACATCCCCCTGCTGCTCGAGTACTTTATCGATCGTTATGCGCGAAAAGCTGGCAAGAACATAAAACGTGTCAACAAGAAGACGCTGGAATTGCTTCAGTCATATCCTTGGCCGGGAAACATTCGCGAACTGCAGAACGTCATCGAACGATCCGTCATCGTGTGTGAAACCGAGAATTTGTCGGTGGATGAAAGCTGGCTGTCCCAACAGCCTCGTGACAGGAGACCAGAAGGCAAGATTGACCTCTCGGCGAAGGTTGCAGCTCAAGAAAAGGAAATCATCGAAGCAGCTCTGCGAGAAAGCCAAGGACGAGTATTCGGACCGTCGGGCGCCGCCGCCAAACTGGGAATGGCACGGTCCACGCTGGAATCGAAAATTCGGTCTCTCAACATAAACAAGAATCTGTTTAAGACTGCGGATCCCATTCAGAACAGCTAGCCGTTTCAAATTCTTCGCCGGAGTTTTAGGCGAGTCTCGTCCCAGCGGCACACTTGCGCATCAAGCCCGTCTCCGCCGTTCGCATTACTTCTGATTTGCCTGTTACTCGGACACTTCCTCCAGACGATCTCTAGGTCTGACCTCGCTGTGTCTTTGACCAGAACGATGAACGAAAAGTGCGCAAGGTCCCCCCAGTTTTCCCCTCACCCACCCCATGAACTCTTTTTAAGTTGCGTCACTTCTATGGTTTCTGAATGGCACTCCTGCCTCTCCATGTTTTTGCGTATTCGTCATGCGGTGAATTTTATGAAACCAAACGACTTGCGCAAATAGACCTCCTGTCTGCCAGAATTCCACACATGGGGGTTGGGGTGAACGGCGCTTTCAATAAACTAAAGAAAACAGGCGAGATGTTTTTGGTCGGGGCGCCGAGATTTGAACTCGGGACCTCCTGCGCCCAAGGCAGGCGCGCTACCAGGCTGCGCTACGCCCCGACATGAAGTGCGAGATTAATTCTAAAGCACTTCCCAATATTACTCCTAATCCGAACCATTGTTTTTGCCCCCCGGCCGTGCACGAACTGTGCGCCCATTCCCCGGGACGGGCACCGACCACTGTAGCAATGACGCGGCTACCAAACAGGTTGACACACATTACACCTTATGGTGTAATGTCCGCGTGGATCACCTAAGCAATGTTCTGACTGCTATTTCTCACCCTACTCGGCGCGCAATTATTGGGCAGCTGGCAAGCGGATCTGCTCGATTCCTGGATATTGCCAAGCCGTTCGACACTGCTTTAAACGCGGTGACGAAACACCTCAAGCTGCTCGAAAGAGCTGGACTCATCAAACGCAGGAGACAGGGTCGCGAAGTCTTCATCTCCTTTCGAGGCGAACCTCTTCGCCAGGTGGCGGGCTGGGTGCACGAGTACGAGCGGTTCTGGAACGAACATCTCGATCAATTTCAGCAGTATTTTAAGGACAAAAGGAAAAAGGAGAAGAAGTAATGAAGAAATCCATGAAGACGCTTGAATTTAAGTTTGAACGAACGATTCCTGCGCCTCCAGTTGAGGTGTTCGATGGCTGGCTGGATCCAAAGGTCCCTGGTAATCCGTGGAATATGGCTGACAAGCTGCTCTTGAATCCGAAAGTGGACGGATTCTCTTACTGGAACGTGAAAGGCACTCCCCATTACGGTCGGTTTACGGAGATGGAGCGACCCGGCCGCATTCAGCACACCTGGGTGTAACCCAACAGTTTGGGCGAAGAGTCGGTAGTTACTCTGACTTTTAAGAGACAGGGAGAAGATACGCTCATGACTCTCGCGCATTCCGACATTCCCGATACTGACAGTGGAAGAGGGCACGAGAAAGGGTGGAACTACTTTTTGGACAATTTCCTGCGGCAATTTGCGGACACCTCACGCAATGCAAAGTAAGGTGACGTCATGGAAGAAAGCACCGGAAAAGAGAAGAAAACTCGCGGATACGCTCCAATCAACGATCTGAAGATGTACTACGAAATCGAGGGAACCGGCGATCCGCTCGTTTATATCCCTCCTGTCTTCGGATTTGCCGGATTGAAGTCATTTCCGGCGCTGGTTGAAACCCATTCGGTTATTACCGTCGATCTTCAAGGGCATGGTCGGACGGCGGATATCCCGGAGCGTCAAATGACATTGGCGCAAAACGCCAATGACGTGGTCGGCTTGTTGAAGCATCTTGGAATCTCGAAGGCCGACTTCTTCGGCGAAAGCTATGGCGGCGTGATGGCGACCATGATCGCAGTTCATCACCCCGAGCTTGTCCGTCGCGTCGCGACTTATGGAGCAACTTTTGGCCCTCGGCAGAGTGCCCTCAATATGGAGATGCTGCGCACGAGCGTCACGCCCACTCCTGACTCCCGGGCCTTCCGATTTCAGAGAGAAAACTACAAGAAAGTGGCTCCCGATCCTGTTTACTGGCCCAAGTTTTGGGGCAAGGTTTGCAGCATTCAATGGGGAGGATTTTCGAACGAAGAGCTGGCTTCCATCAAAGCGCCCGTTCTGATCGCCATCGGTGACCACGATTTTGTCCGTCTTGAACACGCCGTTGAGACCCTCAAACTGATCCCCAACGCCGAGCTCGCCGTGATCCCGGATGCCGGCCACTTCGCCCTGTTTTCGGAACAACAGAAAGTGATCCCAGTGGTGGAAAATTTCCTGGAAAGGCCCGAGCAGAAAATCCCGATTGCAACAGCTGAAACCGGCTATCAACCCGGTGAAACCAGATAAGCCCCAAAAAAGAAAATATATCAGTAACTGCATTCGGAAATTATCCGCGTTGTATTTGTCAGAATTCGTTGTTGCTGCGAATCTCCGCGCGCGGTTCGTCCAGCGTGATGGTGGCGTGGACGTTCGTCGGCAGACGATGGTAAGCTTCCTCGCTCAACCTTCGTGTGCGGACGCTGCGCAGGTGCGGCAAGCGCGCTTTTCGAAGAGAGATTCCATGCAACCCGCCAGGACGACATCCAATGGAGCCTGATCCCAAGAATGCGCAGAGTGCGCCGGCCGGCTTGCGCACCCTTGCGCAGCCGGTGTCCGCACCGCTAAGTCGCGCGGCAATATTCCTGGTGGTGACGCTGAAACCGGGCTCCGAAACTCGCACGGCCGTGCGGTCTTTTTGTGCAGATCTTAGCGGGCTGATTCGTGCTGTGGAGATGCGCGATCTCGAAGCCGGCCTTTCCTGCATCATGGGCATTGGATCGGAGGCGTGGGATCGCCTATTTGGATCACCGCGACCCGCGATGCTGCATACGTTTCGGGAGATTCGTGCCGGAGAGCGCCACGCGGTTTCCACGCCAGGCGATTTGCTCTTTCACATTCGCGCGCAGCGCATGGATTTGTGTTTCGAACTGGCCATGCAAATCATGGCGCGCATCGGAGACGCAGTCACGCCGGAAGACGAAGTGCACGGCTTTCGTTATTTCGACGACCGCGATCTTATCGGTTTCGTTGATGGAACGGAGAATCCGCGGGGCCAGGCTGCGATCGATGCCGTGCTTATCGGCGAAGAAGATGCTGCTTTTTCCGGAGGCAGCTACGTTATCGTGCAGAAATATCTGCACGATCTGGCGGGATGGGATGCGCTGTCCACGGAAGCGCAGGAAAGAATCATCGGGCGCAAGAAGCTGTCGGACATCGAACTGGACGATTCCGTAAAGCCAACCTCGGCCCACAGCGCGCTCACCACCATTGTCCAGGACGGGAAAGAGGTCAAGATCCTGCGCGACAACATGCCTTTTGGCCGGCCAACGCAAGGTGAATTTGGAACCTACTTCATCGGATACAGCCGTTCGCCGAGCACGACCGAGCTGATGCTCGAAAACATGTTCGTTGGCCGTCCTCCCGGCAACTACGACCGGCTCCTCGATTTCAGCCGCGCCGTGACGGGGAATCTGTTTTTCGTGCCATCGGCGTCTTTTCTGGAAGACGTCGCCGTCGATGAACCTGCGGATGCGTCGGTCTCCGATGCCCCACCTGCGGCCAATAGTTCTTCATCCGGTCCGTCGTCACACGATGGGTCGCTCGGTATTGGTTCCCTCAAAGGAGATACGTCACATGAATAACCTGCATCGCGAGCTAGCCCCCATTTCCGATGTGGCGTGGGCCCAGATCGAAGAGGAAGCATCGCGCACGCTGAAGCGCTACTTTGCTGCCCGGCGCGTAGTGGACGTGAACGCGCCGGCGGGCTCAGGCCTCTCCGCCGTCGGCACCGGCCATCTGCGGAACATCGCGGCTCCCAGGGATGGCATTCTTGCCAGGCAGCGCGAAGTGAACGCGCTCGTCGAGCTGCGTGCTCCGTTCGAGCTCGACCGCCACGCGATCGACGATGTCGAACGCGGTGCCAACGATTCCGACTGGCAACCAGTGAAGGACGCCGCACGCCAGATCGCTTTTACCGAGGACGGTGCCGTGTTCGAAGGGTATGCGGCTGCAGGCATCGGCGGCGTCCGCCAGGGGACTAGCAATCCGAAGAAGACGCTCCCTGCCGATGTGCGCGAGTACCCGCAAGCCATTGCCGAGAGCTTGAGTCAGTTGCGCCTCGTCGGCGTCAATGGTCCGTACTCGGTGCTGTTCGGTTCCGACGCTTACACTGCGCTCGCCGAGACCAGCGATCACGGATACCCGGTCTTAGAGCACGTCAAGCGGTTGGTGGACGACAAAATCATCTGGGCCCCGGCTATCGCCGGAGCTTTCGTGTTGACCACCCGCGGCGGCGATTTCGACCTGCACATCGGGCAGGATGTCTCCATCGGCTATCTCAGCCACACGGATACCAAGGTGCGATTGTATCTGCAGGAGACGTTTACGTTCCTGTATCTCACCGCCGAGGCTGCTGTCGCGCTAGCTCCTCCCGCGGGAGTCCGAACCAAGAAATCGCCGGGCAGAGCCTAGATCGCGGCCTTCCGCTATTCTTGCAAGGGAACAGGGCTCCCTCTGTTCTTCTATTCAACCAGGTTCATTTTCTTTAGCGAATCGGCATAACGGGGGGCGTGGCGAAGGCTTTCGGTCAGCGGGTTGGTTTTTGATTCAGGAGCGCCGGGATCGCGTTGTCGAATAGCGCGATCCAGCCATTCGAACGCTTTGTCCGTTTCACCGCGATACGCGTAGCCTTCAGCAATTTGATAAGCGGAGTCGTTTTGATGCGTGGCAATCAGTTTCTTCAGGGCGCGATCGGATTCATAACGTCGTCCGAGCGCATGATAAGCCAACGCCTCACCGGAAAGCTTCTCCCACTCGCCGGTCTCCTTCTCTATCTCCGCCACAGCTTCTTGCGGGTGCCCTTGCGAAAAGAGAATCTTGCCGCGGGTGAGGTGCAGGGAAGAGAATTGCGGGTTTAATTCTTCGGCTCGTTGTAGCGCGGCCAGCGCGTCGTCATACCGGCCTACTAGGTACAACTCGTAACCAAACGCCAAATGAAAATTGGCCCTCAGGGGATCGAGCGCTATCGCTCGCGTCCGGAGTTCGAGCGCTTCGTCCACGTGGCCGAGGTTCCTCGCCAAATAAGCTCGATTACCTAATACGTTGGCGTTACCCGGCTCTAATGTTCCCGCTTTCCTCAAAGACGCGTTGGCACCTTCCCAGTCCCAGTCGTGATTAATCTGGACCATGCCTAGAGCCAGATATCCGGTGGCCAGGTTGGGGTCGAGCGCAATTGCCTTTGCCGCGCTTTCGCGTGCGCGACGGAATCCATCCGTACTCTCGATGAGGGCAATGGACGCCAGGGTTTGCAGCACTTGCGCCCGTTGTGCCCAGGCCGGCGCGAAGCTGCTATCCAGCTTGATCGCTTGTTCCGCGTAACCCAGAGCGCTATTGAGATCCGCCTCGTCTTGCCCGCGAGCAACAAAGTATTGCCCTTGCAGATAAGCCTGATAGGCCGCTGGGTTGGTGCTGCGTGAGCTTGCCGAAATCGCTGCGTCGCCGGGGTTCAGCAGCTTCACTTTCAGGGCGGAGGTTACGTCGCGAGCGATTTCGTCCTGCGCGTCGAAGATATGATCGATCTCGCGATCGTATGTCTCCGACCACAGCTGAAATCCATCGTCCACATTTGTGAGCGCGGCGGTAATTGCGGACGCGGTCGCCATCCTTGTGCACACTTCCTTCCAGGATGTTGGCGACTCCAAGTTTGCGGCCAACGCTGCGCAGGTCCTCGTTCTTGCCCTTGAACTGAAATGCGGAGGAGCGCGCGACGACCTTTAGTCCTGATACTTTGGCGAGATCGTTGATCAGTTGTTCGGAGAGTCCATCGGAAAAATACTCCTGGTCTTTGTCCGGGCTCGTATCGGCAAAAGGCAATACAGCGATAGAAGTGTTGTTCAAGGACGCAGCATGCGGCTTGTTTCGCGTCAGCCAGAAATAGCCCGCGATAACGAGCACCGTGACGGCTGCCAAGGCGGCGGGAATCTTTATGTTGCGCGGTTTATCTTCAATGGAGGAATCTTCCAGCGGGGACGGAGCGGCGGCAGGTCTCGGCGTTTGCCGGCAAGGGTTCCCAAAGGGACGACATGACTCTGGTGGTCATCGGTGTGAAGTAGATTCAATGAAAGTCATGCGATAAGGTTTTTGCCAGGGGGGAGAACAACGGTTCGATCATGCCGGCCTTCACGGAGACGACTCCGTCCTGGTTCTGCAGCGTGCCCTTAATAGTCAGGAAAGATTGATGCACGATGGTGACGTGCTCTTTCTCGAAAAGCGGCGGGGTGATGATGATGTTGGCGATTCCCGTTTCGTCTTCGAGGCTGAGAAATACGAATCCTTTGGCGGTGCCGGGGCGCTGGCGAACGATGACCGATCCCGCGATGGTTACAAATGCTCCATCCGGCAGCGACGCCAATCTGGACGCGGGCACAACTCCCTGGCGATCCAGACGCGAACGATGGTGCGCCATGGGATGGTGCTCGAAAGTCAGGCCGGTGCCGCGAACATCCGCAGTGAGCCGCTCGTGATGATTCATGGGATCGAGCGGGGACAACAATGGAGAATCCACAGTGTCTGGGACTGAGTTTTCTGAAAGGTCTGCACTGGTGGCCGCCACTTCCTTGCGTGTTTTAAATAGCGGGCCGGAAGGTCGGCTGGCGCTCTCCACCTGCCATAACGCCGTCCGCCGGTGAATTTTTGCCTGGCTAGAAATAAAATTCAGCGCGCCCACACTTGCCAGGGCACGTAGTTCGTCTTTTTGAATTTGCGTAACGCGCTGTTTCAGATCTTCAATGGAAGCAAAGGGAACTGCGGTGCGCTGTTCGATGATTTGTAGCGCCGTTTCCTTGCGCAGCGTTTTCACGTAACGCAGGCCAATGCGCACGACTAGTCCGCGCGGGGTCTCTTCCAGCGTGCAATTGAAATCGGAGCGCGTAACGTCGATGGGTTTGAATTTCAGGCCATGGCGCTGCGCATCCTTCATCAAGGTTACCGGCTGGTAGAAGCCCATGGGCTGGTTGTTCAGCATCGCGGCGGTAAATGCCGCCAGATAGTGGCATTTCAAATAAGCGCTGGCATAAGCGATAAGCGCAAAGCTCGCGGCATGGGACTCCGGAAATCCATATAACGCGAAGGATGTAATGGCCTGAATGATGCGATCTTGCGTGGTTCCGGTTATTCCTTTTGTTTCCATTCCGCGGCGCAGTTTGATTTCCACTTCTTTCATGCGCGCTTCGGAGCGTTTGAAGCCGAAAGCCCGGCGAAGTTCTTCCGCTTCGCCACCGGAAAATCCAGCGGCAATCATGGCGATGCGCAGCAATTGCTCCTGAAATAGCGGGACGCCCAGCGTGCGCGACAACGTGGATTCCAACAGCGGGTGAAGACTTTCGGCAGCCTCGCGGCCCAATCGGCGATTCAAATATGGGTGCACCATTTTTCCGACAATCGGTCCGGGACGGATGATGGCCACTTGCACGACGATGTCGTAAAAACATTTTGGCCGCAGTCGCGGCAGACAGGACATTTGCGCGCGGCTCTCCACCTGAAACAAGCCGATGGTGTCGGCCTTTTGTAACGCTCCATAAACTGCCGGGTCGTCCTGCGGCAAACGGCCCAGATCCACTTCTTCATTGTGATGGCGGCGAATAAGCTGCAGCGAATCTTCCAGCACCGCCATCATTCCAAGGCCGAGCAAATCCACTTTGACGATGCCCATGTCCGCGCAATCTTCTTTATCCCACTGCACCACCACACGGCCGGGCATGGTGGCTGGTTCCAAAGGCACGACGGAATTGAGTTGACCCTGGCAAACCACCATTCCACCGGAGTGCTGACCAAGATGGCGCGGCAAATCCTGCACCTTCTGGCACAACTCAAAAAACTTTCGAATGCGGTGCTGCGCGAAATCGAGACCAGCATCTTTGAACTGCCGCGTGAGTGTGTCTTGCGCATCGGTGTATTCCCAGGCGCTCACCAGCTTGGAGAGGCGATCCAACGTTTCGGGGTCCAACGAAAGAACCTTTCCAATTTCGCGCGCCGCGGACTTGCCGCGATAGGTGATGACGTTTGCGGTCATTGCAGCGCCAAGCTTTCCGTAGCGCTCGTACACGTATTGAATGGCGCGTTCACGTTGATCACCGCTTGGCAGGTCCAGGTCAATATCCGGCCATTCGCCGCGTTCTTCGGAAAGAAATCGTTCGAAGAGAAGATTCATGCCCACGGGATCGACGGCCGTGATGCCTAGCGAGTAGCAGACCGCGCTGTTTGCCGCGGAACCTCTACCTTGCACCAGAATATTTTTCTCGCGGCAGAAACGAACGATGTCCCACACGATCAGGAAATAGCCCGCGAGTTGGAGTTTTTCGATGATCGCAAGCTCTCTTTGAATTTGTTGTGCAGCGCGTTCATTGCCTGGTCCGTAGCGATGAATCATTCCTTCGAACGTGCGTCTGCGCAGAAATGCGATCTGCGGTTCGTTGTCGGGGGTCGGATAAATAGGGAACTGGTAGCCGAGATCCTTGAGCGTGAACTTCAATCGCGAGGCAAGCTCTTCGGTGTTGAGAATGGCTTCCGGCAAGTCGGCAAACAGGGAAGTCATCTGCGCCGGAGACTTGATGTGCCGTTCGCTATTGGCGGAGAGCAGGCGGCCGGCGTTGGAAAGAACTCGGTGATGGCGAATGCAGGTGAAGACGTCCAGAAGTTCGCGGTCTTGTGGAGCGACGTGGCAGGCGCCATTGGTGGCGAGCAGCGGCAGGTGCATATCGTATGCGAGTTCTACAGCCGCCTGATTGCGGCGTTCTTCTTCCATCGAAAAGTGGCGCTGCAGCTCCACGTAAATTTTGTGTTTGCCAAATACCGCGCACAGCTCGTCAAGATGTTCGCGTGCTTTCTTTTTTCCGCCGGAGCGTAGCACGTAAGCAAGCGGGCCTTCGCTTCCGCCGGTAAGACAAATCAAGCCGCTGCTGAACTCCGCTAGCTCTTTTGTTTCGATGGCGCCTTCGCCTTTTGGCGCGCGGAGCTTCATGCGGGTAATCAACTGGCAGAGATTGCGGTATCCCTCCGCGGTGGTAACCAGTAACGGATAGCGCCATCCGCCCACGCAACTTACTTCCGCGCCGATGTGCGCCTGAACTCCCCCTTTGTTTGCGGCCAGATGAAAACGTGCTGCGCCATAAAGCCCGTCGCGATCGAGCAATGCCATGGACGGCATGCCAAGCGCGACGCATGCCTGAACGAGAGCCTCCGGATTCGAAGCACCTTCGAGAAAACTAAACGCCGAGCGGGCGTGAAGTTCGATGTACATCAGTCGTACACTCCGCGCATCCACCATTTTTCCAGCGAAAGATCGTAGGAAACGCGATACAGACCTTGCACCGGTCCTTGCAGCGGTCCCTGTATTGGCCCCTGTATTGGAGGCGCTGTGGAAGCAAAATGAATCTCCAGGTCCCAGGCATCTTCCTGCCAGGATTGTTCTTCCCACCAATCGCCCGAAGTGCGCCAGGGACCGGAAGCGCGGATGACGTTGCCGAGCATGCCTTGAAAACCGACACGCGTTGGACACTTGCCCTGCAACTGCACCCACACAGGAAGCGCAGGACGGAAAACGCGAAATCCCGCATGACTTCCGGAATTTACTTCCCGGACGGAATGCGGCGCGGTGGATGTGACCGAAAATTTCCGCATGTGAAAAGCGTCGGGTCGATGGGTGTCCAGCAACTGCGGTGATCCAACATTGTTTTCGCCAACAACCGCGGCGATGCGCGCAATGGTAAGTTCGAGCTTTTGCGGATCGGGCGAAGCGGGGACGAACAATCCGCTTTGCGTCGCGCGCGAGCCTCCCGGCTCCGCGACCATGTGGATCTTCTGCACCGGCGCGCCGGGTGGTTTGGATTGCAGGCGGAGGCGAAGAAGCTTCAAAAGCAGCGTGGGATTCTGTGACGGGACCGGCAATTTCAATGTGCAGGGAAAATTTTTGGACGGTAATAATTGTGCGTTGGGAAATGAGCGGGAAAAATCGAACGAACTTTCAAACGCGGGTTGAAGTTCGAATGTTACGTGAATAGCTGCGATGCCAAGAGCTCGTGCGCTGGTGCGAGCGCATAACTGCTGAAGCAACCTGCCCAGAAGGAACGAAAGCGGCTCCAGATTATCCACGGCGTCTTCCAGTTCCAAGCCTTCTTCAAAGCAATCGCTGGGTTGGGTGATGAGCAGCGGGCGATTTCCTTTTCCATTGGCGAGGGCATGCAAATGCACGCCTTCTTGCCCGACACATTCGGAAAGTGAAAGCACCGGCAGCGAAGCGAGCGCTTTGCAGGTGGCCACTCCCCAGCGTTCCAGGATTTCCGCAAGCTGCGCGCTGGGCGATAGCATCTCGACAGGCAGCGTTTCTAGAAAGAGGCGCTCTTGTCCATCCGGCACCACGGTGATTCCGGGCAACGCGCGTGCAACCACTCGAGCGGTTTCCACATTCGCGGATATCGCTACATGCGCGTCCATTCCAAGCTCCGAAGTACGCGCAAGGATGCGGTGCGCAATTTCTTCCAGCGTCCCAAAGAGCCGTGCGAGCCCGGAGAGATCCAGTAGCAAGGTGTCCGGCGCTGCATCTTCCACGCGCGAAGAGATCGACCACGCCGCGTCGAGAAGCGCATGGTGCGCGGTATCTTCCTGGGTATGGCTGCGAGGACTAATTTGCACGTGCTGGAATTGTTCGGCATTGGCTTTGGTCATTCCGACGGCCATGCCCAACTTTTCCGCTAGCCGGTTGATGGCAACGACGTAATAGGTTGGTGGCTGCCCTTCGATGACCGCCACCGGTTGCATCCGGAGTTCCGGTTCACAGCGAACGATGGCTTGAAACGTAAAATTGGGAATAAAAATCGCAGCAAACGGCATGACAGTTCGCGATGGCCCAAAGAGAACTGGGAAGGTTCAACCAGGGTCTTTCGTCCTTTCTTTTTCTGTTTCGAGGTCGTTTTCCAGGAGAGGTGGCCGGGCCACCTGCAAAGATGAATCGTCAGGCAAATGATTCGTGCGCAACTTAAAACGCACAAAATCGCCACGAGGGCTTCCTGGAGTTGTCGCATGGTTCTGGAAATGGAAAATTTTGCGCCGCGTACTGGAACGAATCACTTCACCGGTGATGGTCCACCCATCCAGCAAGCAAGCCGGGGTGTGCACCATGCGCGAAGGCTGCGCGCGCTCCCGCAGCGACCATGCCGCAGCTTCTTTTTCCAAACGCAATACCAGGGATGCGCATGTTTTCGCGTTGGATTCCCGGGAGAGAACCAGAAGGATGGTCGAAGTGTTTTCCACGCTGCGCCGCAGCCGGAACCATACGTTCAAAGGAATCTGGCGCACCAGCCGCGGCGGGGCGTCGCTCAAATCCATCGCGACCATACCGAATCCGCCGCCGTTCAGCAGCACATCCACGGAACGGAACGCATGATCCAGATTCTTGCAGCGAATCCACAACAACTGGCGCAGGGAGACTCCCGCGGATTCCGCGCACACTGGATCGAAGGAATCTTGCGCATCGATCAGGGCACAGGCTTCGGAATTTGCCATGCGCGTGGCCAATGCGGACTGCAAAACAGAAGTTTTCCCGGAAAACGGAGGCCCATACATTTCCGTCAGGCAGCCGCGCGGGAGTCCGCCCGTGACTTCATCCAGCACCGGAACACCCGCGGGCACGGTGCAGGGAAGTTCGATGCGCGGCTCACGAAACGGAGAGGCAATGCGTCCGGCGAGAGCGGACTCCACGTGAAGGCGCAAAGCGGCAGATTTGGAGTGCATGGCGTTTTTGGCGAGGTAGAGGAGGGAGTATTCGCTTTTTGTTCGCCTAAGTGGCATTCTGGGATAGCGGGACCCATTTGTCAAATGGTTCGCGGCCAATGCACGGAAGGCAGTCATGCCCGTTCTTCAATTTTCGCAGGCCAGGAAAGATAATGGTTCCATGAAACGTTCGGGCACTGCTGATCTACCGCTTCATGGTGGACGTGTCCCTCCTTGGCTGGCCGAGCGCATGACGCAACTGGGCACGGCCATCGCCGAACATATTGTTTTATCGTATGGCCCATCGGAATTTCTCACGCGTTTGAGCGACCCGTTCTGGTTTCAGGCGCTGGGTTGCGTGATGGGGATGGACTGGCACTCTTCCGGTATCACCACTTCCGTCATGGGCGCGCTAAAACGCGGCCTGAATCCTCGTTTATCGGAACTGGGTATTGCCGTATGTGGTGGACGCGGCCGCCATTCCAAGCGTACGCCGGAAGAACTGCGCGCCTTCGCCGATCAAAAGGGATTTGATGGAGACAAACTTGCCTGCACCAGCCGGCTTACCGCGCGCGTGGACAACAACGCGGTTGGCGACGGCTTTCAGCTTTACCTACATTCCTTCGTGATCACGCTTTCCGGCGAATGGGCGGTCGTGCAGCAGGGCATGAACCCCGCGAACCATCTCGCCCGCCGGTATCACTGGCACTCGGCGTCGGTGCGCGATTTCACCTGCGAACCGCACACCGCGATCGTGGGCGAGCCGCAGGGAACGATTCTTAATCTAGTGGATCAACGGGCGACACCTGCGCAGGCCGCGATACTAACCATCGCCCATCAGCCGGTCGAAGCATCATTAAGCGAGGTTCGCAAGTTGACGATGCCCGCGCATCACGATGTTCGCGCTGCCGATGTAGACCTGAAACGCCTTGGAGCCGTGCTTGCCGTGGCGCATGAACAGGAGTTACGCGATTTTGCATCTTTGCTGCTGGTCGAAGGTCTTGGGCCGCGCACACTGCAGTCACTGGCTTTGGTTGCGGAACTGGTGCACGGCGCGCCAACCCGTTTTTCAGACCCGGCGCGCTTTTCATTT
>Ga0210383_10002758_pt1 | contig 15821 bp, 9 predicted proteins | sample IncBWC14OmetaG_FD_160072 | JGI IMG/M metagenome (GOLD analysis project Ga0210383, IMG submission 160072) | Forest soil microbial communities from Barre Woods Harvard Forest LTER site, Petersham, Massachusetts, United States - Inc-BW-C-14-O ...
CAGCGCGTTCGAAATCATCCCGTAAACTCGCGCCTGATTAGTGTTTTCCGGAATCCAGCGCATCAATCCCTTTGATCTTTACTGCGATGTCGATGAAGGCCAGGGCGGCGCGGCTTAGGGCTTTGTCTTTGCGGAAGACCAGGGCGAGGTCGCGGCGGATGGTGGCGTCGGAGATTGGAATGGCGACGAGCGCGTTGGCGCGCATATCCTCCAGCACATTGGAGCGGGCGATGAAGCCCACACCGGCGTCCGCAGCTACGAAGCGCTTGAGCAGTTCGCTGGAATCGAGTTCCATGGTGAAGCGCGGCTTGAGCTTGCGTTCGTAGAAAAGATTCTCCAGCGCGTCGCGGGTATGCCCGATTTTCGGTACGACCAAGGGATACTTTGCAGCCTGGGCGATGGTGGCTGATTTCATCTTGGCCAGGGGATGCTGCGGCGGAGCGATGATCACTAGTTCGTCGCGATGAATGAGCACGACGGTCAGCCGGGTGTCGGTGACCGGCAGCGAAACGACGCCGAAGTCGACCGAGTTATCGACTACGGATTCGAGAATTTTGGCGTAGTCCGCGCGCTTGATGTTGACGCCCACGTTTGGGTACTGCTTTTTGAACTCGGCGAAGACTTCGGGCAGGATGTGCAGGCACGTGCCTTCGTTGGCGCCGACTACAATCTCGCCCCGGGGCACTCGCTCGGTTTCGGCGATGCCGGTTAGCATCGCCTTGCGGGATGCGACCATCTGTTCGGCGAACTTCTGGAAGAGCTTGCCGGATGCGGTGACCGAGACCTTGCCACCAGAGCGGTCCAGCAACTTTGCGCCAACTTCTTCTTCGAGCGAACGAATCTGAGATGAAATCGCCGGCTGGGTGCGGAATCGCCTCTCCGCGGCGCGGGAGAAGGAGTTGAGCCGCGCCACTTCGAGAAAAGTTTCGAGCTGGTCGAAGTCCATAGGAGCAGTTTGGGATCGCTCGGGGCGCGGGGGAATTGTAGCAGGAAGTGTCCGCGGGCAAAGGCAAAGACTTTAACCACAAAGGACGCGAAGGTTGACAAAGGAACTCAGGAAAGTAAAGTAGAGACGTGGCCAGCTACGTCTCTACGGCGACAATTATTGCTTCAGCAGCTTCTCAATCGCCGAAGTCACTTCTGCGGAATCCGGAGTGACTGCGGGTTCGAAGCGCTGCACTACGTTGCCGTTGCGATCGACCAGAAACTTCGTGAAATTCCACTTGATGTCTCCGGTGTGCGAGGGGTCGGCGTCTTTGGTGAGGTATTGATAGAGCGGCGCCTGATCCGATCCCTTGACGGAAATCTTGGAATACAAAGGGAAACTCACGCTGTACTTCCTCGAGCAGAATGTCTTGATCTCTTCGTTGGTTCCAGGCTCCTGCTGGCCAAAGTTGTTCGCCGGAAAACCCAGAATGACGAAGCCCTGTCCCTTATATTTCTCGTAAATAGCCTCGAGCGCGGAATATTGAACTGTGTATCCGCATTGGCTGGCTACGTTGACCATGAGGATTACTTTTCCTTTGAAATCGCCCAGGGGCATGGGTTTGCCGTCGATGTTCGGCAGAGTGAAATTGTAGAGGTTCGAGGCTGCGAAGGTTGAAGTCGCCATGAGGATCATCACTCCTAACGAAAAATATTTGCGCACAACTGTCATTTTTTCTCCTTGGCGCTGCTGATGGTTGCTGGACAAGATTGACGCAAGCATACCGGAGCGAAGTTAAAATTCGCAACTGGGCGGAGGCCAACTCCGGGTACATGTTCGTATTCGGACACTTGGTTCCCATGAATGAACAGAACAAGTTGGCAGAACAGTGCGATGTTTGGGTGTAAACATATGGAGCCACGCAACTTACACAGCCGGTATTGTGGCTGTGCGCGTGCCATTCCCTAAGGCAACATGGATATCGCTCGCCCATCGGCCGCAGGCCAACGTCGTCGTCGCCAGATCATTTATATAGCCGTCGGAATCGTGCTGCTTGCTTTAGTGACGATGGGGTTGTCCCGACTGAAACCGGCCGCGCCCACGGTTGAGCGGTCGACGGTCTGGGTGGATACAGTCAAGCGCGGCTCCGTACTGCGGCAGGTTCGCGGACTGGGAACACTGGTTCCGATGGAAGGGTCGATCCAGTTTCTTCCTGCGATCACCGAGGGGCGTGTCGACAAAATCCTGGCTCTCCCAGGAGCTCAAGTCAAAGCTGACACCATTCTGCTGGAGATGAGCAATCCACAGTTGACGCAAGAGGCACTCGATGCGCAGTGGAAGCTGAAGGCCTCCGAGGCAGATTACAAGAATCTGGAAGTGGCGCTGGCCAGTCAGGTGTTGGCGCAGAAATCGTTGTCGGCGCAGGCGCAGTCGGAATACAGCCAGGCCAAGATGCAGGCGGATATCGATTCTGAATTGGCCAAGCTGGGTGTGATCTCGCAACTCAGCATGAAGGTTTCCAACCAGAAGGCGGAACAACTTTCCACTCAAAGCGATATCGAAAAACAGCGGCTGGTAAATAGCAGCGAAGTGCTCAAAGCGCAACTGCAGGCGAAACAAGCCGAGGTAGAAGAATTTCGCGCTTTGGCACAACTAAAGCAAAGCCAACTCGATCGGCTGCGAGTACGAGCCGGGATCGACGGCGTGCTGCAGGAACAGACGTTGAAGATCGGACAGTTCGTGACCCCCGGCACCACACTCGCCAAAGTCGTCCAGCCGCAGCGGCTCAAGGCGGAATTGAAGATCGCTGAAACCCAGGCCAAAGACATTCAGATCGGACAACCCGCCTCCGTTGACACGCACAACGGAATAATTCCTGGTCACGTTGTGCGCATTGATCCGTCTGTAGTGAATGGGACAGTAACAGTGGATGTGACCCTTGACGCCAAACTTCCGCAGGGAGCGCGGCCCGACCTCAGCGTGGACGGAACCATCGATCTGGAAAAAATGGATAACGTGCTGTACGTCGGGCGTCCGGCCTTTGGGCAGGAGCAGAGCACGGTGGGGATGTTCAAGCTGGAGACGGACGGAAATAATGCAGTCCGCGCGCAGGTGAAGCTAGGCCGAAGCTCAGTAAATACGGTTGAGATTCTGCAGGGGCTGAAGGAAGGCGACCAGGTCATTCTTTCCGATATGTCTCGCTGGGATTCGTACGATCGGGTTCGTCTGGAATAAAACGAATCGCTAACAGAGAAAGGAACTTCGATGGCAGACGCGGGAACCATAATCAGCATGGAAAACATCACCAAGGTTTTTTTTACCGATGAGGTGGAGACCCATGCTTTGTCCGGGATTCACATGCAGATTCGCAAAGGAGAGTATGTGGCCATTGCCGGGCCGTCCGGCTCGGGCAAATCGACTCTTCTGGCGTTGATTGGATTGCTCGATTCGCCGACGGATGGAAGCTATGTGCTCAACGGGCATGCCGCTGCCGGTCTCAATATCAGCGAGCGTTCACGCATCCGCAATCGCGAAATCGGATTCATCTTTCAGAGTTTCAATCTTATCGGCGATCTGAATGTGTACGAGAACGTGGAACTGCCGCTCACCTATCGCGGCATGCCGGCGAACGAGCGCAAGGAGCGCGTACACAATGCGCTGGAGCGCGTGGGCATGAACCACCGCACCAAGCATTATCCTTCGCAACTTTCCGGCGGTCAGCAGCAGCGCGTGGCCGTGGCCCGCGCGTTGGCCGGTTCGCCCGCCATTCTGCTGGCTGATGAACCCACCGGGAACCTGGATTCGCGCAACGCCGAAGCAGTGATGGACCTGTTGCGGGACCTGCACCGCGAAGGCGCGACCATCTGCATGGTGACCCACGACCCTCGCTTCTCGCGGCACGCCGAGCGCACCATCCACATGTTTGACGGACGCGTGGTCGAGGAGAGCGTCGAGGTCAGTTAATGGAATCCCTGCTGCAAGACTTGCGCTACAGCTTGCGCTTGCTGGGCAAGAATCCGGGTTTTGCTGCGGTCGCGATTCTGACCATCGCCATTGGAATTGGGGCGAGCACAACCATCTTCAGTTGGATTCGCTCGGTGCTTCTCAACCCACTTCCGGGTGCGAGCGAGCCGGAGCGCGTGGTTGCTTTGGAAACCCTGACTCCTTCCGCCGAGTGGGTGCCGACATCGTATCTTGACTTCACGGATTTCCGGGATCACGCGAAGCTGCTTGAGTCCACGACGGTGTCCATCCCAATGGACTTGGCGGTTGGGAATGAAAAGAGCGTCGAGCGTACCTGGGGCGAGTTGGTCTCCGGCAATTACTTCGATGTGCTGCGGGTTCGGCCCGAGGTCGGCAGGTTCTTTTCCAAAGCGGAGACTGGCGACGAGCAGAATGCGCACGCAGTGCTCATCATCAGCCATGCGCTCTGGGCAAACCGTTTTCACTCCGATCCCGGCGCCATCGGCGCAACCCTGCGCATCAATCGCTTCCCCTACACCATCATCGGTGTGGCGCCAGACAATTTTCACGGTTCGATGCCGGGACTTTCATTCCAGATGTGGGCGCCGGCAACCATGTTTGGGCAGTTGAGTTCGACCGGCGATTGGATGCTGCGCGACCGTAAGACTCGCATGTTTCGAGTGCTGGCGCGGCTCGCGCCCGGAGTGCAGATCGAGCAGGCCCGCGCTGAAGTTCAGTCGATTGCGAAAGTCATGGCTGAAGCGGACGCGGACACCAATGAAGGCTTGAGCGCCACGCTCCTGCCGTTGTGGAAGTCGCACTACGGGATTCAGGATTCTCTGCTGGCTCCTCTGAGCATTCTGATGGGAGCATGCGGAGTTGTGCTCCTGATCGTGTGTGCGAACGTAGCAAATTTGCTGCTAGCGCGCGCGGTTGCACGGCAGAAGGAACTCAGTGTTCGCGCTGCCCTCGGAGCTCCGCGCTGGCGGCTGATCCGCCAGCTTCTGACCGAAAGTTTCCTGATCGCCGTCGCCGGAGCTCTGGTGGGCCTGTGGATCAGTTCGTGGCTGGGCGGGTCGTTGCGATGGCTGGTGCCGATATCTTCCTTGCCAGACATGATCAGGCCGCCGATTGACCTCGGCGTTGTTGTTTTTACAACAGCACTCGCATTCGTTGTCGCCGCACTCGCCGGCATTGTCCCGGCGTTGCATTCTGCGCGCGGTGATGTCAACGACATGCTCAAGGAAGGCGGACGAAGCGGAACCTCGAGCGCACATTCGCGGCGTTTACGCGGGCTGCTGGTGACATCGGAAGTGGCTCTGGCTGTGGTGGCGTTGATCGGTGCGGGTCTGTTTGTCAAAAGCTTTCAGATGGCGCGAGCGATTCATCCGGGTTTCGATCCGCATCAAGTTGCGATCGCGCAGTTGAGCCTGTCCGCTGCGGGCTACGATTCCCGCCAGGCGGATGCTTTCTGTGTGCGGCTTCGAGAGGTGCTCGAGCGCCAACCCGGAGTGACTGCGGTCAGCTACGCCGACTACATTCCGCTTAGCGTCTCGGGAGATTCGTGGGAGGACCTGCAAATTCAAGGGTACGTCCCCGCCCCCAACGAAAACATGAAGGTGTATCGCAATCTGGTCGCGCCCGGCTATTTCGATCTGATGAAAATACCGCTACTGGAGGGCCGGGATTTCAATCTGCGCGACGATCACGCCAACCAGCCGGTGATGATTGTCACCCAGGAGTTCGTGCGCCGTTTTCTTCCCAATCAAAACCCGATCGGCCAGAAGGTGCAGGGCTGGGGCAGGTGGTTCACGATCGTGGGCGTAGCTCAGGACAGCAAGATTCACCACCTGACGGAGAGTGCCCCACCCTATTTTTATGTTCCGATTCGCCAGATCTTTCGTCCGGAGATGGGCCTGAAATTTTACGTGCGCACATCGGCGCCCGTCGACGATGCGGTTGCGGCGTTGCGTCGCGAAGCACAGGCTATCGATCCCTCCGTTCCGGTGTTCAACGCGATGCCGCTCGAGGAATACATTGCCGCTTCGCTGTTTCCCCAGAAGATCGCCGCCAGTTTGCTGGGCACGCTCGGGTCGGTCGCACTGCTGCTGGCGGCCATCGGTCTCTATGGCGTGATGGCTTACTCGGTGGCGCAGCGCACGAACGAGATCGGCATCCGCGTGGCATTGGGCGCGAAGCCGATCGACGTGCTGCGGATGATTCTCCGGGAAAGCATGGTGCTCGCGCTGCCGGGTCTGGTGGTGGGTTCGCTGCTGGCGATAGCGCTGGCCCGCGTGGTCTCAGCGTCGCTGGTCGAGGTCAGTCCGAGAGACCCTGCCATCTACGCTGCAGCTGCCGCTTTCACAGTATTGATAACGCTGTTTGCCGCGGTTGGACCGGCGCGGCGGGCGGCAAAAGTCGACCCTATGGTCGCATTGAGGTACGAGTAGTGAGCCGAGGTTTATGGAAAACTTGATTCAAGATATTCGCTATGGCTTCCGAATGCTTGTGAAGAGTCCGGCATTCACCGTGGTTGCCGTGATCACGCTGGCGCTGGGGATCGGCGCGAACACCGCGATCTTTACCCTCCTGGATCAGGTTTTGCTTCGTACCTTGCCGGTTCGAGATCCGGGACAGTTGGTTCAGTTCCAGCGTTTCGGGGCGGACCGCGGTCGGATGAGCAGCTACGGCGGCGATTCAGCAAACTATTTTTCCTACCCGATGTACCGCGACCTGCGCGATCACAATTCGGTCTTCGATGGCGCTCTGGCAACTGATTCGACGCAGGTAGGCATTCAGTGGCACAACCAGCCGGATTTGGCGGCAACGGAACTCGTTAGCGGAAACTATTTTGAGTTGCTGGGAGTTCAGCCGGCGCTGGGACGGCTGTTCGTTCAGGCCGACGACGTTGTCGAGAATGCGAATCCAGTGGCTGTCATCAGTTTTGGCTATTGGGAACGTCGCTTTGGGGCGGACCCTAAGGTTTTGAATCAGACGATTCTGATCAATGCGCATCCCTTCACCGTAATTGGTGTCACTCCTCCGAAGTTCCATAGCATTGTGGTCGGCAACGCTCCCGACCTGTTTGCGCCGATGATGATGAAGCCGCAAATCACTCCGGGATGGGATGACCTCGATAACCGGCGATCGAGCTGGCTCAACATTTTCGCCAGGCTAAAACCCGGAGAGGGTCGTGCGCAGGCGGAGGCTGGGATTAACCTGCTGTGGCACTCGCTGCGCGCGGAAGAGCTTAAAGAGATCAAGTCAGCTTCAGCAAGCTTTCAAGACCGGTTCCTGAACAAAAGCCACCTTACCTTACTCGACGGGGCGCGGGGATTTTCGCCGGTGCGGGATACCATTCGTGTGCCTCTTCTGATCGTCATGGGCATGGTCGGACTGGTGATGCTGATGGCTTGCGTCAATGTGGCAAGCCTGCTGCTGGTTCGGGCCGCTGGCCGGGTGCGGGAGATTTCTGTGCGCTACGCTTTGGGCGCGCAGCGATCACAAATCGTGCAGCAATTGTTGATCGAGGGAATCATGCTGGGCACGGCGGGCGGAGCACTCGGAGTGTTGCTGGCCCCGCAGATTTCGGCAGTTTTGCTGCGGAGGATCATCGACGACTCAACCGGGCAGGCGCCATTCTCCGCGCATCCCGACTTGCGAGTTTTCGCCTTCAACTTTGGCCTCGCATTTATCGTGAGCCTGCTTTTTAGTCTGGCTCCCGCGCTACAGTTCTGGCGACCCGACCTGACTCCCACGCTCAAGCAGCAGACGACAACGGTGGCAGGAGGGCCGTTGCGTTTCCGGAGGATCTCGGTTGGGGTGCAGATCGGATTGAGCCTTTTGCTGCTGGTTGGCTCGGGGCTTTTCCTGCGCACACTCTACAACCTCAAGACCTTGAATGTCGGCTTCTCTACCGATCACTTGTTGACGTTCGGCATCGACGCCAAGCTTGCAGGCTACGATCCGAAGGATGTTCCCGCACTTTTTCGGCGCGTAGAGGACACGCTTTCCGCTCTGCCCGGAGTGCGGTCTGTGGCCGCGACCGACGATCCTGAGCTTGCAGGAAACGGCGCAACCACGACTATCACAATTGCGGGGTACACGGCGCGAGACGATGAAGACATGAACGTAGAGTGGTCAACGGTCACCAATAAGTTTTTTTCGACGCTCCAGATGCCGCTGGTTGCCGGCCGAAGCTTCACTGAGCAAGACGGACCCGAGGCCGGAAAAGTCGCGATCGTCAATGAGAGCTTTGCACGCCGCTTCCTCGGCGGACCTTCTCACGCGCTGGGCCAATATCTGAGCAATGCCGGACCGACGGGCCCAAAGCCTGATATTGAGATCATCGGAGTAGTAAAGGATGCCCGGCACCGGAGTGTGCGTAAAGAAGTGGCTCGAACCGTTTTTGTTCCCTATCTGCAGGCGAAGGAAGCTGGCGTTTTCCCGTTGCAATTCTATGTGCGCACGTGGCAGGCGCCGGAGGCGGCGGAAGCCACCGTCCGCAGCGCGATGCAGAATCTGGATTCCAAACTCGTGCTCGACACCATGCGCACGATGGACGAACAGATCGACGACAACTTAAGCACGGAACGGATGATCGCACTGCTGGCGGCGAGCTTTGGCATTCTCGCCACACTGTTGGCGGCGGTGGGACTTTATGGAGTTTTGGCATACGCGACGGTGCAGCGGACGCGTGAGATTGGCATCCGCATGGCTTTAGGGGCGAGTCGTGCCTCGGTCGCCCGCATGGTGCTGGTGGAAGTTACCCGCTTGGCTGGGGTGAGCATCGCGCTGGCTCTGCCCGTGGCTCTGCTGCTGAGCAGCCTCCTCCGCAATCAGCTCTTCGAAGTGTCCAACAACGATCCATTGACGCTGTGCACTGTAACTGCGCTGGTTGGCACTGTCGCATTAGTCGCAGCCTGGATTCCGGCGTGGCGGGCGGCGAGGGTCGATCCCATCGTGGCGCTGCGATACGAGTAGGAAGAAATGGAAAGCCTGATTCAGGATATTCGCTACGGGTTTCGAATGTTGGTGAAGAGCCCGGCATTCACCACCATCGCCGTGCTCACCCTTGCGCTTGGGATTGGGACGAATACGGCGATGTTCAGCGTAATCAATTCAGTATTGCTGCGTTCATTGCCATTCCACGATTCCAGCCGTGTGATGGTGGTGTGGAAGACCATGTCGAATGGGGCTCCGAATGCTTTTTCGACTCCGGCGTTCCTTGAGATCAGGCAGCAAGGCGACTTGCTCGCACATCTCGGCGCGTTCTCCAACATCAGCTATAACCTTGCGGGAAGAGATGTACCGGAGAGGATCGCGGGCGGCAAAGTGAACTTCGATTTGTTTCCTGTGCTGGGCGTGCAGCCGATTCTGGGACGAACTTTCGCGGCAGAAGAAGATCATCCGGGCGCCGGGCATGCCGTGATCCTGAGCCATGCGCTTTGGGAGACGCGCTTCGGGTCGGCGCACACGATCCTGGGTAGTGCGGTGACGCTGGGCGGCGATCCCTACACAGTGGTGGGTGTGATGCCCGCGGGGTTTCATGTGCTCTCAGACAAAGAACTGTATTGGGTTCCGTTGCAGTTGGAGGCCGCGAGTGCACAAGCCTCGGCGCGAAATGTCCATTGGCTCTTTGGCTTCACTCGGCTGGCTCCGGGAACCAGCCAGAAGCAGGTGCAAACCGTGCTGGACGCGGTTGCCGCACGATTGAAAGCGCAGGACCCGACGGGAGAAGGAGGTTTCGGGGTCACTCTGCAGCCGGTAAGTGATTTCGTGAACGGGGATGTGAAGCCGGCCCTGCTGCTGCTGATGGGCTCGGTGGGTTTTGTGTTGCTCATCGCTTGCTCGAATGTAGCTAATCTTCTACTCGCGCGGGGAACGATACGGCGGCGGGAGATTTCCATTCGAACCGCGCTAGGCGCAGCCCGGATGCGCGTGATCCGTCAGTTGCTCACAGAAAGCGTGTTGCTCTCTCTCATGGGCGGTCTGTTGGGATTGGGTCTGGCATGGTTCGCAGTGAAGGCCCTGGTCGCGTTTCATCCCTCGAGCATTCCGTCCGTGAATACCATCGGGATTGATGCCACAGTGCTGGTCTTTACAGCTTTGCTGTGCGGCATCGTCGGAATTGTGTTTGGGGTGGCCCCCGCTTTAGAAGGCTCGAAGGTCAACGTCAGTGAAGCGCTGAAGGAAGGAGCGCGAGGCAGCAGCGGAGGGTTCGGCAAGCATCGCGTGATCCTTGTGGTGACGGAAACTGCGCTGGCGTCGATTCTGCTGATTGGAGCCGGGCTGTCGTTGAAGAGCTTGTGGCGCGCAGAAAGTGTGGACCCCGGATTCAATCCTGCTGGCGAGTTGACCTTCCGAGTTGCGGCTCCATCGCAATTTAAGGGCGAGCAGATCCCGTTGTTCTATCAGCAGGTGTTGGAGCGCGTGCGCGTGCTACCAGGGGTGCAGACGGCTGTGCTGGCACGGAATCTCCCCATGAGCGGCACCGATCCGTCAATGCCGATTGCGATTGAGGGTACGCCTCCGCCGCCCTCGCAGGTCCCGGTGGTTACGCGATTTCGCGCTGTAGGACCGGATTACTTCAGCGGTTTGCAAACTTCGCTACTGGGCGGAAGGGAATTCAGCGAACACGACACCGCTGCCGCCCCCAAGGTCGCAATCGTGAGCGAGAGCCTCGCCAAGCTCTACTGGCCAAAGGAAAATGCGCTGGGCAAACGCTTGAAGCCTGAATTGACGGGAGGCGAATGGTGCACGGTGGTCGGAGTGGCGGCGGACGTTCGCCACTGGGCCGCCGACGTCGATGTCGAACCCACTGCCTATTATCCCTACACGCAGGTGCCAGAGGCGTTCCTGCCGCTGCTCGAAGGCAGCATGACCATCGCGGTCCGCAGCCGCAATGCTGCGGGGCTCTTGAGTTCGATTCGCTCGGCCGTCGCCGACGTCGACAAGACCGTCCCGATCTACGATGTGAAGAGCATGGAAGCGATGGTTGCGGATTCGGGTTCTCTGCGCCGCTTCGGCATGTGGTTGATCGGCGCGTTCGCTGCTTTGGCGTTGACTTTGGCGGCGCTCGGCATTTACGGGGTCATGGCCTACTCGGTTTCGCAACGGACGAGGGAGATTGGCATTCGCATCGCACTTGGAGCGCAGCGCTGGAACGTTCTTCGCCTGATTATGGAGCAGGGAGCGAAGCTGGCCCTGGTGGGAGTCGTCGTGGGTTTGGTTGGAGCCGTCGCGCTGACGCGGGTAATGACGAGCTTGCTATTCGGAGTGAGTGCGACTGATCTAGGCACTTTCTCCGTGGTTCCGGTGATCGTGTTGGTTTTGATTCTGGTAGGGTGCTACATCCCGGCGCGTCGGGCAACCAAGCTAGATCCGGTGGTCGCGCTGCGGGATGAATAAAGACGATAAAGGTCGTGGGATGGAGACGAAATGATTCAGCTACGCAACGTCGAGCGCACCTATAAAACAGGCGCCGGGGTGACCTATGTTCTGCGCCGCATCAATCTTGATATTCGTGAGGGTGAGTTCTTAACGATCATGGGGCCGTCGGGCTCAGGGAAGTCCACACTGATGAGCATCATCGGCATGCTCGACGACAGTTGGGCGGGAGAATATTTCCTGCTCGAGCACGCCGTACACAAGCTTGACCGGAAGAAGCGCTCAGAGTTGAACCGAAAATATATCGGATTCGTTTTCCAGAGCTACCACTTGCTGGACAACCTCACGGTGTACGAAAACCTGGATGTTCCCCTCTCCTACCGCAACATTTCCCGCTCTCAACGCGCCAGCATGGTGGCGGAAATTCTGGATCGCTTTCAGATCGTGGGCAAGAAGGATTTGTATCCCAACCAGCTTTCTGGCGGACAACAACAGTTAGTCGGAGTTGCGCGAGCGGTGGTGGGAAATCCCAAGCTGATTCTCGCCGACGAGCCCACGGGGAACCTGCATTCCAGCCAGGCAAAAGAAATCATGGAACTGTTCAAAAAGCTGAATGACCAGGGAACAACGATCATTCAGGTGACGCACTCCGAGGCCAACGCCGCATACAGCGACAGGACGATTCAGTTGCTCGATGGCTGGATCGCGAAGGATCCCGCAAATCCTGAAGCGAGCCCAGCAGCAGCTGTGACGAGATAACAAATGGAAACCTTGGTGCAAGACATCCGATACGGCTGCCGCTTGCTGATGCGAAACCCCGGGTTCTGTGCGATTGCCGTGCTGACCCTGGCCATTGGCATTGGAGCGAGCACCGCGATTTTCAGCGTGGTCGATACCGTTCTTCTGCGGCCTCTGCCCTATCGGCAACCGGACAAGCTTGTCGTCGTCACCGAAAGTCTACCGGGAATGTCGACGGACGAAATCGGAGTTTCGGCGGCGGAGTATCAGGACTATCGGGATCGCAATCGATCTTTCTCTCAGGTTGCGGCATACGAGAGCTCCGGCTTCAATCTTACGGGGGTAGGCCAACCTTCGCGCGTGAACGCAGCGGCGCTGTCGGCGTCGGCGTTTCCTTTGCTGGGGGTTTCGCCGGAACTGGGACGTGCCTTTACCCCAGATGAAGATCGCTACGGTACCGGTAACGCCGTCGTGCTCTCACACGCCCTTTGGGAGCATCAGTACGGTGGCGATCCGAACATCCTCGGGAAGGCGGTCAAGCTAGATGAGAAGCCGTTTACGGTGATCGGCGTTATGCCGGCTGCGTTCCGCTTTCCTTTTGACGGAGCGCCGCTTTCGGAAATGGCTGACCTGTGGGTGCCGATCGCGTTCGAGCCAGATCGTCTCAGTCCGGAGAATCGCACAAGAGAATTTGGGGTGGGCCTAATCGGACGCTTGAAGCCCGGAGTCAGCCGGGAACAAGCCCAAAAGGATGTCGAAAGTATCGCATCAGCTTTCATGCAGCAGTACGGGTATTCAGGAACGGGGCGGGTTGTGCCCCGAGCCTACGCCTTTACCGGGCGCACCGTGGAGAAGGCAAGGCCGCTGGTAATCCTGCTGATATTGGCAGTTGCGTGCGTTCTGGTAATCTCTTGCGCGAACGTCGCCAACTTGCTACTTGCCCGTGCGACCCATCGTAGCTCTGAAATGGCGATTCGCAGTGCGATTGGCGCCAACCCAGGTCGCATCGTGCGGCAATCTCTGGTGGAGAGTGTTTTGCTCTCGATCTGCGGGGCAGCTGCTGGAATCGTCGTGGCTCAGGCATGCGTCGTAGGTCTGAGGCGGTTCGGACCGACCGACGTTCCCCGTCTTCATGACGTGATGTTGCATCCAGTCGTGCTGTTGTTCGCATTAGTTCTTTCAGTCGTAACCGCCATTTTCTTCGGCATTGTACCCGCCTGGCGGTTGGCCCACGTTGCGCCCCAGGCGTGCTTGAAGGAATCGACGCAGGCTGGCCCGGCGCGGGGCACGCAGCGACTGCAGAATTCGGTGGCGACTGTTGAAATTGCCGCTGCCTTGGTCTTGCTCATTGCCGGCGGATTGTTGCTAAGAAGTTTCGTGCGCCTGGTGGACTCGCCGTTTGGATTTGATCCGAAGGGCGTGTTTGTAGTTCGTACTCTGTTCGACCGCGCTCGCTATCCTGATCCGGTCAGGCGCCAGGCCGCGCAGAAAGAATTGCTCGATCGCCTTTCGCACTTGCCGGGAGTGACTTCGGTCGCCTCGGCGAGCCATCTTCCGCTGAGCGACACTCGGCAGATTGGTTTTCGTTTAGAGCATGCCGCGCCCGACGACTACCACTGGGCTGAGAATTCCATGATCAGCCCTGGCTACTTTCGTTCGATGGGAATCTCGCTGATCGAAGGCAGGGATTTTACCGAGCAAGATCGCCACGACACGCCGAGCGTAGCCATCATCAGCGAGAAGATGGCAAGACAGTATTTCCCCGGCCGGAGCGCGGTTGGACAACGATTCCAGTGGGGCAATCGAGACCTCTTTACGATTGCTGGCGTTGTCGCAGACGTTCACATTTCGGCGCTCGATGCTGATCCGCCACCCATGATTTACACCTCGATGTTCCAGGTCGAAAGCGGCGCCAGCGGCCGTAACGCATTTGTGGTGCGCAGTAACGGAGAAGAGCAAGGCCTGTTTCAGGAAGTGCAGCAACAGGTGTGGTCGGTCGACAAAGATCTGCCAATTTACAACACCACGACTCTGGAAAAACTGGTTTCGGAATCCCTGGCGCAGCGGCGCTTCACCGTACTGCTGCTGGGCAGCTTTGCGGTCATCGCAGTACTTCTGGCGGCCATCGGTCTCTTCGGGGTGATGTCTTACCTGGTTGCTGAGCGGACGCGGGAGTTCGGTGTGCGCATGGCGCTAGGGGCCGACCGGGCCAGCATCTATTGGCAAGTACTGAAGCGCGCGGCTGAACTCGCCGTCGGAGGCTGTGGAATTGGTTTGCTGCTTTCCGTGTTCGTTTCGCGACTACTGCAGGCAAGCCTCTATCAAATCAGCCGCTTCGATTTGACGACGCTTGTGGTGCTGCCATTGTTGTTGCTCAGCGTCGTGCTGTTCGCGGCTTATTGGCCAGCGCGGCGGGCGACCAGGGTCGATCCCATGGTCGCATTGCGTTACGAATAGAATCCACGATTTCAGGAATTGGAGAGTCATGAACGCATTTGTTATCGAACAGGTACAGAAGATTTTGAAAGTAATGCCGGCAATAGGATTGTTTCTTTTATCGCACGCGGCCACGGCACAGAATCTAGTGGACTATTCCAAACCCGCTTCGCATTTCCCTTACTTTGTTGGCCCCTACATGGCTCATCAGGTACCGCAGCCCAGCTTCGGGAACACAGTGCGAATTGAAAGTTTACTCAGGAATGGCAAGCTGAGACTGTCACTGATTGATGCAGTCGCTCTGGCGCTGGAGAACAATCTCGATCTGGCCATCGCTCGAGTCAATCTGTCCATTGCCGATACCGATATCATGCGAGCCAAGTCCGGCGAGAGCGTGCGCGGAGTGGCTACAGGGTTGGTGCAGGGAACTCCCGGCGGGGGTGTGGGAGGTTTTGGCAGCGGTGCACCCGGAGCCGGGGCAGGTGGTACGTCGGGCGGCGCAGGCGGCGCGGGCGGGGGCGCGTCAGGACTGGTGCAGTCCACGCTGGGCGTGGGCACGAACATCGACAGCTTCGACCCCATCGTTAGCGGCGGCATGGACATCGAGCACGCCACGTTTCCACAGTCGAGCAAGGTTCTGGCCGGCGTCCCGTCTTTGCAGCAAAACTCTGGCGTTGCCAATTTCAGTTACTCGCAAGGCTTTCATTGGGGCACGCTCATGACTGTGAGCTTTACCAACGACCGCATCACCAATAACAGTTTGTACAGCATCCTCTCTCCAGAATTGGATAGCGGCTTCCGTCTCACGCTTCGGCAACATCTGCTGGCGGGGTTTGGCATGGAACCCAACATGCGCTTCATTCGCATCGCGCGCAACAATCGCGAGATCTCCGATGTGGCTTTTCGCGGGCAAGTCATCTCTACCGTTTCCCAGATCCAGAATATTTACTGGGATCTGGTCAATGCATACGAAGATGTGAAGGTCAAGGAGCGCTCGCTGGAAGTCGCCGAGAAGACTCTTTCCGATGATCGCGAACAGGTCAAGATCGGCGCTATCGCACCCATGGAAGTGATGAAGGCCGAGAGCGAAGAATCTGCTCGCAGTCAGGATCTGCTGCTTTCGCAGAACGGATTGCAGTTGCAGGAACTGCTGGTGAAGAATGCGATCACTCGGGATTTGAGCGATCCCGTTCTGGCTTCTGCCTCGGTGGTGCCAACCGACACGATGGTCATTTCAGAAAAGGAGCCGGTCACGCCGATTCAGGATCTGATCGCCGATGCGCAGGCTCATCGACCGGAACTTTCCGAGGCGCGTATCGACCTGACTAATCGCGAGATCACCCGCAAAGCCGCGGCCAATGCCCTGAAG
>Ga0210383_10002760_pt1 | contig 15814 bp, 13 predicted proteins | sample IncBWC14OmetaG_FD_160072 | JGI IMG/M metagenome (GOLD analysis project Ga0210383, IMG submission 160072) | Forest soil microbial communities from Barre Woods Harvard Forest LTER site, Petersham, Massachusetts, United States - Inc-BW-C-14-O ...
GCTGGGGTCCATCGACGAGAGCGTCCGGCGGACCAAGCTCGCCAGATCGCTTGCGGATTGCGTTCCGCGGATGACGACATAGTTTGTCGGCGGCGCGGCCTGCAAGTACGGCACGAAAATATCCGCGCCCTTTTGGGTAATACTGCGATACCGGGCGTCGGCACAAACGCCAATTATTTTGGTCCAATGGTCGTGACTCAATCCGAGGCGAATCTTATATCCAAGCGGTGCGTAGCCGGCCAGACGAACGCGCTTTGCGAGGGATTGGCTGACGATAGCAACTGGTTCGCTAGCTTCGGAATCGTGTTCCGAAAAATCGCGGCCTTCTAGCAATGAGGTTCCGATAGTCTTGAAATAATCCGGAGTCACCACTTCGTAATTGACTTTCGGGAGCACGCGATTGTCCTTGTTCGCCGCTTCGAATTCAAATTCATACGAAACGTCCCATCCGATAGTTCCCTCTAGCGGACGCAGCAGGACCGCGGCTGCCGATGTCACTCCGGGCTGTTGGCGCAGGCGGTCCAGCAGTTCCTTATAAAAAGACCGCCGGTATTTCGCGTCGAAGGCTTGCGCCGAAAAAAGCCCGGGACCGTGCAATTGCAGATTCATCGAGAGCGCGTCCCGATTCGCGAAGCCGATGTCGGCTGACATCATGGCACGATAGCTCAGGACCAGTAGAGAGGCCAGGACTAGTAAGACAACCGTCAGCGCCGAGTGCGCCACGACGAAGACGTATCGCATCCTACCTTGGCGGCGCGAGGACGACAATCGTGTGCCGCCTTCTCGAAGAGCGGACTCCACATGCATCCGCGTGGCTGCCCATGCTGGAACTATCGTGCACGCAATAGCACTCAAAGCTGCAATTCCGGCGGCGAAGCCAAAGCTCTCTAAATTCAAAGCTGCTTGCGGCAGTCGCGGAATATCACTCGGCGCCCATCGCACCAGCATTCGAATCGCCGATTGCGCCACGCCCAAGCCCGCGGTTGCAGAAATGACGGCGATCAGAATGCCCTCGGCGCCAAGCTGCGTCAGGATCTGACGGTACCGCGCTCCTAATGCCAGGCGGGTGGCTATTTCGTATCGTCGTTGCAGGGCGCGGGTGAGCAGAAGATTGTTTGCGCTAATGATCGATGCAATCAAGAGCAGCAGCGCGGCGCCCAGCATAATCCAGAGGTGAAGCCGTGCCGAGCCGGTCCAGTATTCGACCAGCGGTGTCACCACTCCTCGCTGGGATGGCGTGTAGGCTTCGGGATGATCCTTCGCCACACGTCGAAAAACCGCATTCACTTCGACCGTCACGTGTTCCTGCGAGACGCCCGGTTTGGTGCGCGCGATGGCTTGCAGAAAGGTCGCGCCCCGGCGACCGACCACGACACGATCCACACCAAGTGGAAACCAGAGTCCGGCTCCGCGCGGAAACTCGACTCCAGCCGCCATCACGCCTATCACGGTATGGCCTTGTCCGTTGAGACGAATTACATGGCCGACAATATTCGGGTCCGCACTAAATTGATCGTGCCAGACACGATCGGAAACGATCACCACCGGCGCCGCGCCAACTTGCTCGTCGGAAGCGGCGAAATCGCGGCCGAGAGCTGGAGAGACGCCGAGAACCCGAAAGAAGTCGTGGGATACAGGCGTACTCTCAATCTGCACGGGATCGGACTTGCCGTTTTGAAGAACCCGCGAGTAGCCGTAGAGAGAGGTCGGCATCATAGCAACAAACTCGAAATCGGAGATGCCTTCCTGCAGATCGCGCAGTTCGGGATACGCCAGCTCTTCGACATGGCTTCCGGCCACCGGATCTGTTTTCCAGATCACCTGGATCAACCTTTGGTTGGGGAATGGCAGAGGCCGTAACAGAACTGCGTCCACCAGCGAGAACACCGCTACGCTCATGCCTACGCCGAGCGCTAAAATCGCGATTACCGATCCGTACGCGGTTTTGTTCCGCAGGAGCGATCGGATAGCGAAGCGCAGATACATGGCCCAGGCGTCAAAGAAAGCAAGCGTCCGCGTCTCGTAAACTGCTTCCTGGATGGAAGTGCGATTTCCAAACTTCGTGCGTGCGAGGCCGTCAGCCTTCAGCATCTCAATGTGATGATCTATTTCTTCGGCGAGATCGTCTTGAGACGCCTTCTTCGCGCGTAGCCAGGTTCGAAACCGCGATAGCATGCTTGCTCTAGGCGGGCCTCATCACGCGCGTAATCGCTTGCACCAGCGTTTTCCAGCGCGAGTGTTCGATAGTGGCTTGTTTCTTGCCGGCCTTCGTCAATGTGTAATAGCGTGCGCGGCGGTTGGTCTGGGAGATTCGCCACTCAGCTTTAATAAGAGCCTTGGCCTCAAGCCGGCGTAGAGCCGGGTATAACGATCCGTGCTCCACTTGCAGAAGATCGTCGGACCGCTGCTCGATATATTTGGCGACTTCATAGCCGTTGGCCGGACCTTGCTGGAGCACCTGAAGGATCATCATGTTCAAGGTCCCTTGGAGGATGTCCACCTCTTTTTGTTGACCAGCCATGAGGCATAGTATATCATCCGACAGGTAGATACACTACCACGGAGACGCTCACTTGGCCGCTCTTCCATGTTCCAGGCAAAGTGCGACAAGCTCAGAAATGGTCGCTTCGCCAACGCACATCACGGTATCCGCGCCGCCCCAATAAAGCTTAACGGTTCCATCCGGTTCGGCCACCGCGCCGCAGGTGAATACCACATTGTGGACATATCCGGTGACTTCCCAGGGGTCCTCCGGTTGCAAAATCCAGGTATCGCCGACACCAATGATTTTGGCGGGATTCTTCAGATCATGCAACGCCACTCCCAAACGATAGACCGATCCATCCATGGTTTGAAAGACTCCGTGATAGATGGAGAGCCATCCCTGTTCGGTTTTGATGGGCGGAGCTCCGGGCCCAATTTTCATTTCGTCCCAGTGATAGGGCACAGGCTTCATGATGAGCTGCGCCTCGCCCCAAAAACGCAAATCCGGCGAATAGGAAATCCAGATGGACCAGGGCGAGATCTCCGAATGCGGCCGGTCCAGCCGGGCATAGAGGCCGTCAAACTTTTCTGGAAAGATCACGACGTTGCGATAATCCGCCTCGGTGATCAGGCTGATTTTTTCAACGTGACTGAAGTCCTTCGTTTTGGCAAGCGCGATCCGCACTCCGTTCCGCGAGTAGGCGCTGTAGGTGATCCAATAGTCGCCGTCAATTTGCGTGATGCGCGGATCCTCGACGCCGAACTCCTCGTAAGCGGCAAAGGGGCCGTCCCGTTCAGGAACCAAAAACGGCTCAGGATCGGCAGTGAAGCGGAAGCCGTCGTGGCTGCGCGCCAACCCCAGGATCGACCGGCCGGTCCGAAGATGGGAGCGGAACAACATGACATATTTGTCGTGGACCTTCACCACGGCTGCGTTGTGAACGGTCTCCACCGGATAGGGGATCTGCGCTTTGGTGAGGATCGGATTCTGCCCATATCTTCTGACGATTTCCCTCATGTCCGCCCTTTCGCTTCCAGATCGAAAATGGTGGAGTAGACGCGCTCGTAGCCTTCCACCATCGTTTCGATAGAAAAACATCGTTGAACGCGCTCGCGACAAGCCGCGCGATCGATTTTGTGAATGCGTTTCAAAGCCTCGACGGCCTCGTTGACGCCATTGACAAGAAATCCGGTTTGCCCATCCTCGATTACTTCCCGGCACGAACCCAGGTCCGTCGCGATCACGGGCACCCCTGCGGCATTGGCTTCCGCCAGTACCAGGCCAAAACGTTCCGGGATCGTGTTCAGGTGCAGCAAAGCCTTGGCGCGCGCGAACAATTCGTTTTTGCCCGCCACGTCCACCGGTCCGATATAGCGAATCTCGCGATCGTCCAAGTAGGGCTCTACCTGCTTCGCGAAATATTCCTTGTCCTGAATGATTCCCGCGATCAGCAGCGGCAGGCCACTCATGCGAGCGACGGCGATGGCCAGATGCACGCCTTTGTCGGGATGAATTCGTCCCAGGAAAATCAATTCCTCGCCCGGCGATTCCTGAAACGTGTATGACGCAAGATCCACTCCGTTATAGACGGTCGCCAAGTAGTTCAGGCCCGGCGCGCGATCGGAGTTGCTGATGGAAACGAAATATCCATCGCGATACTTCTGATAGACCGGCATGATTTTGGGCGAGGAGAATCCATGCACAGTTGTGAGCACCGGTGTCTTCACCAGCCGCGAATAGGTGAGGGCCATGAAGTCGTAATGGCTATGGATCAAATCAAATTCAGCGGCATGTTCAAAGGCTTCCGAGATGTGGAGATATTCGGCGACCTTGGGATCCACGCTAGGATCCTCTTCGTAGCCCTGCTCGATTACGGCATGCAGATGAGCCTTGGTGACGGAATCTTTCGTAGCGAACAAAGTGACGTCCCAACCACGGGCCACTAGCCCTTCGGTGATGTTGCCGGCAACCGTCTCCCAGGCGCCATATTGCCGTGGAGGAGTGCGCCAGGCGGCCGGTGACAGTATCGCGATCCGCTTGTTGGGCATTCTCGTTATTCGGATTGCATAGCTGCCAACACTTCGGCCAGTGGAACCGTGGCGAAGCCCGTTCCATGATCGGCCAGGCCATACGGGATTATCAATTGGCCTCGGTGGACCAATGCGCCGCAGGTGTAGACCACATTCGGTACGTAACCTTCGCGTTCATTCTCATTGGGCTTGAGCAACGGTTCACGCAGGCGTCCGATCACCTTGCCCGGATCATCGCGATCCAACAAAAATGCGCCAATGCAGTACTTCCGCATTGGCCCCACCCCATGGCTGAGCACCAACCAGCCAGCATCGGTTTCAATGGGCGACCCGCAGTTGCCCAGTTGCACCAGTTCCCACGAGAAGGCCGGCTTGAGAAGCAACTGGCGTTCATTCCAGAAGTGGACGTTGTCTGAAAACATCAGATAGATATTTTCGTTGTCCTGCCGCGAGAGCATGGCGTAGAGCCCATTGATCTTGCGTGGGAAGAGAGCCATGCCCTTATTCTGGGCGGCGGGTCCATTGAGGGTGATGAATCGAAATAGCAGGAAATTCGACGTCTCCACCAGCTCAGGCACCACCACCCGCCCGTCGTAGGCCGTAAAAGTGGCGTAGTAACGGTAGCTGCCGTCATCATTCCGGAAATGGACGAAGCGTGCATCTTCGATGCCGTTGCGTTGCGAGGGCGTGGCTGGAAATAGGATGCGCTCCGACAACTCTTGGTCCGGTTGGAATTGGACCTCATAGTTGGAGCGGGCCAGCATCCAGATACCTTGGGCGGCTTTCTGATCGTCCCGCCCCATTCCATCGGGCGATCGAAATTGCTCGCTTTGCAGACTAACCCGCAGCTCTTCCAGCGTGAACGATTCACCGATTTTATTCATCACCCGGTGCGTGAGTTCCCCGGTCAATCCGAGTTCGACCAACTTCCGGCCAAACAGTCCCTTTTCGTAAACGGGATTGGGGATTTGACGTGGCTCGGTGAGGAAGCCGGCGGGCGCGCATATCTCGATCCGATGATCGGAATGAACGATCCCGGTTCGAAACGTGATGGAGGAAATATGGCCTTCGCCCGTGGCGCGCAGGCTAAGGACGAAGCGCAGGGAGCCTTTCGGCAGGCCTGTTTGATCGGGGTGCGGGACGATGGAGGGATTAAATAACGCGGCTGCTTCCAAAGAATACTCGGCCAGGAAATAGGAGCCGATCAGCACACGCCTTTGTTCGGAGAGGTCCTTACCCGGCGGCAACATATCGCGCAACTGCTCAAAGCGTTCTAGAAAGATTTTGCGAATGTTCTGATGCCGTTCGGAAAAATCGGCCGTCACCTCCGCGAGCAGAAGGCCCACTTGCTCTTCGGGAACCGACAGGATTCGTTCGATGATGCGAGTAACGCGGCGGGAATCTCCAGGAGTGAAAGGCCGCAAGAGCACGCGCGTCAAGTCGGGCTCGATGATCGTGCTGGTGCGGCGAACGTGAACCGTGATGTCGGGAATTAAGTCGATACTCATTACCGCCTACGCTCCAACGGCGATCGGTTCTTTAAAGCTCGTCAGCATGTTTTGCGCCAGGCGCATTTCCGCCAGGGAAAGCAGGAAGGCGAGCGTCGACTCCGCTCCCTGGTTTCCGTTCACCCGGTCCACATGCAATCCATCGCCGCAGCCGCCGCTCTCTGGAGAATAAAGTTCCAGTCCCAAATCGTTCCAGCCGAGGAACCAGTCGAAGGCCCGTTGGGCCTGCTCATACCACCAGACATCCGATGTGGCGCGATAGGCTTCCAGGCACGCTGAGACCATGGCCTGGGCCTCAATCGGCTGCTGGTCGAAGTCGGCTCGCACTCCACCGCGACGATAGAAACCATTGCTGCCGATGGGCCGAAAGTGGCCTTTCTCAGAGATCTGCAGGTCGTTCAGCCAGCGTAAGGTGTGTAATCCTCGCTCGAATACCAGCGCGTTGCCTGTCGCGCGGCCGCTCAGAATCAAGGCATGCGCCAGTTTGGCATTGTCATACGACAGCTCTTCTTCAAACCAGCACCAATCGGGTTTGGCATTTTTGCCCAGAAGCTCCATAAGCCGATGGGTGAGCGCGTCGCGCGTTTGATTGACAAAACTGTCCCCGCTCAATCGTCCCAGGTATTCATGGATACCGATCAAGCCGAAAGCCCAAGCGCGAGGCGAGGTGAACTCAGTCAGTGCCGGCAAAGCTTTGGCGAACAATTGCCCGGCCATCATCTGGAAGCTCCTGAACGGCGACCGTCCCACCGCAACGCCGAGCGCCCACAGAGCGCGGCCTTGGGAGTCCTCCGATCCTTGGGCATCCAGCCAATGGCGATCAAAACTCATGTGATTGTGGAAGCGCTTGGTTTGAGAGTCGAAGGCGTGATGCAGAAACGCAGCGCAAGTGGTCGCCATGCCGCGCAGCCGTTCGGGCTCTTCGCCTAATTCGTCCAGCAACACGGCCAGAATAAATGCGCGGGCATTATCGTCGGTGCAATAGCCTTCGGAAAAATTCGGCACTCCGAAAACGGCATGCTGGAAAACGCCAGTGGAATCGGTCATGCGGGAAAGATGATCCAACTTCAATTCCGGCAACTCGCGCGGTCTTTGATCCAGCGTTTTGGCCACCAGCGACTTGCGTGAGAGCGCCGCCCCTTGGACACGCGACAACTCGAACGAACGCATATAGAGCTGGGCCACGTGGCTCCAGATCATCTCGCGCCCCATCCGATAGGCATTCTTGCGCATGGCATGGCGGCGCGTGTCGTCGCGCAGAAGGGCCACTACCTCCCGTGCGATCGCAGCGGCGTCTGCAAACGGGACCAGGATTCCGCGATCCTCGGCCAACAGCTCGGCCGCATGCCAATAGGGCGTGGAAACAACTGCTTTGCCCGCGCCAAATGTATATGCCAGCGTGCCCGATGTGATCTGCGCCTCATTGAGATAGGGCGTTATATACAGGTCGGCCGCGCCGATAAACTCCTTCAGATTCTCTAGCTCGACGAAATCGTTGTAGAAGATGACGTTCTTCTCAACCTTGTTTTTCTTAGCCAGTATTTCCAGACTGACGCGGTAGGCTTCGCCATGCTCGCGCAATTCATTGGGATGGGTGGCGCCCAAGACGATGTAAACCACATCGGGAAACTCCGCCACAATTTCCGGCAGCGCGTTGAGCACATATTCGATGCCCTTGTTCGGCGAAAGCAGCCCAAAGGTGAGCAGCACTACCTTACCTTCCACGCCGAACTGGTCTTTGAAGTAGGTGGGATCGACAAATCCCATATCGGGAATGCCATGTGCGATCAGATCGATCTTAGCCGGAGGGGCATGATAAACATCCTGTAGCATGTGCCGGCCCCGCTCGGTCATCACTGCCAAGCGGGCGGAGAGCGAGATGAGTTCCTGCATTACGCGCCGCTGGTCGGTTCTCGGCTCTTTCAAAACGGTGTGCAGTGTGGTGACCACCGGCATTCTCAATTCGCGCAGAAATGCCAGGATGTGACCGCCGGCCGGTCCTCCGAAAATACCGAACTCATGTTGCAGGCAGACCATGTCGACGTTGCTGATATTGAGGAAGTCGGCGGCGCGCAGATAGGACGAAAGGTCCTGTTCTTCAATCTCAAAACGAACCACTTCGGGATATTCATAACCTCCTTTGATATCGTTGACAGCCACGGCGAAACATTGGCTGGACGGATGAGCGGCCTGGACTGCGGCCAGAAGGTCGGTTGTAAACGTAGCGATGCCGCATTTGCGCGGCAAATGGTTTCCGACGAAAGCTATCTTGCGAACTTTAGAGGTTTGTTGCATCCGGTATCCTTTGAACGCGCCTCGCAGCGTTAAAGAGTATGAGCTAGAAGCGAGCGATCAAACCGATCGCACGCTTTCTATGATTTCGTCCGTCCAGACTTGGAAACTTTCCAGAGTATTCGGGCCAAACGTAGTGGCAATGGCAACGTCGGCTGCGTCGCGGCCTCGCGCGATGAGCACTCGTCCGATCCTGGGGACATTGTTGCGCGCGTCGAAGGTGTGCCACCCTCCTTCCAGATAGACTTCAAACCAGGCCGCAAAGTCCCCCACGCCGTAGGGCGGTGGCGTTCCCATGTCGCCCAGGTATCCGGTGCAATAACGTGCCGGGATATTCATTGCACGGCACAGCGCGACGGCCAGGTGCGCGAAGTCCCGGCAGACGCCAGTGCGCTCGTTGAACGCTTCCCAAGCGGTCCTGGTGGGGCGCGCGTTCTGATAATCGAAGGCAATATGGTTATGGACAAAATCGCAAATGGCCTGCACGCGAGGCCATCCCGGCGTCGACTGGCCGAATCGAGACCAGGCTGCCTCCGACAACAGATCTGTCTCGCAATACCTGCTGCCCAACAGGAAAACCAGTGTCTCTTCGGGCAAATCCTGTAGAGCGAGTTGGCGAGCCTGGGGCACAGCCAGGTCCGGTTGCGCCGAGTCTCTGACCTTCCCCATCCCTTTCAGTCGGATTCTGCCGATGGGCGCCACGATACGGCTGCACCAGTTTCCGAAGCCATCGCGATACGCCTTTATCCGCGTGGGCGGGTCGGTGGTGAGAAGATCGGGTGTTACGACGTCCGAAGCGCGCGAGTAATGGATGTTCAGCATGAGGATCATCGGAGTCTCTTGCGAACAGTTGAAGGCTAATTCATAGCCGACCTGAATCAACATGCGGGTTTCCCTTTGCGAACGTGGTTCAGTTGAGCGGCCTGGCCGGGCGAGCTAGTAATGCTCCCATTCGCGCCGCCGCTCCCGGTCTCAAGCTCCATGCACAGGCCTCTACGCTGATCGCGAATGCACACCAGACTTGCCAATGCGAGAGCAGCCCATGAGAGATAAAGAAAGCGCCAGTCCAACCTGCATCCACCCCGAACCGCCACGCAGCCAGGGCCCCTGTCGCGGCCGCGACCGGCGTCAGCAACAGCCCCGCCAACGCCAGCCCGCCGGGGCCCTGAGGCCCCGAGTTATTAGTCAAACGCATGGCCGGAGTCATCGAACCGCTACGGGCTGTCCGATTTGTTCGCCAATGATTTCGCCTGAAACAACCAGTTCCACGCGGCGATTCTGCTGGCGTCCCGCGGCTGTATCGTTTGAAGCCACCGGCTGGCTCTTCCCAAAACCTTGGGAAGTTACCGAAGTGCCGGCTACGCCCTCTTTCGTAAGATAGTCGCGAACCGAGGTACCACGATCTTCGGAAAGCTTCTGATTATATTCGTCACTGCCGACGCTGTCGGTATAACCTTCCACCGCCAGCCTCAACCCCGGATGGCCCGAGATGATGCCCGCAACCTTGGCGAGTTTTTCGCGAGCCGCCGGCCGCAGCGTATGCTTGGCCGTGTCGAATAAAACGTCAGACATATTGACGATCAGGCCGCGCGCGGTATCCCGAGTTTCAAGAATCGTGTTGAATTGCAGCAGGAGCTGGGCCCGCAGTTGCGTCCGCTCGGCCTCAGCCAGCGCCTTCTCTTTGGCGGCGCGCTCCAGTGCGTCCTGGGCGGCAGTCCGTTGCGCGTCGTTCTCCTGTTTCAGGCGATCGGTTTCAGTGTTGGCCGCGACAAGCTTGGCGTCATTTTCCTGTCTCAAACGGTTCGCTTCGGCTTCGGTGGCCAGCGTCTTGGCGTCATTCTCGCGTTTCAGGCGATCCGCTTCACTCTGTGCCGAAGCTAGCTGCGCGTCGTTTTCGCGCTTTGCGCGTGCCGCACTCTCCAATGCGTTCAGCCGCGCCTGCTCAGCTTCTCGCTTGACGCGATCAGCTTCCGACAATGCTGCCGAACGGTCGCCCTCAGCGCGTGCTTCGCGATCCGCTCCCGCCTTGCGCTCGCCGGCTAAAGTTTCTTCTTCGATTTTCTTAACCGTGATGATCCGGGCGTCCTCCGCCATTTGAACGGCTTCGCGCGCCACGGTGCCGATGGGCTTCTTGCCGGCTTTGCCAATCAAATAGCCTTCGGCGTTCTCTAAACCAACCACGGCCTTGTGGAATGTCTCGCCGGCATACTGCTCGGCGCCGGTCCAGCGGGCGATCTCCACCGCGTTACGCGCTTCGTAAAGCTCTAAAGGCACTTTCGAGTTGAGCTCTCTGGGGTGAATATCGCCCGGCTTCACGTTTAATACATATTGCCCTCGCTGCAGCAATTCATATTTCGCGTCCACTTCTTCGATGGTTCCGACGGTTTCTTTCGTGACGAAATTTTCCATCACCACCACGTCGCTGGGTTGCGTGACGGCGAAGTACGGCTCGGCAGTCACGATCAATCCGAAGGATTGGAGTTCCGTGGTCGCGTCCAATTTCGTTTTGCCGCTGTTATTGAGCAGAACTTCCCCGACATTCGTCGCGCGGCCTTCAGGAGTGATAGCCCACATGACGTAGGTCAGATACTCGTGGCCGAACTGCGTGGCGGGGCCAAGCTTCTCCATGTCCGCGTCGATCTTGATGACGCCTTGCTTGCTCTCCACTTTCGCCTCGCCGCGAGCTTGCGGCATCAACGCCGTTCCGCGGAACCCAATGTGGGTGGATCCGCTGCGGTGGTTGTAGTTGATGGCCTTGGTAGTCCTGGCTACGACCGTAATGCGATAGATCGGCGTCGTCGCGCCGTTTTCAATCGGTTGTTGAGTTGGATTGGGAGCCTGTGGCGCTTGGGCCAAAGCTAACTGGGCCAATGCGAGTCCGCACACCGTCAGGAATAAGCTTGTAAACTTCATCTTTCTGAACCTCGATCCTTTTAGCGACGCGCTTCAGATGTGCACGGACGCGGCCAAACCCGCGTTCCCGGCCATACGTTGCAGTTGTTCGCCAGGCGTTCGGAACGCCGCCAATGATGCCTGTCGGGGATAACCATATACGGTCAGGTGACCAAGTGTGGTCAACAAAAAATAAGAGCCGTGGTGTCGATCGCCACGGCTCAATATGTCGTTTAGAAAACTTCTAACGAGAGGAAGTTGTTTCCACGTGCTCGTGTCTCGAATATTTGTTCAGCAAAGCCAGCAATCTGGCGGCCGACCGGGGCGCGCGGATATGTTGCGTCACGATCTCGCGATTCTCGAGTTTCCGCCCGTCATAAAGCTTGGCGTTATCGTCCAAGTCCTGCCTCAAAGTGGCGCCTTCCAGTGCCACCCCGGCAAACAAGCCTTGCGACCTGGACCAGGAAAGAATTTCCGCGTGCAATTGGGCATCGGTCTGCGCCGTCGCGGTGCGTCCCACCGGACCTGCCGCCACCGATCCTTCGGCGCCCAAAGTGAACTTACTGGAGAGCAATTTGCCCTCTCCTGAATCGTTCATTACCAACATGATTAAGTCCGTCTCAGATCCGCCGATTTGGAAGCCAAAACTGCCGCCTTCGATGCGGACCGTACCAGGCGCCGACCATCCGGTGCCGTTCTTACTGCGGCAAGTAAGGTATCCCTTGCCATATTTGGCGCCAACTACAAATGCGGCGGTCTTGAGCGCCGGGACAATTACGATGCAGTGAGCGTTCTCCAATAATTCTTTTGGAATGCCTTTGTCCGGCGCCGACATCACCTCGGTATACACGTCAGCGGCCTCATTTAGCCGCTTAGCCGGCTCGGATGCTGCCGAAAGCAGCGGCGCAAGCGCCAAAGTTGCGATTACAAGTCTTTTCATCATTCACCTCTCTCAAATTCTCGGTTCTAGCGGTGCAGGTTGTCTGCCAACCTGCTCTGGCTTAGCGGAATCCGCCTAGCAGGTAGGCAATGAGGAGAATGATGACGATCGTCCCCAATCCTATTCCAGCTCCGCCTCCCATTCCCCAACGGCTATGGCCGTAGTATCCGCCGCCGCCGCCGAATAGGAGCAACAAAACAATGATCAGTATCAACATGGTGGTGCCTTCTTTCTTAATTAAATCTCGCGCTTATATGAAACTAGCGGCGCTGCGCTGGACGGGCTATAAGCGGACGGCCAGGTTCTCGTCGGCCTTGGATTGTTCCAAGGCGCGCGACCACTCGTCCGCCTGTTTCTCGGCTTCCTCTTTGGCGATTCCGTAGCGCTCCTGAATCCGCCCGACTAACTGGTCTTTTTTGCCGGCTATGGTTTGCCAGTCGTCATCGCTGAGTTTTCCCCAGCGCTCGCGCGCCGATCCGGTAACCTGCTTCCATTTGCCTTCGATTTGATCCCAGTTCATGCTCTTAACTCCTCCGCGAGTGCTAAGAGCATGTGGCGCGCCAATTGGACGCCGAGGGATCTGAGGAGCTCTAAAGATCCTTGCGCGAGATCTCCAGCTTGCGCATCATGGCGTTCAACGTAGTGCGTGGCAATCCCAGACGCGCGGCCGCTGCGCTGACCACTCCATTGGACTCCCGCAGGACACGAATGATGTGATCCCGCTCCACTTCGGCCAGCGACGCGCCGGTAGCTACTTCGACGGCATCGGCGCGTATCTCCGCCAAAGGCGCGCGCAGGGTGGATCCGGGCGACAGAATGACCGACCGTTCAATGAAATTCTCCAGCTCCCGCACATTTCCCGGCCAAGGCCACGCCACCAGCGCCTGCATGGTGTCGGCGGTAATCTTATCGATCTGTTTATTCATCTTGCCGGCGTACGTTTGCGTGAAGTGCCGAACCAGCACGGGAATGTCTTCGCGATGTTCGCGCAAGGGCGGTATGGTGATGGGAAAAACCTTCAAGCGATAATAAAGATCGCTGCGGAAAAGCTTGTCGCCCATCATCTGGGTAAGATTGCGGTTGGTGGCGGCCAACAGCCGGACATCGATAGGAATGGTGCGCGTGCCGCCCAATCTTTCGAATTCCTTCTCCTGCAAAGCTCGCAGCAATTTGGGCTGAAGTTCCAAAGGGATGTCTCCCACTTCATCCAAAAACAAAGTTCCCTGATGCGCTCGCTCAAAGCGCCCGATCTTTTGCGTCAAGGCGCCGGTGAACGCCCCTCTTTCATAACCGAACAGCTCGCTTTCCAAAAGTCCGGTGGGGATAGCTGCGCAGTTCAGCGTGATAAAAGGCCGGTTCCGGCGGCCGCTCATTTTGTGGATGGCGCGCGCCACCAATTCCTTGCCGGTGCCGGTTTCGCCCAACACCAACACCGTGGCGTCGGTGGGCGCTACGATTTCCACCTGCCCCATCACGCGTTTTAACGCCGCACTGGTGCCGACAATCTCCTCGTATTCCTGCGGCGCGCCGGGTTCGTTGCTAATCTTTTCGGCGCGCTCGCGCTCGGTGAGGTCCTGTACGAACGTAATCCATCGAAAGGGAAACGGGGGCAACGCGGCGCTTGCCACCAAAACTCGAACGCGCGTCTCATCCTTGCGAACGTATTCCATTTCAAATGGCGTGCACGCCCCATGCAGCAGGCTCTCTTCATGGGCGTGTTCCAGCAACGGCAGATACTCCGGCGCAACGATGTCGGCCCAGTGCAGGCCGCCGATCAGCTCCTCCCGGTTGTATCGAAGCATGTTGAGAAATACATCGTTCGCTTCGAGAATGCGGTCAAATTCGCCCGATACGATGCCCGCGATGGTCGATTCAGCCGGAATCACAGGCGAGCCAGCCCGCTTCCTCAGGATAGATTCTTCTCTGCGATGGCGCGCACTAAAATCCCGCACCACGCTGGCAAAGCCCTGCAGCTCCAAATTCTGGTCTCTTAGAGCCGATGTCAATGTATTCGCCCAGAAGCGTGACCCGTCTTTTTTCGCGTGCCACCCCTCAATTCCAAGATGACCCTCGGCAGCGGTCCTTTTCAATTCGCCCTGAAAATCCACCCCGGAGTCCTCGTTATCCAGATGGAGGCGGCTGGCCGGTTGACCGATGATTTCTTCATTTGTGTAGCCGTACGTGCGCTGTGCCCCGGCGTTCCAGGCGATTATCTTGCCGTTCGGATCCAGACACAAGAATGCATAATCGGCGGCATCTGTGTCGCTGGCTTTGTCGTTCAGACCCCAAACGTGACGTCCAGGCAACACTTCGTTCATTGCCGCGGCGGATAGCTTGCCCGCCAAGGCGAGATCGTCGATCGAACGACCGATCAGCTTGTCGCTCGAAATCCCAAGTAGCTTGCAGGCGCCCGAACTAGCGTCCACACAGCAACGGTCGTCGTCTGCGATCACAATGGGTTCGGATTGATGAGAGAGCACGGCCCGAAGCAACAGCTCCAGTTCTTTCAGGCCATCGCTCACCAGCCAACTACTGGTTTCATGCTCCGAGGCTGCGGAGTGCATCGAGTCTCCTTCGCCCCGTCGATCCAGGAAACCGGGTGCTCTAAGAGACTAGCTTTTGAAAGTCTCAAAAACAGCGGAGAGCCGAGATAGGCGGTAGGCTTCATTCTACCATCGATCCCTGCAATTGCAGTAAATGATTGATCGCATTTGGTCATTCGACGTTCCATGGTCATGACATTGTTCACCCGTCTCAGCGAGTTGCATGGGCCCTAGTGAAAAACATCCTAGGGCACGTTGGGCAGTGGATTGCCTGTCCTGTGTCGAGGAGTATCAGAATGCCCTTGATAAACTTAGTTTTTACATTGATTTTGGTAGGAGTGGCCCTGTGGCTGGTGAATCGCTATATTCCGATGGCTTCCAGCATTAAGACCATTCTCAATGTCGTGGTGGTGGTTGCGGTTGGAGTTTTCGTATTGAAGTCTGCAGGACTCTGGGGCGACGTTACCAGTTTTCGAATCGGACGCTGACGGTTTCCGTCCGGTTTCTATATGAAGGCGAACGACAAAAAGTTTGATCTCAAAGCTTTCCTAGCTGAGACCGGCAAAGGCAGAACGCTGGCCGACTATGCCAAGAACCAGCAGATCTTCCTGCAAGGGGCCGCAGCCGATGGCATCTTCTACATCCAGAAGGGCAAGATCAAGCTCACAGTGGTCTCCAAACAAGGCAAAGAAGCCGTGGTTGCCATATTGGGCGCCGGTGACTTCTTTGGCGAGGGATGCCTGGCAGGCCAGGCTTTGCGTATGGCCAGCGCCACCACCATGCTGGAGTGTTCGATCCTACGGATAGAAAAGGCGAGTGCCATCCGGCTGCTGCACGAACAACCGTCCTTTTCCGAGGTGCTGCTCCACCACATGCTCTCGCGCAATATCCGGATTGAGGAAGATTTGGTGGATCAGCTCTTCAATTCCAGTGAAAAGCGCCTGGCCCGTGTACTGCTGCTGTTGGCCAATTTCGGGAAGGAAGGCGAGCCGTCGCTAGTAATACCCAAAATCAGCCAGGAAACGTTAGCCGAGATTGTGGGCACCACTCGCTCCCGAGTCAGCTTTTTCATGAACCGGTTCCGGAAGCTAGGATTCATCCAATACAGCGGCCAATACGACAGC
>Ga0210383_10002761_pt1 | contig 15811 bp, 14 predicted proteins | sample IncBWC14OmetaG_FD_160072 | JGI IMG/M metagenome (GOLD analysis project Ga0210383, IMG submission 160072) | Forest soil microbial communities from Barre Woods Harvard Forest LTER site, Petersham, Massachusetts, United States - Inc-BW-C-14-O ...
CCCCTTAATTCGTGAGATAGGTGCTGGTGGCGTTGTCGTAAACCAAGACGCCGTTGGGGATGGGCACGAACACCCAGTCACCTGCCGCCGCGTCCCAGATGGCGACGTTCCCGCTCTCGCCGGTCCACGCGCCGGTCGCGCCCGATGGCACGATGTAGCTGTCGCCGTCAGCGGGCGATCCCGGGGGCGTGGTGATGCTGGCGCTGATTACCGAGGGTCCGCCACTGCTGACGTTGGGCGCGGGCGAGTAGCTCGCGGTCACGGTCGAGGACGAGGGCGTGCTCGTGCTGATCTGGTAATTGTAGAGACCGAGACTGTAGATGTCCTGCACCGCCTCTACGCTGATGACGTTGTTGTCGATGGTGCCTTGGCTGATGTTGGTGATCCTGCAAATCATATCGACTGCGCCACGGTCGGCCCAGCTCAGCTTGAACAAGCCGCCGGTGCTGACGACAAACGCATCGCGATTGATCTTGAATTTGACGGTGATCAGCGGCGTGCACCTGGCACTGGCTTCGCGCCCGAGGACGGTCGCCGCCATCACGTGATCGCGTATCCCCTGATAATTGACTTGTTGGGATACGATCTTGCCTTGGAGGTCGATGTTCGCAAGATCCTGGGCGGTGATCGCGGTGTTGGCGCGCGTCGCGGGGTCGGTGTACACCAACACGACTTCGTTGATCTGGTCGGCCCAGCCCGGAGTCGCCCACGAATCCATCGACAGCACGTCGTCTTCGTCGAAACTCGGGAGACCGGACGTCGAATACCCGCCGCGAATCGGCAGGAGCTGGTACAGGCCCGTGGCGTTGTTCAAGACGAGGTTGGCGGAGACATGGTTCAAGACGATCTTGAGGAAGTCCTCGCACGTGCTCGCGTTGACCCACTGCATGCACAATCCGCTGCCTTCGTTGGCAAAGGTCAGGGCGGCTGCCGTGAACGCGGTGTTGTCCATCAGCGCCGGGCTCAGGCCCATGCCCCACTTGGGGTCGGTGAGGACCTGGTAGATGATGTGCGCCGGATTCATGGCCGACACCGGCTGCAAGGTCGTGGCGAAGAAGTAATACGGGGTCCCAGCGGTGTACGTGCCCGGCGTCGTCCCGAACTCTCCCCGGGTCAGCGTCGCGTAACCGGTGAGGAACAAGGTGCCGCCACTGTCCACGGTCAGCGGCTGCACGTAGATCCATTCGCTGCCGATGTTCATGTACCCAGCCGTCTGCAAGTTGAAGTTGCCGTCTTGCGGGCTGATGTTGAACAGTTGCAAGTTTGTTTGGCCGCTGCTAGTGATTGCCGCCAAGATCGTGTCTTGGAATGTCGGGCTCCACGTCGGCGCCTGCGTCAAAGCGCTACCGCCCTGCGTGACCACGGCCTTTGTCGGATTCCAGGTGCCTCCGGCGATGTTCCAGCCGTTGCTGATGCGCGTGCACTCGAACTCCACGCCCTTGATATAGGGGGTGGTGCCGATGTACCCGCAGCCAGCGGTAATGTGCTGGATCGTGTAATCCTCCATCGTGAAGTAGTCGGTGTAGGTGCCGTTGACCCAAACCACCGACGTCACCCCGCGATACGCGGGCACCGTCCCCAATTGCGACGTCAGGTACGTGTTCACGGGCTCCGCCGACGTCCCGAAGATCACGTTGAAAATGCCCTGAATTCCGCCCTGGCTCTTTTCGCCGCCGTAGAGGTTGAGCGCGGACATCGCCATGTTGCCGTCGGCCGTAATCGGAACCGGGCCACCGCTCGACGCGTTCCCCTGCCACGTCAGCTTCTGGTCCCAGTAGACCTTGTTGATGCTGTCAAACGGCCCATGCCCCAGCACCAGGTGAATGCCCATGAAGTACTGGTAGCCGATGGTCGAGGAACTGAATAGCGAGTGCTGCTTGATGTTGGAGGTCGTCAAGTCCCCATACCACACGCAGTTGGCGCCGGTGATATTGACGGTGCCGAAGATAATGGGGATCGAACGCCCCTGCTCGGCCGTCGGCAGCGTGAAGTCGGTGAGTGAAGCCGAGCGCGGGGTAGGCGGGCGCGGGGCCAGGGCAATCGTCAAGATTGTCGTGACCACAAAATAGATTACTGATGCCCACATTGCCGTCTAGCCTCGTGCAATTAATTTCAAAACACCGAACTACTGCCCCAGGGGTTCTTTTCGGTCATGAACGGGAACCCGCCAAAATTCAAACCATTCGCGAACTTGCTGATGCACGTCGAAAACGTGTGATCGCAACCCGGAGCTATTGTAACAAGCGTGCCGTTGGGGAAATTCGGGAACGCGAACGTGATCTCGCATTGGGTGCCGGTGTGGTTCTTGATGCCGCGCTTCGCATAGAGCCCGGGCGCGTACTGCCACACGATCTTGCCACCCGCCCACCAGCCATTGGGCTGCCCTAACGCCGTGAACGCGGATGCGTTGAGCACGTTCCCGACTTCAGAGTCGATGGTGATGATCGACTGAAACGCGAGGATGTTGAGGGCGCAGTCGATGCCGTAAAGCGCATACGGGCAGTTGACTGTGTACACCCGTCGCGCCCCGGCCTGACGCAGGCTCGTGAACACGCTCTCGCACGTCAGCTCCTGGCGCAGCGGCGGAAAGTCCACGGTCAGCACCCGCCCCAGCCACACGATGGAGACGTCGCCCACGTCCAGCGCCCCCTGCTGCACGCGCTTCACGACAAGCGTGACGATGTCATCGGGGGGGCCGAAAGCAAACAGCAATCCAATCGGAAATTGGTCGGGGCAGGTGAGCGTCAAGTTGTTCTTGCCGATTTCCCCGGATTCAACGAACGCCGTCCTGCTGATCTGCCACGGCAAGTACGTGATCGGGGGTATGACCACTGAGTGGTCGGCGCTCGTGAAATACTGGGTGATGCCCTGATACGTGAACTCGTACAGCTCATAGGGTTGGCTCGATGCCTGGCTTTGTTCGAGCGTCAAGAAACTCATTCGCGGACTCCGACGAGGTTGGCGACGATCTGTGCCCGCCCCGGATGGTCATGGGTAAAGAGGACTTTGTCGTCGGCTATGCGCATCAGCATCAAGAATTCCAGGCGCGCGATGTTCGCGGGCAGGATGTTGGTGGCGCTGAACTGCGAATTCACGCTGATGGTCTCGGTCGCGCCGCCGCCGGTGACCGTGGCTCCCGTAATCTGTCTGATGATGACGGTGCCGTTGGTCAAGGTCATGCGGACGTCGCCGAACGGTCGCATCGGATTCGAGCTGGCGTCGAGGCCAAAGAGTGTGTAGCCGATGTACTCAATCGTGACGATGGTCGCGCCGCCGGTGATTGTCGCGGTGACCGTCATATCGTTTTTGTTCGTCGGCACCCAGAACGCCGACTGGCTGCCGTTGAGCCAATGCAGGAGCTGACGAATCGTCCAAATCGCGGACTGTCCATTCGGCGCCGCGACGCCCCCGGTCCACCACGTCTTGACGGACGTCGGGCGGCTGCGGTCGGTAGATGCCTGCTGGTAGATGGTGCCACTGGCGTTGTCGATGATCGTGACGCCGTTGCGCGCCATACCCTCAGTCAGCTCGCTGTCCACGTAGTTGATGTCGTCGAGAATCGGCAGGCCCTGGTAAATGTCCCAGGTGCCGATGTTCGCGAGGTTGACGTTGTCCAGCGTCGTGAACTCGATGCTCACGCGTTCCGCGCCCGTGATCAGGGTCCGGGACTGCGTTTGGGTCTTGGCGTAAGCCGTGCGCACGGGCATGACCTTGGCGTTGACCGGGTAATTATTGACGGTGATCGCGCCCGAGGTAAACGTAAGTTCCGTCGAGCTGATGGTAGCAATCTGGAAGGTCTCGTAATAGCTGAGGTCCGGGGCCATGAGCATGACCAAACCGCCAACGCGGTAGTCGGCATTGGCCGTGTTGATGGCGACGAAATTCGAACCCGGGGTGCATGCCTGCGTCGGCTGCGCTTGTTCCCACCAAATCGGGACGCCCCAGACCCGTGGCAGCCAATTGAACAGCACCATCCGCAGTTGCATGTCCTTTTGCGTATTGGTCATGAACGGGGTGTACGTCAGCTTCTGCCGGGGCGCGTACCTGATGCTGATGCGTTGCTCGATGCCGCTGTAGCTTTCTAGGATGTCGGTCTTCCACTCAAGCTGCTCCGTATACCCCTGCTCCGGGTCCCACGGAAACAGCGTAATGCGGGCTCCGGTGACCGGCACCACCAACGACTCGGGATCGGTGGTGTCGAGGTTCTCGCCGACCAACGTAATCGTGCCATTGATATTCGGCGGTCCCAGGGTCGAAACATTCACCTGCAACACGTAGCTGTTGTAGGGATTGACGATTACCGGGAGCGTGCCCGTGACCAACGTGACTCCGGAGTCGGTGGCGTTTGTCACGCTCGCGATCTCTTTTTGCGTCGGGAACAGGTTCGCGACTTCAATCGTCCGCTCTTGATTCGAGAGCAAATTCCCCAGGTTCAGGATCGACGGCACCAACAGCCAGTGCCCGAGCAAATCGTTCGAGTACGTGGGCATGATGAACGCCGCGCGATTGTGGGCGTTCGCCGGTTGCACATTGTTGCGGGTAATCGTGCCCATGATCATCGTGCGATCAAGGTGGCCGATGGGGCTCTGCTCGGTGGCGTTCGTCAATTCATACGGCTGCGGGCGCGGTATCGCGGCCAGCGCCATCAGCGCCGGACTCACATTGGTCTGGACGTAGCCACGATCCACGCTCTGCGTGATCTGGTCTACCGGCCACATGTACCCGGCGTAGTTCGTCATTACGGAATCTGCTTATACGCGTAGCCCGCGACCGCGCTGTTCTCCTGGCCCGTGCTGCCGTTCTTCGACGCCATCGAAAACACTTGCCAGGTATCGCTGCCGATGCTGAAGACTTGGCCATCGGTCAAATTCGTCATGTTGATCATGCGCACGTCCGGGATCTGCCCAATCCAGCGCAGGGTCGTGGGGCTGTCGCTGTTACGCACGGCACCGATGACGATGGGCGCCAGCGGCACCAATCCCGAGAACAGGGACTCGCTTATGTTCTTCATCATGCGATTGAAGCCGCCGCGAACCGAGGAGCGCGCGCTACGGCGATAGGCGTTGGTGTTGGTGCCCGTGGGATTGTAGTCGGTGACCGTAGGGCTCACCCAATTCGAGTTGTAGCCGATGGCCGTGTTGTCCGTGGTATTCGGGTCTTCGTAGTGCACCGTCCACTCGCAGCCGTCGGCGAACGAGCCGTTGTTGTCCCATGGCGGCATATGTTGGGTGCTGGAGGGGGTGCTGATCGGGAATCCGGTGCCCCCGAGTCCGCCTTGGTTCCAGTACATGCCCGCGTAGTAACCACCGCCGGTGTACGGCCACGTCCCGAACTGCGTCAACGCGCCAATGTGCATGTGCCGGTACTTGCCGGTCGCGATCTCCAGGACGAAGTGCAGGTAATCGCCAGCGGCATTCGAGAACATCCACAGGCTCGGATACGGACCCACGAATCCCTGTTGGAATCCACGAATCGCGCCCAACGGCCCCGCGACGACGTTGGCGTTGCTGTAGCCGGAAGTCGAATACCCGAAATACGCACCCCCCGAGTTACCGGTGATGTTGTACTCGGTCGCGATCTGCGCTGGCGGACTACCGCCGTTGCCGATGCCATCGAATAAATACAGGCAGTTGTTGCCGGGGCCACTGACCGTCGATCTCATGCCGAAGGCCACGTCTTTGTTGTTGGCTCCGACGCCGTAGACCGTGAGCACGCGACCGCCCGCGACGCTTGGCCCAGCGGTGTCGATAGTCGGACTCCCGAGCGTCGTGCCGTAGGCCCAGGCGCCGCCCCCGCCCACCGCCGAGTTGACGGCGTCGATGAACGACTTGATGTACCCGAGCACCGCGTCGTAGTTGGTGACGTTCGTAACTACTTGATATGTCATGTCATGCTCTCAATACGCAGAAGAAGTTGTTGGCCTGCGTGCGCCAGCCCATGTGGAAAACGTCGTAGACGTTGGCACTGGGGTCAGTGAGGGTGTCGCCGGGGTTCAGACTGAGGCCGGGGTTCACGTACAAGCCATCGAACTGCCCAATCAACCGCGTGGGTCCGTGGAGTAGGCACGGCAGAATCGGGTAGGTCGCGATCTCGGTGCTCGACATCTGCTGAGTGCCAGCCGAATACTGATACCAGAAGCTGTCTTCGTCGCTGGCGTTGCTGACTTCAGCGCCGTCGTTCGCCGAAGTATCGCGTACCGGCCACACACTGGGGTCGTTGGTGTTGGTCGCGCTGCCCAGGGTCGTGCTCGTGTAGTGCTGAATCACCTGCCACGTGCCATCAACCCACCTGAAATAGCAGTTTCCGGGACCGGGGTCCGGGAGTCCGGCGTTGCCGTAGTCGTTCTCGGAGTACGCGTACGCCTGCGTCGCCATCTGCCCGGCCACCACCAGCGGGTACGGGTACTGGGACCGGGTTCCGAATTGCAGAATAAAGCCCGCGTACAAGAAGACATCGACACTGCCGATGCGTGCCGCCGCCATCCACCGCCTGCCGTTGCACCAGAACCAGCAATTGAAGGTGGCGTTGTTCAGGCTCACGTTCACGCCGGTACTTCGCCCGGGCATGGTGTTGTACGTCTCCTGCTGGTTGTAGGCGCTGAAGCCCTTGAGCTGGAAGCCGTAGATGCCAGCGCCGCTCGTCGAATACGTCTGGAGGCCGACGATGATCTGGTCGGCGTTGTTGCTGCCGGGGCCTTGTACGTACGCCGTACAGCCGCTGGCAAGCCCTGAACCCGGTATCCCGGTCTCGGTGCTGGGGGTCGGGAGGCTGCGCCATCGTACAGCCACTCCCGTGGCTCCGGTGAGCGTCGCCGCGCCCCAGTCTGCGCTGATGGTGCCGGTGGCCGTCGTCACAATCGTGTTGCCGCCGGTGCCACCGAAGACACAGGTCACGTCTACGACGCCGCTGCCGCCGGTTGCGGCGGTAACCGTCGGGTGCAGGACCGTGGCCGCGCTGTAGTTGGTGCCGGGGGTGCCTGCGCGCGTGATGGCGTCGATCAAGTTGGTCGCGGCAGCCGCCGCACTGCCTCCGATCAACACGTCGTAAGCCGCGAGCGTGATCGCGGTCTTGAACGTGTACGTGATCGTGTCGATGGTCACGGTGTCACCGTTCGACGGCGTGCTTCCGAGGGTCAGGACGCCGGTCGCCTGCACGTCGGTCACGCCGACGCCCGTCGCGACATTCGTCAATTGCCCCGAGCCCAGCGTGCCGCCGGTGATGAATGCGATCAGCGACCGTATGAAGTCGTTGTAATCTGCTGCTGTTCCGCTTGCGTAAGCCATTGATTTACCCCAGTAAGCTGTTCACTGCCGTTCTGTTCTGCGACAGCACATTGAGAATCGCCTTTGTCCCCGCCGGTCCACTCATCGCCGCAGGCACGTGGTTGGGGTCTTGGACGTTGACCACTTGCACGGGCACATTGACATTCGGCGGTTGCACGATGGTCGCGGCTTTGTTCCCGGCTGCCGTGCCAATCGCCGCACGCGTGTCGGCGTTGTTCGAAACCCGGCCATTGTCGCCGAACGTCACTAGTTCGGGACCGTTCTCGCCCACGAGATGGGTCGAACCCTTCTTGACGTTGCCACCGCCCGCGAACCCGAACGCATCCTCGGCCGCGCCCAGCGCATCAGAGGCTGCCGAGGCATTTGCCGAATCCGCATCCCCCAAGCCACTGAGGTCGCTGCCGAGCCCGCCCGCGCCGCCGCCTGCCGCCGACTGCTGGAGGGCTGCTGCTGCCGCCTTCAACGATGCCGCTGCCCCCGTTAAACTGGTCCCGGCTTGGAGGAGCTGCGCGCCGCCGCCCGCCTGACTCCCCAGCTTCACGCCAGCGCCCGCAGCAAGATTCGTGCCAAGTCCAGATATCGTGGAGTTGCTGGAGCCTGCAAGCGCTCCGTACACGTTCTTTTCCGCGTTCTGCACCACCAGCTTCGCCGCTTCCTGTTGCAGGCCCTTGGTTATGTCAAGCAACAGGCTCTTGAGGCCCTTGCTGGGGTTGATCAGATACTTCTCCAGGGCGTCGCCCATGGTCTTGCCCGCGCTCTGCACGGCCTGCGCGAACTGCGAGTACGCGGCCGAAGCCTGCGCAAAGTTCTCTTTGATCTCAAGCGTGGCGCGGTTGAACTGGTCTTGGTCGATGCTGCCTTCGGCCAACGCCGCGTTCAGCTTGATCTGCGCGGCCTGGTACTCAAGCGCCGCCTGCGCCCCGGCTTTATCCGAAGACGGCGCCGCACTGTCTTTGACCGCTGATTGCTGGAACTGGTTGGCGGCAAGCGCCGACGCCGTACCCGCCTGCGCCGACGTCACCGTCCCCCGGCCCTGCAACAACGCGATCTTCTCCTGTTCCTCGCGATAGGCTTTGGCCTGAGTGACGAGGGGTACGTATTTGCCGACCAGCGTCAGCAGCTCGTTGCCGTATTGGTCGGCCTTGTCCTTGGCGTCAATGAAATTAATTGCAGCTTCTTTGGCGGCTGTCGCCTTCTCGGCTTCGGTGCCGGTGCCCGCCGCGATCTGGTCGAGGGCCGACTTGTAGTCGTTCGTGGCCTTGGTCAGGTTCTGAGTCTCTTTCGACTCCCCGCTCAACCCCTCCTGCACCTTTTTGATTTTGTCGGCGACATCGACGTAGATCAAATTGAGCTGTTGCAGGCTGATGTTGTGCAGCGCGTACTGGGCATTGGCCTCGACCAGGCGCTCGCTTTCCTTCGCGACTTCGGATTCGAACTTGGCTTCGGCGTCGGTCGCCGCGCCCAGATTCACGACCTTGGCGTTGGCCGCGATCACATTCTTCTCGAATGCCACCTGCTGCGCGGTCAAGACCTTGGTCAGGGCCTCGCCACCGACGCCCGCCTTCAACGCGTCTTCCCCGATCTTGCGCACGGCATTGGAGTTATCGTTCAGGGCCTTGGCCACGGGATCGTTCGCCGCAGCCACCGCCTTCCACGCGACATTGAACTTATCGGCGGCATCCCGCGCAGACAGGACCTTGGCCGCAAGATCGCCCTCCAGCTCCGCCGCCTGTTTGAGGTCGATGCCCAGGGCCTTCAATTGCGCGGAGCTGGCCCCTCGCAACGTATTGAGGTCGGCCTGAGCCTTGGCCGCTGTATTTTGCTCGTCCTTGACCTTGGCCGCTGCCTGTTGCGTGCTCGGGTCGAGGGTGGACGCGTCTTCCTTGATCTTGGTCGCCGTGGGCTTGATCGACTGGAGGTCGTCGCTGACGCTGGTCGTGTCACCGGAAGCCGCCGCAGCCTTCAACCCCACCAAGTCCTTGAGTTTGGTCGTGATATTGCCGACTTCCTGAGTCCAGGAGTCGGGGATGAGTTTGGTGGCGAAGCCCGCGATTGCGTCCTTGACCCCGCCCATGGCCTTGGACACGACCTCGAAGTCATATTTCAAGCCTTCGAGCACGCCCTTGATCGACTGCAACCACAAGTTGACCAGCGGCAGCACGACCGTGCCCAAGTCGTCGAGGACGTTCGAGAACTCGTTCTTCGTGATCTTCGCCAGATTCTGGGTGGTCTCGGCAGCGCGGGCGGCGTTGTCGTTGTATGACTTGGCGGCTCCCGACAACTGATTCATGGACTTCGCCGCTTGCTCGCTCGTGAGCCCGGTCAACGCCGTCGCGCCGCTCAGCGCCGCCGTGCCCCCCACCAACTCCGAGAATTCGATGGTGTTGCCGTGAGTCACGTCTTGCAGCACCTTGAGGGCTTCGGTAATGCCTCCGGCCTCGCCCACCAACTGCTTGAAGGTCTGGGCCTTGTACCCGGCCTCCTGCAATCTGTCGGTGAATCCGCTGAAGGCTTCGGCGGCTTTCGGCGTGTCACCGGCGATGGCCGTGACGATGGAGCGCATGGCCTGCAAACCCAGCCGCCCCTCGACCCCCGCAGCCTTGAGGTCGATGACACCTTTCGTGAACTGATCCATGCTGACCCCGGCCTTCACCATCTCCGGCCCCAGGCGCACGAATTCCTGCTGAAGTTGCTGGGGAGGAATCTGCGCCTGAACCAGGATCGTGTTGAGGTCGGCGGCGTAGTGCGCGGCCTCAGAGGCGTCGGCCTTGAACAATTGCAAGGATTTCGCCAGCAACTCGGTGCTCGTGCCCAGGTCCTGACCCGAGGCCAGCGCCAGTTTATTGGCTTCGGCCAGGATCTTGGCGGAGGTCGCGGCGTCATCGAACCCACGCGCCGCTATCTTGGCAGCGGCTCCGGCTTCCTCAGCCCGTGAATTGCCGAACTGATCGCTCAGCTTCTCCAGGGTGGCTTTCGTGCCCTCGAAGGCTTCGTCGGTTTGATTGGTGACGTTCTGGAGCCGAACAAAGGCTTCTTCGGTCTCAGCGGCTCCGACCACGGCCTCGGTGAAGACCGCGACGAGCGCGCCCACCGCCCCTGCCGCCGCCAAACTCGCGACGTTGAAGCCCGTGAACTTCTGCGCGATCTCGTTGAGACCGTCGCCCAGCCCCTTCATCGACTCGCCCGTCGCCTTGACGCCGGTGTTCAGCTTCTCGGCGGACTGCGCGACTTGCTCGGCACTGCGCTGGAACGTGGCCGCGCCAGCCTGCGCGGGCGTAGCGTCGATCCCTACTTGTATGCCATACGATTGATCAGCCACGTCCAGTCTCCTGCCTGCGTTCGTCGTCCACCCGGTCCTGTTCAACTTTGCGCGCTATCTGCGCGTTGACCTTAGACCTGTAGACCGAATCCAGGGCTCTGATCATCCTGACCAGATACTGCCGTAGCTCAGTCCCGCGAACCCCAAACATCTCCGCGTAGGCGTGCATCGCCTCTATCGGAATCGAGCCGATGCTGCCGTCGAATATCGGCCTGCTCGTGGAGCACACCGAAAACGCGTCATACAACCAACTCAACCACGCGTGCAGTTCTGGCTTGTTGAGTAGGGCGAAAGGGGTCTCGCCTGTCTGCCTTTCGGCAGCGAGCAAGCCGTCCTCCCGCTCGCCCCACTCCAAATTCCACTCCAGAACCGCTACGAGTTTTTTGTGTCCGCTTCCTCTGCCTGTCTCAAATACTTGGTGGTGTCCGTCGCCATCGCCCGCAAGTCCGCGAACATATCGGGGAGGTCGAGCAACAACGTCACCACAGAATCGTAGGAATAGGCTACCACCTTTCCGTCGGCCGTCGGCACGCCCTTCGACCACGTCCCAGCCTCATCCTTGACCTCGACGGACTTGATGATGGACTCCGCGTATAGCTCGGCCATGATCTGATCGTCTTGGGCCTTGGACAGCGTGCCCATGTCGATTTGGCGGCGGAACGGCTTGACCTTGGCCTTGTAGGCTTCGGCGAATGCGATATTCGCGCCACCGGCACGGGCAATCAGGAATTTGACGTCGCCGTAGTCGATCCAGACCCCGGCTTTTTCGGCTGCCTTGTCGGTGCCGAACATCTTGTACAAACTGTTCATCGTGATCTCTCCTGCTTCATGTGGGAGTTTCGGCGGCAGTCATGCCGCCTACACTCAAATTGCAAATTCGTCTTTCATCTCTTACCCCAACTGCTTTTCAAGTCAGCGGCCCAATTCAGGACCGCTAGGATCTTGCCCGCAATCCAGTTTTTCACGTTACAAGGTCACCGGAAGCCGGTCAATCTGAATCGTGACGAACGGGTAGTAGGTGTTGGTGGACGCTGCCGGATTTCCTTCCATCGTGAAGTCGGCGATGATGTCTTGGTCAATGCCCTTGGCGACGATGCTCGGATTCATGACGGTAATCGCGGGCAGCGTGATGACGTACGCGTTGCCGGTGCTGTCGGTCAACTGCCAGGAAACGCCCAAGTCCGTCTCGTTCACGAAGTCGTTGTAGTACGTGAAGTCCTTGAAGAACAGACTGAGTTTGCCGTCCACCTGCAACGTGCCGCGTCGCATGCCGACGGCTGCCGCTGAACCGATGCCGTATTGGCTGGCCGACCGCTGCTTGGAAACCGTCATCTCGACTTGCTGCAACACCGCCGACGGCGCGGTGCCGTTGACGTTGAACGCGCTGAAGCCGCTGATGTTGTCGATGACTCGGCCCAATGGTGCCGCCGTCGGCGTTGAGGTTCCGGCTTCGGCGGTCGCGCTCACCTGAGACTTGACGAGGAACGTGAACGTGCCCTCAACAAACTTGCCGACGTCCATGCTCAGCTTCATGTCGCTGACGTAGCTGCCGACGTACTGCAAGAACAGGGCCGGAGCCAACTGCTTCTCGAACGAGTACGTGGTGACGTTGGCCCCGTTCTGGATGAACGAGCCCGTGATCTGCACGGAACCCGCCGGGGTCTCGGTGACGAACACCTGGGTGTTGGTGCTGTTCTCGATGACAATGTGCTCGTCGTCGGTGAAGGTCACGACCTTGAACGCGCCGTTGTTGACGGCATTCGTGAAGCCCGCGAGCATGATCCACTGACCGGCGACGATGCCCGCGAAGTCGTGGTTGGTGCTCGACAGAATGTTGGTGGCGGTCGTCAGCGTGACGGTGCCCGCTACACATTGAATGCCGTTGAGCGTGACGGTCGCGCCAGCGGGCGCGGTCTCGGTGACGAGGGTCGCGGCAACTGCCGTGCCGTAGTTGTACAGCGTCATGGTATCGGGGGTGCCGTTGGTCGCGGCGTGCACCGTGAACTTGCCGTTGTTCGCGGCGTTGGTGAAGCCTGCCGTGGTGATGGTGTCGCCGGGATGCAGAACCACTTGGCCGACGCCGGGAGTCGTGAAGTAGCCGGTCGTCGCCGTGATCTCGTGGCTGCCGCTGACCACGGCCAGGGCTGCGGTGAGGCCGGTGTTGGCGACCTGGCCGAAATTCGACCACGCCGTGGCGTTGAGCGCGCCCAAGATAAAGTCGTCGAAGGTCTGGAAACTGAGGGCAAAGTTGAACGAGCCCTTGCTCTCTACTTTGGTCGTGATCGCGTGTTGCGCGTAGCCACTGGGGTTGATTTCCAGGGGGCGAACGCGAGTCTTGGTCTCGGTGAAGTCTTCGCCGGTGAGGCGGATCTGTTGGAAGACCACCACCGGGATCGTTGCCCATACGCTTTCGACGGCGTAGGACATTTTGACGTTACTGGTATCAAGGCCCGCATTGTAACTTGTAGTCATTGGATCACCTTTACAACAAATCGTCTCTGTGGAACGGAATCGTCACATTCACCTGCCAGAACGCGCCATCTCGCCCGATCTCGCGCACATTCGGATCTCTCATCCTCACGTGCCCGCTGAACGGCGTGTCGGGGAAGTTGAATATCTGCTGCCGATACAACTCGCCGAGTGCGTCGCCAAGCGCCAGTGCGTCTCCGTCTCCCTCATCCGCTGGCCAAAACACCTGCAAAATCAGGGACCCATAAACTCTGTGGGTGTTGTTCGCAGACCCCATTTCGATCTGCTGACCTTTCACATCCACTACCGTGAACCTGACCCAGGCTTCTGGGGGTTGCGGCGGCGTGAAGGTAATGTTGGGCCAGGCCACCGGCAGCGAATTCGCGGATGCGTACGCTATCAATGGCGCTGCCAAGACTTGCCGTTCTAATGCCGTCGTCATGTCAGGTTCAGCTTCTTATCTTTTAACACTGCCAAAGACGCCGCGATAGCGGGCTCCGTCATACCCGTCGGCGCTTTCGCGGAATTGCCGTTGTCCAGGATCTGGATATAGGGGACGTTGTTGGTGATGAACATACCCCAGGCCGGTGACGTCAGGAACAGTTTCTTCATGGCCTCAATGTCTCCCAGCTCCTCGCCGGTCAGCGCCGCCCCCGTACTCTCGACGCCCGCGATCCCGTCTTGTTCCTCGGTCACGGGATTGCCGATGCTCGGCTGCCAGTTATAGCGGGCGTGGCCCGTGAGCACCGGCGTCAGGATCAGGAGATTGCGAAATACTTCCTCGAACACCGCGAGGCCCGCCTTTTTTGCAATTAACTGCACTTGCTTGTTGCCGTATTCGCGGACTCTAGCCGCGAACGCGTCTGGGCTCAAGATTTCCATTAGTAGACCACCGTGATCTTCCACATGATGACGAGACCACCGGGACTGATGGGGCTGACGCTCAGTATCTCATACGTCTGCCCGGTCTCATCCTCGAAGCGGTCGTCGGTGCCCGGGGCAATTGTGAGCGTGGTGGCGTCAATATTCACTTCCTTGGTCGTGACGCGGGTCAGCGTCGTGCCCTTGGTCTTCTTCTCGATACCGGCGTTGGTCTTGCGCGTGCCGCCGTACAGCGCCTTGCACGGAAACGAGAACTCGGTGCCGGGCGCGCTCATGGTGCCGGTGAGCGGATTGAACACCGCCGCCGTCTTCACGAGGATCGCGGCATCAAAGCCAAATTGCTTCAACAGGGGGTAGGCGACGTTGTCGCGCATGCCCTTGTAGAAGCCAGTGGGATCGACGTTGCCAACCATGGATCACCCCCTTCAACACAGCCAGGGAGCGTCATACCCTGGGTTGTAAATCGCTTCCTTGATCAAGTGGAAGTAGTCGGGGAAGTCGAACGGATTCGCGTAGACCTCGTTGCCGTGGCTGCGAAGCTGCTTGCGCTCGTGTTCCGTGAGACCGATGACCAGCTCGATGGGCATGACGCCGATGGTCGCGTAATCCTTGAGGATGGCAATGATCTGCGGCCAATACGTGATCGAGGGTGCCGTCGGCTTGAAACCGATGGACACCGGCCCCGCGCTCTCGGTCGAGGGGTTGTCATACTTATCGACCTTCAATTGAATGAAGGGCGTGGTCAATTCGATGCTCGCGATCTCGTAGTTCGCGGTCACGATCTTCGGCGGGATGATGTTGTCCTTCCAACAGTACCCGTCTTGATCCCGGACTTCGCAACGCGGCCAGTCCAGGGGTTGATTCTGGGATGCGCGGCGCCCGTGCCAGCGCCCGACCAACCAATAGTCCATGCCCGACGCCGCACGAATCAGGGCCGTCGTCAAATCGGCGTCACTCCGTCCCTGCGCGGCCTTGTTGCCGGTGTTCGCAAAGTACTGCTGTGCGCCCGCCAACGTGCCATAGCAATTGGCGTTGAGCGTCCCCTTTCCCTGGGTACCGGCAGCCGTCTCCTGAATCAGATTTGGGGCCAAGACCGTGGTCATGGAGTCACCGCCGCGACGACGCTGACGTTACCGAAGTACGGGCGTAGTACGGCACCGGACGCCAACACCACCTTCAAATCCCATACGTACTGACCCTCGGGATCTGTGAGATTCGCGCCGGGTGCCAGGACATTGTTGACGGCGAGCAACGTCAGGTTGACGATGCCCGAGGCCGTGAACAGGGTCGTCGCGCCCACGCTCAACGTCAACGCGGTCGTTGTGAACGAAGCCGTGGTGTCATGCAGCTCCTCGCCAATTTGGAAAGTGCCGCTGACCCCACCCAACACCAACGCCAGCGTCACGGGGTCGAAGCTGACCACTGTCCCGGTCGCGGCGCTCGTTACGCCGGTGACCGAATCCCCGGCAGCGAACGTGCCGTTGAGCAACGCCCCCTGTGCCAGAACCACGACCCTACCGGCTGCGCCGTCGCCGGTGCACGCGAAAGTGCAGCGGACGACACTGGTCTCGTTCGTGTCTTTGATGTCGGCGCTCACGCGCGCGCCCGCGAGATTGAGGGGACTGTTGTTGGGCTGGTTCACGACGAACTGCGCCGTGAAGTCCGCGCCCTGCGCGATCTGGAAGTCTTCCTCGGTCCCGATATTGCTGATTACGCCCATCGCCGCCTCACAGGACCAAGAGGTCCGCCTTCAACTTAGTCCAATAGAACCCGTCCGGGGTCTTGCCGTCCTTCTCGATCCAGTTCGCGGACAACGGCCCGTGGGCCTCGTCGCAGTACGCGTCCAAGAACCCCCACG
>Ga0210383_10002764_pt1 | contig 15806 bp, 11 predicted proteins | sample IncBWC14OmetaG_FD_160072 | JGI IMG/M metagenome (GOLD analysis project Ga0210383, IMG submission 160072) | Forest soil microbial communities from Barre Woods Harvard Forest LTER site, Petersham, Massachusetts, United States - Inc-BW-C-14-O ...
AGTCGGGACATCCCGCTAGTAATCGCCTTGTGCGCTGGCATCATTGGTCTCTACGCTGTGGTTTTTCTGCTCTGCCGGGTGGCTTTCCACATGCAGGTCAGCACCAGCGCGCTGGCTGCTCTGACAGCTTCAGCGCCAGCAGTGCCCTTCGTAGGTCCAGCCGTCCTCGGCGATCTGTTCGGAGGGCTCAGCGCCATACCGATCGCGATTGCCAGTCTCGTTATTAACCTGACAGTCGTGCCGCTCACGATCCTGCTTCTCACACTCGAATCGACAGGGGGAGACCCACACGAAAACCCTCGCGTCCCGACAGAAGGAGAGCACTTGGCAACTTCCCCAAGGTCGTCTGCCTCGGTTTTTGCTGCCAAACTCGCGGAGACTATCAAAGAACCTATCGTCTGGGCACCCATTCTCGCTTTTATTATCGTGCTGACCGGCTTCCGCATTCCCCAACTCCTGGTCCATCCGCTTTCTCTGCTGGGACAGGCATCCGGAGGTGTCGCTCTGTTCGCCTGCGGGATCGTGCTTGCAACCGGAAAAATCAAAGCCAACTGGTACGTATTGTTCTTCGTATTCCTGAAAAACATCGTGCAGCCCGCCCTGGTCTTCTGTGGCTTGCGATGGGTGGGCTATGGCAATCCCATTGTCAGCGAGGCGGTGCTGACGACTGCCATTCCAACCATGCCTATTGTCATTATGCTTGCTCTGCAGTACCGCATCGCACAGACGGAGGCGGCTTCCGCTGTGTTCCTCAGCGTGATGGGCTCGATGATCACGATGGGGGTTTTCATCGCCCTGACACGTTAAACCATGAACTCAGTACCGGAAAGGAACAAACCAATTCTATGACACAAGTGGAAACTCTCGCAAAATATGCAGCTCGCGCTTCCTTCGCCGATCTCTCGGCCGAGTCGCGCAGACAGTTGCCGATCCACATCCTAGACTCACTGGGTTGCTCGATTGCCGCGCTCGGCGCCGGCCCGGTCGAGGCCTGTTGGCAGCAGGTCGCCGAATTCGGCGGCAGCGGCCCGTCTGCGCTGATCGGCGGCGGAAAGGCAAACCCGATCTATGCAGCGTTCTGGCACACCGCGCTGGTGCGCTATGTCGATTTCATGGACAACTTTCTGGCCCCAACAGAAACGTGCCATACGGCCGATAATTTCGGCGTGGCGCTGACCATCTCTGACTATGTAGGGGGCAGTGGCCGCGACCTGATGCTCGGAGTGGCGCTGGGCTACACGGTTCAGTCACGGTTCGTTGATCACGCCAACTTCATGAGCAGCGGCTTCGACCACACGTCGCAACTGGCCTTCTCGCTCAACGCGGCCGCGGGCCGGCTGCTCGGCCTGAGCGAACAGCAGATTGGCCATGCCATGGCGATGGCTGCAGTGAGCGATGCATCCTTCGCCGTCGTCCGGGCGAAGCCGCTGTCGCAATGGAAGGGTCTCGCATCGGCGCAGTCGGCGCTTGGCGCCATGAACACTTTGTTCCTGGCTCGCCGCGGAGTGCAGGGGCCGCTTCAGGTCATCGAAGGGCCTTTGGGAATCGATCACCTTCTGAGAATGAAGATCAACATCGACTGGGACAAACAGGGGTACGAGGGCGTCGTTGAGAGCACCATTAAAAAGTACAACTCCATGATCCACACGCAGTCGGCGGTCCATTGTATGGTCGAGCTCGCCAAGCAGAACAAACTGGATCCCACCAAGGTTGTCTCGATTGAGGCAGACGTGTTCCAACTCGCCTTTGACTTCGCCGGTGGCGGCCTCTACGGCGTGGACAAAGTCATCCGTACCAAGGAACAGGCGGATCACAGCCTGCCATACCTGCTTGCGGTGGCCCTGCTTGACGGCGACGTGATGCCTGCCCAATTCGAACCGGACCGCATCGTCAAGCCCGATGTGCAGAGCTTGCTGAAGAAGGTTTCAGTCCGTCCGAACCATGAATTCACGGAGGAATATCCAAAGGAAATGCCCGCCAAGATCATCGTGCGGCTGCAGGACGGAAGAGTGATCGAGCACGAGGTTCAGGATTACCCAGGCCTGGCTTCCCATCCGTTCACCTGGGAAGACGCGGTCCATAAGTTCGACACGCTCGTGGCGGGTCGCGTCGACGAGGGGCTTTCCGGCGAAATCAAGGATGCGGCGCGTACGGTGGAAAACATCCAGGTCAAAGACCTGATGAAACTGCTCGGCTCCGTCAAGACAGGCCACGGGAAGCCATCGTCATCAAAGGCAGCATGAGGAAAGCAGAAGACAGATCGCATAAGACAGATCGCATAAGACAGGAGAGATTCAAATGGCAATTACATCCGGCCGTGTTCGCGAGATCTTTAAGGGACTTGAGAACGGCGACGGCGCTGCGTTCTTCGAGTGGGTATCGGACGACGTCGACTGGATAGTGATGGGAACTCACCCACTCGCCGGTCACTACCATAGCAAGAAAGCTTTCAGGGAGGGCACTTTCGCCAAGTTGGGCCAGGTTCTACAAAACGGCGCGGAGCTTCACGTGGAGGATTTGATCGTAAAGGACGACGAAGCGGTCGTCGAACTTCATTCTCTAGCGACCGCGAAGAACGGCATGCGCTTCGACAATCGCTACTGCTGGGTAGTTTATTTCCAAAAAGAATTGATCGTAAGAGTTCGCGCATACCTCGACTCGGCGATGGTCGCCCGTTTGTTCGAGGAGAATCCGATCGCATGATCGACACCACGGCTCGAAGATATCCCGAAGGCCGTAAGTCTATCTTGAATGGCCTAAGTATCTTAGAACGACGGTCGAAGCGCCACTATTTCTGACCGCTGATGCCCGCAAAATCGCGACCCATGTGCACATCGACTAGCGAGATTACCGTTGGAAGATCCGCGGTGGCTCCATATTTTCAATCGGGCTGCCACGCGGTGTGCAATTGCGTCACGACGAAGAAGTGAGCGTTATATCGCGCCATTCTCGCTCCGTTCCTATCCTGCGCCATCGGTACATGAGCGGCGTCTGAGCGCAGAACTTCTCAAAGGCGGTCTGGATCGGCTCGCCGAGCTCAAGAAAGTCCCTCCGCCTACCGGCGCCCCTGCAATTCGGGCGACGATGCGGCTCCGGAACGATGCGACATCAGCAGCAGTGGGCGGCCGTGTTTGCCGGCATCGGCGACCTAGCCGATATGAGCGACCACCGGCCGCTCGGCATCGGTAGAGATTTCCTTGTGCCACGCGTGGAGCACGCTTTCAACATCGAGGCCACTAAAGCTGCCCGCAAGCTCGATACGCAGCGCATCCGAATCGTTGTTTGTTCACGCATATCTCACTGCCAGCCGCCACCAAGGGCATTATAAAGCTGAACCGTGCTGACGACTTCGGCATAGCGGATCTGCTCTAGCGTCAACTCGGCCGTTAGCAGATCACGGTCTGCATCAAGAGCATTGAGCTGCGTATCCACACCGCCTTCATAGCGACGATAAGCCAATCGTTTGCGGTCGGCGAGCGCGATTACCAGTTTCTGCTGCTCGACTCGGCTCTCGCGCGTCCGTTGATGCGCGATCAGCGCGTCGGAAACCTCCTTGAAACCCGTACTAATCGACTTTTCGTACGCGATTTGCGCATCCTGGCGCTGGGCCTCGGCCAGCCGCACGGTGTTCTTCAGCCGTCCGGCGGTGAAAATGGGCTGCGTCAGTTGGGGTACGAAGCTCCATGCCGCGGCCGGGCCCGAGAAAAGCTTGGCAAGCGAGGAACTCTGGCCGCCGATCGAACCCGTCAGGCTGATCTGGGGAAAATAGGCGGCTTTAGCAACGCCGATGTTGGCGTTAGCTGAGATCAGCGCCTGCTCGGCGGCGCGTATGTCGGGGCGTCGTTCGAGCAAAGCCGAGGGCAGTCCGGCGGGCACCTCCGGCACTAGATACTCTTCGTTGAAACGGCCCTCGCGCCGGATGCTCTGCGGGTTCTTGCCGAGTAACAGAGATATTTGATTCTCAGTCTGCTCACTCTGCTGCTTCAATTGTGGAATGCTCTCGGCTGCGCTCTCGACGAGTTGCTCGGCCTGACGCACATCGAGATCGGTGGCGATACCGTGCGCTTCGCGATCCGCGGTGAGTTTGAGAGATTCCTGGCGCGTCGCCAGCGTGTTCTGAGAGATCCTCAGCTCGGAATCCAGTTCCAGTAATTGAAAGTAATCGGCCGCCACCTGGCTCACCACTGTACTGATCACCGTCTTGCGGTTCCAGTCGGCATTGAGCAGATTCGCCCGCGCAGCCTCCGTCGCCCGTCGCAACTGTCCCCAGAGATCGACCTGGAACGACAAAAGGTTGAGCGAAGCTTCTCCCCAATTGCGGTTCTGACTGGAGACAAAGGAAGCCGGAAGTGGAAACTGTCCATCCCGCGACAGGCGCGTAATTTGCAGATCTCCGGAAGCGCTCACCTGCGGGTATTGGTTAGAGCGAGTGATCCCGAGATTCGCGCGCGCCTGGTCAACCCGCGCAATGGCATCGCGCAGATCGTAGTTCTGGGCCAGAGCGACCTTGATCAGGCCGTCGAGCTGCGGATCGTGGAAAACCTCGAACCACTTCAAGTCCGCGAGCGAAGCTCCTTGAGATTCCGGTAGCGGTTCCGGCGCACGGAAGCTTTCGGGCACGGCGATCTGCGGCCGCTTGTAATTGGGTCCGACGGTGCATCCGGCAAGCATTGCTGCCGCAACAGTAACTCCGATATAGAAAGACGTTCTCATGTCAGTCTCCTTGAGCCGGCGAAGGTAAGGGATCCGTGCCGGGTGTTCTGGCTTTAGCGCCCGACAATTTCTCGACCACAACAAAGATGGCGGGAACTAAGAATCTGCCGAGAAACGTTTCCGCCACCATTCCTCCGATTGCCGCTGTGCCGATGATCTGGCGGGCGACAGAGCCAGCGCCGGATGCGATCCACAGCGGAATACAGCCGACGATGAAGGCGAGCGCTGTCATCATCAGTGGACGAAAACGGACTCTAGCCGCCTCGAGCGCCGCATCGACCAGGGGCGTGCCTTTTTCATACAGCTCTTTAGAAAAAGCAACGATTAGAATCGAATTCTTCGCCCCCAAGCCAATCAGCATCACTAAGGCGATCTGCAGGTAAACATCGTTTTCGAGTTGCACCATGTAGGCCGGAACGAATGCGCCCAGCAAGACACGGCGAAGCCAAAGCGCGGCAACGGCGCCGAAGACCGCAACCGGAGTGCTCAACAGTACGCTGAAGGGAAGTGACCAGCTCTCGTAAAGCGCCGCGAGAACGAGAAACACAAAGACGAAAGAGAAGCCGAAGATCACCCACGAGGAAACTCCCTGGCGCGCCTTCTGCTCCTGATAGGACATGCCCATGTAGTCGAAGCCCATCTGGCTCGGCATCGTTTGGTGGAAGACTTCTTCCAGCGCCGCGGTCGCCTGATCGGAGCTGTAGCCGGGAGCGGCGCTGCCGTTGATCTGCGCGCCGCGGTATTCGTCGTAGCGCAAAGTGAATTCGGGGCCGGAGCGCTTTTGGAAGTTTGCTAAGGCCGTCAGCGGCACTGCCGCGCCCTGGCTGTTGCGCACGTAGAACTGTCCAAGGTTGTCTGTGTCCGACCGATAAGGGGCCTCAGACTCCACGTAAACCTGCCAGGTGCGTCCAAAATCGTTGAAGTAATTTATGAACAGGCCGCCCATGTAGGCCTGAATGGTTTGGTAGACATCCGTTAACGCAACGCCCTGCTTCAGCACTTTCTCACGGTCCACCTGGATGAATCGCTGCGGCACGCTGGGCAGAAACGTGGTGCTGATGGTGCCGATTTCGGGGCGCTTCCGCGCGGCCGTAAGAAACTTGTTCAGGTTATCAGCCAGGAACGGGATGTCCTTGCCGGCCCGGTCCTCGAGGACAAACTGAAAACCGCCGGCGGTACCTACGCCGGGGATGGCTGGCGGCGAGAAGGTGAAAGCGGTTCCCACCGGCAGCTTGCCGAGTTCGCGGTTCAGACGATTTTCGATGGCATGATACTGCTCGTCTCTGGATTTGCGATCGCCCCAAGGTTTGAAGGTGACGAAGAAAAAGGCGTTGTAAGTGGTTTGGGCAAAACTCAGCAAGTTGAATCCGATGACGGTGGTGGTGTATTTGACGCCAGGCGTATTGGCGAGAATCCTCTCTACTTCCGCGCCAGCCTCGCTAGTGCGTTCCATCGATGAGGCGACGGGAAGCTGCATACTGACGTATACGTAGCCTTGATCCTCGTCGGGCAGGAAGCTGGAGGGAAGCTGTTTGGCAACAAAAATTCCGGCGAGCCCGCAGACTACAAGCACTGCCAGCACTACAGCGCCTTTCCGAATTACGACATCGGACCAACGGACAAAGCCATGCGTAGCTCGCTCCCAATAGCGATTAAAGACACGGAAGAATTTTCCGAGCGGTCCGCGGCGCTCTCCGCCTCCAGCAGGCACCGGCCTCAGCAACAATCCCGCAAGAGCCGGGCTGAGCGTGAGGGCGTTAAAGGCCGATAAGAGCACTGACATGGCAATGGTCAGCGCGAATTGCTGATAAAGCCTTCCAGTGATGCCGGGGATAAAAGCGGTGGGCACGAAGACGGACGCCAGGACCAGCGCAATGCCAACCACGGGGCCGGAGAGCTCCTCCATCGCTTTACGAGCCGCGTCCTTGGGCGCCAGGCCTTCCTCAATGTGGCGCTGCACTCCCTCCACAACAACGATGGCGTCGTCCACCACCAGACCGATGGCCAGCACCAAGCCCAGCATCGAAAGTGTGTTGATGGAGAAACCGAAGATCGGGAAGAGCATAAAAGTCCCGATCAGCGAAACGGGTACGGCCAGCATCGGGATAAGCGTGGATCGCCAATCCTGTAAAAAGAGATAAACCACAAAGATCACCAGCACGATCGCGATGATCAGAGTCTCGACGATTTCCTTCATGCCTTCTGTAACCGATTGCGTCTGATCCAGCGATATAGCGTAGTCGATATCTTCGGGGAAACTCTGTTTCATCTGCGCCATCAGCTTGCGCACGCCTGCAACGGCTTGAACGGCGTTGGAACCCGGCAACTGGTAGATGGCGAGAATCGCGCTCGGCTTGCCGTTGAGGCGGCCGGCCAAGCTATAGCTCTGCGCTCCCAGCTCCGTCCGGGCGACGTCCTTCACACGCACCGTGCCGCCGTTGGGAGCTTCGCGGACCACGATGTTGCCGAATTCCTCCGGCGACGACAGGCGTCCTTGAGCCAAAACGGCATAGGTGTATTGCTGCTTCGCGGGAGCAGGCTCGCCGCCCACCTGACCAGCGGGGTTCACCGTGTTCTGCGCCTGGATAGCGTTGACGATATCCGTCACGGTGATGTTCAGCTTCGCGAGCTGATCCGGTTTCACCCACAGCCGCATCGCATACTGTCCCGCTCCGAAAACCTGAGTCTGGCCAACGCCGTAAGAGCGCGCTACCGGGTCGTTCAAGTTAATGTACGCGTAGTTAGCGAGAAACGTGCCGTCGCGTGTGCCATGGGGCGAGTAGACAGAGACCAGCATCAGCGGAGCCGTGGTGGCCTTCTTGATCGTCACACCGTAGGTATTTACCTCGGGCGGGAGCTGACCGTTAGCGAGTTGCTCGCGGGACTGCGTCAGAATCAGATCCATGTTAGGATCTGTCTTCAGGTCGAAATCGGTGAACAGCGTGGTACTGTTACTACCTGTCGCGTTTACCGAATACATGTAGTCCAGATTGTCGACGCCATTGATTTGTTGCTCGATTGGCGTGGCCACCGACTGTTCCAGAGCTTTCGCATCCGCGCCGACATAGGTAGCCGTCGTCCGTATCTCGGGCGGGGCGATGTTCGGAAATTGTGCCACCGGCAAAGTCACCGTCATGACCACGCCGACGATGACTGTGAGAATCGCGATGACCATCGCTACGATGGGCCGTCTGATAAAGAAATTTGACATGGGTCCTGGCTCCTTTCGTTAGCTCGTGTCGTTAACTGAGGTTGTTAACTGGAGTGGAACGGCCTCGGCTGCACTGGCATGCCGGACCGGAGCTTCTGCTGGCCTTCGACGACAACACGGTCGCCGGGCTTCAGTCCATCGGTGATGACCCACATCGTTCCCACGCGGTCGCCGACCTGAACTTGCCGCGTCGCAACCTTGTTGCCAGCACCAACCACTACCACTTCGTAGCCGCCCTGAAGCTCGCTCACCGCTGGTTGCGGAACGAGCAGAGCGCCTTTGTCCTCTCCGATTACGGCGCGCACCATAGCGTATTGACCGGGACGGAGGATGTTCCCGGGATTTGGAAACAGCGCCGTCATCTGGATGGCGCCGGTGCTTGGGTCCACCTGCCGGTCGGCAAAAGAGAACCGGCCGTCCTTCGAATGGGTAGTTCCGTCAGCAAGGATCAGCTTCAACTGCAGATGATGAAGCGCGTCGGCCCGCGCCAGACTGAGATACTCCTGTTCGCTGACGGTGAAGACCGCTTTGACTGGGTCCAGCGTGGATACCGTAGTCACTGCCGAGCTCGAAGGGGCGACCAGGTTACCGACCTGAACGGTTGCGGCTCCGGCAATTCCGTCGATCAGCGATGTCAGCCTAGTGAAACTGAGATTCACCCTTGCCGTTTCGAGAGCAGCCTCGGCCGCTTTCACCGCGGCGCTCGCGGCTTCAATTTGTGCCTTTGAGGTCTCAACTTGAGCCTTGGCCGCGGTTACCTGCGCCACGTTGGATTGATTTGTCTGCACAGCATTGTCAAGATCCTGCCGGGTGACAGCTTTATCCTCGAAAAGCGGCGTGTATTTTTCCTGGTCGAGCTGCGATTTGCGTTGGTTCGCCTCAGCGCTCAGAAGCTGCGCCTGCGACTGGGCGAGAACTGCCTGAGCCTGCGTCAGTTGGGCCTTCGACTGTGCGAGCTGTCCCGCGGCCTGATCGACAGCAGCTTGAAATGGCCGCGGATCGATCTCGAAGAGTAACTGTCCTTGGTGGACGAAAGAGCCTTCCGTGTAGTCCTGCCGCAGAAGATATCCCGTCACCTCCGCATTAATGGCCGCGTTGACCAATCCATTCAGCGTGCCGATCCATTCGTGGCGGACCGGCAGATCGCGCTGCTCGACAGCCGCAACCTGGACCTCAGGCGCTGGTGGCGGTGTGACCGCGGCCGCGCTCTTTTCCCGCCCGATAGTAATTAAGACGATCGCCACAATAACGAACACGGCTGCGGCGGCGCCGATCTGAATTCTGTGTTTATTGTTCATTTGTTCCCTCTTTCAGGCGCCTTTCCACGCGCCGACAGGCTTTTAAAGTTGTCCAACGTCGCGAGCAAATGTTGATGCTCCACTCCAGTCGCGATCAGTTCGGCACCCGCGCTTCGCATCTCGGCAAGGAGTTTTTCACCCGCCTGATCGATGAACGTGACCTCTTTGAGATCGACGATCGCGCGGGCCAGGGGCGCCCGGTCGCGCGTGTATTTCCAGCACGAGCGCAACTCATCCACCCAAGGACCGGCGAGGCGCCCATGCAAGCTCCAACGCTGCCCGTCGGCTGTATCGGAATAACTGACTCGGAACATATCGCAACGCCTTTTCGCGTATCGAAAAGCATCCTCGCTGCCGAACTCGGCACACTGATTTCAAGGGGCTTGGCGAAGTTGGAGGGCGGGATTGCTGTCGGGAAATCGGCACACGGCTGGGATTTCAGCAAATGCCGAGAGTGATGGTGCCGAACATTGCGCCCATCGTTCGGCATCTGCCGGTCGTGCGTCATTCAAAACGTTACGGACCACGGGGAAATCCTGGATTTTCAGTCGACTTGAATCGGCGGCAGAAATGCTCAGTAAACAAGAAGAGGTGTAACTGCAATGATTGAACCCGCGAAAAATACAGAGGACATCAAAAACAGCGCTGCCGATCTCTACTGGCTGGCTTTCGCTCTAACTGAACGTCAGGATCTCAGTATCGAAATTGCCTCTGATACGGCCGTCTCCGATGACTATGCGAGTCCGTTCTTCGCGGATTGGATGCGGGGTTGGCAGCGAAGGCTGGTTATCGGAAGGGCTCTGACCTCGATCCATGATGAGCTTGCCGAATCGGCACGCCAGACCCAGCTCGCGCGTGTCAATTCTTCCGCCAGGGGCTCCGCGCCGCCGCGCAACTGGTCGCTCAGTCCCGGCACGTCGAAAACGGACGTCCAACAAGCTCTGCTCTCCATCGATTTGTTTCCCCGAGCCGCATTGCTGTTACTCGTCTTCGAGGGCATTCGAATGGCTGACGCTGCCGTTCTCCTGGACGCCGATCCCGCGCTGATCCGCAAGGCGCAGGCCATCGGGCTGCGCGAACTAACTGCTCACCTCTCCCACAAGGACCATCGCGGGAACAAGCCGGTCACTAATACCTGGAGAGAGGACGCGCCGAAGAAGCTCTGTTCCTGGCTGCGAGCCACGGCCATTTGCCATTAGGGTCAAGCGCCCGTTCTGGCGATGCGAATTCCGAGCTTTCGCATGCGCGACTGCAAGGTCGAGCGTTTCAGGCCCACGCGCGCTGCGGCTCCTTCCGGACCAGCCACTACCCAGTTCGATTTCTCCAGTGCGGCCATGATCTGCTGGCGCTCGGATTCCTCCAGCGCCGAACGCAAATCCTGTCGAGACGCCGCGGAGATTTGCGCGGAATCCGCGTGTCCATTGGGAGTGTTCAAGGGCGCAGCCGGGGGGGCGGGCGCGCGCAGGTCGTCGATATGAACGCTTAGGACGGGTCCATTGGTAAGAATTACGGCCCGTTCAATGACGTTCTGAAGCTCGCGAATATTACCCGGCCACGGATAGCGCGTGAGGGCCGTCATTGCTTCGGCTGGAATGGCGTCGATCGTCTTGCCGAGACGCCGGCTGAACTGCTGCACAAAGTGGCGGACCAGAAGCGGGATGTCGTCCGGCCGTTCGCGCAACGCCGGGACGCGGACCGGAAAAACATTCAGCCGATAAAACAGGTCCGAGCGGAACTTGCCCTCGGCGACAAATTGGTCCAGGTCGCGGTTCGTCGCTGCGATCAGCCGCGCGTCCGATCGCATGGTGCGTGTCGAACCAAGACGTTCGAACTCGCGCTCCTGCAGGACGCGCAGAAGCTTGGGCTGCAGCTCGAGCGGTATATCACCGATCTCGTCGAGAAAAATCGTGCCGCGATTGGCTAGCTCAAAGCGGCCGATCCGTTGCGAAATTGCGCCTGTAAACGCGCCGCGCTCGTGCCCGAACATCTCGCTTTCGAGCAGCCCTGTGGGAATCGCGGCGCAATTCAATTTCACGAACGCTCCAGATTTGCGAGCGCTGAGGTTGTGAACGGCACGCGCGATGAGCTCCTTGCCCGAGCCCGTTTCGCCATATATCAGCACTGTGGAGTCGGTCGGAGCGACGGTCGCAATCTGATCCAGCACCCGGCTCAGGCTTTCGCTGCGGCCGATAATCTCTTCGAACTTCCCCTCGCTGCGCAGCTCGTCTTCGAGGTACAGCTTCTCTAGCGTCAGTTTCTGCTTCTGTTCGGAAACTTCGCCGTATGCAAGTGCATTTTCGATCGCAAGGGCCAACTGCCGGGCAACTTGAGTCAGGAATGCCAGATCGTCGCCCGAGAATGCATTTTCGCGCTGTGTCCCGAGCGAAAGCACTCCCACCACTCCGGCGCGGCCCGTCAGCGGAACATGAATCAAGGATCGCATTCCCAGGTCCGCCGCGATCTTCAATCGCTTTACGTTCTCTCCAGTAAGGATGGCCGGTTCACCGCTTCGAAACACTTCCGCAACGGGGTTGTCGTCATCGGGTTCGTAGCCTTCTTCCAGATCGGCGGGAGCGTTTGGAAAATCGAGAACATAGATTCGAAACCTGCCGTTGTCGGGGCTTGGAAGCCCTATTCCAACGCCGTCGCACTGCATCACCCCGCGAATCTGCGCCGAACTTTCACGCAAAACTTCCCGCAGGTTGAGATGAGACGCCACTCGATTGGTGAGATCGAGCAGCAGCTGCAATCGCTCTTGCACCCTGTGAGAACTCGCGAAGTTAAGGGCGTCGTCGGTCGCGAGAGCGATCTGGTCGGCTACCAGACTGAAGAACCGAACCTCTTCCGGAGTGTAGGCCCCCGGCTGAACGCTTGCGATGATCAGACTGCCCAGTCTGCGATGCGCCGTCGTCAGAGGGACGGCGCAAAGCGATCGCAGCCCAGTATCCCGCATAAGATTTGATTTGACCGGAAAACGGGCATCAGGCTCCCAGCTGTCCAGCACGATTGTTTCTTGTGTTCGATATACGTAAGCGGGCAACGTTTCGCCGTCTTCTTCACCCGGCCGGTGCTGCGGCCCCCGGCACACGGCTCCGAAATGCCAGCGGATCTTCGTCGCCGATTCGAACTGTGCCATGGCATCGAACTGGATCACTTTCCCGAGCTCGTGCACCAAAATTTCGAACAAGTCCTCGGATTCTTTACGGGCGCGGATAGAATTCGAGATCCGCATCAACGCTTCATATCGCGCAGGCGTGGACTGCTCCAGCCCGGCGAGCACTGCGGTTGACATCGAAAGAACTCCCTCCTAAAGATCTTCGCTCACGGCCGCCCCAAACGAGTTTCGCAACTTAGTGAAGGATTGGCGTGAGCCGTCCGCGTTTTGCGCACCTTCGTCTACAGCCTGGTGCGCCAAAAATGTTGAGCCATTCGTCATAACAACCTGCGATAGGCTGGCGGCCGACAAAGCCTCCCCCACCTTTGATCATTGGATGTAGGCGCTGGAGCAAAGTTGCAACCAAAATGCCGAAGTGGACTGGTTGGGCCGCGGGCCGCCCAGGACGGCTTTCACTGTTAGGCGGACTCACAGTGACATTCCGCCCGATACCTCGATGCGCTGCCCATTCACCCACCGATTGTCGTCCGAAAGAAGTGCGGCGATCATCGGCCCAATGTCGTCCGGTACACCAGAGCGCCCCAAGGCTGTTCCTTTGGCCGCGCCATACGCAGAGCTTCCGGGAAGAGCAATTCGAGCCAATCCGGATGAAATATTCACGATCCGGCCGCGGTCGTTGATGAGAGGAAGTAGTTTCTGCGTGAGGAAGTAAACGCCTTTGACAGGAACGTTGAAGATCCCATCGAACTGAGCTTCCGTCGTTTCCGCAAAACCGGCGTGAAAAAATTGCCCGCGTTGTTGACCAGGTAATCTGCGGACCTGGGCGACAAATGCGGTCAAAGGCGTGAACGTCGGCGGTGTCGAGGCGGAAGGCGGCCGCTCTTTGCCCCATCGCTTCGATTTCGCGGATAAGGGACTCGGCCTCACTCCGATTCGAATGGTAGGTAAAGATGAGATCGGCGCCGCGCCGGAAAAGATGGATCGCTGTATTGCGGCCGAGACCACGGCTCCCGCCTGTGATGAGGGCGATCTTGTTCGTCGTCGTTTTCGCTGTTTGGATTGCCATAAAACTGCTTCTTTCGTCCTATTCGATTCCACTGAAGCGCGGATGGCGGCTATTCGGCACATCGTTGGTCTACCCGCTCGCGGCCACATCACCACGGGAGCGGTCCGAGCTTCGCGTGCGAGAACGTGCCTGTCGGGCCGTCCGGGCCGAGCAGCGCCAGACGCACCGCCTCGCGGGCGCCCTCCTCGACAGTCTCGGTGCCCGCATAGTTGTTGAGGTTCGTCTTGGTGAAGCCAGGGGATGCGGCGTTGACCTTGATCCCGGTCGACTCCAGCTCGATCGCCATGGCGAGCGTTATAGCGTTCAGAGCGGTCTTGGACGCAGGGTAGACGGGGCCGAAGACCGAACGGTGGGCGTAGGCCGGGTCCGAGTTCATCGTCAGCGAGCCAACGCCGCTCGACACGTTGACGATGCGGGCGGTTGGCGCTTCCCGCAGGAGCGGCAGCATCGCCTGGTAAACGGCGAGGACGCCGAACACGTTGGTCTCCCACACCGCGCGCACTTCATCGAGGGACACGTTGCTTGGGCGGGTCAACTTAGCGTACTCCACGATGGACATGCCCGGCAGCTTACTCGTATTCGAGATAGCTGCGTTGTTGACGAGCACGTCGAGATGCCCAAACTCCTTGCGGATGAGCTCCGCCGCGGCAGCGATCGAAGCCTGATCGGTCACATCGAGCTGAAGCGCGCGCGCATCCGGCCCAACCTCCTTGGCCGCAGCCTCGCCGCGCTCGAGACTGCGCGACCCGACCAACACAGTGAAGCCGTGTGGGGCGAGATCCTTTGCGATCTGAAGGCCGATTCCTTGATTAGCGCCGGTGACCAGGGCGACGGGTTTGTCTTGCATGTAAATCTCCTTTCAGTCTTCAGGCTGGCAAAGAGCGCATATTCTCGAGATCGGAGACAAGATGTTGTTACTGGGGTTATCCGTTTCTGCCATTGGCGCACTTGGACGCGGACGGTAGGTCTCTCTGGCGTCCATAAGTTTTGATAAAACGGAGTTAGTCTCCGCATATCTAGATTACCGGAGGTTGTCTCCGGTTGCAAGTTTTTGGCGGATGCACGGTCGAGGGGTAATGATCGCTGTCGCTGGCGTCTGGCCGAATTCCTGGTGCATGCCCTCTTCTTAGGGGAGCTGGCGACTATCGGCGGGATCAACAATGAAGTCGCGGATAAGCGTAAGGAGGCGATAGGCGGCAAGCTCGTGCCGAGTCCACTGCCAGTTTGTTGGTAGCGTGCCAATGGGTCGACAGTATCGACCCGGCCTTCTGACAGTGCGACTACCGAACGCCCTTTCATTTCAGACGAATAGCATCGGAGCAAATCTGGCAGCCTGATTGCCCTGAGGTGCGAGAGATTTTCGACGTAGTCGGTCGAGGGCTAGCGTGAAGGTATATCTTGGCTTTGCATTAGGAGCGCCAGCTCCGAAACTATCAAGCACTATCGGTTTGCACGGATGCACATTCGGTTGGGTGCAGCAGATTTCGCTCTAGAGCCATGCAGGAGAAACGGGAGCCCGAACTGATTGCTGCCTGCAAGCTTGGAGACAATGCGGCTAGGACTGAATTGTTATGCCGCCATTACGCATCATCGCTGCGCCTGGCGCGGGGCATCCTGCGCTCCGAGGACGAGTCCGAGGACGCGGTTCAGTCGGCTTATTTCTCAGCCTTGGAGCACATTCGTAACTTTCGTGGGGATGCCACCTTTAAGACCTGGATCACGAGGATCGTGATGAATGAATGCCTCGCGCGGCTTCGCGAGCGCAGGCGACGACGCTATTGGGTCAGTGTGGACGATTGGAGCCTGAGTGCAGAACTGAATTTGCTCGCCTCCGCGGCTCCAACCCCCGAGAAGTTCACGTTATGCCAGGAGATCGCTTCAGCCCTTTCTGATGCGGCTTCCATTCTTCCAAAGTCATTGCGCGATGTATTCGCTCTATGCGCATTTTCAGGCCTCTCTATAGGAGAGACTGCTGCCGCTCTGGGTCTCACGGTAGGTGCCACAAAGACGCGGCTATTTCGTGCCCACGCACGCATACGGTCGCATCTTCAGCCCGTGTGGTCGGGGTTGAACATTCGCGCTCGCACGGCGCAAGTGCGCAAATCAAACACTCCATGGAGGAAGAGAGGCATTGGTCAGGCGTCTTGAGCAAGCGATGGCTAAGTTCTGGTTGTATGCCGAAATTCATGACGTCGTGTCTGGCATGGCCGCTGACTTTTCTCGCGGTGTTGGTTCCGCGACCTCATCGATTGCTGGTGGTGCGTGACGCTGTTTCGAGATGGACTGACCTCTGAAATCCCAGTCGTGTGATCAATGCGTTGACTCGATAACACATGGAACCAACTAGCCTAAGCAAGATCCGTACCCAGGCGCAAGTCCCAGGTAAGGGTATTAGTAACTCCC